>Ga0075163_10002482_pt1 | contig 24736 bp, 19 predicted proteins | sample JI1023141ADNA_FD_71478 | JGI IMG/M metagenome (GOLD analysis project Ga0075163, IMG submission 71478) | Wastewater effluent complex algal communities from Wisconsin, to seasonally profile nutrient transformation and Carbon sequestration -... | ecosystem: Engineered > WWTP > Effluent > Algae... | reverse complement strand
AACAAGCTCGCGCCGCCCTACACCGAGGCCGAGTTCGACATCATGTACAACGAGGGCATCAGCACCATTGGCTCGCTGCTCGACCTCGCCATGGACTATGACATCCTGCAGAAGCGCGGCTCGTGGATCAGCTACAAGGGCACCCAGGTCGCCCAGGGTCGCGACGCTGCCAAGGAAGCGCTCAGGAATGATCCCAAACTGGCCGAAGAGATCGAGGCCGAGGTGAAAGCCAAGCTCGCAGAAAAAGGCGCTCCAACAAAGACCAAGGGCGCTGCTGCTGCGGACTGATTGCTCTTCTTCGGTCGGTCGTTACAGAAATCCAGGCGGCCACATCCTCCGATGCGAACTGCCCTACGCCGTGTCTTGTTCATGGCGGGCCTGACGCTCGGCATTGGTTTTCCAACGCTGTGCTGGTTGGCGTCTTCTCGATTGATCTGCCCCACGCGCCGGACGTTGCAGGACTACCACGAGGAGATCCTCCGCAACGCACGCGACCACGGAATGCAGATTCGCAGCTTCACCATCGAGGCAGGCGAATGGAAAGGCACGCCCTGCCTTGTATGCGAACCGACAGTCGCGCCAGGGACTGCTGAGAAGGGTAGCAAACTGCGAGCCCAACTGGCGATGGAAGGAGTCGCCCTGAAACCATGGGGCGAAATCATCGGGAATCTCGTGCTCCTTCATGGACACACGGGCCGAAAAGAAGATCATCTGCCTGTCGCCGAGCGATTCTGCGCCGCCGGGTTTCGGTGCCTGCTCGTGGATCTTCCGGGGCACGGCGACCACCCCGATCGATTGGCGTCGTTTGGCTATCGTGAGGCGAGCCTGCCTTCGGAGGCTCTCGAAGCTGCGGGAAACGCCTTCGCGTTCGCGCCTTCACCCGCAGGGCTGTTTGGCATCTCGCAAGGCGGTGCCATCGCCCTGCAAGCGGCGGCGCGCGACTCCAGCCGATGGTTTGCCGTTGCCGAGTTGTCCTCGTTTTCGGATCTCGATGGCGTCATAGCAAATCAGGCTCGTCGCATGTTTGGGCCGCTCCAAGCTCCGGCGCAATTTGTCGTCAGCCAGTTGGTGAAATGGCGCGCGGATTACGATCCTGCCTCGATTCGTCCGCTCGATGCTGCGGTCAGACTGGACTCGCTGCCCGTGCTCATCGGCCACGGCGATGCGGACACCTTTGTGCCTCCCGATCACGCGCGACGGCTGTTCAACGCCGTGCCATCACACAACAAACAATTTCTCTCCATCAACGGTGCCGGACACTCCACCGTCTTGATCACCCCGCAGACCGTGTATGCGACAATCAGCAAGTTTTTCGTGAATGCAGTTCAAGCGGTCCCTACAACAATCAGCTTGTCGCCAGCAGGGTCTCAGTCACAGTGAAAGCCAAACCAATCAGCCGACCATGACTCAGAAACAACGTGAAGCCCTTTTTGATCTGATCACCCTTGCTCCATACTCCGACTCGCATCTCTCGCTGGCCGAGGAGACGCTCGCGGAGTCGGCGTTCATCGCAGAGGGCTGGGAGTCCGAGCACCCAAAGAGCCTGTTTCTGGAGCAATCCATCGCGCGAGCACGCGCGGCGGCGGAGTCAGACGAGTCGATGGCGGAATACGTCGCAAGTCGCGCCGCGATTTTCACCGACCACGCTTCGCAAACGGAAGCCTTCGGCGTCGTGCAAGGCGTGATCGCGCGTGACGGTGAAAACAGCGACGAGCACGCCTTCCTGGTCAGGCTGAAGGCGGCTTTTCCGAAACTTGGCTGATCGTCGCGCGTGCGCACGAGGCGGGTGCTCCCCATCCTAATGAAGCACCATGGGCAAGCCGCCGACATCTCCCCGAAACTCGCCTGCGGGCAACGATGCGCTTGAGCAGTCGATGCTGTTTGCTCCGACGCAGGCCGTCGCTGCCGCGCCTTCTGCAGCACCGGAGCGCTCGGGTTCTGCGGCGCACCGCATTGCGCGAGTGCAACTTGAAGGAGCGGCGGCGCTGGAGCTGGACTACGCGATCCCGGAAGCACTCGCGGGAAAACTCGCGATCGGCTCGCGCGTGCTCGTGCCGCTCCAGCGCCAGCGCGTGCAGGCCGTGGTGATCGAGCTGCTGGCGAGCAGCCCGCACGGCAGCCGACTTCGCGAGCTGCTGCATCTCATCGGCTCGCGACCCATGTTCACACCAGGCTTGCTGAAGCTGGCGAACTGGATCTCCGAATACTACGTCGTCCCGCTGCACAACGTCCTGCGTGCCATGCTGCCGCAGGCCGTGCGAGACAAACCGGAGAGCTTCATCACCGACAGCCACCTCACGCTGGCCAAGGAGTGGACGGCAGTCGAAATGGAAAAGATGCACGCCCGCGCGCCGATGCAGGCGCGCGTGCTGGAGACGCTCAAAGCCCTCGGTGGCAAGGCGACGCTGAGCCGACTGCGACAGGAGGCACCGCGCGCGACTTCGGTGATCAAGCCTCTTCTCGCCAATGGCTGGATCACCCGCAGCGCGGTTCGCGTGGAACGTGATCCGTTTCAGGACGAGGAGTTTTTGCCGACACAGCCACTCACGCTGTCCGAAGAGCAGAGCGTGGTCTTTGCCGGTGTGATGGTGGCGCTGAACGATGGCGCAAAGGCGCGGCCCATTCTGCTGCATGGCGTCACGGGCAGCGGGAAGACCGAAGTGTATTTGCAGGCGATTGCCGAGGCGCTGAAGCAGGGCAAGACGGCGCTTGTTCTCGTGCCGGAGATCAGCCTCACGCCGCAGACGATCGAGCGCTTCAAGGCGCGCTTCTCCGAGCGCAAAGAACGCATCGCCGTGCTACACAGCCACCTCAGCGATGGCGAGCGGCATGACGAGTGGTTCAAGATCCACGAAGGCCGCGCGGACATCGTCATCGGCGCGCGCAGTGCGATTTTCGCGCCGCTGGAGAACCTCGGCATCGTCATCGTCGATGAGGAGCACGAGCCGTCCTACAAGCAGGAGGAGAGCCCGCGCTACCACGCGCGCGATCTCGCCGTCGTGCGCGGGAAGATCGAGAAATGCGCCGTGCTCCTCGGCAGCGCCACGCCGAGCCTGGAGTCATTCGATAACGCCTGCACCGGCAAGTATGAGCTGCTCCGCATGGCGAAGCGCACAGACAACAAGACGATGCCGCTCATTCGCATCGTCGATCTCCGGCTGGAGAAACGAAAGGGCTCCGCCGCACAGCCCAGCATTCTCTCCGAGCGCCTGAAGGCCGCCATCACCTCCCGATTGGAGAAGCGCGAGCAGACCATCCTTTTCCTCAACCGTCGCGGCTTCAACACCTCCCTCGCCTGCACCGCGTGTGGCGAGGCGGTGCAGTGCAACGATTGCAGCATCCCGATGACGCTGCACAAAAAGGAGAACAAACTCGTCTGCCACATCTGCGGCGCGCGGCGTGTGCCGCCAAGCAAATGCCCAGCGTGCAAAGATCCGGGCATCCGCTTTGCCGGCTTCGGCACCGAGCGGGTCGAAACCGTGATGCGCGAGGTTTTCCCCAAGGCGCGCATCGTCCGCGTGGACACCGACAGCATGACGCGCAAGAACCAACTGCGCGACACCCTGCGCGACTTCCGCGCGCAGAAGATCGACATTCTCATCGGCACCCAGATGATCGCCAAGGGGCTCGACTTCCCCAACGTCACGCTCGTCGGCGTGCTCAATGCCGACCTCGCCCTGCACATGCCCGACTTCCGCGCGGCCGAGCGCACGTTTCAATTGCTCACCCAGGTCGCGGGTCGCGCGGGTCGTGGCGAGATCAAGGGCGAGGTGTTCATCCAGACCTTCACGCCCCACAGCCCCGCCGTGCAGTTTGCGCGGCACGCCGACTTCGAGGGCTTTGCGCAGCAGGAGCTGGATCAGCGCCGCATGTTCAACTACCCGCCCAACACGCACGTCGTCCTCATCGGCTGTCGCGGCCCGCATCAGGCACGCGCCGAATTTGCGCTCGCCAACATCGCCCAGCGCCTCGCCACCGGCCTCCCGGAAGGCACGATTCTAGGCGAGCCAAATCCGTCGCCGCTCGAGAAATCCCACGGCCAGTTCCGCTTCCAGCTTCTCCTCCGCTCCACCAAGATCCGCACCCTCTCACAGCACATCCACCGCGTGATCCAGGCGATGACCTTCCCGCAGGATGTGATCATCACCTGGGATGTCGATCCGGTGCAGATGATGTGAGGCACGTTGCTTGGCTGCACGGGCATGCTCCTTCTCGCGAGTCCGCCGAGAACATTCATGAGCTTCGTGAGGATGTTCACCGTCCGCTGCTCGCGACAACGTTTTTTACCTGTTACGGCGCAGATGCGACCAAGCGCAAATGCAAGCTGTGCGGCTCGTAAAGAGAATGGCCGAGGGTGATCACCCAGACGACGATCCCGCCAATCAAGAGACGGGATGTTCGGGCTGGGGATGATGCGTCATGCATGTGATTTCTCGGACTCCATAGAAGGGCGCGCGTCAACGCCGCCGTCAAGTTCACGCTTGTCAGACCGGCGCGGCCCACGAATGTCGTGGCGCAACTGCCATGAAATCCCAAGACATCATTCGTCAGGCCGTCAAAAATGTTGGCGTAAAGAGAATCGCCGCAGTATGCGGCGTCTCGCCGTCGCTCATCTACAAATGGGCGGAGGGAGCTTGCGACGCGCGCGGAGGCCTGGTGAATCCGCTGGAGCGCACTGCGCAACTCTTCGAGCTGTGCGGCGACGAGCAAATCATCCAGTGGTTGAGTCAGCAGGCGGGCGGCTTTTTTGTGCGCAATCCGCCAAGTACCTGCAAGAAGGGGTTTGAGGTCGTGCCGGCGACGCAGGAGATCGTGCAGCAATTTGCCGATCTTTTGGGCTCCATCAGCAGCGCGGCCATCGACGACGCGATCACCCAGAAGGAAGCCAAGTCCATCCGCGACGTGTGGGACGAACTGAAGAGTTACACGGAGGGCTTTGTGAAGTGCTGCGAGGAGGGCGACTTTGCCAACCTCAAGGAGTGGCTGGAAAAACACCCGGCTTCGGTTAGGCCGACGTAGTGTGCAGCGGGGGGGCCGCACCATCAGAAGTGCGGGGCCGACACAGTGCCGTCCTCGATCTCTTGGCGCTTCTTGCGCATGATGCCGTCGGCGATCTCGAGGACCATCTCCTCAAGCAACAGTCGCAGGTGGCCACCAGCCCGGTAGTCGGCGGGGGCAATGTACTTGAGCCGATCGGCGTGCGCGGAGAGTTGGTAGCATTTGCGGAAGCTGGAGCGGTTTTCCTCGTCGGGGTTGTAAACGGCCAGAGCGTGGCCGCCATATTTTTTCATGAGCGTGAAGCACGGCACATCGGTGGGGCCATCGCCGACATAGATCATGTTCTGGAATGGGACGGGGCGCAGCTCGGGGGCCATGTGATCGTTCACATCATCGTTCGGTTCCAGCAGGCCTTTGTTGATGCGGAAGATGTATTGCGTCTTGGTCGTGTGGCTGATGACACGCTTCGGGAAGGTGATGCGACCGTCTTTGTCCTCGCCGAACTCGCAGCCGAAGATGCGCTTCACATAAGGCGCGAGCTTGCTGCCATCGAGCAGGGCCTTGAGGCCGGAGGAGACAATGTAGTGCTCGATCTTGATGCCGTAGAGCCGGTGTTGCTCGCTCAACATGCCGTGCATCTCCTCAAACATCTGGGGTAGGCCCTTGTAGAACTTGAGGTTGGCACCCAGCGCGCGCAGCTCGTCATTCGTGGGCCGGTCCATGGCGAGGTAGTCGAGCATCGACTTCAAATAGGCCAGCTCGCCGTCGTAGCCTTCTTCATTCACCAGCTCCCGGCTCTTCTTCCAGAACTGCGCCGCATTGATGCCGAAGTGCGGGAAGAGCACCTCGTCCTGCATGTAGTTGGGGCTCAGGGTTTGATCGTAATCGTAAATGATGCCGATGGTGGTCTGGGCGGAAGCCATAGGAGAGGAGGTCGGAGATTCAGGAGCCGGGAGTCAGTAGGGAGGCGAGGGCAGAGTGTAAGGCAGGATGATTGAAGGTAAATCCAAGATCGAGCGCCACGCCCGGTCGCACGCGCTGGCTGCCGAGGAGCATCTCCTCCGCCATCTCGCGCATCGCGAGCCGGAGCGCGAAGGCTGGCGCGTGGAGGAAAGCGGGCCGCTTCAGCATCTTGGCCAGCGCGGAGGTGAACTCGCGATTGGTCACCGCGCCCGGTGCGACGTGATTTACGGGGCCACTCACATTTGCATTCTCGACGCACCACAGCATCAGGCGCACCTGATCTTCCAGGTGAATCCAGGGCATCCACTGGCGACCACTGCCGAGACGACCTCCGAGACCGAGTCCGAAGACCTTGCGCAACAAGGCCAGCGCGCCTCCGTCCCGCCCGAGCACCATTCCCGTCCGCAGCAGCACCACGCGCGTGCCGAACTGCTCCGCCTGCCTGGCCGCCGCCTCCCACGCCACACACACATCGCTCACGAAACCTTTTCCGTGCGAAGACGACTCATCGAGCTGCTCGTCTCCGCGATCTCCGTAGTAGCCCGCACCGGATGCACAAAGCAGCACGCTCGGGGCGGGTGTTGCCGTAGCGAGAGCGGTGACGACTGACTTGGTCAGATCCACGCGGCTGTGCCAGATGCGCTGCTTCTTTCCCTTTGTCCAATAGCCGAGCAGGGACTCGCCCGCGAGATGCACCAGTGCATCGCACCCCGAGGCGTCGATCGTCGCGGACATGCGCCGGGATTCAGTGACCCAGGGCTGATCGAGCCGCCCCGAGCGTGTGAAGGCCACGATCTCATGCCCGGCTGCTGCGGCATGTTTCCCAAACGCCGCGCCGATGAATCCAGAAGCCCCCGTGATGCCGATTTTCATGGCGGGAGTCTGCGGCTTCACACCACGATCAGCAAGGCTGGATACGCTCCGCCCGATGCCGAGAAAGCGGGCCGCGATCAACGCAGTGCCGCCACTCCGCCGTCGAGCTTGAAGAGCCGCGCCACCTCTGCGTCGGTCAGCGCGCGGTCAAACACAGCTAGATCGTCCTGGTGCCCCACATACGAAGCGCCGAGGACGAGAGCGACCGATGCCGGATCCCAGCCAAAGGTCAGATCCCAATTCTCGATCCGCCCCTGCAACTGACCGTCCATGAACAGACTACCCGACGGCTTTGCCGCCTTGTCATTCACGTTTGCGAGCGTGAAGGCCACATGCGTCCACTTCTCCCGGTTGAAAGGCGGCTTGGCCACCTGAACCATCGGGCGTTTCTCGAACGGAATGTCGGCCCACTGCACATTCGTCGGATTCCAGATGTGGAACAGCGGTCGCACGGCATAGCGGAAGAAACGCGGCGTCTCGTCCTTTGAGAACTCGAGAAAAATGTAGCCCTTCTTCGTGTCATCTCCGGTGATCTGCACGGGGTCACAATAGCCTGGCTCGAGATCCTCGTCCGGCGTGAGGCGCAGCCAGACGGACACCGTCGCGCTCCAGCTCCGGTCATTGTAGCCCAGCATGTTCACGCCGCTGTATTGCGGCCGCGTGGCACCCTTCTTTGGGAAATGCACACACCCACCGAACCGCCCACCCGCAGCGACCAGCTTCACATCATCATTCGGCACACAAGGGATGAAGTCCTTGCCCTTCTTGATCACGCACGTCTTGTCCCCCTTGCTGAAGTCAGCGTTCAGCGTGGAGTCAAACGACGCATGGAAGACGAGCGCCGACTTGAGGGCGTCCTGCGCGACGAGCGGAGATGCGAGACAGAGAAGCAGAGCGATTGTTTTCATGAGGAGGAGAGTCAGTGATGCACATACGCACCGTGCAGCCACGCTCTTGGACCAATCTCGGGATCAAGATGGCGCGGGCCAAAAGCCCCAATCTTTACCGTTTGGCACCGAGCCCGTGGCGTTGGCGGACTGCCTCGAAAAGGCAGACTCCGGTGGCGACGGACACGTTCAGGCACTCGACCTTGCCGAACATCGGCACCTTGGCCAGAAAATCACAACGCTCGCCCGTGAGGCGTCTCATACCTGCGCCTTCCGCGCCCATCACAAGCCCGATGGGGCCTTTGAGATCGATTTCATAGACGGACTGCGTGGCTTCGTCGGCGGTGCCGACCAGCCAGACGCCGAGTTCCTTCAGCTTGTCCATGGCCCGGGCGAGATTGGTCACTCGCACGATGGACAAGCGCTCGGCCGCACCACAGGCCACGCGGCGCACGGTGTCGGTGATCGGTGCGGATTTGTCCTTCGGCAAGATCACGGCGTCCACGCCAGCGGCATCGGCCGTGCGGAGGCACGCACCGAGATTGTGCGGATCCTGAATGCAATCGAGCACGAGCACCAGCGGCGCCGTCTTGCCTTCCAACACTGCCGCCAGGTCGCCCTCCTCAAACAGTCTCATGCCGCCCGCTGGGTCGGAGTGCCGGTTCTGACGGGCGGTGGGTTCGTGACGCGACATGTTTTCAAAAGATACGGCACATGAACTCCCGTCCATGTGCCGCGATCAAATGGGCGGACTCCGGCGGATCAATCCTCGGCGTCCTTGACCTTGTCCTTCTTCTTGCGCTTGCCTCCGGCGTTGCGCAGGGCCTTTGGAATGGGGTCTTCCTTCTTCTGGAGGGCGCGGCGCAATTTGCGAAGCGCGATGTTCTGAAGCTGACGAATACGCTCGCGAGTCACGCCAAACTCCTGGCCGACTTCCTCCAGCGTGCGTGGCTTCTGGCCGTTCAGACCGAAGCGCGCGTCGATGATCTTGCGCTCGCGCTCATCGAGAACCGTCAGCAGCCCGTCGAGCTGGCTGTGCATGTTCTTGTGCGAGAGCAGGTCAAAAGGCGTCTGCGCATTTTCGTCACCGACGATTTCACCGAACTCGGTGCTGTCGTCCTCGCTGATCGGTGCGTCGAGGGACGCGGGGCGCATCGAGGCGACCTTCAATTGCGAGAGCTTGGCGCGATCAATGCCGATTTCCTCCGACAACTCGTCATCGGTCGGCTCACGGCCCAACTCCTCGGACATGGCCATGGCCACACGGCGCATCTTGCTGATTTTGTCCACCATGTGGACGGGCAGCCGGATCGTCTTCGACTGATTAGCCAGCGCTCGCTTGATCGACTGCTTGATCCACCAGGCTGCGTATGTGGAGAGCTTGCCGCCCTTGTTCGGGTCAAAGCGCTCCACGGCCTTCATCAGACCGATGTTGCCTTCAGAGATGAGGTCGAGCAGGGGCAGCCCATAATTCGCGTAATCCTGCGCGATCTTCACGACCAGTCGCAGGTTTGCGCGAATCATGTGAGACCGAGCTTCGGGGTCGCCTCTCTTGATTCGTTCGGCAAGTTCGACCTCCTGATCAGGGGTGAGCAGATCGGTCTTGCCGATCTCCCGCAGGTAGATCTTGATTCCGCCGTCTAATTCCATGTTCGACATTTAATGATGGATACGATTGGGGTGTAAAGTTTATTTGTCCCCGGCGGAAAAATTCGCGGGGAACCAGCTATTACGCTTCAAAGGCGTTTGTTTGTCCAAGTTTCTCAGCAATTTCTCAGCCAAGCCCGTCACGGGACACACTTGAGCACAGATTGAATTGTCGTCGGGAGATAGCACAGATAAATGGATTGACCACTGTTGAACTAAATTTATGCCTCTCCGTCAATCGCAAATTTCATAAAAGTTAATTTTTTTGTGTGTCGCCGAGCCTCCACCACTGGAATTCACTGCCCTATTGAGAGCCGAAGTGCAGGTGACTATTCCGCTACTCGTGAGGTGAATGCACGGAACAACCACAGCTTGGCATAAGAAATCTTGCCCCCGAGGGCATCGTGTAATGGACCGAGCCGATCAGCGCCGACCTGAGTGGCGGCCTCAACCATCATTCGCTCCTCATCCTCCGAGTAGAACTCTCGCGGCGATGCCCCAAGGTCACCAGTCTGCACTGCCTGTGCAAGATGCTGCGCGATGGTGCCGACTGACATGTCGCGGGCTGTGGCGATGGCGTCCACGCTTTTGCCGAGGCGATACAGGCGCAGCGTCTCCAGCGCGGACGAGTTGATCCCGCTCTCGCTCTTCATCTTCGGCGCGGGCGGCGTCGCGGCTTCTTCGGCGAAGGTCTGCTTCGGATTTGCCGCAAGCCACGATCTGATCTCGGCCATGAAGACCGCGCCGTAGTCGGCGAGCTTTTGATTTCCGACGCCAGGGATGTCGAGGAAGGCGCGGTCGCTCTGAGGATAATCGCGGCACATGTGGCGCAGGCTGGTATCGCCAAAGACGACATACGGCGGCACCGCGCACTCGTCGGCAAGGCGCTTTCTCAACGTGCGCAATTGCGCGATGAGAGCTTCATCGCACGCGATGGTTCCGGCGCGCGAGACTTTCGCGGTGCTGGTGCTGCGCGTGGCAGCGACCGGTGAGCGCGTGAGCAGGATCGGCGTGCGGTTCATCAGCGCGGCAAGACCCTGCTTTGACAGCGTGAGCGTCTGGTAGCTGTCTTGTGTTGCGTCGATGAAACCGAGGCGGATGAGCTGACGGCCCAGCATGGTCCATTCCTCGCGTGGCGTGTCCTTGCCGATGCCGTAGGTCGTAAGCTGGTCGTGGAACCATTTGCGAATCTTCTCCGTGTTCGCACCAGCCAGCACTTCGACGACGTGATTCAGCCCCGTGCTGAAGCCGCTCTTTTGCTTGATGCGGAACACGCAGCTCAAGAGCTTCTGCGCCTGCGTCGTCGCATCCCATTGCTCGCGCGGCTGGAGGCAGATGTCGCAGCCACCGCAATTGTCGCCCGGCCACTGCTCGCCGAAATAATCGAGCAGCGCCGCGCGGCGGCACTCGGTGCCCTCGGCGAAGTCGGCCATCATACGCATCTGCTTCACAACGAGAGCGGCGGCCTTCGCGTCGGTCATCTCGTCGAGGAACTTCAAATTGCGCACGAGATCACCGCGCGAGTAGAGCAAAACACAGTCGGACGGCAGGCTGTCGCGCCCCGCACGCCCCGTTTCCTGATAGTAGCCCTCGATGTTCTTCGGCAGATCGGCGTGGATGACAAAGCGCACGTCGGGTTTGTCGATGCCCATGCCAAAGGCAATCGTCGCGCAGACAACGCGCACTTCATCGCGGATGAACGCATCCTGATTCGCGGCGCGCTCCTCCGGCTGCAAACCAGCGTGATACGCCACCGCCTTCACACCCTCCGCGCGCAACGCCGCCGCCAGCGACTCGGCGGACTTGCGCGACTGCACATAGACGATGCCCGCGTCATTCGGCCGCTCACGGACGAACTCATAAACCTGCCGCGCCGACTTGCTCTTCGGCACGACGGTGTAGCCGAGGTTTGGCCGGTTGAAGCTCGCGAGAAAGACCTGCGGCTCGTGCAAATGAAGCTGGTGGATGATGTCGCCCCGCACCTGCTCAGTCGCCGTGGCCGTGAGCGCGAGAAACGGCACGCCCGGCAAATGATCGCGCAACTGCGCGAGCTGCCGGTACTCCGGCCTGAAATCATGGCCCCACTCGCTGATACAATGCGCCTCATCGACCGCGATGGCCGTCACATTCCATCGCTTCATATCTTCGACGAAACCCGCGCTCATCACTCGCTCCGGAGCCGCATAGAGCAGCTTGTAATCTCCCTGCTCCAGCCCCGACCTGCGCCGGTGCGCCTCCGCTCCATCGAGCGACGAATTCAAAAACGTCGCCGCCACGCCGCTCGCCGTCAGCGCATCCACCTGATCCTTCATCAGCGCGATGAGCGGCGACACGACGAGCGTCACCCCCTCGCGCACCAGCGCGGGCAATTGAAAGCACAACGACTTCCCCGCGCCCGTCGGCAGAATGGAAACCACATCACACCCCGCCAGCGAAGCCTCCATAATCTCGCGCTGCAACGGACGGAACGCATCGTAGCCGAAGTTTTCCTTGAGCAACGCTGAGAGGCGACCGGGCATGATGGTCGCGATGCTCGACGAATGGGAACGCGCCGGCAAGCCTTGAGCTTGGATTCCGCATTCCCGGGATGACAGCGCCAATTTTCCAGCAGATCTCCGTAGGCCGGGGATAGTCGCTCCACTCTAAGGTGGCAAGAAGCCACCCCGTGCGGGCGATCACTCGCATCGAGTTTTCAATCCACATGTATTCATGACCACGCAACACTCCCGCTCCTCCTCCTGGAAATGGTACATCTGCGGCCTGCTGCTGCTGGCGACGACAATCAATTACATGGACCGTCAGACGCTCTCGAATGCGGCGGTGCGGGTGACGAAGGAGTTCAATCTGTCGCAGGAGCAATATGGCGATCTGGAGCTGGCTTTTGGCTGGGCGTTCGCGGTGGGTTCATTGGTCTTTGGTTTTCTGGCGGATCGCTTTCGGGTTTACTGGCTTTATCCCATTGTCTTGGCCGGGTGGTCGTTGATGGGCATTGCGTCGGCTCACACGCATGGCTACTGGCCGCTTCTGAGTTGCCGCGTGTTACTGGGCTTCTTTGAAGCGGGGCACTGGCCGTGTGCTTTGAAGACGACCTTTGCGCTGCTGGAATCCAAAGACCGCACGATGGGAAACAGCGTGCTGCAAAGCGGCGCATCCATCGGTGCCGTGGTCACGCCGCCGCTGATGATCTGGCTGATGACCGACGACATCACGAGCTGGCGCCTCGCGTTCCAGGTCATCGGCGCGATTGGCCTGGTGTGGGTGGTCCTGTGGTTCGCTTCGATTCGCAAGACAGAGCTGGATGTGACGCCACCGAAAGAGGAAGCGGGCAGCACGGGGCTGATGGGCATCATCATGGGTCGCCGTTTTTGGGCGCTAGCGATTCTGATTTTCGGCGCGCAGACATGCTGGCATCTCTTCCGCGTGTGGCTGCCGAAGTTCATGCAGGAAGGCCGCGGTTACTCTGAGGTCGAGGCGCTTGCGTTCAACTCAGCCTACTACATCGGCACCGACATCGGCTGCATCTGCGCGGGCCTGATCTCGCTCTGGCTGGCGCGGCGCTTTGCCGTGTCGGCACACGGAGCACGGCGCTGGGTGTACGCGGGGGCGTGTGTGCTCACGTCATGCAGCGTGCTCGTCCTTTGGCTGCCGAAGGGCTGGGCGCTGATGGCGGCGATCCTCCTCGTCGGCGCGGGCGCTCTCGCGTTGTTCCCGTGCTATTACAGCTTCGTTCAGGAGCTGTCGGACCGGCACGTCGGAAGGCTCACGGGCTTGCTCAGCACCTGGGTGTGGGCCGTTTCATCGCCGATGCACAAGTTGTTTGGCAAGCTGGTGGACCAAACGAAGTCCTTCGACCTCGGCATGGCAATGGCGGGACTCGCACCGTGGCTCGGCGTGCTGGCGATGTGGCTGCTGTGGGATCGAGCGGAAAGCGATAAGCGCGACGCTTGAGCCGCGTTAAGGGGAGCCTTCCACCATGAAGGCTTTACTTTTTTCCCTGCTCCTCCCGGTCGCCGCTTCCGCCGCGACAAAACCAAACGTCCTTTTCCTCTTCGCCGACGACATGCGCGCGGACTCGATCGCGGCGCTTGGCAATCCGGTGGTGAAGACGCCGAACCTCGACTCCATCGCCAGTCGCGGCTTTGCGTTCCGAAATGCGTTCTGCTTCGGTGGCAATTCCGCTGCCGTCTGCACGCCTAGCCGGAACATGCTTCTCAGCGGCAAATCATACTTCCGCTGGCAGGACCTGCCGGGGCCGAACGGCAAGAAGCTCGGCCCAATGGCTCCGGGCGATGCGCCAAACTTTCCGCTCTCGATGAAGGCCGCAGGCTACGAGACCTATCACGAGGGCAAGAAGGGCAACACCGCCATCAACATCCAGGCCAAGTTCGAGCACAACGTTTACATCGAGGAGAACAAGGATCGCTCGTCCGGTGAACCGGGAATGCAGATCGCGGACGATGCGACCGCGTTTCTCAAGCAGAGAAAAGCTGACAGGCCCTTCTTCATGTATCTCGCCTTTGGCAATCCGCATGATCCGCGTGTCGCCGCCCAGAAGTATCTCGACATGTATGATCGCTCCAAGATTCCGCTGCCGCCGGATTACCTGCCGCAGCATCCGTTCGACAACGGCGAGATGAGCATCCGCGACGAGCAGCTCTCGCCGTGGCCGCGCACGGAGGACGAGATTCGGAGGCATCTGCACGAGTATTATGCCGTGATCACTGCGATGGATCATCACATCGGCCGCATCCTTGCGACGCTGAAGGAACTCGGCCAGCTCGACAACACGATCATCCTCTTTTCCGCCGACCAGGGCATCGCCATCGGCAGCCACGGCCTGCTGGGAAAACAAAATCTCTACAACTCGGGCATGAACAGCCCCCTCTTCTTTGCCGGCCCCGGTATCTCGAAGGGCGAGAGCCGCGCGATGGTCTATCTGCTCGACATTTACCCGACGGTCTGTGATCTCGTCGGCGCTCAGTCGCCCTCTGGCATTGACGGCATCAGCTTCAAGCCCGTTATCGACGGAAAAGCTGCCGCTACTCGTGAGGAGATGTTCCTCGCCTACCAGCAAGTGCAGCGCGCGGTGGTGGCCGATGGCTGGAAGCTCATCCGCTATCCGCAGATCAACCGCACGCAGTTGTTCGACTTTGCCAATGACCCTTATGAGCTGAAGGACTTGGCCGCCGACTCATCCCAGGCCAGTCGCGTCGGCGCCTTGATGTCGAAGCTCGAGAAGTGGCAGAAGCACTACGGTGACAATCTGCCGCTGACCTCGCCAAATCCAAAGCCCGCCGAGTGGACGCCACCATCACCGGAAGAGTTGAAGAAGGCGGGAAAGAAGAAAGCGAAGAACAAGTGATCGGCCCCGACCGTCGAAGCGTTACTCGACGGACTTCCGAAGCTCGAACACGGTGTTCACGATGTGTTCCTCCACCTTGTTGTTCCATCGAGTCGGGTGTGAACCGTACTTCGTCGCGCCACCGCCTTCGTAGCCGCCCTCCGTCCACACGCGGAGGCTGGGGATGTAGGCCATCACGTCATTTGTGTAGCCGGACACCCAGACGATCGGATCACGGATTTCCTTCTTCAATCGCAGCGCATAGTCGATGACCACCTCGCCGCCGAGCGTCACCCAGGTGAGATCATTGCCGAGCCGCACGACTTGCACGGGATACGGGTAGTCGGGAGCCAGCTTGCCGTCGGTGTCGAGTTTCGCCAGAACGCGCGTCGCGTGAGTGACGGCGTAGTTGTCTTTGGATTTCTGCTCGGCTAGCAGCTCATCGCGCGTCGGCAGCTTGTCATACGCCAGTGGGATCTCGCGGAAAGCGGCGCGGATGCTGCCGCCGAGCGGTTTCATGTTTGTGGTGAGCGCGGCTTCGACAGCGGTGGCAAGGGAGCGACCGTGCGTTTGCGCCAGCTCCATCGTGCGGCGCGGATACGGGTTCTGATCGCCGCTGCAGCCGTTCATGAACATCGCGACAGCCGACGGATGCGCTTCCTGGAGATACTGCTGCGCGTAGCCCGCGTAGTCGCCGCTGAACTTCTGATGGCCGAGCGTGGTGCAGTGACAACTGTAGCCAAACACGAGCGCCATCTCCTTTCCATCCGCGCCCGAGACTTTCAGCACGGGCACCGTGTGATCCACCGGACCGGCGGGATTCGGAAAATTGTTCCAGCCGCCTTTGCCGTCGGGCGTGCGACGGTTCATCGCAAAGCCGCAACGTGCGCTGCAATAGTCGAGCGCGGCGGGCGCGGCCTTTGCATTCGCCTCGGTGATGAGCCGCACGATGGTGTCCTGTAGCTTGTTCGTGTAGGCCGTTGCCTCCTCTTCACGCCGCGCCGGATCGTCTGCGCCGTTGACGCGGCTCGTGCGTAGCTCGGGGCCGCTGTGCGTATGAGATGCGTTGATGGCGAGGTGCGCGGCGTCGATTCCGAGTTCCTTCTGCACACGTTCAGCAACGTTAAGGCGCACATTTCGCGGAACACCGATCAAGTCGAGCGTGACGAGCGCGAACTTTGCGCCTGCCTCGTCTTGAATCACCACCGCCTTGGCAAAGAGATCCAGTTCCACGCCTTCCGCTGGCTTCGTTCGGCCAGCGTAGCCCGCCATCCACATCATCACTTCCGGCGTGATCTTCGCGGATGCGGCACCCGCTTTCCAGATGAGTGCGGCGGCTGGAGGCGCGCTGGTTTGTGAGATTCCGGTGACGACGGCGGCGATGAGCAAAACGACGGGGAGAAACAGGGACCTGGCTTTCATGCCGGAAACCAACGCCCGACTTGCTGGCATGTTTGCTGTCCCTCCCTTCTGAAAAAACTCAGGGCGGCCCCCTGTCGGAGAGAGCCGCCCGTTTTCGTGTCAGCGGAGTCTGCTTGTCTGCAAGGCGTCTTCTCAACGTCCGAACGAGAAGGAGAAGCCAATCCGCGGCTTCGAGTATCCATGACGATGATCACACGCTGGCGCTGCATACACCCTGCGATGTGCAGGCGGCTTGCAGACGGCACACGCACAACTGACGCGCTCCGTCTCCCAATGGCCAACTGGCTTCCCGCAGCGGTCGTAGCCGCAGATTTCGTAATGCGCGAACACGGGGCGGCCGCAGGCGAGGTAGCTGACGACGCGGCGACTATGGCCGTGATCGGCGCTGGCGGTTGATGGAATCGCGAAGCCAAGAGTGGTGACTGCCGCGAGAAGAGAAAGAATGGTTTTCATGATGTTGAATTGGGTTACGGCAAATTCGACGAAGCGCTCAACGCGCTATTCGACACACCACGAAATATTTTTTCCGCGCTACTCGGAAGCCTGAAACGACTTCGGATCGAGCGCATCGCGCAGGCCGTCGCCGATGATGTTCAGGGCGAGCAGCGTGGCGGAGAAGAAGAGACCAGGGAAGAAAAGCATCCACGGGGAGGTCTCCATGTTGTCGGCACCGTCGCGGATCAGCACGCCCCATGAGGCGTCGGGCGGCTGGATGCCGAGACCGAGAAAGCTGAGCGTCGCCTCCAGCAGCATGACACCAGGAACGGTGAGACTGGCATAGACGATCACGGGGCCGACGACGTTTGGCAGCATGTGACGGAAGAGAACATGCCAGCCGCGTGCGCCATAAGCGCGTGCAGCCGTGACAAACTCCTGATTCTTCAACGCGAGAACTTGCCCACGCACGACGCGTGCCATCGTGAGCCATTCCACCGCACCGATGGCGAGGAATAGCAGCCAGAACTGTCGGCCAAACACAACGGTGAGGATGATGACAAACGTCATGAATGGAAATGCGTACAGAATGTCCACGATGCGCATCATCGCGGCGTCCGTGCGTGATCCGGCGAGTCCGGCGAGCAGCCCGTAGGTGACACCGATCAGCACGGCGACGCCAGTCGCGAGCGCACCGACGAGCAGCGAGACTCGGCCGCCGTGCAGGATGCGTGTGGCGATGTCGCGCCCGAGTGGATCAGTGCCCATCCAATGCGAAGCGCTGATCGACGACGCTTTCAATTCAAGGTCTTGCCCATTCGGATCAAACGGCGAAAGCCAGTGCGCGAAACTGCACGCCAGCACGAGCACCACGAGAAAAACCATTGCAGCAACCGTCACGCGGCTGGACGTCAGCCGCCGCCACGCCGCGCGCCAGGGCGAGGGCGATGGGGCAATCGGTGCTGTGTGCGTCGTGGTCACCAAGGCATCAGGGTAAAGAACTTGGACTCCTCCACGCGATGATTCGGCATCGTGCGGGTGAACTCCTCAAACTGCCGCGCCCATTCATCCATCGCGATGGTGGCGTGGCCGTACGGTCTGAAGTCACGAACAGTGTAAAGCGTCATCTTGTCGGCTTCGTTGTCGGCAAATTGGAAGATGAGTTCCTTCGTCGCCGAGTTTCTCACCTTCCCCTCGATGGCGATGTTTCCCTTCGTGAAAATGCCGCCAAGTCCAGCCAGCGGGCCGACGATAAATTTGGCCGCCGTTTTGACGACGTTGCCGGTCGGACTCGTCGGGTTGAGTTCGATAATCGCCATCTCGAGCGTGACCGAGTTTGGAGTCGGCTTCATCACCAGCTTGTAGCGCGGCGTGGGAGCATGAATGAAGGCGTTGGCGAATTTTGCACGCAACACCTGGGCCATGCGCAATTCATCACGCTTCACGGTTCCTTGCTGGATTTCCTTTTTCACCAGCACCTTCTTCACGGGGCGGAGATGGCGGAGCGTGACTGGTGCAACGTAGATCTCCGTCTTTTTCACGACGCGCCACTGGACGTCACGATCGAAGTTCCGCCAAATGAGGTGAAACGGAACACGATGGCGGGCCGGCATCATCACATGCGCCTGCTCGATGAATGGCGAGAGCGGAACCTTCTTTGCATGCAGCAGCCGATTGGACGTCTGGCATGAGCAGAGCGAGAACACGATGCCGAACATCACGGCTGCGGAAAGATAATGCTGGAGAACAGATGTCATGATTTGAAACCGATCTTCGGATTCAGCGCGGCCTGGATGATGTCCACCAGCAGATTGAAGCCGACGATAAGCGCCGCATAAAAGGCGGCGGTGGCCATGGCGAGATTGTCATCGCGATTCACGGCGGCGCTGATGAAGTGCTGGCCGAGGCCGGGGATCTGAAACACGGTTTCCGTGACCAGCGATCCCGTGAGCAATCCTGCGGCGGCAGGGCCGAGAAAGTTCAGCACCGGAAGACAGGCGAGCTTAAAGGCATGACGAAAAACAACCGCCTTCTCCGATGCGCCCTTCGCGCGCGCCGTGCGGATGAACTCCTGCGCCAGCGTCTCGCGCAAGCCGCCGCGTGTGAGCCGCGCGATGTAGGCGCTGTAAATGATGCCAAGCGTCATGGCGGGCATCACCCAGTCGGTGGAGTCATACCAGCCGGACACATTGAACCAGCGCAGTTTCATGCCGAAGAGCATCGCGATGAGCGGCCCGAGCACGAGGCTGGGCATGCAGAGGCCAGCGGTCGCGAGCACCATGCTCGTGCGATCCTCCAGCGAGTTTGGTTTCAACGCCGCGATTGCTCCGAGCGGAATGCCCAACGCCAGCGCGATGAGCAACGCCGGAATGCCAATTGCGGCCGAAACCGGAAACCCTTGAGCGATGATCTCATCCACACCGCGTCCCGGCATCTTGAGCGACTCGGGGAAATTGAAAGTGGCGTAGCCTTTGATGTGCCGCCAGAGCTGCACGGGCCACGGTTTGTCGAGCCCGTAGTACGCATTCAGCATCTCGCGCGTGTGCGGCTGCATCTCGCGCTCCTTGTTGAACGGCCCGCCGGGGCTGAGCTTCAGCAGCATGAAGGTGATCACGATCACCGCGAATACGACCACGATGCCCTGGATGATGCGGCTGAAGATGAAGCGGAGCATTTACGGAGTGGGGACGAGATCGACGGCCTTGTAGCAGCGGTGTTCGAGCAACGACGGCAGCCAGTTTTTCACGGACGGTTTCAGCATGTAGGAATGCACATACCAGTAGATAGGCAGGATGGGCAATTCATCGAGGAGCAGTTCCTCGGCCTCGCGGAGCATGGCCATGCGTTTGACGGGATCGGCTTCGAGGCAGGACTGCGCCATCAGCTCGTCGTAGCGTGGCCGATGCCAGCCGGTGTTGTTGTTGCCGTCGCCCTTTTGCCAGATGCTGAGAAAGGTGAAGGGATCGAGGTAGTCGCCCACCCAACCGGCACGACAGACGGTAAATTCGAGATCGCGCTGCGACTTGAGATACACGCTCCAGTCTTGGTTCAAGACGGTCACCGGCAGCTTGAGGTGCTGCTGCCACATCGCCATGATGGCCTCGGCGATGGTGCGGTGCGATTCCATTGTGTTGATGAGAATGTCGAACTTCGGAAAGCCCTTCCCGTCAGGAAACCCCGCCTCAGCCAGCAACCGACGCGCCTCGACGGGATCAAATTTGAGCACGCTCGGCGTCGAGTAGCCCTCACCACAGCCGGGCGGGGTGAAGCCGAGCGCGGGCTTCTGCCCGGCGCGCAGCACGTTCTTGATCAGGCTCTCGCGGTCAATGGCCAGCGCCAGGGCCTTGCGCACGCGCTTGTCATCGAACGGCTTCTTCGTCACGTTGCAGCGGTAAAAGTAAACGCTCAGCAACGGATCCTCGTGATACTCGGCGGGGCGCGTGTCGCGATACACAGGTGTCTTGTCGAGCGGCACTGTGTTGGTGGCGTGAATCTGTCCGTCGTTGAAGGCGCGATCCTCCGTACCGGTGTTCTGGATGGGGAGGAAAACGATCTGATTCACTTTCACCGCAGCGGCGTCCCAGTAGTGAGGATTGCGCTCGACGGTGATCGAGTGGGTGAAGCGCCACTCCTTGTGCTGGAAAGGGCCGTTGCACACCATGTTGCCTGGCCGCGTCCATTTTGTGTCGCGATCCGTCATCTTGCCAAAGCGCTCGATGGCGTGGCGCGGCACTGGAAACCACGAGTAGTGCTTCAACATCGAAGGCAGGAACGGCGTCGGGCCTTTGAGCGTGAGCTGCAGCGTGTGATCATCGATCACGCGCACGCCGACCTTGGAGAAGTCGGTGATCTCGCCCTTGTTGAACGCCTCCGCATTCAGCAGCGGGTGCAGCATGGCCGCGTAGTCGGCGGCCAGCGCGGGCGTGAGTTCGCGCTCATACGAGTAGGCAAAGTCCGCCGCTGTCACCGGAGTGCCGTCGCTCCATTTGCCGTTCGGCTGGAGGTGAAACGTCCACGTCACGAAATCGGGCGAGTGCTCCCAGCTCGCGGCAGCACCGGGGCCGTTTGCATCGGGATTGTCCGGCAGCGGCGCGACGAGTCCCTCGAAGAGCGAACTGAAAATGTGGTGCTCCGGTTGTCCGGTCGCGAGGTGCAGATCCAGCGTCTCGGGCTCGCTGCCGTTGCCGAGAATCAGCGTTTTGTTTTTCGTCGCCTCCTCGATTCGCGTGGGCCGGTGCTGTCTCGACGTGTGAAACCAAAACAAGCCCGCCAGGGAAAGTGCGATGAAAAATATGCGGGCGGGCCAGGACATGCGGCGGCATTCATGACAGAAAGGCGCGCCGGAGTAAAGTCTCGCTTCCCGACGTTACGGTGCGACCGCGATCTTGTGCCGCAGGAAGAGGCTGGTCTTGCCCGCCGTGCTCACGGAGAAGACGCGCTGACCGCCCGTGCCCGTATCGGTCACCGGGAACCAATCCTGCAAATTCTCTGACCACTCGGCGCCATACGTCACGCCAGTCACCCCGACGGGCGGCGTGTAACTCAAGGTCAAGTTCCCGCCCGCCAGCACCGGCTGAGGCAACGATGCACCTGGAGTGAACGCCGTCGGATTCAGGCTGAACGCGTACTCCACGCCATTGCGGATGCCATCCTGGTCGTGATCGGCGAGCGAGCCACCCGTCACCGTCGGATATTGCGTGGCGATCCAGCCCGCGTAGCCAACCGGAGCCTGCGGCGTCACCGTTTTCATCGCGCCGTAGCCATACCAGCGCAGGCCCACATTCGGACGCACTCGCATGTAGTAGCTGGTGCCCGCCACCAGCGCCGCGCCCGCCGTGGTGCCATTCAGCGTGAAGGATGTTGCTGCCCCGGCCAGCGGCGTGGCCGTGGTGTTCACGAGCTCGGTGGCATTGGTGACGGTGATGTCGTCGATGAAGAAGCCGTGATTGCCCGAGGTCGATATGGAGATTGAGCCGCCGTTTTGCTTCATGATGAAGCGAACCTGTATCAATTGACCAGCATACGCTGCAAGGCTCACGCTGCGGCTGATCCAACTCGCATCCCATAGGGCACTGTTCAGACCTACTCCCGACCGACTGAAAACGCCCGTCCACGTGGTGCCATTGTCTGTCGAGATTTCTACGTCGAGCGTGGTCGTAGTCGTGGCAAAACGTCCCCGGTCATACCATTGAAGCTGGCTACTTGGCGATGGCACGATGTCGCGTGTGACGACAAAACTCTGATCCTCGAAGTCAGGAAACGCGAGATTGAAGGCCTTCGCGCCCGTGCGCTTGAGTCCCGTCTGCCGCAGGCCGTAACCGCCCGTTGTCTGGTCAGTAATCTGCGGCGTCGGCGCGTCCTCCGCGCCCTCAGTCCACGCAGCCGTGCTGCCTTGCGATACTTTCAGCTCGTACTGGTCCGCCTGTGTGATGGTGTTGAATGTGTATCCGCTGCCGGTGGTGAACGGAGAGTTCGTGCCGTTGATTGTGACCGAATCTCCGAGCAAGTCGGGATTGAACAACGTGACGCTGTAGCTGTAGCTCGACGGAACGCCGGCTCCCGTGATGCCTGAGACGGTGATGTCGTAGGTCACATCGTTTGTCACCGACGCGGGGAGACCGGCGGGCTCCCAGACGATGGTGTTGTCGCCCACATTGGTCGTTCCGTTCGAGACGATCGTCGTGGTCACCGGAGAGCCGCCTTGCGTCATCGTCACGGATGCGGAGGTGAAGGTCGCACCCGGATACGACAGCGACCAGCGCGCCGGGATCAGCGTATGCGGAATGAATCCCCGATTCGGCCACGCGACAAACTGTGGCGTCGGCGCGGGCTTGAAGTTTCCGATCACCCAGACTGCGTTTGCCGAGTTAAACGCACCGTTCTCAGGCACATCGCCCGTGCCCATCTCCTGCGCGCGCGAGTAGAGCAGCCACCGGCGATGCCCGACCAATTGATTGTCTGGGCCAAAGTCCTCCATGTAGGCATTGATCGCGTCCGGCCCGTGGTTGCCGAGCGCGAGGTTCGAGTTGGCCGCCGCCTCGGCCGCGATCGCGGTGTACCAGGTCCAGGCGTTTGTCGGGAAGTGGTCGATGTCGTCGTTGGCCGAGAACATCAGCGCAGCCTCCTGGCACTTCGCTGACTTTGTCGCGTTGAGCACGATGTCGCCCGGTAGCCCGACCAGCGCGCGGTAGAAATTGATCCTCCGCAGCACGTCGTCTTTGAAGGCGGCGCTTGTCGTGCCGGGCACGCCCGTGGTCACATTGCCAGTCCACGCCATGTTGGCCGCGAAGTTCTGGCTGGCACTGTAGGCACAGTTGTAGAAGACCAGCACGTCCCGGCGGTCCAAGCGATTCACGACAAAGCCCGAAACGGCTGCCGGACTGGAAGTGCCGGGCGTGTACCCACGCGCTTCATCGAAGCTAGCCAGCAGAAGCACGGCAAATGCCAGCATCCTGATCCCATGAGCCGTTCCGCGCAAAAACATGACCGTCAATTTGCCACACCGCCACGCTTGGAGCAAGACTTGTGGCGAATCGGGTGGCACCGGCGATCTGGAGTCAAGCGGGGGCGACAGCAAGCCGCCAGACACCTCTGGGCGTGGCAGCTTGCGCCCCCCATTCGTCGGCGTATCATCCGCCCCCGCGCGATGCCCAAAGTCTATATCAAAACGTATGGCTGCCAGATGAACGAGCGCGACACCGAGCAGGTGTCGCAGATGTTTGTCGAGCGCGGCTATACGATGACGGTGGCCGAGGATGAAGCGGACGTGGTGCTCATCAACACCTGCTCGGTGCGCGATCAGGCGGAGCAGAAAGCGCTCGGCAAGATGGGCATGGTGCGCCGGTATCGTGTGCCGCTTGTCACTGGGTTCATGGGCTGCATGGCGCAGAGCCGCGGCTCCGAGCTGGTGGAGAAATCGAAGGTCGATCTCGTCGTCGGCACGCAGAAGTATCACCGCGTCGTTGATTACGTCGATGAAGTCATCCGCGCCAAGGCAGAGCGGCAGATGGATGACGAGCGCTTCTCCATCGTCGATGTCGGCGAGGAGACGAACTCGCAGAACACCATTCGCGATCACAAGCTGAAGGAGAATCAAGGCGCGGCCTTCGTGAGCATCATGCAGGGCTGCAACATGAAGTGTACCTTCTGCATCGTGCCCTACACGCGCGGCGGCGAGCGTGGCAGACCCATCGCGGAGATCGTCGAAGAAGTGCGCCGCCTCGCGGAGCGCGGCGTGAAGGAAGTCACGCTGCTCGGCCAAATCGTGAACCTTTACGGGCGACATGAGTTCCCTGCGGTGGACGGCAAGAGTCCATTCGTGCAGCTTCTCGAAGCCGTGCATGAGGTCGATGGCATCCAGCGCATCCGTTTCACGAGCCCACATCCGATTGGCTACAAACAGGATTTGATCGATGCCTTCACCTATCTGCCAAAGCTCGCGGAGCATGTGCATCTCCCCGTGCAAAGTGGCTGCGATGCGATCCTCAAGCGAATGCACCGCCCGTACACGAGGGAAAAATTCACCGAACTCGTCGATCGCATCCGCGCTGCGCGTCCCGGCATCGCGGTGACGACGGATGTGATCGTCGGCTTCCCCGGCGAGACCGAGAGCGACTATCTGGAGACGCGCGAGATGTTCGAACGCCTCGCTTTCGACAACGCCTTTGTCTTCCGGTATTCCAAGCGTCGCGGCACACCCGCCGCCGAGATGGATGCGGAGATCCAAGTGCCCGAGCGCATCAAGGAAGAGCGCAATCAAGACCTGCTCTCCGTCGTGAACCGTCTCGCGCTGCCCCGCTACGAAGCGCTCGTCGGCACCGAGGTCGAGATTCTCTGCGAAGGCCCCAGCAAGACGAATGAGGAGCGTCTCACCGGTCGCACTCGCACCAACCGAATCGTCGTCTTCGACGGCAACCCCACCCGGCATGTCGGCGAGATCTTCAACGTGCGTGTGACGAACAACGCGAACTTCACGCTCTTTGGTGATCCGGTCATAGCCGGTTGAAACCATGGCACGCCGTCTCGATCAGCTTCTCTCCTCTCTCGGTTACGGCAGCCGGCGTGAGGTCACCTCTTTCGTCAAAGCCAAGCGCGTGCTCGTGAATGGCGTTGTCGCAAAGCGCGCCGAGGAAAAAGTCGATCCCGCTGGTGTCATGCTCGACGGCGAGCC
>Ga0075163_10002481_pt1 | contig 24738 bp, 13 predicted proteins | sample JI1023141ADNA_FD_71478 | JGI IMG/M metagenome (GOLD analysis project Ga0075163, IMG submission 71478) | Wastewater effluent complex algal communities from Wisconsin, to seasonally profile nutrient transformation and Carbon sequestration -... | ecosystem: Engineered > WWTP > Effluent > Algae... | reverse complement strand
TTTTAAACTGAGTTTAACCCATTTTTTAAGCTCACAAAATCCCCCCGATTTGTCGGGGGGATTTTCATTTCTAACGGATTGATAATCTGTTTACTGATTCGGGCAGAACAGTATCAGAAACCATGTTGGCATAACTACCAAAAGCTGAATAGCAGGTTTGGCGCGTGGCTTGCAATTGTACTTCCCAAACCGTTATCAATTATGAAAACCACACGCTTATTCTTCGTTGCACTGGCACTGATGTTAACCGCTTGCGAGATAACTATAGTTGAACCTCGCTATGATGATCGGGATGCAATTGTAGGTTCGTATCGATTGGAAGAATATAGTCAATCGTACCGGTGGCACTCAAACTTTTCTATTTACATCCGCAAGGTGGGCACAGGTTACGGTGCAGATGAAGTGTTGATTGAAAACTTTTACAATGCCGGAATTGATGTAGTAGCTCGTGTATATGGCAACAACATTACTATTCCATTACAATATGTAAATGGTTACGAAGTAGAAGGCTCTGCTACGGTTTACCTGAACGAGATTTCATTTACCTACCGCGTGCGCGATACCTACACCCGCTCAAGTCCAGATTACTGCGAGGCCACGGTGTGGTTGTAAAACAAAAAGAGATTGGTGAAAGCCAATCTCTTTTCGTTGTTATTAACCCTATCAGTGATGCCCATTTCGTGTCTTCACGAAAACCACAAACTTAAATTATCCAACCTGCGCCTGCAGTTTCTGCGAAAGCACCGACTTAGGAACAGCACCCACTTGCTTATCTACTACCTGCCCATTTTTAAATACCAGCAGGGTAGGGATGTTGCGCACACCAAAGCGCGCGGTAACTTGTGGGTTTTCGTCTACATTAATTTTAGCTACTACAGCCTTGCCTTCGTAATCGCCCGCCAGTTCTTCCACCACAGGTCCAATCATTTTACAAGGGCCGCACCATTCGGCCCAAAAATCTACTAATACTGGTTTTTCGGAGTTAATTACCTCATCAAAGTTTGAATCGGTGAGTTCTAGTGTTTTACCCATGGTTTATAAAGATTAAAGTGTTTTGTCAATCTACTGGTTCCAACATAAAGGTAGGCGAAAATGTTCCAACTTCGGTTTTTTCCGGGCTGGTAGTTTTTTGAACCGATTCGGTTAGCCATCGGGTTTCCGATTTATCGGTAACCACGCCTACTTCTGAAAGTCGCTTCAGTTCTTTTATAAAGTCGTTGCTTACTTTAATGCGCTGGCTGCGGGCAAGTACTTCTGTTTGAATGCCTTCGGTTGCATCGCGCACGATCAGTTTAAGACTGGAGTTACCCGAATTCTTTTTGCATAGTTTCTCCAGGCTCTCAATAAAGTCTTCCGAAATTTCATCGATAGAACAACGCAACGCCAAACCTTGTACGCGTTTGCTGGCTAATTCATTCAACAAGTCAATGTTTCTGATTTTAAATTCCAGTTCCTGATCGCCCCAGCTTTTGCGCACTACATTCCCTTCCACAAAAAGAAATAAGCCGGGCATCAGGTAGGCTTTGAATTTCATGTAGTCATCGCTCCACAACATAAACTCAAACTTGCCGCTGTAATCTTCCAGCACCAGTTTGCCAAATGGTCTTCCGGTTTTTGTCATGCGATGTTCTACACCCGAAACAATGCCACCCACTTTACACTCTTTGCCTTCCAGACTGTTCAGGTCGGTAAGCATGGTAAGTTGCGTGGTGCAAAACGAATCCATTTCAAATCTGAAATTATCTAACGGATGACCAGAGATATACACGCCCACCACTTCTTTTTCGAAGTGAAGTTTTTCTATTTCGCTGAAGGGTTCTATCGGATCTATTTTAGGTGGCGGCATGGCCGTGCCACTCGATTCGCCAAACAAACTGGCTTGCGCACTTTGTGCTTCCTGCTGCATTTTGCTGGCGTAACGAATAACTTTTTCCGTAAGGGAAAGGTCACCTTCTTTGGCAGCCATATATTGCCTGCGATGGTATTCCGGGAAACAATCAAACGCACCGCTTAACGCGAGACACTCAAATGTTTTTTTATTGACGGACCGATTGCTTAAGCGTTGGGCGAAATCAAAAATATCTTTGAAGGGGCCATGTGCATCGCGCTCCTGAATAATGGCTTCTACAGCTGCTTCGCCTGCACCTTTAATCGCGCCAAGCCCAAACCGGATTTTACCTTCTTTGTTTACTTCAAAGTGTACACCCGATTCGTTTACATGTGGCCCAAGCACTTCAATACCTTGCCTGCGACTGTCTTCAATAAAATACGTTACGTTATCTAAGTTGCTTTGCGAGTGTGTGAGAATCGCGGCCATGTATTCAGCCGGATAATTTGCTTTGAGATAAGCGGTGTGATATGCAACTAAGGAATAACACGTGGAGTGCGATTTGTTAAATGCATATTGTGCAAAGGCCTCCCAATCTTTCCAAACCTTCTCAGCTATTTCTTCATTGTGCCCATTGGTTTTGCAACCTGCAATGAATTTATCTTTCATTTTATCGAGCACTTCCTTCTGCTTTTTACCCATGGCTTTACGCAGCACATCGGCATCACCTTTCGAAAAGTTGGCCAGCTTCTGCGAAAGCAACATCACCTGCTCCTGATACACCGTAATGCCATACGTGTCTTTCAGGTATTCTTCCATTACAGGCAAATCGTATTTGATTGGCTCACGCCCATGCTTACGCGCAATAAAAGCCGGAATGTATTCCATCGGGCCCGGCCGGTACAACGCGTTCATGGCAATCAGGTCTTCAAACTTATCGGGCTTTAAGCCACGCAAATAGTTTTGCATACCATCCGATTCAAACTGGAATGTACCGGTAGTATCGCCACGCTGATAGAGTTGATACGTTTTTACATCATCCAGAGTAACCGCATCAATATCAATGTCAATACCTTTTGTTCGTTTAACATTGCGGATGGCAGTCTTTATAATAGAGAGTGTAGTAAGGCCGAGAAAGTCCATCTTCAACAAGCCCGCACTTTCCACCACGCTGTTATCAAACTGCGTTACCAACATCTCCGAATCTTTTGCAGTAGATACCGGAACAAATCGCGTTAACTCATCGGGCGTAATAATCACTCCGCAGGCATGCGTGCCCGTATTGCGTAACGATCCTTCCAGCACAATAGCTTGTTTCAACACTTGTGCTTTCAGATCACTTCCTTTCTTTACATCGTTTAATTCTTTTACTTCTTCAAAGGCTTTTTCGAGTGAGGTGCCCGGCCGTTCCGGAATCATCTTCGCTAACCCATTGGCTTCAGCTAACGGCAATTCCATTACGCGCGCACAATCGCGAATAGATGATTTGGCGGCCATAGTACCGTATGTAATAATCTGCGCCACTTGCGTGTGGCCATATTTTTCAATTACATACCTCAATACTTTATCGCGACCTTCATCATCAAAGTCAATATCAATATCGGGCAGCGATACGCGATCGGGATTTAAGAAACGCTCGAAAAGTAAATCGTATGCAATGGGATCGACATTGGTGATACCAATACAATACGCTACTGCCGAACCTGCTGCCGAACCCCGACCGGGCCCAACACTCACGCCCATTTCACGTGCTTTCGAAGTGAAGTCCTGAACAATTAAAAAGTAGCCGGGGTATCCGGTTTTCTTAATCGTTTCAAGTTCAAAGTCAATGCGCTCTTTTATTTCGGGAATTAACTCCGGATATCTTTTTTTTGCGCCTTCATAGGTAAGATGGCGCAGGTAATCATCTTCAGTTTTAAACTCAGGTGGAATCTGAAACTTGGGAAGTAACACCGAACGCTTCAGTTCGTATGTTTCAACCTTATCTACAATTTCCTGAATGGTATCAAAAGCTTGCGGCAAATCGCGGAAGAGCGTTTTCATTTCCTCCTGCGACTTGAAATAAAAATTGTTATTCGGTAAACCATAACGTGTACCACGACCCGAGCCAATGGGCGTAGATTGAAACTCGCCTTCTTTTATGCACAACAAAACATCGTGTGCATTCGATTCTTCTTTTTGAAGATAGAAACATTCGTTAGCAGCAAAGAATTTTACATTATACTTCCGCGCAAACTTCAGCAACGTTTCATTCACACGATCTTCTTCGCGTGTGTCGTGGCGATTTAATTCAATATAAAAATCATCGCCAAATAAGTTATGCCACCACACAAATGCATCTTCAGCTTGCTTTTCGCCTACGTTTAAGACCAGGTGCGGAATTTCACTTCCTAAACCTCCGGTGGTTGCCATTAATCCTTCCCGGTATTGCGTTACCAGGTCTTTATCTACACGCGGATAAATTCCGTAAAGACCTTCAATAAACCCAAGCGAACTTAGTTTGGTTAAATTATGATAACCTGTTTTGTTTCGGGCAATCAACACCTGCGTATATCGCTTGTCGGGATTATCTTTTGTGAATTTTAATTTTTTGCGTTCATCCGACAAGTAAAGTTCGCAACCCACAATGGGTTTAATGCCGTGCTTCAGCGCTTCGCTTACAAACTTGAATGCGCCATACATGTTGCCAAAATCGGTTAAGGCAACGGCAGGCATTTTTTCGGCTTGCGCTTTGGCGATAAGATCGTTTACATTGGGCACAGCCTGCAATACCGAGTATTGCGAGTGCACATGTAGGTGGCAGAAAAGTTTATCGGTAAGATCAACCTGGTTATGATCGCCATAGTCAACTCCTTTTACTTTTTGTCGTTTGCCTGAATTGCCCGCTTCCAGATCGGGCTCTTCGTAAATAATTTTTTCGAGAGCGGTTTTATCTAACGGGGCTACAACTTTTTTCTGAAGTAATCCAAAAAAGCAGCGGGCAGTTGCGGCTACATCATAGCTGGCATCGTGCGCATCTTCAAAATTTTTACCAAAGAGTTTTTCGTGTAACTCGGTTAGCCGTGGCATTTTTAGTTTACCACCAATGCCGCCCGGCAGTTGGCAAAACTCAATTGCACTTATGCCGGTATCCAGTTTGGCAAGCGCCAGAAAAATTTCAGTGGGTAGGTTTCTTCTAATAAACTCGGCCCCGATAATATTAATATCGAACTCAATATTATGACCCACTAATAATTGCGTGCGTCCAAGGTCTTTGCGAAACTCCGCCAACACCACATCTAATTCACGTCCTTCTTCCAGTGCGCGTTGGGTAGAAATGCCGTGAACCTGTTCCGACTTGAATGGGATGTCGAAACCATCGGGCCTAATTATAGAGTTGTTCCGCGAAAGCAGTTTACCAGTGCTATCGTGTAGTTGCCAGGCTAACTGCACCAGGCGTGGCCAGTTATCCAGATCAGTTAAGGGTGCAGACTTATTATGCGGAATACCGGTGGTTTCCGTGTCGAAAATCAGATACATGTAGAAATGACGTAGTGGTGGGGTAAAATTAGCCCGAAATGCGGTTCATACCAATTACTCCCACAGTGGGATAATCAGGTGAGTTTTTAAGAAAACGAGATTGGTTATTTTTTGCTAACGTGTTGATTTTCAGAATGCTGATTTAAGAGCGGGCTTTTTGTACTATGTCTAAGAGCCAAGAAAAATTAAACAAAATGAAACGCTTGATGAATGCTTTGTTGAACACGATTCGCAAAGAATGGTTTTTGTTATTCATGATGGGTACCATCGCACTTATATTATATGTGTCGAGTTTGTTTTGAGTTGCTGGTTAACAAACCGGTTTCGGAATCTATTTAGAACATTTCAAAATACACCAATCAATTGTTTGGTATGGCGCTGAGAAGTATTTTTGATACGTTTCAAAAAATACGCTTAACCTAAATTATGAATAACCAAATGCAGGTGCTGCTCAAACCATCTTTCTGCAATCTGGTTATACCATATGACCTTAAAACAATTATAAACGCATGAAATGGTTTCTTGATCTCTTCTCAAGTTCGCTTGGAAGAAAAGTGCTCATGGCCTTAACCGGTCTTTTTCTTATTCTCTTTTTAGCGGTACACCTTGCGGGCAACTTACAGTTGCTGAAGGACGATGGCGGTAAAGCTTTTAATATTTATGCGGATTTCATGGGCCATAATCCGCTTATTCAATTTGTATCAAAAGGCAACTTCGCCCTTATTCTTATCCATGCCATCTGGGGTATTTTCCTCACGATCAAAAACAGAAAGGCTCGTGGGCCGGTAGGGTACGCTATCTCAAACAAAAGTTCGGTGTGGGCTTCGCGTAACATGGGCGTATTGGGTACGCTTATCCTCATCTTTCTGGTTATTCACTTAAAAGATTTTTATGCACAGGCGCACTTCGGAAGTCTTAGTACGCAGGTGTACGATGGCAAAGAAGTAACCGACTTATACACTCAGGTTGCCTATTGGTTTAAGGTGGAGTGGTACGTAATCCTGTATGTGGTGTGTATGGCTGCTCTTGGTTTCCACCTGTGGCATGGCTTTGCAAGTGTTTTTCAATCACTTGGTTTAAACCATCTCAAGTACAATCCTGTTATAAACTTTGTAGGAAAAACGTTTGCAGTTGTAGTGCCAGTTGCATTCGCCATCATTCCCATCTTTATGTATTTGGGTATAACAATTTAATAGCTGTTTTTAAAAATCATTAAACATATACCATGAAGCTAGAATCTAAAACTCCGGAAGGACCCTTAGCCGAAAAATGGACAAAGCATAAATTCAATATGAAGTTGGTTAACCCGGCCAACAAACGAAAGTACGATGTAATTGTAGTGGGCACAGGTTTGGCTGGTGCTTCGGCTGCAGCCTCGCTTGGCGAACTGGGGTATAACGTAAAAGCATTTTGTTTTCAGGATAGCCCCCGCAGAGCGCACAGTATTGCCGCGCAGGGTGGTATCAATGCTGCTAAAAATTATCAGAACGATGGTGATAGTGTTTATCGCCTTTTCTACGATACCATAAAAGGTGGCGATTATCGCGCGCGCGAAGCCAACGTACATCGGTTGGCAGAAGTTAGCGTAAGTATTATTGACCAATGCGTGGCGCAAGGTGTTCCGTTTGCACGCGAGTATGGTGGCTTGCTTGCTAACCGGTCTTTTGGTGGCTCGCAGGTATCGCGTACGTTTTATGCGCGCGGCCAAACCGGGCAACAACTTTTGTTGGGTGCGTACTCGGCACTAAATCGCCAGATCGCCAACGGAAAAGTAAAAATGTATAACCGCAGCGAGTTACTCGATGTGGTAATTGTAGATGGTAAGGCGCGCGGTATTGTAGTGCGCGACCTGATTACCGGAAAAATTGAATCGCACAGTGCGCATGCAGTATTACTTTGTACCGGTGGCTATGGAAATGTATTTTATCTTTCTACCAATGCAAAGGGCTCTAATGTAACAGCCGCGTGGCGTGCACATAAAAAGGGCGCTTACTTTGGTAATCCATGCTTTACGCAGATTCACCCCACGTGTATTCCTGTTTCGGGCGATCATCAATCCAAGCTTACGCTGATGTCGGAATCGTTGCGTAACGATGGCCGCGTGTGGGTACCGAAAGTTGGCGTAAAAGGTTTGAAGGCAAGCGAGGCTGTTAAGATCAAAGAAGAAGATCGCGATTATTTTCTTGAAAGAAGATACCCATCATTCGGAAACTTAGTGCCGCGCGATGTGGCTTCGCGTAACGCGAAGTATGTATGCGATGAAGGCCGCGGAGTAGGTGCAACCGGGCTTGCTGTGTTTCTGGATTTTACCGATGCCATAAAACGCGATGGAAAAGCTGTGATTGAAGCAAAGTATGGTAACCTGTTTGACATGTACCAACAGATTACGGGTGATAATCCATACGAAGCACCGATGATGATTTATCCGGCTGTTCACTACACCATGGGTGGCCTGTGGGTAGATTATAACTTGATGACAACAGTACCCGGTTTATATGCGTTGGGTGAAGCTAACTTCTCCGATCACGGAGCCAACCGCCTGGGTGCAAGTGCACTCATGCAAGGTCTTGCCGATGGCTACTTTGTAATTCCATATACTATTGGCGATTACTTAGCTACACTACCTTACGAAAAAGTAAGCACCGACAGGCCAGAGTTTAAGGAAGCCGAAAACGGTGTGAAAGACCGCATCGATAAATTGTTATCGATAAAAGGAACTAAAACCGTAGATGAGTTTCACCGCGAACTGGGCCACATTATGTGGGAGTATTGCGGTATGTCGCGCAGCGATGCGGGTTTAAGAAAAGCCAAAGTAAAAATTCAGGAACTACGCACACAATTTTGGAAAGATGTAAACGTGTTGGGTAGTGGTAACGAATTAAACATGGAGCTTGAGAAAGCCGGTCGGGTTGCTGACTTTATTGAGTTAGGCGAACTGATGGTAGATGATGCGCTTAACCGGGCTGAGTCCTGCGGTGGCCACTTCCGTGAAGAATCAGCTACAGCCGATGGCGAAGCTCAACGTAAAGATGATGAGTTTGCCTATGCCGCTGCGTGGGAATATAAAGGCGATAACCAACCCGAGCAGTTGCACAAAGAAGAATTGAAATTTGAGAATGTTAAGTTGACACAACGTAGCTATAAGTAATTATGAAGCTTACCCTAAAGATCTGGAGACAAAAAAGTAAAGACGACAAAGGCTTTTTTAAAACATACGTACACAATCACGTATCGCCCGATATGTCTTTTCTGGAAATGCTCGATGTACTGAATACCGAGTTGATTAAAAAGAATGAAGAGCCGGTGCACTTCGATCACGATTGCCGTGAAGGTATTTGTGGTATGTGTAGTTTGTATATTAATGGTAAGCCGCACGGGCCACTTCAAACCACTACATGTCAATTGCACATGCGCTCGTTTAGCGATGGTGAAACTATTACCATAGAGCCGTGGCGTGCCAGCGCATTTCCGGTAGTGAAAGATCTGGTGGTAGATCGTGCTGCGTTCGATAGAATACAGCAAGCGGGTGGTTATGTTAATGTAAATACAGGTGGTGTGCCCGATGCCAACGTAATTCCGATTGCTAAAAAATTAGCAGATGAGGCAATGGATGCTGCCGCGTGTATTGGCTGCGGTGCGTGCGTGGCCGCGTGTAAAAATGCTTCGGCTATGTTGTTTGTAAGTGCTAAAATTTCGCAGTTCGCTTTGTTGCCGCAAGGCCAGGTAGAGCGAAAAGAACGCGCAGAGAAAATGGTTGCCCAAATGGATGCCGAAGGTTTTGGTTCTTGTACCAATACCTACGCATGCGAAGCGGAATGTCCTAAAGGAATTAAGATTACCAACATTGCCCGTATGAATCGGGAATATTTATCGGCCATGCTTAGTTCGTATAAAATTGAATCGAAAGGTGGCGGAGATTAAGTTTTAATAAATAGGCATAAAGAAACCCGGCTTGGTCGGGTTTTTTTGTTGATAAGGATTAGCGTTCATGTCAGATAGTCGAATTGTTAGCCCTTTTTCCAATAGGCACACTTTACGCTCATTCGCTTACTCAATGAGTTTAGGGTTATGAAGGGTTAACGGCAAGAATCCAAATACAAAGGCATCGGTTTTGACTGGTTTTGCAGATGGTGAAATCAACATTGGATGTTGTGTTTCCTTTAAATAGGTGAGTACACCTTCATCTTTTTTGGTATTGCCAAACGTAACTTCAATATCGGTACGGTTAAGGCTGTGCAACATTTTAGTGATGTATTCCAATGCCTCCGCTTCGGCCTGAATCAAAATTCGATTATTCACGGCAAGAGTACGAGCGGTGTCCACTCGGGTAGCGATTGTCTGGCCAAGGTAGTTGCTTACTTGGGCATATAAATCTTTACCGGCATGGAGTTGCCACCCGCGCGTTTCGCGTACCACCATCTTATTTAAATGATACACGGGATCATGCAACTGCGCGGTGGGCAAAATAATTTTGCGAATGGAATCGCCAGTGCCTACCAGTTGAATCTCTTTCAGGTCAATATAAGCAGTAACGGTAACCGGTACCTGAATCATGGCGCGGATGGCTTTGTTGGGATTATTCTTTCTATGCAGGAAAAACAAATCGGAGTACGTATGCTTTACGAGATGCAATTCTTTAATGGAAAGAATTTGTTCCAACGTAAGTTTTTGGGGTGACGGTGCATGTGAAATGCGGCCATAGAAAAACCCACCGATAGCAGCGGCCACTATCAGGCCGATAGCAAGGATTAAAATTACGTTTTTCATATTAGAAATGTTTAGCGTATAAAACCCCTGCGCCCGTAGGACTGCGCAGGAGTTTATTTTTTCAATCTGTTCATCTTGGTTAGTTTGTTCTTAACGAAATACGATTTGCTGCACCAGCTGTTTCGCTCCGGGCTCCAAACAAAGCTCGGATTTGCTCTTTAACGGCACGGGCTGTTTTGTACATACTGCCTTCGCTTCTATAGAGCAATTGATTGCGTTGTATCCGTAATTGACTCAGGTTAGAATACGCATCAATCACCGCTTGATTAGATGTTCGCATGTTAACCAACAATTGCTTGAGTGCCGGAATCTGTAACGCTGCAATGCCAGGGTTGAAACGTGTTTCGGCTTCGAGTGTGGTAATCAGTTTTTCGAAGTGATACACGGCACTCTCGTAACCGGTGCCGGTTATGCGGAAGCGCTTTAACATTGTAATGGCTTCCGCGCCTTCTTGTTTAACTTCCACCATAGCCGTGCGGGCACGACCCCTTATCTTACGCACCATCAGGGCAGCATCGGCAATGGTTTGAGGTAAAGCACTTGCCGATTTTAATTCGGATAAGATGCGCGATGCTATCTGGCTTGCTTGATTAAATACTACCTCGCGCTGGTTGGTAGCATTTTCAAAACCTGTTTTGGCTACACTTACCTGCAGCAACACTGTGCGTGCCTGTGTAAGTAACTCCGATAAACTTTCAATATGGAGATTGGGCGAACCGGGATTGTATGCTCCTCCGTAACCGGTGCAGATGCCTATCAATCTGTTGAAGGCTTCTACGTTTTTAAAGTTGGACATAAAAAATATTTATGTGTATGTGAATTGCAACGCGGGTGTTATAGAGCAGTTGCATTTTTTACCTGTTTTGATAAAAGTATTTTCCTACTGATTTAAACAACCAGAAAAGCATTGGCACGTTTCACGCGGCTTATTGATGAGCGTGATGATTAGAAGTAGATTAGCTTGATTGCTAAGTTGCTTGCTGCTGGTTCCCGATAGTTATCGGTTGCTGGTAGTGTTGGTTTATGCTAACATGTACTCCGTTCATTACTTCGGAAAGGTTCTACATTGTTTACGGATACGTTCTTCATTCTTTGGGAAAGTTTTTGCATTGTTTCCTGGTTCGCTCTTTACTACTGTAGAGGGGTACTGTATTGTTACCGGTACGCTCTTCCTGATTGTGGAAAGGATTTGCATAGTTTAGGGAACGGTCTTCATTTGTTGCAGGGGTTTCTGCGTTGTTTACAGGTAAGCTCTTCATTGTTGCAGAAAGGTTCGCATAGCCTACCAAAGAGCTACGTTACCAGGAAAGTGCAACTAATATATTTTTGGGCGGCTAATTGATTCTGGGTTTTTCCCCCGTAATAGTTTGAGTTTAAGTATCTAATTATCATAAGGTTTGGCTTTATTCGACTATCTGAGAATAATTTAAAAACGGGGAAAACCACGTTTTAAATACGTGGTTTTCCCCGTTGACTTTGGCGCCCTTCTGATTCAGTTTTGTGAAGTCGAACTGCAAAATTTTCAAAATGTATAAAGTCGTTTTATGTTCAGCATTTGTCCTATTGGTAGCCTTTAACTCCAATGCTCAAAGTAATTTTGTCAATATCATACCACCGACACCTGCGGCCAGTGCCATGCAGCAGTATGGTAACACCAATGTAGGCCTCTATACCGGTACAGCCAATGTTTCCGTTCCCATTCATACAATCAAGCTTCAGGAACTACAATTTTCAATCTCATTAAATTACTCAGGATCTGGTGGAATCAATATTCAGTCTGTTGCCTCGTGGGTGGGGTTGGGCTGGACGCTAAGTTCGAGTGGAGCAGTGTCAAGAACCATCTATGGTCTGGCTGACGACAAGCCAAACCAGGGTTACCTCTACCAGCCAGCAATACCTGTTCCTACAACATCGAACTACCAGACTTTTCAGGATTTTGCCAACGGATTGACAGACGCGGAGCCGGATAAATATTTCTACAACGCAGGTGGAATATCAGGATCGTTTTTCATCAACAAACAGAAGCAAGTTATTCAGGTTCCTCTAACCAATAACAGGATCACTCCTGAGTTTGACCTGCTCGGAAAAATTGTTTCATTCGATTTGATTACAGATCGGGGCATAGTCTATCACTTTGATGACCACGAAGAGTCCCGTTCGTTTACACCCGGTGGTAGTTCCACGGACAATAATTACTATACATCATCATGGTACTTATCCTCTATTAGCAATTATAACAATACCGAGTCAATTGAGTTTCATTATGAAAGCTACTCCTTTTATCAGTATGCGGAGGTTTATTCAACACGCGTTCTGGATAATCCCGGAACCCTGTTTCTTCCTCGATATTCTGTGACCGAAACAAATGCCAGACGGTTAAAGTTTATCACTTACAATGATACCGATACGGTGGAGTTTATAACAGGAGGCATTCCACGCAGAGACTTGACGGGCGAAAAATACCTCGCCTCCATTGAAATTAAAGAGCACAATCGCCTTAGAAAGGTTAACTTCGACTACAGCTACTTTGATGCAAATGGTGTTGTTCCAATTACTACAACAGCAACTGCTACCAATAGCTACCTGCAAGGCTATCTTATCCATGCTCAGGCAGACGGTGATCACTTTAAACGTTTGAAATTAGACACCGTTTCAATCTTTAGTGATGACGGGACGCAATCCCAACCATACGTATTTGAATATTATACTCATCAGAATCTGCCCAGTCGTTTTTCCTATGCCCGCGATCATTGGGGATTTTATAACGGACAAAGTAATAATTCAGGTCTGGAGCCCCGAAGAATGGTCGACCGAAGACCAATCCTGAGTCAATTGCGAGGGACTGATTTTGAAATTGTTGGGGACGCGAATCGCGAGTCCTCTTTTGAACACAGCAAAGCAGGTGTACTCAAAAAGGTAATTTATCCAACAGGCGGATCATCTGAGTTTGAGTACGAACTTCATCAATCTTCGTTAGAACTCCTGCCAAATCAAAAGCAGTCATTCAACGTGGGATTAAGCCCCACAACCCTCAAAGACACGATTCAATTGGTCACCATCAATGATCCGGCAATAGTGGTCAGCGTTAGCGTAATGGGAATATCATTGTCTGAATATTGTGATTTCACAGTAAGCTTCAAAAACCTGCAAACGGGTATCATAAAAATGTTGGGCGACTTTTTCGAGAATGACAGGAGCGGAACAATTTTTCTGGAAGAAGGTGATTATGAAATATCATATGTTGAGCACGATGGAGTTGGGACATGCTTCGAGGATTTCTATACTTTAAGTTTTCTATGGCAAAATGAACTCGTGACGCTCAACAAGAATGTGGGTGGGTTGCGCATCAAAAAAATTATTGATGTCAGTGGAGCCGGAGAATCAACGAAAAGAGTTTACAATTACCTGTTAGAGAACTCCACCCTTTCATCCGGAAGCCTTGTTTCAATTCCTCGCTATGGGTACTATGAATATGCGAATTATGATGGTGGAGAGGTCAACCTCATCGACCCTACCTATGCCATACCCAGCTATATAAGAATGTACAATACTAACATGCCCCTCGTGACGACACAAGGAAGTCATGTAGGATATAAGCGCGTGGAAGTAACAACCGAAGCTCCCACCGAAACGGGAAAATCAGTTTCTTTCTTTACATGCCCCGCTGATTTTCCCGATTTAGTTGGCGGTTTTAAGATCACACTCACTAATGGCAACACGGAGTATAGCTACTTGTACCCCCATTCTGATAGCCGTGATTGGAAGCGTGGATTGCTTTATGCTCAAATAGAATATAAATACCATGGTGGACAATTTGTTAGGGTCAGTACGCAGGAGACCCATTATAAGATACATGCCGAGGTAGATGCTGGATTTGATTTTGAATGGCAGAGTCAATACCCAGAGGCGTTTATTCAGCCCAGTTATGAATTTGCAACTGTGCAATTTTTTATTGAAGATCCAACCAATGGCTATGGCCTTCCCAAGATCCCCGGTGTTCGTACTCATTGTATGCCAGCAACGGGTGAAACATCTGGTTGTGGACGCTTGTACCTGTCCAGTTATGATTTCTTTGCCGGACGCGTTGAACTCGTCTCTCAAATTCAGAAATCCTACAATGGCTCTGGCATTCTAACAGCGGGTACAAAATTTACCTATGGTAATAGTACCTATTATTATCCAACGGTAACCAAAAGTTCAACATCCCGCGGTGACTCCATCACCACCACCCTAAAGTACCCCTTTGATAGGCCAACAATTTCAAACTTAAGTGCAGGAGAAAAAGCCGCTCTTGATTCGTTGGTGTCCGTCAACGCTGTGGGGGACCCGGTAGAAAAAATCGTGACAAGAGGTAGTACTGAAATTGAACGCCAACGTACCAATTATGTTTACAGTGCCGCCAGAATTTGGCGTGATAATGTGTTCTCCTCTGCTGGTGGCGGAGCACTTGAACAAGTGTTTGATTTCGTGGCCTATGACACAGACGGGAATATCCTTGAATACAAAGGACGTGATGGGCTTCCTGTCACTATTAAATATGGCTACAACAATCAACTACCCATCGCTAAAGTGATCAACGCCAATCACACGCAGGTTTTCTATGAGAGCTTTGAAGCCTCGGGAACGGTTGGACTATCAAAAACCGGAAATAAATATCACACGGGTGACTATACATTGAATTTATCAACCGCGGTACCAAACAGCATCTTATCGTACTGGTATTGGCAAAGTAATGCCTGGCACTTCAAACAGGTTTTTTACTCCGGAGGAAGTCACACCATCACGGACGGTGATCGAATAGACGAGGTACGGATTCATCCACCCGGAGCAGTAATGACCACATTCACCTATGCACCAGGCGTAGGCACTACCTCAGCTTCAGACCCCACGGGTTTAATGGTCAGTTATGAATATGATTCATTCGGGCGGTTGATAGTGGTGAAAGACAGTCAAGGAAATGTTGTTCAAAACGTGAAGTATAATATCGTTAATCAGGAAACTAATGAATAATATTTCAACCATGAAACAAACAGAAAGGCCTGTGGCGCAAATCTCTAAATTTTTGTTTGTGATGGTCTTTGCCGTTTTGCCCTTGTTTGCGCTGGCCCAGGATCCGGTGGTAAGTGATTTTAAAAAGGTGCCAATACCACCCCTTAGTCAATGACCAAACGGAATTAAGCATAAATTATTTTTCGCATGAGAACTAGAAAAACTAAACATTATCGGATTTCAACTGGCAATTCTCGTATTCGTTTTACAATGTTTGCTGCATTGTTAGTGGTATTAATTAATTCCATACAGGCCCAGCAGGGTTTCAACCCAAGCCTCCAGATTCCTAAACCACCAGAGGTTGCCGCCATTGAAAAATTTATTGAAAGCCCCGTTAGCTTGCATACCGGGTTACATGCAGTTTCCGTTCCTTTCTATAACTTACAGTTGCGAGGTATCAATATCCCCATTGCCCTCAAATACCATTCAGGTGGCATTAAAGTAGATGAAATTGCATCAGAGACAGGTTTAGGTTGGTCGTTAGATGCGGGCGGAGTGATTTCATCTACTGTTCATGGTATTCCAGACGATCAGGGAGATTGGCCCAACAGTTATTATAATGAGATTGATCCGCTCACACTAGATTATCACTACGCAGGCTTTTCAGTACCTGAACTAACCTATCAAGTTAACTGTCCGGATCCATTCAACTTATATGATTTTGTTCACAACAGTACCGATTTAAGTTTTGTAAGAGGCGTAACAAAAGGCCTTCGTGATTCAGAACCAGATGTTTATTTTTTTAGTTTCCCAGGTAATTCAGGTAAGTTCTTTGCGGATGGCACAGGGGAGTTTCGGACGATACCCTACCAAAAGTTAGATATTCAGCGCTTAATAAGCGGGTCCGCTCACATGGGGTATATTTTGAAAGATACTCAAGGAAACCAATTTAAATTCACAAAAAGGGGAACTTCTATTACCTCTATTAATTCGGCATGCGCTGCCATAAATTTAGATGGCTGCTTTCCACCTTTTATCAACACCTATCCGGAGTTTCATCATGCCAGTTTTCATCTGGAAGAAATTGTTACCCCGTACGGAGATACAATAAAATACCACTATAGCCCTTATGCATACGCGGTTCAAAATCAAAATCAGTATTCGCGCATGAATAAGAAATTGGGAGACCCCTTTGATTGCAATACGTTTATCCGCCCGGATGAAGATGTTTGCCTTGGGCGTACGGAAAGTACTACCTACTTCAACACATTTCAACTTGATTCGATAGTCACAAATAGAAAGCAGAAAATCGCATTTCAGTACGCTGTTGTTGCCCGGTTGGATGAAGGCGTAAAAGCTTTAAATAAAATAGAAGTAATGATTAAGGTAGGCCAGGGTTATAATACCATTAAAGAGTTTGTCTTAAATCATTCTTACTTTGTTACCACTACTGATGCTTCCCCTATTGCAAAGCGCAACCACCGCCTGCGTTTAGATGGAGCTGGTGAAACCGGAAAGCCGCCTTATCAATTTACTTATAACCAAACGCAACTTCCTCCTCGGCTATCGTTCAATCAAGATCATTATGGCTTTTACAACGGTAAATTTAATCCGCATTTATTGCCGAAAGAAGAACAATACGGATTTACAGTTGGTGCAGATCGTAATCCAGACTTTACGTTTGCAAAAGCCGGGCTGCTTACCCAATTGAAATATCCTACAGGAGGATCATTATCTTTCGAATATGAAGCAAATAGTTATTATTCGCCAGGTGGTGAATATTACTATACCCCCGGTAGTGCTGGGGTAACATCAATCACTGATCAGGTGGTAACTTATAATTTCACGGTTCAATCTAATCATATCCAGCAACGGTTATTTTGGCAAAACGATGATAATGGTCAAACCATCCATAATGATAATTGCTTTATAGAAATTACAGGACCAAATAATTTTCACAGAACATTTTTTGGAGATGATCCAACCAATGGTGAAGCGCTATCGCTACCAGTGGGTAATTACACCATGAGAATTGAAACAATTGGAAGTACATATAGCGGTTGGATAGCATTAAACTGGCTAAACGAACTTCAGATGGCACCTGGCAATCGTACAACTGCGGGTATTCGAATAGCTAAAGTAAAAAATTGCGAAGCGCCTGGGGGCAATTGCCTGGAACAAATTTACAAGTACAATCAATCTGATGTCACACGGTCCAGCGGAGTAATCTTTCACCCACCAATGTATTCGCATAGTCGGGAAAAGACGTTCTGGTATCTAGGATTTAATGAATGTTCTGTGGCTTCCGTGCAATGTAATCCAACCCTTCAAAGTTCTAGTTCTATCACACCACTATTCAATACTCAGGGAGCACATGTGGTTTATAACCGGGTAGAAGTGATAAACAACGATGCCAACGCGGTAGGAAAAACCATACATACATTTTTAGTCGATAAATCACTTAATCCCATTTATTCAGCACCCCCTTTTCCCTTTGTTATTACCTATGATTGGTTAAATGGATTACCATTAGAAGTAACACACTACAAGTTTCAGGATAACCAATTCAAAAAAGTCTACAGCTCAAAAAGTGAATATATTTATAATGAAATAGGAAACCGACCGAATGATTTACCTAATCAGTTTCGGGCACGCGGTGTAAAAATAAACCTGTATGATTATCCGCAAGGGATAAGAGTGCAATGCGGTCAGTTGGTAAGCTATCAACTACCACCGGTTACATTTGAGTTTATTCCATACTACCTAGTTTCTTCATGGCATTATCTTTCCAAGGTAACCGAGATCACCTATTCGCCCAGCAGTACAGATAGTCTGGTTAATGTTACTAATTTTTATCATGATAATCCTCAACATATCCAACTTACACGGAGCACCAACACAACAAGCACCGGAACGCTTAAACTTACCAGGCAAACTTTTCCCCTGGATTACGCTGGATCGGCTAATCAAGCTTTGGTGAAACTTCAGGAACAGCATCAGATTGCACCTGTGATAGAACAGGCTGTATTGAAGATTACTGGACAGGACACACTTCTGCTTCAAAGTACACTCAATCAATATTCGCTATTCCAAGTTAATCCAAGAGTTGAGTCTGTTGTAAGTACTGAAATAGCTCAACCGATTCCTCTCAGCACATTTCAGTTCTTTGATGGGCTGCAAGCTGATGCCAGGTACAAAAGTCAATTAGTCATTCAATCTTATGATGCGAATAATAATCCCAATCAATACATTGATAAGAGTGACATTAAGCATGTAATTATTTGGGACAAAGAGTATAACATGCCCATTGCTCAGGTAATTAATTCTGGAGTTGAGGGCGCTGCGTACACCAGTTTTGAAACAAAAGAAACAGGTGGCTGGAATATTTCCGGAACTTCCAAGGTGCAGGGCATATCTAAGACCGGATTTGCAAGTTGTCAGCTAAACTCAGGTACAATTTCAAAACATGGTCTTACTTCGTCCATTAGCTACAAACTATCCTTTTGGGCTAAATCTGGGGCCTCAATGACGGTTACAGGTTATACTGGTGTGCCAAAATTGTATCCTCCTGTTAATGACTGGATTTTTCATGAATATACTATTTCAGGTTCAACATCGGTATCAATTCAGGGTAGTGGCTTCATAGATGAGGTGCGGTTTCACCCTGAGCGTGCTGAGATGATAACCTTCACGCATGATTTTGGAAAGGGTACTGCTGATATCACTGATAAGAATGGTTATTCAATCTCATATAAATATGATCAGCTTGGTAGATTGATTGAGATAATTGATTTTAAGTCAAACATCTTGAAGAGATATCATTATAATTATGGAAAATAGGTTTGATGGTGGAGAATGTTCACGACTCATGAATATGGAACTCCGTTCCTGAATATGCTAAAACCGTAACTAAATTTTATGAATAAGAACTTCTATTTGATTGTTTTCCTGCTGCCACTCTTGGGCTGCACAGTTCAGCTTAATGCGCAAGACAAAACGCTTTCAGGTACTTGGGCGTTGGATGTTGATAAGTCAATCGGACGGATGTCTCTTCAATCAAAGAGCAAGTTTGATAGTCTGACTGTTGATCGCAAAGCACGGGCAAAGTCTTCGATGGATGGTCGTGTTTTTAATTTCCATGCAGACGGGAAGTTCACTGTGTCATGGAAGGCAGGAGAGCAACTCCGCGAGTCGGCAGGTACGTGGGTGATCGGGCCGGAGGCGGACGCGCTCACAATCACAATAGATAGAAAGCCGCAAATATTCGACTACAGTTTTGCTGATGGGTTTCTATTGTTAAAGGAGCGTCAGTCGACTGGGATGTTTACTACACTTTGCTTCAAACGTCAATAACAAAACTATGAAGAGAATATTGCTACTGCTTTTATTGATTGGTAACATCTCGGTATGTTATGGCCAAATCACCGTTGAGCTCACGGGGCAAACAACCGCTAACGTTAATGAAACGAAAGAATACAACCTGATCTGGCGTGATGGGTTTTATCAGATATCTGCGCCCTGGGATGGGACACCTTATTGGTGGGCGTCTGGTGGGCTTGTTACCTCTGGTAGTGAAAGTGTTGGAAATGTTCAATGGACATCTGCAGGGACAAACGCTGTGTACTTTGAATATTATACCTGGAATAATTTCTATTATACAGACCTTGTCGTAATGGTAAGTGGCGGTCCCCCGGCAGCGCCTTCAGCCACTACTGCAAGTTCCATAACGTCCACTTCCTTTACTGCCAACTGGGGAAGTGTGAGCGGAGCCACCAGCTATCGGCTTGATGTTTCCACGGTCAGCAACTTTGCCAGTTTCGTGAGTGGTTATAATAACCTGACCGTATCAGGTACAACACAAAGCGTAACGGGCCTGAGCGCAAACACAACGTACTACTATCGTGTGCGTGCGGTGAACAGCGGTGGTACATCGGGCAATTCCAACACGATTACCGTGTTGTCGTTACCAGCCACCCCCACAGCCAATGCGGCAAGTGCCATCACCAACACGGGTTTTACAGCTAATTGGAGTAGTGTAAGCGGAGCAGCAAGTTACCGGTTAGATGTTTCAACAGTAAATACATTTGCCAGCTTTGTAAGTGGTTATAATAACTTGACCGTATCCACGACAAGTCAAACCGTAAGTGGCCTGAGTGCCAATACTACTTACTATTACAGAGTTCGTGCGGTCAACAGCGGAGGTGGCATTACATCAAACTCCAACGTAATTAATCCCATGACAGCAACGGCCGCTCCTTCTGCGAATGCAGCAACGGCTCTCGCCACCACCAGTTTTACCGCCAACTGGGCAAGTGTCAGCGGAGCATCTGGTTATCGGCTGGATGTATCTATTGTAAATACGTTTGCCAGTTTTGTCGGGAGCTATAATAATTTAACCGTTACCGGAACAAGCCAGAGTGTAACGGGATTAAGCGCAGGAACAACATACTATTATCGGGTGCGTGCGGTTAACAGTGCAGGCACAGCATCTGGAAACTCATCTACTATAACCACCGTCACCGTTCCGGCTGCACCGGGTGCTACAGAGGCTACGGCAGCCACCACCACAAGCTTCACCGCCAACTGGGGAGCTGTAACAGGCGCTACCGGATATCGGCTGGATGTTTCTACCAGTAACACATTCAGCAGTTATGTGAGTGGTTATAATAACCTGACCGTAACAGCAACAAACAGAAGTGTTACAGGCCTGACTTCGGGCACTACGTATTACTACCGGGTACGCGCAGTTACCAGTGGTGGAACATCTGCTAACTCCGGCACCATTACCACAGTAACCATTCCGCCCACCCCCACAGCCCCAACTCAAAGTACCAAAACCTCAAATGGATTTACAGCCACCTGGAGCAGTACCGCAGGCGCCACGAGTTACCGGTTAGATGTATCCCTGCAAAGCAACTTCTCCACTTTTGTGAGTGGGTACAATAACCTGACGGTGAGCAGCACCAGTCAGGCCGTTACGGGATTATCGCCCAACACACTTTATTATTTTCGGATCCGTGCAGTGAACGGAAGTGGTACCTCCGCCAGTTCGACAAATGGTTCTGTTACCACAGAGATACTCAACTACGATCAGAATTTTATCCGCACCGTAGTAGCCCAACGTCCGGGGTTAAACAACGAAACACTGTTGGAAGCAGCCAACATGAATGAGAAACAATTGAGTTATCAGTTCTTCGATGGTCTGGGCCGCCCGATGCAAACCGTGGGCGTGCAACAATCACCAGCCAATCAGGATGTGGTTCAGCCTATTGCTTACGATGCTTTTGGAAGAGAAGCAGTAAAATACTTGCCTTATGTATCCAGTGCCGGTGGTGCGTATAAAACCAACTTCCTACCTAAAGAGCATGCTAACTATGCTACCAGCAATAATGCCCAATACCAGTTTTATCAGAACACTACAACACGCATTGCAACTGACACCAGACCGTATTCAGAGACATTATTTGAAGCCTCACCCTTAAACCGCCCCGATAAAGATTTTGGTGCCGGGGCTGCATGGCACACCAATAATAAGTCTATCCAACACGGCTATTTAATCAATCAACATAACACCGGTAGCCATGCTACACAAGAGAAAGTAATTGCGTGGGATATTAATGGTAGCGGAATGCCCGTGCGTGTTACCCAGACTCCACAGAACAATACGTACATCGCAACCGGTGGTTATTATACTTCGGGCCAGCTCAGCATTAAAAGCACCAAAGATGAAGAAGGCAACGAAGTGCGCGAATACACCAACAAAAGCGGACAAGTAATTTTGAAGAAAGTACAGGCTGCAACTTCTTCCAACCTGAACAGCACTACCGAGTGGGCCTTAACCTATTACCTATATGATGATTTAGGCAACCTACGGTATGTATTCCCTCCGGAGTTAAGTAAACTTATTCATGCTGCTGCCGATACCTATGTGGTTACCACCACCGATCTGGATACCTGGGCCTTCCAATACAAATACGATGGCCGTAAACGCATGACTGAAAAACGTGTACCCGGTGCAGGTTGGGTGTATATGGTATATGATAAGCGTGACCGTTTAGTACTCACACAAGATGCTAATCAGCGAGCTCTCGCCACCAAGTATTGGAGTTTTACCAAGTACGATGAATTGAATCGCCCGATCATGACGGGTATAAAAGATACAGCTGGAACATTAACCCAGGCTCAAATGCAAGCTGCTGTGGATGCCTATTATAATAACATGACTACCACCACGTGGCGTAAGTGGGGCGAGACTTATGTGGGTAATGTGGCTAACAACGTGCATGGTTATACCAATAAATCGTACCCGGTACGAACAGGTAGTGTTACAACAGAAATTGATCCCAACAAGTATTTGAGTGTAACCTATTACGATAATTACGACTTCCGCAGTTTATGGTATGGTACGTACACTTACTTAAACGAGGGGCTGAGCGAAGTAGCCAGTTACAACGGCTATAACTATACGCAGCCCACAACCGAAAACACCCGCGTAGTGGGGCAGGTAACGGGAACTAAAACTAAAGTACTGGATGGTGGTGTAACCGGTGGCTTCACCTGGCTGAAAGGAGTAACTTATTATGATGACAAGTATCGCGTGATACAAACCATTGCTGACAACTACAAGGGCGGAACGGATCGGGTAACCAACGTGCTTGACTTTACCGGGAAAGTATTGGAATCAAGACTAACCCATACTGAAGCCGACTTGGCCTGGACAAGCCCCGTGAGCATCGTTGCTAACGGAAACATTTTGCTAAGCACCGCCACTACGTCTGGAGCGGCTTCGGTGCAACAACTAGCCGCTGGACAAAACGGATGGATTGAAGCCATTTATTCCGAAAACAATACCACGCGTTTTTTTGGATTAAATGATACCAACCCCGATGCCGCTTCAGCTAATATAAACTACGCCTTCCGGTTTACTACCTCCAATACCGTAAATGTAGTGGAGAACGGTACCACCAAAGCGACTATTACAGGTGTAATTGCTGGTGATGTGTTTCGCATTACCCGCACGGGTACAGCTGTTACCTATACCCGCAATGGTAACGCCATCACTTTGTCACCTGCGTCAACAGCCTCTACCACGCTGTTGATGGCCGATCTTTCCTTTACCACTACTAATGCTGCGCTGGTGGGACTCAGAAGTTCGTTCAGCACCACCACTCGCACCATTACCCGTAGGTTGGAATACGACCATGCGGGCAGGTTGTTAAAAACCTGGCATAAGTTAGATTCACAACCTGAAATACTATTGGCCTACAACGAATACAACGAACTCGGCCAACTCGTAGATAAAAAACTGCACAGTACCGTAAGCAATGGCAGCAATGCCAAACAAAGCGTGGATTACCGCTACAACATAAGAGGTTGGTTAACTAAAATGAACGAAGCCGATGTAAGCACAGTTGCTTCGGGCGATGCGGTAAAAGATTTCTTTGGGTTTGAACTGGCCTATAACGAAACCACCCTCGGCATTGGCAATACCGCCCTTTATAACGGCAACATCAGTGGTATGGCGTGGAGTAATAATCTTGGTTTGGGTACCACCAAACAAAATGCCTATGTATATGGGTACGATAAACTCAATCGCATCCTCAGTTCAACCTTTAAAGAGAAAGCCAGCAGCTGGACCGCTCCCTCAAATAACGCTTTGGCAGAAACCGGTTTCCTATACGACCTCAACGGAAACATTACCCAACTGCAACGCAACGACAAACGCACCACCGGATGGATGGATAATCTGGCATACACCTACACCGGCAACCAACTGATGCGGGTTACTGACACCGGTGATGACTTTGCCGGCTTCATAGACGGTCAACCCGGTACCGGCAACGATTATACTTACGATGCCAATGGCAACATGACGCGCGACCTTAATAAAGGCATTGGCACTACGTTAGCCGATGCCATCAACATCATCACCTACAACTACCTCAACCTCCCCGAAACCGTGACCAAAGGCAATAACAACATCCGCTACATCTACGATGCCGGTGGCCGCAAGCTGGCTCTGGTAACTACCTTTGGCGGGCAGCAGAAACAAGTTGATTATGCAGGCGAGTTCCAGTATGAAAATGATCAACTGCAATTTATCAGCCACGAAGAAGGGCGCATTGCCATAGCTAACAACAAAACCATCATTACCCACGATGGCGCTGCTGTGGCTGGCATCACAGTCGTTACGTCCACGCTGGCAGCCGTAACAGTAAACACGCAAACCTACATCCGCGCTACCGCCAGCGGCACTACTACCAAGCAAGGCATGTTCCCGATAGGGGGCACGCTTACCGTAGTGGCAGGCGAGCAATACCGCATCCGCGCCAAAGGCTATCGCACAGCAACCAATACCAATCAGGTACATCTGTACATCCGCACCAACAGTACCGATTTAAACTGGCCCGGTGGCCAACTGGCTACCGGCTCGGTGGCCGAAGCCTGGACCGAACAAATCATCACCATCCCGGCCGGGCACACTACGTTACAAGCTGGAGTAGTCTGGAACACCGTAGCCAATGGCGAACAGTTTTTCTTAAACGATTTTGAAATCACCAGACTCACCACCAACGCCACACCCGAATATCAATACAACCTGAAAGACCATTTGGGTAACGTGCGGTTAACGTTTA
>Ga0075163_10002480_pt1 | contig 24742 bp, 16 predicted proteins | sample JI1023141ADNA_FD_71478 | JGI IMG/M metagenome (GOLD analysis project Ga0075163, IMG submission 71478) | Wastewater effluent complex algal communities from Wisconsin, to seasonally profile nutrient transformation and Carbon sequestration -... | ecosystem: Engineered > WWTP > Effluent > Algae... | reverse complement strand
TCTCCCTCCGTGGGATCAAATTGGTTCGAGTTTGGTCCATTTTTCCGAGTCACCGGATCAAAGTGCCGAATTCGCGGGAATTGGGCCCGTTTGCGGGCGACGTACACGACGACGGCAACGACGTCAACACCGACGCGTGCCTGTCGACGTGCCTGACCGCGAAGTGCGGCGACGGCGTGGTCCAGGCCGGCGTCGAGCAGTGCGACGACGCCAACGCCGAGGACCTCGACGCGTGCAGCAACGCGTGCAAGACCGCGACGTGCATGGACAAGGTCAAGAACGGCTCCGAGAGCGACGTCGACTGCGGCGCCGACGCGTGCCCGAAGTGCGAGCTCGGCAAGGCCTGCGTCGACGACGGCGACTGCGGCGCCGGCCTGTGCGTGGCCCAGGTCTGCGCGCTCGCCAAGGACTGCAAGGACCTCAAGGCGCTGGCGCCCAACAGCGCCGACGGCAAGTACACGATCGACCCCGACGGCGCCGGCCCGATCGTCGCCTACGAGGCCTGGTGCGACATGACCCACGACGGCGGCGGCTGGACGTTGATCATGAAGTCGATCAACACCAACTTCCTCTACGACGACGCGCTGTGGGAGAACGTCATGACCCTGAACCCGGCCGACTTCGACTTCGCCACCGACGGCAAGAAGTCCAAGTACGCCGCGTTCCTCAACGTCCCCTTCACCGAGCTGCGCACCAGCGCGACCGACGGCCTGACCTCGTACATCCACAAGCTCGCCGCCCCGGCCGCCAGCGCCACCGCGCTGTTCCTGGGCCCCGGCATCGAGGTCAACAAGACGATGCTCCTGCCCTACTTCGAGGGCATCCACGCGGCCTACGACAAGCACTTCGCGTCCTGCAACCCGTCGACCAAGTACGTCAACTTCGGCATCAACCTGAAGAAGGTCAACGGCGTGGTGTTCCTCAACGACAGCGGCACCTGCGACTGGAACGGCGGCGCCCGCTTCGGCACACGCGTCAACGGCAACCACAACGGCACCGGCAACCACGCCGGCCAGGGCTGGGGCACCTACACGACCGTCGACGCCGCCTACATCGCCAAGATGAAGCAGCTGCTGTGGGTCCGCTGAGCTGTCCTGAGGGACAGGTCAGCCGGATCATCCGGCGGCGGCGCGGCGCAGGCGATCCATGATCGTCGCGCCGAGCCCGACCTCCGGCACCGACTCGACGACGATCCGGTCGACCTGGTCGTCGTCGAGCCCGCGCAGCGTCGCGAACAGCGCCTGCGCGAAGCCCTCGAGCGCCTCCGGCAGCCGCCGCACGCTCGCGGGGCTGTTGACCGCGCGCCGGCACACCAGGCCGACGCGCTCGCCCGCCGCCAGCGCCCGCGCGGCCGCCGACTCGCCCTCGCCCTCGGGCACCAGCTCGACGCGGGCCCGCGTCGCGTAGTGGCGGTGGCGCAGCCCCGGCGAGCGGGCCCGCGCCGCCGCGAGCGCGCGCGCGCGCGCCTCCTGCTCCGGGTCGGGCTCGCCCGGCGGCGGGCTCGCTGCGTCGGCGTCGATGCAGTCGATCGGGCCGAGCAGCGCCTCGAGCTGCTCGTGGGTCAGCGCGCCGCGGCGCAGCAGCAGCGGCCGCGCGTGGCTGAGGTCGAGCACGGTCGACTCGAGGCCGTGGTCGGTCGGCCCGCCGTCGAGGATCAGCGCGACGCGCCCGCCGAGGTCGGCGAGCACGTGCTGCGCGGTCGTCGGGCTCGGGCGCCCGGAGCGGTTCGCCGACGGCGCCGCGAGCGGGCGCCCGCACGCGGCCAGCAGCGCCAGCGCGACCGGGTGGCCGGGCACGCGCAGCGCCACCGTGTCGTGCCCGGCGGTCGTCGCGTCGGGCACGATCGCCGCGCGCCGCAGCACGATCGTCAGCGGGCCCGGCCACAGCGCCTCGGCGGCGCGCTCGGCCAGCGGCGGGAACTCGCGCGCGAGCGCCCGCGCGGCCGCGACGTCGGCGACGTGCACGATCAGCGGGTTGTCGGCGGGCCGGTCCTTCGCCGCGAAGATCGCCTGGACCGCGAGCGGGTCGAGCGCGTCGGCGCCGAGGCCGTAGACGGTCTCCGTCGGGAACGCGACGAGCCCCCCGGCGCGCAGCAGCTCGGCCGCGTGGGCGATCGCCGCCGGGTCGTCACCCGGGAGAATTTGGGTCGGCTGCGCCTCGGCCTCGACGGACATGGCCAACCGTGGACCGATCAGCCGAACTTGGCCAGCTCGTTGAGCGCCTCTTTCATCGACGCGGCGTCGGCGAAGCGGTGGTGGGCCTGCTTGCCGCACGCCTTCTCGAAGAACGCGTCGATGGCGCGGGCCTTGGCCGCCGGCACCGAGTCCGAGAGGAAGCTGCTGACCGGCAGCGGCTCGCGCTCGCGGTGGGCGATCAGCAGCTGCCGCGGGTGCTGCTCGAACAGGTCCTCGAACGGGTGGCGACCGCCGGTGACGAGCTCGAAGAAGGTCATGCCGAGCGCGTACAGGTCGGCGCGGTGGTCGATGTAGTTGCCGGGGATCGTCTGCTCCGGGGCGATGTAGCGCGGGTCGCCCATCACGTGGCCGGTGCTGTGCGACGACAGGTCGCTGAGGTCGCGCGCGACCCCGAAGTCGAGCAGCTTGACCACGCGCAGCAGCGGGTCGTGCGAGTCGCGGGTCACGAAGATGTTGGACGGCTTGATGTCACAGTGGACGATCCGCCGCAGGTGCACGTAGCGCAGCGCGTCGAGCACCTGCGCGAAGATCTCGCAGATCACCGGGATCGACATCGAGGTCCCGCTGTCGACGAACCACCCGACGTCCTTGCCGCGCAGGTACTCCATCGCGAACCACAGCAGGTCGAACTCCTCCGTGGTCCCGACCTGCATCACGTGCACGAGGTTGTTGTGCATGAAGCTCGCGCACATCCGGGCCTCGCGGCGAAAGTGCCGGTGGGCCCAGTCGGGCACGTCGTTCTTCATCACCTTCAGCGCGACGTAGCGGTTCATCAGGCGGTCGAAGGCCTTGTAGACCTTGCTCATCCCGCCCTCGCCCAGCCGCTGCACGATCTCGAACTGCGAGCTGCACGACACCACCGTCCCGGGCGGCAGCTCCGTGCCCTCGTAGCCCGAGTACTGCGACTGCGACGTCGGCGTGATGCCCGTCGTCATCGTGGCGCGCTTGCCTTCGCTTTGGTCCTGATTCGACACGGAGGGGGTCGGGTCGGTCGCGTCCTGGCCGTGCGCCAGGCTACGCAAGCTACACCACCTGTACCCATCTCGTCAGCTTCCCGGCGTCGGACCCGGGGGGCGGCGGCAGGGGCGAAGGCATGCCCCGGGGACCCCAGGGGAGCGCAGGGACGCACGCATGCGCGCCGACCGGGGCGGCGCTGGCCGGGGCCCGGGCGCGACCGGGCGCGGCCTGGCGCGGACGATCCTCGCCGGCTCCGGCCGGCCTCCCGGCCGCGCGCGCGTGCGGACCTCCGCGCGCCGGATCGCCGTTCACGGGGCCCGGGGCGGCCCGCGCCGGGTTTGCGCGGCTCCGCACCCACGCCCGCGACCGGGCCTCAGGCGCCGAGCTCGAGCCCGACGGCGACGCCCTCGACGACCGCGGCGATGCGGATCGCGTCGTGGACCTGGTCGGCCGTCATGCCGCCGTCTCGCACGGTCTTCTCGTGGGCCTGAATGCAGCGCTCGCAGCCGTTGATGGCGCTGACGGCCAGGCACATCAGCTCGAAGTCCAGCTTGCTGGTCGCCGGCTTGGCGATCCGCGTCATCCGCAGCCGGGCCGGCAGCGGCTGCACGTCCTCGCGCGCGAGCATGTGCTTGCTCCGGTAATAAACATTGTTCATCGCCATCAACGTGGCGGCCGCGCGGGCGTCGTCGATGACCGCCGCGGCGACTTGCTCGCGCGCCTGGTCCAGCAGGGCCTGGGCCAGGCGCGCGCTCCGGGAGGCGAAGCCGCAGGCCACCGCCACGCCCCAGCGCTGCTCCGGGGTGAGAAACCCGTCCTGCAGCACGCTCTGGAGGTTGACCTTCAGGTCGCGCGCGGGATCGGTGAGGGATTCACGCAGGGGATCGAGGTGGTTGGCCATGGTTCTGGGCTCCTTCCGGGGTCACGGGGTTTTAGGGGTGCAGGGTGTCCTGGCCCTTTTCCCAGTTGCAGGGGCACAGCTCGTCGGTCTGCAGGGCGTCGAGGGTGCGCAGCACCTCGCCGACGTTGCGGCCGACCGAGAGGTCGTTGACGCTGACCCAGCGGATGATGCCCTGCGGGTCGACGATGAAGGTGGCGCGCAGCGCCACGCCGTCGGTCTTGTGAAGGATGCCGAGGGCGGTCGCCAGCTCGCGCTTGATGTCCGCGACCATCGGGATCTTCAGGTCGCGCAGGTCGTCGTGGTTGTTGCGCCACGCGAGGTGCACGAAGTGGCTGTCGGTGCTCACGCCGATGACCTGGGCGTCGCGGTCGGCGAAGTCGCCGGCGCGCTTGCCGAACTCCGCGATCTCGGTCGGGCAGATGAAGGTGAAGTCCATCGGCCAGAAGAACACGACCAGCCACTTGCCCTGGTACGAGCCCTCGTGGACCTCCTGGAACTCCTTGCCCTTCTCGCGGCTGATGACGGCCTGGAGCTTGAAGGTGGGAAACTTGTCGCCTACGGTCAGCATTGTTGTCCTTGATCTCCGGGGGTGTGCGGGGCCGACGTGGCCCCGGGCCTTGGGGATGCCCAGGCCCAGAGCAGGTGGGATACCAGACTCCGGTCCCTGGAGTTTCAACAACTTGGCCACAGCGGCGCGCTCTCGCCCCACCGAAATATCGGTATCACCGATATTTCGTTGCCAGACCACTGGCATGTCGGTGTTGGCCGCCTCATCATGGGGCCCGATGAGCCCGCCCGACCCGACCGGAACCGCGAACCTCGCCCCGGACCTGCGATCTCTCGTCGACCTGGCGCCGGAGCAGGGCCTCGACGACCTGCTGCGCCGCGGCCTCGACTGGGTCGCCCGCCTGGCGCCCTACGATCTCGCGACGATCTTCACCCTGCACGACGAGGCCCTGGTCGTGCGGGCGGCCCGCGGCACCCTCGCCGGCAAGGTCCGCGAGCACAGCCTGGCGCTCGCCGACTTCCCGACGCTGCGCGAGGCGCTCGAGACCCGGCGCGCGCGCGCCTTCACCGAGGACGACCACCGCCACGGCGACGGCGACCCGTTCGACGGCGTGCTCGACCTCCCGCCGGGGCACGCGTGCATGGTCGTGCCGCTGCACGCCGCGGGTCGCTCGCTCGGCATCATGACGCTCGACCGCAGCGAGTGCGAGGCGTACCCGCAGTCGGTCGTCGAGCAGGTCGAGACCTACGGGCAGATCCTCGGCCTCGCGCTCGAGAACGCGGAGCAGCGGCTGGTGCTCGAGCGCCTGCGCAAGCAGGAGCAGCTGCACGCGCGCGAGCTCGACGCCGAGGCCGAGGTCCACGGCGTGCTCGAGCGCTCGCTGAGCCCGCAGGTCCGGGCCCTGTCGGCGCGCGCGCGACAGGTCGCGGTCACCGACACGCCGGTGCTCCTGCTCGGCGAGACCGGCACCGGCAAGGAGCGGCTCGCCCGCGCGATCCACCGCTGGAGCGGCCGCGCCGACCGCCCGTTCCTCGCCCTCAACTGCGCGGCGATCCCCGCGAGCCTGCTGGAGAGCGAGCTGTTCGGCCACACCCGCGGCGCCTTCACCGGGGCCACGCAGGTCCGCGCCGGCCGGTTCCAGATGGCTCACGGCGGCACCCTGCTGCTCGACGAGATCGGCGAGCTGCCGATCGACGTCCAGGCCAAGCTCTTGCGCGTGCTGCAGGAGGGCACGCTCGAGCCGGTCGGCAGCGACAGGACGGTGCAGGTCGACGTGCGCATCCTGGCCGCGACCCACGTCGACCTCGAGCGGGCGATCGCCGAGCGCCGCTTCCGCGAGGACCTCTATTATCGCCTGCACGTGTTCCCGCTGCGCCTGCCGCCGCTGCGCGAGCGCCTCGAGGACCTGCCGCTGCTGTGCGCCGCGATGCTCGCCGAGCAGAGCCAGCGGGTCGGCCGGGCCGGCATGCGCGTCACCGACGCCGGCGTCGCCCGCCTGCGCCAGCACGCCTGGCCCGGCAACCTGCGCGAGCTGGCCAACGCGCTCGAGCGCGCCACGATCGTGACACCCGGCCGCGAGCTCGGCCCCGACGCCTTCGACTTCGCCGCCCGCGCCGCCGCCCCGACCCCGCCGCCGATCACGACCCCTGCCCCTCCCGACAGCGACCGCGTGCTGACGCTCGAGGAGGCCCAGGCCGAGCACATCCAGCGCGTCCTGCTGCGCACCCACGGCCGCATCTACGGCCCCGGCGGCGCGGCCGAGCTGCTCGGCGTCAAGCCCTCGACGCTGCAGAGCAAGATGAAGAAGCTCGGCGTGCAGCGGGCATGAAGGCGTGCAGCGGGCGTGACCCGCGCTAGCCGGCGGCGCGTCGGCACACCAGCAGCGTGTGGCTGACGCCGAGCTCGTCGTGCGTCTCCTCGACCTCGAGCCCCGCCTCGCGCACGCACGCGAGGAACGTGTCGGACCGGTACATCTGACTGGTGCCATTGGCGACCGCCGTGAAATACAGCGACGTCATCTGCAGACAAAAGCTCGCCGCGGAGAACCGCTGGCGGTCCCAGAACGCCTCGAGGATGAAGATGCGGGCCCCGGGCTCGAGCGCCGCGGCGCAGCGGCGCAGGATCGACACGATCTCTCGCTCCGAGAAGCAGTCGAGGAACTGGCTCATCCAGATCGCGTCGTGCCCGCGCGGCACCTCGTGCGCCTCGTCGAGCAGGTCGGCCTCGTGATACGCCACGCGCCCCGCCAGCCCCGCGTCGGCCAACGCCTGGCGCGCATTATCGAGCTGCCCCGGCAGGTCCATCAGCGTCACGGTCACCGCCGGATCGTGCCGCAGGCACACCGTGGCCCACTTGCCGGTGTTTCCGCCGATGTCGAGCAGCCGCCGCGGCCGGTGGCGAAACACCAGCGGCAGCGCCGCCCCGAACGCGCCGTCCGAGTAGTGGTGATCGAACGCGAACCACGAGCTTCGCACCTGCTCCGGCAGGTGCGCGAGCGCCTCGTAGACCGTCGACCACTGCGCGCCGAACACCTGCAGCCCGGCGGGCTTGCCGGTCGCCACCGCCTCGTCGAGGTGGGCCATCCCGAGGTAATTGACGTCGCGCGTGAAGTCCATGTTGGCGCGCGTCATCGGGTCGTGCTGCAAGAACACCGCCGTCTTGGTCAGGCGATAGCGACGATCGACCTCCGTCAGCAGGCCGATGCCGAGGCCGGCCTCGAGCAGCACGCGCGTGCCGTAGATCGGCAGCTCGACCTTCGCGGCGACCTCCTCGAGCGTGAGTCCGCCGCGGGCCTGCTCGATGGCGAGGAGCACGCCGCGGTCCCGCAGCACGCGCGCCGCCTGAAACACGAACGGCGCGAACGCGATCCACTGCGCGCGCTCGAGGGCCTCCAGGGCGTTGATGGGCTTTTGGGCTGGCGTGCTCATGCGGTCGTGCGCGGCCCGCAGCGTCGCAGACTCCGGCCCCGCAAACAACCGCCCGGGCCGCCCGCGCCGCCGCTGGATCGGCCGCCCGGGTCGCGACGCCGATCGCCGCGTCGCGGCCGGCCCGAGCCCGGCCGTGATACCCTGCGGCCATGGCCAGATCCTCCGCCCTCGCCCTCCTCGCGGCCCTGTGCGCCTGCGGTGAGCCTGTCGGCGATCCGCCGCTCGCCGCCCCGCGCGAGACCTGCAGCGAGCGCCCGCCCGCGACCCGCCGCGAGGACATCGCCGAAGATCTGCACGGCACCCGCGTCGCCGACCCTTACCGCTGGCTCGAGGACGCCGCCGACCCCGACGTCCAGGCCTGGATGCGCGTCCAGGACGGCTTCGCCCGCGACCGCCTCGCCGCCTTGCCGACCGCCGCGGCCCTGCGCGCCCGCCTCGCCGAGCTGCTCTACGTCGACGCCATCTCCGCCCCGGTCCGCCGCGGCGACCGGACCTTCTACACGCGCCGCCACAAGGACCGCGAGAAGGCGATCTACTACGTCCGCGAGGCCGACGGCGAGGAGCGCGTGCTGCTCGACCCCAACACGCTCGCGCCCGACGGCAGCATATCGGTGCACGGCGTGTTCCCCAGCCGCGACGGCCGCCTGCTCGCATACAAGCTCAGCGTCAACAACGCCGACACCTCGACGCTGCACCTGCGCGACCTCGACAGCGGGCGCGAGCTGGCGGGTCGCATCGACAACGCCCGCTACGCGACCCCGTCGTGGACGCCGGACGGCCGCGGCTTTTATTACGTGTGGCTGCCGAGCGACCCGGGCGTCCCCGCGGCCGAGCTGCCGGGCCGCGCCGAGGTCCGCTTCCACCGCGTCGGCGACCCCGGCGACGCCGACCAGGTGATCGCCGCGGCCACCGGCGACGCCTCGCGCTTCGTCGGCGTCCAGCTCAGCCGCGACGGCCGGTACCTGTTCATCACCCACCAGCACGGCTGGAACAGCACCGACGTGTACTTCAAGGACATGTCCCTCACGCCAGGTCCCGAAGAACATGTCCCGAGCGCCAGCCCCGCCCCGGGCTTTCGCGCGCTGATCGCCGGGCGCCCGGCGATCTACGACGTGATCGCCTGGCGCGGCGCCTTTTATGTCCACACCAACGAGGGCGCCCCGCGCTACCGCGTGTTCAAGGTCGACCCCGCGCGCCCCGACCGCGGCGACTGGCGCGAGGTCGTCGCCGAGCAGACCGCGACCCTCGAGGGCGCGCAGGTGATCGGCGACCGCCTGGTGCTCAGCTACCTGCGCGACGCCCACAACGAGCTGGCGATCCACGACCTCGACGGCGCCCCGACCGGCGGCATCGCCCTGCCCGGCCTCGGCAGCACCAGCGGCCTGGTCGGCGAGCCCGACGACCCGCGCGCCTACTTTCATTACACCTCCTTCACCCAGCCCGACCAGATCTTCGAGACCGACGTGCGCACCGGCGCGGCCACGCTGTGGCGCGCGATCGACGTCCCGGTCGACACCTCGCGCTTCGCCGTCGAGCAGGTCCACTACCCCTCGAAGGATGGCACGCGCATCTCGATGTTCATCGTCCGCCGCAAGGACCTCGCCCTCGACGGCGAGCGCCCGACCCTCCTCTACGGCTACGGCGGCTTCAGCGTCAGCCTCACCCCGGCCTTCTCCGCCCGCGCCGTCACCTGGGTCGAGCAGGGCGGCGTCTACGCGGCCCCGAACCTGCGCGGCGGCGGCGAATACGGCGAGGACTGGCACCGCGCCGGCATGCGTGAGCACAAGCAGAACGTCTTCGACGACTTCGCCGCTGCGGCGCAGTTCCTCGTCGACCGCGGCTACACCCGCCCGGAGCGCCTGGCCGTCTACGGCGGCAGCAACGGCGGCCTGCTGGTCGGCGCGCTGATGACCCAGCACCCCGAGCTCGCGCGCGCCGTCGTCTGCGCGGTCCCCCTCCTCGACATGATCCGCTACCACCGCTTCGGCGCCGGCCGCACGTGGATCCCCGAATACGGCGACCCCGACATCGCCGAAGAATTCGCGTGGCTCCACCCCTATTCCCCGTACCACCACATCCCCGCCGACAGACCGCTCCCTGCCCTCCTCATGCTCTCGGCGGACAGCGACGACCGCGTCGATCCCATGCACGCGCGCAAGTTCACCGCGGCGGTCCAGCGCGTCAGCACCCGACCCGCGTGGCTCCGCGTCGAGCGCAACGCGGGCCACGGCGGCGCCGACCTCGTGCAACAGACCATCGCCCGCGAGGCCGACGCGCTCGCGTTCCTGCACGCGGAGCTCGGCGCCGCGCCCTAGAGCCCCATCTGCTTGGCGATGATGATCTTCATGATCTCGCTGGTCCCGGCGTAGATCCGCTGCACCCGCGCGTCCATGTAGGCCCGCGTGATCGGGTACTCGAGCATATAGCCGTACCCGCCGAAGAACTGCAGGCAGGTGTCGACCACGCGGCCGAGCATCTCGGTCTGCCACAGCTTCGCCATCGAGCACTCTTTCACGAGGTACTCGCCGGCCACGTGTTGTTCGATGACGCGGTCGAGGAACGCGCGGCCGACCTCGACTTCGGTGGCGCACTCGGCCAGCTTGAACTGCGTGTTCTGGAACTTGCCGATCGGCTTGCCGAACGCCTTGCGGTCGTGCACGTACTTGATGGTCTCGTCGAGCACCACCTCGGCGCCCGCCTGCGAGCCGATGGCGACCACCAGGCGCTCCTGCTGCAGCTTCTGCATCAGCATCAGGAAGCCGGCGCCCGGGGCCCCGATGAGGTTGGTCGCGGGGATCCTGCAGTCCTCGAAGGCCAGCTCGGCGGTGTCCTGCGAGGCCATGCCCATCTTCTTGAGCTTCTTGCCCTTGTGAAAGCCCGGGGTCCCGGCCTCGACCGCGAACAGCGAGATGTTCTGGTGCGGGTTGTCGCCCTGCTCGCTGCGGGCCGCGACGACGCACAGGTCGCACAGGATGCCGTTGGTGATGAACGTCTTGGCGCCGTTGAGCACGTACTCGTCGCCGTCGCGGCGGGCCGTGGTCGCGATCGACGCCAGGTCGGAGCCGGTGCCGGGCTCGGTCATGGCGATCGCCGTGACGATGTCGCCGGACACGCAGCCGGGCAGCCAGCGCTGCTTCTGCTCGTCGCTGCCGAAGCTGGCGATGTACGGCACGACCACGTCGCTGTGCAGCAGCAGGGCGAAGCCGGACTCGTAGATGCGGGCCAGCTCCTCGATCACGATCACCGAGTGCAGGAAGTCGCCGCCGGGGCCGCCGTCGGCCTCGGGCAGCCAGGGGCACAGCAGGCCCGCGGCGCCGGCCTTGCGCCACACCTCGCGGTCGACCATCCCGACCTCGGCCCAGCGCTCCTGGTGGGGCACCACCTCGCGCTGCAGGAACGCGCGGACGGTCTGACGGAAGATCTCGTGGTCGGGGGAGAAGAGGGTGCGTTTCATGGGGAGAGGAAGGGTGCGACGACGTTCTCGAGCGCCGGGCCGGTCACGGCGCCCGGCTGACGGCGCACCATGGCGCCGTCCTTGTACACGCAGAGCGTGGGGATCGACTGGATGCCGAGCGCGCGGGCGAAGCCCTGGTGCTCCTCCGTGTTGATCTTGACGACGATCAGGCGCCCGCGGTGGCGCAGCGCGAGGTCGGCGACGTGCGGCGCGAGCATGCGGCACGGGCCGCACCACGGGGCCCAGAAGTCGACCAGCACCGGCACCGGCGACGTCTCGATCAGGCGCTGCAGCGCGGCGTCGTCGATGTCGGTCGGGTGCGCGCCCGGGTCGACCTTGGTGTGACACTTCCCGCACTTCGGGCCGTCGAACACGCGGTCCTCGGGGATGCGGTTGATGGCGCCGCAGCCGGCGCAGCGCATGTGCAGCGTGGACATGATGGGCCACGCTAACGCCGGGGCGCGCGACTTGGCAAGGCCCGGCGGGCCCGGGGTTGCGCGCCGGGCGATCGTGCTAATGCTGTCCGGCCATGGCCGCCCCAGTCCTGCACAAGCTCGGTCCGTTTCGGGCGCGCTGGCTCAGCGGAGAGCGGCTCGTCCGCGTGTACGTCCCGCACGGCGCCGCGCCCGGGAGATCCGGCGCCGAGCCGCGGCCGGTCCTCTTCATGTTCGACGGGCAGAACGTCTTTCACGACGACCCCTCCTTCAGCGGCGGCTGGCACCTGCACCGGACCGTGCAGGATCTCGCGGCGCGCGGGCGGCCGGCCCCGGTGATCGTCGGCATCGACCACGGCGGGCCGCGGCGCATCGACGAGCTGTCGCCGTTTCGCTGCCGCATGAGCAAGGGCCAGCTGCCGCCGCTGCTGACGTGGATGACGAAGACGCTGATCCCGCGCATCCGCAGCGAGTTCCCGGTCCGCACCGACGTCGCCGGCACCGCGATCGGCGGCAGCAGCCTCGGCGGGCTCGCGGCGCTCCACGCCCACTTCGCCCACCCCGAGGTGTTCGGCGCCGCGCTGGTGATGTCGCCGTCGCTGTGGCTCGCGCGCGGCAAGATGTTTCGCTGGCTGCCGAAGCAGCCGCGGCCGTGGACCACGCGCCTCTACGTCGACGCCGGGGCCCGCGAGCCGCGGATGCTGCAGGACGCGGCCAAGCTCGTGCATCAGCTGCGCGCGCGCGGCTGGGGCGACGACGAGCTGCGCTGGAACCCGGACCCGCACGGCGGCCACCACGAGTCGGACTGGGGCCGCCGCGCGCCCGGGGCGCTCGAGTTCTTGTTCGGGCACCTCCGCGGCGCGCACGAGCAGGCCGCGTGACGCCCCGGCCCGATCAGCCGCCGGATCAGCGGATGTAGAGCACCTCCCACTGCGTCTCGTGCTTCGGGTCGAGGTTGCCGCCGCCGAGGAAGCCGTGGAGGTAGCCGGGCGGGTAGCCGAACTTGTTCCAGTCGTCGCGCGGGACGACCTGCATCCACCAGCAGCCGATGCCGTCGCCGGTGTCGACGTCGGTCGCGTAGCTCGGGGCGTTGTACTTGGCGTGGAGGCCGTTGAAGCCGCCGCAGGTGGTCGGCTTGTCGCCGGCGAGGTACGTGTAGTCGGCGCCGTTGGTGGTCTTGGTGAACGCGTCGTGGCCCTGCGTCCAGCCGACCTGGAACAGCAGCGGCCCGTCCTTCCAGTTGCCGAGGTTGCCGACGGCGTAGCGGTAGGTGTAGTTCTCGCCGACCTTGAAGATGTGGCGCTTGCCGACGATCGAGTAGTTCTCGAGCTGCGGCATGTCGACGTTGAACGCCTCCCAGTTGGCGTCCTTGAAGAAGTGCGGGTACTTCGCGCTCATCAGCCGCATCCAGCCGCCGCCCTGCCAGGTCTGCTCGCAGTAGACCTCGAGCGCCGCGTCCGGCCCGGCGCCGTCGAGGTCGACGACCACGAAGCCGCTCGCCGCGTCGGGCACCGCGGCCTTGAGCGCCGCGCACGAGGTCGGGTGCAGGCACACGCCCTGCTCGCACAGCAGGTTCACGCCGCAGTCGCCCTGCCCGCCGCACGCCTGGTCGAGGCCGCACTTGTCGCACGGGCCCCCGCAGTCGACGTCCGCCTCGCCGCCGTTCTGCACCCCGTCGTCGCAGCTCGCGACCTGACACTGCGTGCAGTCGTCACCGTCCTCGGCGTTGGCGTCGTCGCAGCCCTCGACCCCGACCTGCACGAAGCCGTCGCCGCAGCTCGCCGCCACGCACGTCGCCAGGCACTCGTCGGTGTCGTCGGCGTCGCCGTCGTCGCACACCTCCCCCGGCTGCAGCTTGCCGTCGCCGCAGCTGGCCAGCGCGCACGCGTTCGTGCACTCGTCGCCGTCCTCGCCGTTGCCGTCGTCGCACGCCTCCCCGGGCCCGACCAGCCCGTCGCCGCAGACCGCCGCCTTGCAGCCCGTGGTGCACGTCCCGTCGTCGCTGTTGCTCGCCCCCTCGTCGCACTCCTCGCCGTCGTCGACCGCACCGTCGCCGCAGAACGGCGCCGGCCCGGTCGTCTCCACCGGCTCGCCCGTCGACGAGCTGTCGCCCGTCTCGCTCGACGTGCCGGGCGTGTCCGACGTGCCCGTCGTGCTCGACGTGCTCGTCGGCTCGGGCCCGCTGGTGCCCGTCGCCGTGCCCGTCGCGCTGTCCGTCCCGGGCCCCGCGCCCGTCGTCGGCAGCCCGGTGTCGTCGACGGGCCCGCCGGTGCTCGACGCCATCGCGGTGCTCGCGTCGCCGGTCGACGCCTCCGTCGCGCTCGCGCCGCTCGCCGTGTCGCCGCCGCCGCACGCGCCCAGCGACCAAACCATGCTCAACGCCACCCACCCCGCCCAATTCCCACGTTTCATGCCGCGACCGTATCACAGCGGCGGCCCGGCCCCGGCGCGGTCGGCGTCGGCGGCGGCGCCGTCCGGGCCTTCGGGATCTCGCGCCGCGTCGCCGTCACGCGGCGCGTGGCGACGGCGCCGCGAGCCCTCGAGTCGCGCACGGAGTCGCCCGCGATCCGACCGTCCGGCCGCATATCCGCGAAGTGCGCACAACCGCGCCGAGCAGAGCCCCCGTCCCTGGCTGAAAATCGCGCGGATCGGCGTCCCCAATGGCCGACAATCCTTGCGCCTGCACGCGATCGAGCGGTCATTGGCCGCGGTACACGGCGGCCGGCGCATCGTACCATGGGGCCGGGAGCGCCGCTCCTGTCCGACGCCGTGATGTTCCCGGGCTTTCGAGTAGCAGAGACACTTCATGACGGCCGCAACGCGGTCGTCTACCGCGGCGAGCGTGTGTCCGACGGCCGGGTCGTGATCCTCAAGCTGCTCGCCGAGGACTACCCGACGCCCGAGCGCGTCGCGGCCTTCCGCCAGGAGTACGAGATCAACCGCCGGCTGACGAAGGCCGCGGGCGTCTGTGCCTTCGAACGCGTCGACGACCGCTGGCTGATGGTCCTCGACGACGCCGGCGGCGCCTCGCTCGACCGCCTGCAGCTCGCCGGCAAGCTGTCGACCGCCGAGCTCCTGCGCCTGGCGATCCAGATCGTCGACGGCCTCGGCGAGGTCCACCGCAACCTCATCATCCACCGCGACCTGAACCCGACCAACATCGTGATGAACACCCAGACCGGCGCCGTCCGGCTGATCGACTTCTCGGTGTCGTCGCTGCTGCAGCGCCAGAACGCCAGCTTCTCGAGCCCCAACGTGCTCGAGGGCACCCTCGCTTACATCGCGCCGGAGCAGACCGGCCGCATGAACCGCGCCGTCGACTACCGCGCCGACTTCTACTCGCTCGGCGTCACGCTCTACGAGCTCGCCGTCGGCGAGCCGCCGTTCATCACCGACGACCCGCTCGAGCTGGTCCACAGCCACATCGCCAAGCGCCCGCCCGCGCCGGCCGAGGTCCGCCCGGAGCTCCCCGAGGCCGTCTCGCGCATCATCCTCAAGCTGCTCGAGAAGAACGCCGAGGACCGCTACCAGTCGGCGACCGGCCTGCGCCACGACCTCAAGCTGTGCCTCGAGCAGAGCGAGCGCGGCGCCGCGATCACGCTGCCGCGGCTCGGCGAGCGCGACGTCAACGACCGCTTCCACGTGCCCGAGACGCTGTACGGGCGCGAGCGCGAGATCGCGGCGCTGCTCGCCGCCTTCGAGCGCGTCAGCAGCGGCTCCTGCGAGATCGCCGTCGTCGCCGGCGACCCCGGCATCGGCAAGTCCGCGCTGGTCCGCGAGCTCTACCGGCCGATCACCCGCCAGCGCGGCTACTTCATCGCCGGCAAGTTCGACCAGTTCAACCGCAACATCCCCTACTCGTCGCTCCTGCAGGCGTTCCGCTCGCTGGTCCGCCAGCTGCTCGCCGAGTCGCCCGACCGCGTCGCCGCCTGGAAGCGCCAGATCCTCGCCGCGCTCGGCCCCAACGGCCAGGTCCTGATCCGCGTCATCCCCGAGGTCGAGCTCATCATCGGGCCCCAGCCCGAGGTCCCCGAGCTGCGCCCCGAGGACGCGCACAACCGCTTCAGCCTGCTGTTCCAGAGCTTCATCCGCGTGTTCACCACGCCCGAGCACCCGCTCGTGCTGTTCCTCGACGACCTCCAGTGGGCCGACCACGCCAGCCTCGACCTGCTCGAGGTCCTCGCCTCGTCGGGCCTGACCGGCAGCCTGCTGGTGATCGTCGCCCACCGCAGCAACGAGGTCGACGTCGCCCACCCGCTGCTGATGACGATGGACCGCATCCGCCGCGACGGCGTGCGCTTCACCGACCTGCACCTCGACCCGCTGACGCAGGCCGACGTCGTCGCGCTGATCTCCGACGCCGTCCACTGCGACGCCGAGGTCGCGGCCCCGCTCGCCGAGCTGGTGTGCAGCAAGACCGGCGGCAACCCGTTCTTCGTCGGCGAGTTCCTGCGCCACATCCACGACGACGGCCTCGTCGAGCTCGACCGCGACAACTGCCGCTGGCGCTGGGACCTCGAGCAGATCCGCCGGCGCAACATCACCGAGAACGTCGTCGAGCTGATGGCCGACAAGGTCCGCGAGCTCGACCCCGCCGCCCAGAGCGTGCTCAAGCTCGCCGCGGTGCTCGGCAGCCGCTTCGACCTGCGCTCGGTCGCGCTGACCTCGGACCAGCCGACGACCGTCGTCGCCCGCGCGCTGTGGCAGGCGCTGCAGGCCGGCTTCGTCACCGCGGTGGGCGAGGCGATCGCGCTGCTCAACCTCGAGGTCGAGGCCGCCAACGCGCCGGTCTTCGAGCTGCGCTTCACCCACGACCGCATCCAGCAGGCCTTCTACGCGCTGACGCCCGACGCCGAGCGGCCCGCGGTCCACCGCCGCGTCGGCCAGCACCTGCTGTCGTGCACCCCGTCCGAGGCGCTGCCCGCCAAGATCTTCGAGATCGTCGGGCACCTGAACCACGGCCGCGGCGCGCTGACGTCGTGGGACCAGCGCGAGCACCTCGCGCGCCTCAACCTGATGGCCGCCGCCCGCGCCCGCGACGCCTCCGCGTTCTCGGCCGCGTACACCTACTTCAAGTTCGGCGCCGAGCTGCTCGGCGACGAGGGCTGGGCCCGCGAGCACGATCTGACCTTCGCGCTCAACCTCGGCGCCGCCGAGTCCGCGTGCATGATCCACGACACCGCGGCCATGCACGCGCTCGCGGCGACCGCCCTCGCCCGCGTCAAGCGCCCGCTCGACCGCGTCAAGGTCCAGCAGGTCCTGATCCTGTCCAAGACCCTGCAGATGGACCTCAAGACCGCCGTCAGCCTCGCGGTCGCGGCCCTGCGCGACCTCGGCGTGCGCATGTCGCCGGCCCCGAGCAAGCTCGACGTCCTCGCCAGCGTGATGCGCACCCGCATCTCCCTCGCCGGCAAGCGCGTCGAGGCCTTCAGCGACCTGCCGCCCGCCAGCGACCCGGTGGTGATGGCCCGCGCCGAGGTCATGGGCGGCGTGCTGTCCGCGTCGTACCGCGGGGTCCCCAACGCGTTCATCCGCCTCGTGCTCGAGATCGTCAAGCTCTCGGTCCAGCACGGCAACACCGCGTCCTCGGGCTTCGCCTACGTGTGCTACGCGCTGATCCTGTCCGGCGCGCTCGGTGACATCGCCGCCGGCACCCGCCTGATCCCCGTCGTCGAGGCGATGCTCACGCGCCCGCTGACCCGCGCGTACAAGGCCAAGACCCTGTTCGCCCTCGGCGCCTTCATCCTGCCGTGGACCCAGCCGCTGCGCATCTGCGCCGACCGCCTCTACGAGGGCTACATCAGCGGCCTCGAGGTCGGCGACCTCGAGTACGCGGCCCACTGCGGCTACCTGCGCTCGTACTTCCGCCTGCGCAGCTGCGACAACCTGCAGGAGCTGATCGTCGACCTCGAGCGCATGGTCGGCGCCCTGCGCCCGCTCGGCCAGGACCGCGAGACCGAGCTGTGCGGCCTGTACCTGCAGGCCGCCCGCAACCTGCGCGGCCAGTCGGCCAACCCCGCCGCGCTCGTCGGCGCCGAGTTCGACATCGCTACCAACCTCGCCGACAGCTACCGCCTCAGCGACACCCGCGCGATCGTCGAGGCCAACCTGCAAAAGCTCATCACCGAGTTCCTGTTCGCCGACCTCGAGGCCGCGCGCCGCACCTCCGACCGCATCCCGCCCCACCTCGCCGACCTGCCCGGCTTCCCGCCCGCCTGCGAGTTTCGCCACTTCGACGCGCTCGTCCACCTCGCCGACGCCCACACCCTCGGCCCCGCCGAGCGCCGCGTCGCCCTGCGCCGCGCGACCAAGGACCTCGCCAAGCTGCGCACCTGGGCCGCGGCCGCGCCGACCAACTACTTCCACCTGCGGTTGTTAGTAGAGGCCGAGGTCAAGCGCGTCGAGGGCGACGAGGGCGGCGCCCGCGTGTTCTACGACCAGGCGATCGCCGCCGCGGCCGACCAGCACCTGCTGCGCGACGAGGCGATCGCCTGCGAGCGCGCCGCGGCGTTCTACCAGACCGGCGGCCACCCCGACCTCGCGCTGCACTACATCCGCCGGGCCCACCGCGCCTACCTCTACTGGGGCGCCACCGCCAAGGTCGAGGCGCTCGAGCTGGCGTACCCGCAGCTGATCGCCCAGCGCGCCCCGAGCAACTTCGTGCGCGGCGGCACCGTGCACACGACGACGAACTTCGCCTCGTCGCTCGACCTCACCAGCGTGCTGCGGGCCTCGCAGGTCATCTCCAGCGAGATCGTGCAGGACAAGCTGCTCGCCGCGCTGATCAAGGTCGTGATGGAGTCAGCCGGGGCCGACCGCGGCGCGCTGCTGCAGCAGCGCGACGGCGCCTGGCAGTGCGCCATCGAGGGCCGCGCCGTCGCCGGCGGCATGATGATCGACCGCAACCTCACCGTCGCCGAGGACGCGTTCCCGCTGTCCGTCGTGCACTACACGGCGCGCGCGCGCGAGACGGTCGTGCGCGACCGCCCGGGCGCGAGCGGCTCGTTCAGCGAGGACCCGTACATCGCCGTCAGCGCGGTCCGCTCGCTGCTGTGCATGCCGCTGGTGAACCAGTCGCGGCTGGTCGGCGTGCTCTACCTCGAGAACTCGGTCAGCGACGGGGCGTTCTCCGAGACGCGCCTGAACTTCCTGCGCATGCTCGCCGCGCAGATGGCGATCTCGCTCGAGAACTCGGACCTGTTCAGCAACCTCGAGCGGATGGTCGAGCAGCGGACCGCCGAGCTGCGCGAGGCCAACGTCTCGCTGATCGCCAGCAACCAGGAGCTCGACGCCTTCGCCCGCACGGTCGCCCACGACCTCAAGAACCCGCTCGGCACGATCGCCGGCTACACCCGCTACCTGCTCGAGGACGTCGACGAGATCGACCCCGCCGAGCTCAACGACGTGCTCGGCCGCATCGAGCGGACCAGCGAGCACACCGTCCGCATCGTCAGCGAGCTGCTGCTGCTCGCCAGCGTCCGCAAGGGCGACGTCAAGATGGTCCCCGTCGACATGGGCTCGGTCGTGCAGGGCGCGCTCGGCCGGCTCAACGCGATGATCGGCGAGTACGAGGCGGTCATCCACGTGCCCCCGCGCTGGCCCGCGGTCCTCGGCCACGCGCTGTGGATCGAGGAGCTGTGGGCCAACTACATCAGCAACGCGATGAAGTACGGCGGGCACCCGCCGCAGATCCACCTCGGCGCCGACCTGATCGACGACGACCACGTCCGCTTCTGGGTCCGCGACAACGGCCCCGGCATCACCGAGGCCGAGCAGACCAAGATCTTCGCCGAGTTCACCCGCCTCGAGGGCGCGCGCGCCGAGGGCCACGGCCTCGGCCTCTCGATCGTCAAGCGCATCGCCGACCGCCTCGACGGCTCCGTCGGCCTGACCAGCCAGATGGGCCAGGGCAGCGTCTTCTTCTTCACGCTGCCCCGCGTCCGCGAGCCATGATCCGGGATCACGGCGCTCACACGGCGGGCGGCAGCGGGCCCTGGCGGATGCGCCCCGCGAGCGGCACGAACGGGCTGCGCGCGCAGTAGGCGAGGAACGGCACCAGCATCCCGGGCCGCAGCAAGGCCGCCGGCCCGCGGCGCATGTGCATCAGGTCGAACAGCAGCCGGCACGCCCGCTCGTCGACGGTCGTCATGTCCAGGAAGCTCGCGAACAGCCACTGCGCGGCCGACAGACCCGGAGCCCGCGCGCCGGTCGCCTCGGGGTAGCGCAGGTCCATCGTCGTCGACAGCAGCCACGACGGCGCGATCACCCGCGCCAGCCGCCGCTGCAGCGCCGGCGGCAGCCCGCGCAGGTCACCTGTCCCGCGGGACAGGTCGACGAGCGCGGCCTCGAGCTCGCGGACGCACTGGATCGCCACGGTGATGCCCTGGCCGTAGACCGGGTTCAGCGCGCAGACCGAGTCGCCGAGCATCACGAGGCCGTCCGGCAGCGTCGCCATCTTCTCGAAGTGCAGCCACCGGCTCGACGGGATCTTGTGCATGACCGGCGCGGACAGGGGCGTCGCGTGCTCGATCGCCGCGTGGATGTCGGGCACCGGCAGCGACCGCGCGAACTCGAGGAACCCCGCGGCGTCGGTCGGGCAGTGATCGCCGAACATGCCGGTCATGCTGGCGAGCCAGCGATCGCCCTCGACCGCGAGCAGGAACCCGCCGCGCCGGCCCGGGGCCCGCGGCGTGACCACCAGCCCCGACCAGTCCCTGCGGGCGTCGTCGACCCGGGCGAAGGTCGCGCTGACATACGCGAGGTCGATGCCCACCGACTGCTCCTCCGGGCGGCCGTGGCCGAGCGCCTCGAGCCAGCGCGGGGCCCGGCTCCCGCGACCCCCGGCGTCGAGCACGAGGTCCGCGGCGAGCGTCTCCTCGCCCGCGGGCCCCCGCACGCGCACGCCGGTGACGCGCCGGCGCTTCGCGTCCGTGATCAGGTCGTCCGCGATCAGGTCGTCCGCGACGTGCTCGTGGCGGACCGTCACGTTCGCCAGCGCCTCGACGCGGCGACGAATGTGCCACTCGATCAGCGGCCGCGAGCAGGCGACGACGTCGAAGCCGGCGCGAAAGCGCGGCTTCCAGGCGCCGTACTGGTACATCCCGTACGCGTTGGCGAAGTCCCGCTCGAGCGCGCCCGCGGCCCGCAGCTCCGCGATGAACCCGGGGAACAGCGCCTCCAGCCCCGTCGAGGCCGCGAAGAACAGCGCGTGGACGTGGCGCATCTGCGGCGCGCCCTTGCGCGGCTCGGGGCCCTGTGGGCGCGGGTCGCGCTCAAGGATCGTGACCGCGCCGAAGTGGTCCGCGAGGACGCGCGCGGCCGCGAGCCCCGCGACGCTGCCGCCGATGACGATCGCGTGGCGACCCAGTCGCCGACGCGGCGCGGAGGACTCACCGTGCATGGGCGCCACCATTTGCCGAATTCGCGCGCCTGTCAACGGCGCCCCGGCCGCGAGGAGGAGCCATGGGATCCTGCGAAACCTGCGCACGAACTGACGAACCCACCGCCCTCGGAGATGTCCTCTCGCCTCGCAGAGATCTCTCCGCAGGATCTGCAACCGGACACATGCCCGCTGTACGCCCCGGACACGGGGTTTTCGCCAGAACAGGCCCTCCTGAGCGGGCTAGTTCTGGGTTAAAATTCGCGAAAATAACGCCGTTGCTAATGCAAAACGACTTGGAATTCACTCGATTTCCAAAATCGGGGTCCCGGGTGTGGCATGTGACACAGAGCGCGATCGCGGCGCGATTTCGTGCTAGCTGTTGCGGCGCAAGGAACGCACGATGCTCAGCACACGCAAGGGCCGCACCCCCGCCACGCTCCTCCAGGACCTCGTCTCCGTCGCCGAATTGACGGGTGTTTCTTACTCGGAGGCGACCCTGCGGCGGGTCTTGAGCCGCTTCGAGGCCGGGTTTTGCGGGCACTCGGTGCAGATCCGGACGACGACGAAGCCGGAGGCGCGCCGCGACCTGTGCTTTCGCTACCTCGACCTCGAGAGCGGCGAGAACCCGCTCGACCTCGCCGAGCGCAGCGGCGAGCTGGTCGACGACGGCCACCCGATCTTCGGCTGGCTGCGCCACGTCGAGGAGCGCTGCCCGTCGCTCGGCTACGGCGCCGACTTCGAGGCCTGCCACGGTTTGGCGAAGATCTGGAACTTCCTCGACAGCGCCCACGACCCGCGCACCTTCCTCGAGCTGCCGATGCCGCGGGCCTTCCGCGCCAGCCTCCCGCTGCTGCGCGAGCTCCACCTCGACTCGGTCACGATCGTCGGCGCCGACTACGTGCAGAGGTCGGTCAACCTCTACTTCCGGCCGTCGCACGCGACCCACCGCGGGCCCGAGCTGCTCGCCCTCGCGTGCGCGCGCCTCGGCTTCGCCGAGCCGACCCCGGCCGCGCTCGCCCACGCGGCGCAGACCGGCTGCATCGCCTTCACCTACGGCTGGGACGCGCCGGAGATCGAGCGCATCTGCTTCTACGTCCCGGGCTTCCACCGCGACGAGGTCCCGGACCACCACCCGCACCTGCGCCGCTTCGCCGACGGCGCCCCGGCGCTGACCCAGCACCCGCGCTTCATCGTCGGCTGGTCGCACGGCAAGAGCCAGCCCTACCTCAAGATCGAGGACGACTACACCGGCGACGTCACCGAGGTCTTCGCCGAGGCGATGAGCGTGCCGATGGCCGCGGCGCCGCCCGCCAGCCAGCGCCCGAGCCCCGCGCTGCACTCGCCGTCGCTGTGATCCGCGGCGAGCGAAAATAGTTCGATCCTCCGGGACGGGTCGCGACACCTCTGTGCGCACCCCCAAGGACCCCGCCCTCGCGCCGACGTCGGTTTGACCCCGAGCGTCGCGCCTGGCCGCGGGGACAGGTGCGCTCACGCCCATCTGGCCCATCCCAGGAGTCTCGATCATGTCGCTTCATCTCCCCCGCTCCCCCCGCGCGCTGGCCCTCGTCCTCGGCGCGCTCGCTGCCTCCGTCCAGGGCTGCAGCGAGGTCCAGGACGTGTGTGACCTCGGCTGCCCGGTCGAGGGCGTCGCCGACGGCAACGCGTCCATTTCGGGCCTCGCGAGCGTCGACAGCTTCTTCGCCGCGGTCGTCGGCTTCGGCAAGGCCGCGCTCGAGGTCCGCGCCGGCGTCGACGCCGAGCTGCGGGCGATCGCCGTGTCGCTCGAGCTCGACGCCGGCGCGACCGCGGCCGAGATCCGCGGGGCGCTCGTCGCCAAATTCGCCGGCGCGATCGAGGGCGGCCTCAAGATCGACCACGCCCCCCCGCGCTGCACCGTCGAGGCCAGCGTCGCCGTCGACGCCGCCGCCAAGTGCGACGCGGAGATCGACCCCGGCTCCGCGAGCGTCGAGTGCAAGGGCACCTGCACCGTCGACGCCAGCGCCGAGGCCAGCTGCGACGCCAGCGCGACGGTGATCTGCAAGGGTACCGCGCCGCAGCTCGAGTGCAGCGGCGCCTGCACCGGGACCTGCGAGCTGTCCGGCTCGCTGCAGTGCAACGGCACCTGCAACGGCGAGTGCAAGGGCACCTGCACCGTCACCGGCGCGAACGGCCAGTGCGCCGGCGAGTGCATGGGCGAGTGCAAGGGCTCCTGCGAGCTCGCGGCCGGGGCCGCGTGCGAGGGCAAGTGCCAGGGCTCGTGCGAGTACGAGGCGCCGTCCGGCGCGTGCGAGGCGGGGGCCGAGGTCCGCTGCCAGGCCGCGGCCGACGCGAGCGCGCGCTGCGACGGGAGCTGCGACGGCGAGGTCGTGCCGCCGAAGGCGCGGGCCGAGTGCGAGGCGAGCGTCGAGGCCGAGGCCAAGCTGCGCGCCCAGTGCACGCCGCCGACGCTCGAGGTCCGCTGGCAGTGGCGCGCGGACTTCAAGGACCCGGTCGCGCAGGCCGAGTTCAAGGCGTGGGTCGCGGGCTTTCGCGGGCGCTACGCGGCGCTGCTCGCCGCGAGCGCGCGCGCCGAGCTGGTGCTGCAGGCCGGCGAGGGCCTGGTCACGGCGGCCGGCGACCTGATCGCCGACCTGCCGGGCGAGCTGTCCGGCGACGCCAGCCTGCGGGCCACGATCGGCCTCGGCTGCGCGCTGACGCAGCTCGAGGCGGTCGGCTCGGTGATCTCCGGGAGCGGCGCGGCGCTGACCGCCAGCGCGTCGGCGACGGCCGAGATCAGCGCGGCGATCGCCGGCGGCTGAGGGTCGTGCCCGGCCCCGTCGGCGCCCGGGCCGCCAGGCCGTCGCCGCGGCGCTTGGTCGGGCCCGGCGGGCGTGCCATCCTGGCGCCCGCCGTGCCCGCATGACCAAGCCCACCGGACCCGAGGACCACGCCGCCGACGGACCGCGCGCCGCGGCCCAGGCCCGCAACGCGGAGGACCTCGCGCTGCTCGCCGCGTGGCAGGCCGGGGACGCCCGCGCGGGCGACAGCCTCGCCCGCCACTACGGCGCGCAGGTGGTCCGCTTCTTCGCCGAGAAGGTCCGCGACTTCGAGGTCGACGACCTCGTGCAACAGACCTGGGAGGCGATGATCCACGCGCGCGACCGGTTCGCCGCGGTCGAGGATCCCGCCGACGCCAGCCCCGTGATCGCCAGCTTCCGCGCCTATCTCTACGGCACGGCCCGCCTGGTCCTGTTCGCGCACTTTCGCCGGCGCACGCGCGCGCAGCAGTTCGACCCCGGCGTCTCGTCGCTCGAGGACCTCGCGCCGTCGCCGAGCCGCCAGGCGTCGCTGCACGCGCGGATCGAGCGCCTCGCCGCGGCGCTGCGCAAGCTCCCGCTCGACATCCAGCTGCTGCTCGAGCTGCGCTACGCCCAGGAGATGACGAGCGCCGAGATCGCCGTGGTCTACGCGATCCCCAGGAACACCGCCAAGAGCCGCCTGCGCGTCGCCAAGCAGCGCCTCGACGCCCAGCTCGTCCGCATGGGCCTCGCGCCCGCCCCCGACTGAGCCGTCACAGCAAGAACACGTGCGTGAAGCTCCCGCCCGCCGCGCTGGCCCGAAACTGCAGCCCGGCGACCAGCGCCTCGATGCACGCGTTGACGTCGTAGCCGGCCGGCAGCTCGACCGTCGCCCGCCCGCGCGCCGTCACCCGCACGGCGCCGGTCAGCCGCACCGTCGTCGCCACCCCGCCGAAGCTCGAGCCGGCCTTGCACGCCGCCAGCCCCGCGCCCTGCCGCTTCAATAGATCGCGCGCCGCGGCCTCGTCGAAGGCGGGCGCCCGCGGTCGCGGCCTGTCCGAAGAGCCAGGGGCGGAGGGCGGCGGGCGTGTGTCCGAAGGGACAGGTGATATGTCCGCAGGAGCAGGTCCGGCGCCGGGCGCCTCGCTGTCCGCAGGGGCAGGTCCGGGACCGGCGACCTTGCTGTCCGCAGGGACAGGTCCGGTCG
>Ga0075163_10002479_pt1 | contig 24754 bp, 17 predicted proteins | sample JI1023141ADNA_FD_71478 | JGI IMG/M metagenome (GOLD analysis project Ga0075163, IMG submission 71478) | Wastewater effluent complex algal communities from Wisconsin, to seasonally profile nutrient transformation and Carbon sequestration -... | ecosystem: Engineered > WWTP > Effluent > Algae... | reverse complement strand
AGCAGGTCGGCCAGGTAGCCGGTGATGACCGCCGCGCCCACCGCCGCCGCCACCCCGCGCCGCGCGGTCAGCCCGAGGTACCCCGCGGTCACCGCCGCCACGTCGGGCGGCGTGTCCCCGAGCACCGGGATCGGCAGCGCCGACCACACCACGCCCAGCACGAGCATCAGCCCGTAGGCGAGCAGGACGAGGCTGGCGGACCGCATGACCGGGGCGCCGTCCTACCACGGCGCTCGACGACGATCACGGGAATTTGCCGCGCGGGTTGGGCGTTGGGGTCAGGTGGCGGGTGCGCGACGGGGCTGCGCGATGTTCAAGCAAATGGGTGACCTCGACCGACGATCGCGGCCCGGCAGTGACGGCCAAGGCCGAGGTCGCCGAGGTGAAGCGCCGGCTGGACGAAAACTCCTCGGCCTCGAGCAAGCCGCCGTCGAGCGACCCGCCAGCAGCGAGCGGCACGGCGCGCGGTGGCCAGCCCCGGCCACGACGCTCGGCGAGCGGTGGCGCCGGCCGATCGGTCGCGGCGGCGCCGCGGGATGCGCTAGCATCGCCGGCCTCCTTCACATCCGGTGGAACAATGCTCGACGACCTCGAAGGCCTGCGCGCGCTGGTGGCGGTGGCCGATCAAGGCGGCTTCTCGGCCGCGGGCCGCGCCCTGCGGCTATCGACCAACGCGGTCTCGCACCGGATCGCCCGGCTCGAGGCAACGCTGGGCGCCCGGCTGTTCGAACGCACCACCCGCATGGTGCGCACCACCGCCGCCGGCGAGCGGTTGCTGGTCCGGGCCCGCCGGGTCCTCGACGAGCTCGAGCTGGCCGCTCGCGAGGCCAGCGCCGGCGCGCTCGGCGGGACGGTGCGGGTGGCCCTGCCGCCCGACCTCGCGGGCGCGACCGTGATGGCGGCGTTGGCGCGGGTGATGGCGGCGTCGCCCGGGCTGCGGCTCGAGCTGCTCGGCCGATCCGGCGCCACCGATCCGCGCCGCGAGGCGATCGACCTGGTGGTGTGGGGCGGGCCGCTGGCGCGGGTCCCACCCGACCTCACCGCCCGCGCGATTGGCGAGCTGGCGTGGTCGCTGTGCGCCGCACCCGCCTACGTCGCCCGCCACGGCCTGCCGGCGGCGCCCGGTGACCTGGCCCGCCACCGCTGCCTGCTGGCCCACCACCGCGCTCCCGAGCGCACCTGGCGCCTGGTCGGCCCGCACGACCGCGAGGTCGAAGTCGCGGTGACCGGCAGCCTCGAGAGCGACCACGCCCAGGTCCTGCTCGAGGCGCTGCGCCAGGGCCTCGGCATCGGCATCCGTCCCGCCGCCGAGGTCGAAGCCGCCGCCGCCCGCGGCGACTGGGTGCAGGTGCTGCCGGGGTGGGGGTTCCGGCCCATCCCGATCGCGTTGGTGGCCACCCGCGGGCGGCTGCGCGTGCCGGCGGTACGGCGAGTCGCCGACGCGCTGGCCGCGACGTTGCGCCAGCTCGTCGAGGCGACGCCGTCGTCCCACGCGGTGTGATGGTGAGTCCCATCCGGTCCGGCTACCGAGCGCCCGGCGCCGGCGGTACAGAGCAGGTCAGGGCCGGTCCACCGGCACACACCCAAGGAGCCACCATGAACCGCGTCACGCTCGCCGCCGCACTGATCGGCCTCGCCACCTTCGGAACCGCCCACGCCACCCCCAAGGGCAACAAGCAGGCCGCCCTGGCGGTGTCCAACGCGATCGCCGGCGCCCAACTCGGCGCCAAGGCCGACGCGCTGCTGGCCTCCGACTTCAAGTACCACGGCCCGATGGGCCTCGAACTCGACAGCCGCGGCTACGTCGGCTTCATGGCCCAGCTCAACGCCTCGTTCTCGAACATGAAGATGACCTTCACCCACGTGCTGGTGCAAGGCGACCTGGTGGCGGTGCACTACACCAACACCTTCGTGTTCACGGCCGCGTACAACGGCATCCCCGCGACCCAGCGGCCGGTGACGATCACCGGCACGTTCGTACGCAAGGTCAAGGCTGGCAAGGTGGTCGAGGAATGGGACAACCCGGACCTGCTCGGCCTGATGCAGCAGATCGGCGCCTTGCCGCCGCCCCACGCCGCGAAGTAGCCCGGCCGCGGCGGCGAGCTGGTCGGGCGCGGGGCGCCGCTCACCGACACATCCGCTCGACCTTGGCCTTCGCGGTCGACGCCGGCCAGCGGCGCGCGAACCCGGCGCGCAGGCGCGCCAGCTCGTCGGTGCGCCCGGCCGCGCACGCCGCCTCGACCGCGAGCACGGCGGCCTCCTCGGCGAGCTGGCCGTCGGCGAACTCGCGGCGGTAGGTCGCCAGCGCAGCCAGCGCGTCGACGGCGGCGCCGCCGCGCAGCGCGGTGCGCGCGGCGCGCAGCAGCTCGAGCTCGCGCGCCAGCGGATCGATCGCGGGCGCGCCGCTGACCGCCGGCGCCGGCTCGGGCGCGGCCTCGATCGCGGGTTGCGCCGGCGGCGTGGGCCCGGCCGCGCGGACCGGCGGACGCGGCGGCGCAGGCGGCGGCGCCAGCTCGATGTCGTCGAGCGACACCGCGGGCGGCGCGGCCTCGATCGCCGCGGGCGCGGGCGCGGCCGCGGACGGCGGTCGATCCGGCGTCGGCGCAGCCGCACGCGGCGGCGCGGTCTCCCGCACCGCCGGCGGCGCAGCCGGCGTCGACGTCACCCGCGGCACCACCACCACGGCCGCCGCGGTCACCGCGGTCGCGGCCAGCGCGATCACCGCGACCTTGGTCGCGACCACGCCGGTCGTGGTCGCCGTCGCGGCCGCGGTCGCGGCCGCGGTCGCGGTCGCCGTCGCCGTCGCGGTCGCGGTCGCGGTCGCGGTCGCGGTCGCGGTCGTGGTCGACGCCGCGTGCGCGCCGATCGCGGCGCCGATGACCGCGGCCCCGGCGGTGGCCGCCAGCAGCCGGGCCCGCCCGCGGGCCAGGCGCGCGTCGGTGGGCGCGAGCCCGTCGCGGGCGTCGTCGAGGAGCGCGCGGGCGCGCGGGGACAGGTCGCTCATGGCGTCACCTCCCGCAGCTCGGTGGCGGCCAGCCGCGCCAGCGCCTGCTCGAAGCGCGCCCGGGCCAGCCGCAGCCGCGAGTACACCGTGTTGAGCGGCACGCCGATCATCTCGGCCACCACCGGCGCGCTCAGCTGCTCGAGTTCCATCAGCGCGAACACCTCGCGCTTGTCGGGTTCCATCGCTTCGAGGATCTCCATCACGGTGCGCGCGGCCTCCCGCCGCGCCAGGGTCTCCGACGGCGCCGGCCCGCGGTCCGCGACCTCGATCACCGTGGCCAGCGGCCCGGTGCCGAGCGGCCGACGCCGGCGGTAGTCGGCGGCCACGCGGCGCGCGATGCCGTACAGCCACGTGGTGATCGCCGCGCGACCCTCGAAGTCGGCCAGCCGCCGGTGGACCACCAGGAACACGTCCTGGACCGCGTCGTCGAGGTTGGCCTCGTGCACGCCCAGCGCGCGCAGCGAGCGGAACACCATCGCGGCGTGGCGATCGTATAGCTCCGCCACCGACAGCCCCGGCGGGCCGGGCGCCGGATCGGGATCCAGCCGCGTGGCGGGCATCATCTCGGCGTGGGTGGGGGGCGCCATCGCGATCCGTCACCGAAAACGCTACCACCCCGCGCCCCGCCCGCGCCGGCAATCATCACGGCACGATGGCCTCGACCGCCAGGCCCAGGCGCAGCGCGGCCGGCGACGAGCGATCGCCGCCGACGCCCTCGAGCAGCGGCCGGTCCAGGGCCGCGATCGCCTCGACCGAGGCCGCCAGCGCGAGGTGCTCACCGAAGGGCCGGGTCCAGCGCACCAGCGCCGACACGCCGCTCCACGGCCGGTCGGGCTGGCCGTCGTGCGTGACCGTGCCGACCAGCGCGCCGCCGCACGCCCACACTTCCCAGACCCCGGCGCAGCCGCGGACGTCGTACTCGCGCAGCGTGGCGCCGACCGCGGCGTCGTCGCCGGGCCAGTCGGGCCGCCACCAGATCGAGCCGATCTCGAGCCGGGCCCGCGCGTACGAGACGCCCACCGTCCCGCCCACGCCGTAGCGGAACTCGCCCAGCGAGCCCTTGTCGGACCAGCCGTCGACGCGCAGGTGGGCGCGCACCCGCGCCGGCCGCGGCGTGGCGATCACCGCGGCGCCCCGGGCCAGCACCGCCGACGGCGGCGCGATCGCGGGCGGCGCCGGCGGCGCGGCGGGCTCGTCGCCGACCGCCGAGGCGAGCACGAACGCCACCGCCTCGACCACCGCGGCGCAGTCGGCGCCGCGCACGTCGCGCTCGCGGGCGCCGCTGGCGGTGGCGATGCGCAGGTGGGCCCGGACGTCGGCCTCGAGCGGCGCGCGCACGACCTCGATCAGCGCGCTGACGTGATCGGCCGCGGTGAGCGGCCGGCCCAGGTGCGCCGCGATCCGCGCGCGCAGCAGCTCGACCGAGCCGCAGCCGGGGTCGGCGCGCCAGGCCAAGGCCGCCGGCTCGTCGGCGCGCGCCGCTGACGCCACCGCGCACAGCGCCGCGAGCACGACCAGCGAACGCACCATCGGTGCGCAGGATATCAAGCCGCGCGGGCCAGCGCCGCCACCGCGCCGAAATGCGCCGTGGCCGCGAGCACAGTCAGCAGGTGGAACACCTCGTGGTAGCCGAACGTCCGCGGCCACGGATCGGGCCAGCGCCGCGCGTAGATCGCCGCGCCGATCGTGTACAGCGCACCGCCGCCGAGGATGATCGCCAGGAGCGGCCCGCCGGTCGCGCGCAGCACCGCCGGCAGCGCCAGCACCATCGCCCAGCCGAGCGCGACGTACAGCCCGGCCGTGACCCAGCGCGGCGCGCCCGGCCACAGCATCGCCCGCGCGACGCCGAGCGCCGCCCCGCCCCACACCACCGCCAGGAGCGCGTGGCCCGGCCCCGGCGCCATCGCCAGCACGCACACCGGCGTGTAGGTGCCGGCGATGAACACGAAGATCGCCGCGTGATCGGCGCGCTGCCACCACGCCCGGGCCCGCCGGCCCCAGGTGCCGCGGTGGTAGCCGGCCGACACGCCCAGCATCGTCGCCAGGCTGCCGACGTAGATCGCCAGCGACCACCGCCAGCCGATGATCGCCAGCAGCGCCGCGCCGGCGACCAGCGCGACGAAGAACCCGGCGAGGTGAAGGACGCCACGCAGGCGGGGTGCGTCGTGCTCGGGCATGCCTGGATCATCGGCCGAAGCCGCGTCGGATCGATGGCGGGCGCGCCACGGTGCGGCCACGTTCCATCGCCGGGGTCACCGCGCGGTCACGCCGCCGCCCGCCCGGTCACGATCCGACCACAGCCTCACATCGGCCGCGTGCCGAACGCCGGCTCGCTGCGCTTGTCCTTGCCCGCGGTCGGATCCGGCGGCGGCGGCGACGACAGCAGCACCAGCACGGTGCGCAGGCGCGAGAACGACACCGCCGGCGTCACCTCGATCTCCTGGAACATCGAGTAGTCCTTGTTGGACACCTTCGACACCCGGCCGACCAGGATGCCGGCGGGGAACGCGGTGTCGTCGGACGACTTCGAGCCCGAGGTGTAGATCTCGTCGCCGACCTTGAGCGCGTCGGCGGCGTCGGGGCTCGAGCCGCGCTCGAGCCAGTCGATCTTGCACGCGTAGCGATCGCTGGCGCCGACGCCGTGCAGCTGGCCGAGGCCGCCGGTGCGCTTGACCATGATCGCCACGCTCATGCGGGTGTCGGTCAGGAGCAGCACGTCGGCGTGGCGGCCGTAGACGGTGAGGATCTTGCCGACCAGGCCCTGCGACGTGATCACCGGCATGCCGGCCTCGACCTCGCCGTCGCCGCGATCGATGCGCAGCCGCACTACCCGGAACGCCGGCGACAGCGCGGTGGCCACGACCCGGGCGCCGATGGTGTCGGCCGGGGTCTGCTTGCGCAGGAGCGCCAGCTCCTCGAGCGACTCGAGGTCGAACGCGCGCCGGGTCATCGCCGACAGCTCGCGGCGCAGCCGCTCGTTCTCGGCGCGCAGCTCGCGGTTCTCGTCCTCGACGTCGGTCAGCGCGACGTAGCCGTTCCACACCGACGCCACCCGACGCACCACCCACGCGACGCCCGCCTGCAGCGGCGCCGACACCCGCAAGACCGCGTGATCGACCGCGCCCAGCTCGCTCGGGCGGCGCAGGCTGGCGCGCAGCACCAGCGCCGGCGCCAGCAGGAAGACCACCGCCAGGCCCCAGTCGATCAACCGCCGGCGCAGCGTCTGGGCCATCGGCGCCTACTTGAGGGCGATCTCGCGGAGCAGCGACAGCTCGTCGAGGACGCGGCCGGTGCCGAGCACCACCGCCAGCTGCGGGTTCTCGCACACCATCACCGGCAGGCCGGTCTCCTCGCGGAGCAGCACGTCGAGGTTCTTCAGCTGCGCCGAGCCGCCCGACAGGACGATGCCCTTGTCGACGATGTCGGCCGACAGCTCGGGCGGCGTGCGCTCGAGCACCGAGCGCACCGCGTCGACGATCGAGTTGACCGGCTCCTGCAGCGCCTCGCGGATCTCGTCGGAGTTGACCACCAGCGTCTTGGGCACGCCGGCCACCAGGTCGCGGCCCTTGACCTCGACGGTGAGCGGCTCCTCGAGTGGGTAGGCCGAGCCGATCTCCTTCTTGATCACCTCGGCGGTGCGCTCGCCGATCAAGAGGTTGTACTTGCGCTTGATGTACTGGACGATCGCCTCGTCCATCTTGTCGCCGGCGACCCGGATCGACTTCCACAGCACGATGCCGGCCAGCGCGATCACCGCGACCTCGGTGGTGCCGCCGCCGATGTCGACGATCATGTTGCCCGACGGCTCGGTGATCGGCAGGCCGGCGCCGATCGCCGCGGCCATCGGCTCCTCGATCAGGTAGACCTCGCGGGCGCTCGCGGCCAGCGCGCTGTCGCGGACCGCGCGCTTCTCGACCTCGGTGATGCCCGACGGCACGCACACGATCACCCGGGGCCGCACCAGCGTCCGGCGCTGGTGCGCCTTCTGGATGAAGTAGCGCAGCATCGCCTCGGTGACCTCGAAGTCGGCGATGACGCCGTCCTTCATCGGCCGGATGGCGACGATGTTGCCGGGCGTGCGGCCCAGCATCTCCTTGGCCTCTTTGCCGACCGCCAGCACCTTCTTGGGGCCGAGCGAGTTGGCCTGGACCGCGACCACCGAGGGCTCGTTGGCGACGATCCCGCGGCCGCGGACGAAGGTGAGCGTGGTGGCCGTCCCCAGATCGATCGCGAGATCGTTGGAGAACATGCCGTAGACCCAGTCGAAGAGCATTCGGGACCTAGCGCGCGGGCGCGGGTGTGGCGCCGGGGGCTCCGGCGGGCAGCATCACGAACGCGTCATCGATCGTCGACATTCCAGGTTTCGTCCGCGATTGCATCGGGTTGGCGGTGCGATCGGGGCGTGAAGCGGCGGAGCATTACCACGGTGACCGCGCGAGTTGCAAGCGCCCGCGACCACCCCGCCAGCGTCCGTGCGGCAGCGTACCGGCCGGCGCGCGTGGGTGCTGCACCTGACCGTCTGGTGCGTGGCGTTTGTAGACGAATGTGGCTAGACTGCGCCGCCTTCGAAGGACTGCCGCATGTTCGATAATCTACGCAAGTCGGGCTCGTCGATGATCATCTGGATCCTGTTCGGGATCCTGATCGCCGGGTTCGTGATCAGCTTTGGCCCCCAGTCGGTGGGCTCGAGCCAGGGGTGCCAGTCGAGCGGCCGCATGACGGTCTTGAAGATCGGCGGCCGCACCATCGACGACTCGTCGTGGCGCTTCGCCTACGGCCTGGCCCGCGGCGGCGAGGGCGAGCGCGCCCGCGAGATCGCCGCGCTCGATCAGCTGGTGCGGCGCGAGCTGCTCGCCAGCGAGGCCGATCGCCGCGGCCTGCGGGTCGCCGACGGCCTCATCGATCACGTCATCACCGCCGGCGAGGTGCACTACGGCGGCCGGGTGATCCCGGCCAAGGGCGCCTTCTACGACGAGGAGGGCAAGGGCGTGTTCAACTACCAGCAGTTCAAGCGCTTCGTGTTCCAGCGCATGAACATGTCGGTCGCGGGCTACAAGCGCCAGCAGACCCGCGAGATCCTCGCGACGACGATGGAGCGCATCCTGCGCGGGTCGGTCGCGGTGTCGGTCGAGGAGGCGCGCGCCCGCTACATCGCCGAGAACACCACCGTGGCGTTCGACGCGGTGCGGTTCGATCCGGCGGCCTACGCCGACGCGCTGCGCATCACCGACGCCGATCTCGATCGCTACCTGGCGGCCCACGAGGCCGAGGTCAAGGCGACCTACGTCGAGGCGTCGTGGAAGGGCAAGAAGCAGCTGCGCGTGCGCCGGGTGTTCGTCGCCGCGACGCCGCCGCCGCCGACCGGCGCCGCGCCGACGATCGATCCCGCCCGGGCCAAGCTCGACGCCGCGCGCGCCGAGATCGCCGCCGGCAAGAAGACCTTCGCCGCGGTCGCGACGACGCTCGACGCCGACGAGGCGTTCCGCAACAAGGGCGGCGACTGGGGCTGGTACGACGAGGCGGCGCTGACGCTGCCCGAGCCCGCGCTCAACGACGCGGTCAAGGCGCTGACCGAGCCGGGCGCGGTGTCGCCGGTGATCGTCGCGGGCGCCGGGTTCTACCTGCTGACGGTCAGCGACCGCCGCGCGGGTGACCTGACGTTCGATCAGGTGAAGCGGGATCTCGCCGAGAAGCTGGCGCGGCCGGCCTGGGGCCAGGAGGCCGCGCGCCGCGCGGCGCTGCTCGCCCTCGAGACCGCGCGGGCGGCCGGCAAGAGCCTGAAGGACCTGTACCCGGCCGAGCAGACCGGCGCGATCACCTCGACGTCGGTCGACATCCCGACCGCGTGGATGCAGGCGGGTGGCAGCGGCGGCAGCGCGGCGCCGGCCGCGCCGGCGGCGGGCAGCGCGGCCCCGGCGGCGCCCACGGCCGCGGCCCCGACGGCGGGCGCGCCCGCGGCTCCGCCGGCCGCCGCCCCGACGGCGACGCCGCCGCTCGAGGCGTTGCCGGCGATCGGCACCGTGGCGCTCAAGACCGACAGCTTCCCGGCGCTGGCGCGGTTCGGCAACCGCACGATGGTCGGCGAGTCGGCCGAGCTGGCCAAGGCCGTCTTCGAGGAGCTCACCGACGGGTCGCTCGGCGAGAAGGTCTACGAGGTCAAGACCGGCGCGATCGGCGCCCCGCCGCTGTACGTGATCGTGCAGGTGACGTCGAAGCAGCTCGCCGACGAGAAGACGTTCCAGAAGGACGCCGGCAAGTACGTCGGCGAGCTCGCCGCGCAGCGCGGCGAGGAGTACCTGCGCGACTGGCTGAAGGTGCGCTGCAAGGCGCTGGTGGCCAAGAACGAGGTGCAGCCCCGGCGCGAGCTGCTGACCGTCGACACCGGCGACGGCAAGGTGGCGCTGGTCCCCTGGGACCCCTGCGCGCGGCTGTGATCGCCGCGCGGTAGGCGCGCGGAGGGATTCGAAGGCGGCGGCGGGCGGCGGCGGCGGGAGGCGGAGCGAGGCGGAGGTGGCGGGTCCGGTTTCGGTTCCGGGTCCGGTTCCGGTTGCGGTTGCGGTTTCGGTTGCGGAGCCGTGCTCCGTCGGGGGGCCAATCGCCGGCCCCGCGGGGTGACCGGCTAGCGCGGGTGCGGTAACGTCGCGACCACGTGACCGCGTCGCTCCACCCGCTGCCCGACCGGGAGCGGGGACAGATCGAACTCGCCGCCGGGGCCGGGGAGGCCCTGACGATCGGGCCGCTGGTGATCGACCGGCTGGCGCTGGCGGCGGGCGACGCGATCGACGACGGCGAGCTGGGGCGGTGGCAGCGGCGCCGCACGCGCCTGGCGTCGGTGCGCGCCCGCGTCGACGCGGCGGCGTTGACGGCGGCGCTGGCCGCGCGGCGCGCGGCGCTCGCGACGATCGGCGTCGGCGAGCTCACCGTGACCACCGACGACGTGATCGCCGTGACCGCCCGGATCGCCGACGGGCTCGCCTCGGCCGACGTCAGCTTCCAGGTCGGCCTGTCGGCCAGCGGGCGCATGCTGCGGGCGATCGTCGGCGCGATCCGCGTCCACGGTCACCTGCCCACGCCCGCGCCGCTGGTGGTGCAGCGGCTGATCGACGCGGTGCTGGGCGACCTGGGCGACGCGCCGCGCGACGGCCGCGGCGACCCCGAGCCGATCGCGCGGGCCGGGCTGTGCGAGTGGGTGATCGACGTCGCCGGCCTGGCGACCTGGCGGCTGTTGCCGCCGGCGGGCTGGCGCTTGCCGGCGCTCGATCAGGTCCGCGTCGTCGGGCTGGCGCTCGCGGGTGGCGCGGTGACGATCGAGCTGGGCGCGACCGGCGAGCCGCCGCCGGCGTCGCCGACCGTGCAGGCGTGGGCGGTGGCGCACGCGGCGATGGCGTCGGCCGACGAGCTGTTGCGGCAGGGCCTGCTCGAGGACGCGCTGCGCGGCTACCGCGCGCTGCTGGCCGCGGCCGGCCCCGAGCAGCCGGCGCTGCTCGAGCGGATCCTCGCGATCACCTCGGCGCGGCCGAGCTGGTTCGTCGAGGGCCGCGAGCTGGCGCGCCAGGCGCTCGGGCGGTGGCCCGAGTTCGCGGCGGCCCACGCGGCGCTGGCGTCGATCGCGCTCGCCGAGGGCGACACCCGCGAGGCCGCGGCGCGGCTGGCGACGGTGGCGCAGCTCGGCTCGCGCCACGGCGATCGCGCGGGCGCGCTGGCGGCGGCGCTGGCGGCGGCGCGGCTGTACCGGGTGATCGATCCCACCGCGGCGACCGGCCTGTACCAGCGCGCGCTGACGCTCGCGCCCGGCCTGGTCGAGGCCGAGGACGCGCTGATCGAGCGGCTCACCGACGAGCGGCGCTGGCGCGAGCTGGTGGCGCTCCACGACGCGCGCGGCGCGCGGCTGCCGGACGAGGCCCGCGCCGCGGCGTGGGCCGAGGCCGCGCGGCTGGCCGCCGACGAGCTGGGCGACCTCGACGCCGCGCGCGCGCTGGTGGCGCGCGCGCTGGCGGCGGCGCCGATCGCCGCGGCGCACCTGGCGGCCGGGCGGGTCGCCGCCGCCGGCGGCGATCCGCCCGCCGCGCTGGCCGCCTTCGCCGCGGCCGCCCGCGCCGCGGCGCTCGCCAACGATCGCGCCGCGATGCTGGCCGCCCTCGCCGCCCGGGCCCGCCTGCTCGACCGCGGCGGCGACGCTGACGCCGCCGCCGCGGCCTGGGACGAGGTGATCGCCAAGGGCGATCGCGGCCCCGAGGTGCTCGCCGCGGCGGCGGCCGCCGCCGCCCGCGCCGAGCGCCACGCCGACGCGGTGGCCTACGGCCGCGCGCTCCTGGCGGCGCGCCCCGACGACGCGGCGGCGGCGCTGGCGCTCGGCGCGAGCCTGCTCGCCGTCGGCGAGCTCGCCGACGGCGAGGCGATGCTGGTCCGCGCCACCGCGGGCCCGGCGGCGGTCGCCGCCGAGGCCCGCGCCGCGCTGGCCGAGCAGCGCCGCGAGCACGACCCCGCCGGCGCGGCGACGCTCTACGACGAGGCCGCCGCGACGCTGGTCGCGATCGGGCAGCGCGCGCGGGCCGCCGAGCTGGTGCTAGCCCGCGCCGCGGTGGTCGCGCCGACGGCGCGCGCGAGCGAGCTCGAGCGCGCCGCGACGCTGGCCGGCGCCGACGCGCCGGCGGTGACCCGCACCGCCGCGCGGGCGCTCCTGGCCGACGCGGTCGGGCTCGCCGACGCCAGCCGCTGGATCGCGGCGCTGCTCACCACCGCGCAGTCGCCAGCCGAGAAGGCCGGCCTGTTCGGCGAGCGCGCCCGGCGCGCGCTCGCCGAACCCGGCGCCGATCTCGCAGCGGCCGCCGCCGACGCCGCGCGCGCGGCGGAGCTGGTGGCGGGCACCGCCGCCGCCGCCGACTACCTCGCCGTCGCGGTGGCGATCGCCCGCCACCGCGACGACGCCCGCGGCCTGGCCCAGGCGCTCGACGCGCTGGTCGCGGCGCGCGGCCCGGCCGCCACCGCGACGCTCCTGTGCGAGGCCGCCGAGGCACACCTCGCCGCCGACCTCGGCGGGCGCGCGCTGACCCTGGCCCAGGCCGCCGGCAACCGCGCCGCCACCGTCGAGCGCGACGCCGCCGACGCCGGCGAGCTGGGCCCGCGGATCGCGCGCGCCACCGGCGAGGCCGCGTGGCGGCAGCGCGCGTTCCCCGAGGTCGCCCGCGCCTACGCGGCGCTGCTGGCCGCGCCGGGCGCGCTGACCGACGACGGCGAGCGCGCGGTGATCGAGTTCCGGCTGGCCAGCGCGCTCGATCGCAGCGGCGACGGCACCACCGCGATCGCGCTGCTCGGCCGCGCCGCGCCGCGGCTGCCCGGCGAGCTGCGCGGCCAGGCCTACCGGCTGATCGCCGACCTCCACGAGCGCAAGGGCGAGCTGACCGCCGCCGCCGCCGCGCTCGAGTCGTTCGCCGAGGCCACCGACGGCAGCGCCGGGCTGTCGACGCGCGCCGACGCGCTGTACCGCGCCGGCGAGCTGTTCCGCCGGCGCCCCGGCCACGCCGACGACGCGGTGCGCTGCCTCGAGGCCGCGCTGCGGCTGGCCGACGATCACCTGCCGGCGCTCGACGCGCTCGAGCTGATCGAGCGCGACCTCGGCGACCTCGAGCGGGTCGCGACGATCCTCGGCCGCAAGATCGCCGCCAGCGCGCGCCAGCCGTCGCGGCAGAAGGCGCTGCTGGTCCGGCTCGCCGCGATCCACGTCCAGCTCGAGCGCCCCGACGTCGCGCGCATCACGCTGGGCCGCGCGCTCGAGCTCGATCCCGGCTACCGCCCGGCGATCCACGCGCTGGCCGACATCGCGCGGGCCCGCGGCCAGCGCCTCGAGCTGGCCGACGCGCTGGCCACGCTGGCCACCACCGCCGGCGACGACGCCGACGCCAGCCGCGATCGCACCGCCGCCGCGATCGAGCTCGGCGAGCTGATCGCCGCCGATCCGCAGGGCATCCCGCCGGCGTGGCGCGAGCGGACGATCGCGATCGTCGAGTCGATCGGCGCGGCGACCAACCACCCGGCGCTGGCCGCGGTCGCCGAGCGCCTGCGCACGCCGGCCGCCGCCTTCATCCGCAGCCCGGCGCCGCGCCTCGACGAGGTCGAGCGGGCCCGCAGCGCCGGCCAGCCCGAGCGCGCCCGCGCGCTGCTGGCCGAGCCCGCCGCCGCCGGCGATCCGCGCGCGCTGCGCGAGCTGGCCGACGTGTGCGCCGAGCTGGGCGACTGGCCGGCGGCAGCCGCGGCGCTGACCGCGCTGGCCACCGCCGCCACCGAGCCGCCGCTCCACGGCCACCGCAAGGCCGAGGTGCTGCTCGAGCTGGCCGACGTCTACTACGATCGGCTGAGCGATCTCGAGCGGGCCCGCGCGACGATGCGCGCCGCCGCCGACGCCCACGGCCCGTCGGCGCGCCGCGACGCCACGCTGCGCCTGCTGGCGGCCGAGGCCTCGGCCGCCGAGGATCACGCCGACGCCGCCGCCGCGCTCGAGGCGATCGCGCCCGATCGCCGCTCGGCCGCCGACGTGCTGGCGCTGGCCACCGCGTGGCAGCGCCGTGGCCACGATCACCGCGCGATCGCCGTGCTCGAGGCGGTCGACGCCGCGGCCCGCCTCACCGACGAGGCCGCGATGCTGTTGTTCGCGCTGCACCAGGAGCGCCGGCGCAAGCGCGACCTGGCCGCCGCGCTCGAGCGCGGCGCCGCCGGGGTGCCGCCCGAGGAGGCGCGCGCCCGGCTCACCGACGCGCTCGGCCTGTACCGCGACGCGCTCGGCGACGCCGACGCCGCCGCGCGGATCGAGGCCGCCCTGGCCGCGCTGCCGCCGAGCCCGACCGCGCCGCCCCGGCCCGCGCCGGCCGCGACGCCGCGCCGCCGCACCGCCCGCCCCACCGAGATGGAGAAGCTGGCCGAGGCCGCCGCCGCCTCGGGCGATCACGCCGGCGCCGCCGATCTGTACGCCGACGCGATCGCCGCGCGGGTCCGCGCCGGCGGCGATCCGGTGAGCCTCGCCGAGGCGATCGAGCGGGTCCGCGCCGCCGCCCGCGCCGCCGGCCACGCCGACGCGCTGGTGCGGGCGTTGTTCGCCGTCGCCGCGCGCGCCCCCAAGCCGCTGGCCGTCGACCTGTACCGCGAGGCGGCGTCCGCCGCGCGCTTCGATCTCCACGACGACGCCATCGCCTGCGACGCGCTGATCCGCGCCCACCGGCTGGCGCCCGGCGACGGCGAGCTGGTCGCCGCGCTGGCCGACGCCCTCGAGGCCGAGGGCGATCTGGTGCGCCTGGCCGACGTCTACGAGCGCGCCGCGGCCAACTCCGCCGGCGTCGAGCGCGCGCGCTGGCTGCTGGCGCTGGCGCTCCTGGCGCGCGACAAGCTCGGCGATCCGCAGCGCGCGCGCAACCATCTCGACGCCGCCCACGCCGCGGCACCCGAGCTGCCGACGGTGTGGCTGCCGCTCGCCGACGCGCGGATCGCCGACGACGATCTCGCCGGCGCCCGCGAGCTCTACGAGCGCGCCGCCGGCTCGCTGGCGCTCGACGCCACCACCCGGGCCTGGGCCGGCGAGCGGCTGGCCGCGCTCGATCGCGATCACGACGTCCAGACCGGCGAGATCGCCGCGCCGCCGCCGCGCGAGCCGGCGCCGCGCACCCGCACCGCGCCGCTGGGCTCGGCGCCGACCACGCCACCCGCGGCGCCGGGCGACGGCGCGCCGACCGCGCCGGCCGCGCCCGAGGGCACGCGGCGGATCACGCTGCGCGGCCTGGCGACGATGCGGCCGACCGACGCGCCGCCCGGCTCGGAGTACGAGCGCGCGCTGCGGCTGGGCGCCGACCTCGCCGCCGGCGATCAGCTCGACGCCGCGACCGCGCGCTACGAGTCGGCGGCGCTGCTAGCGCCGCCCGGCGATCTGCGCGCGCTGGCCGCGCTCGAGCAGCTCCACGACGTGCGCGGCGACGGCGAGGCGGTGTCCGACGTGATCGGCCGGCAGATCATCGCGACCACCGAGCCGCGGGCCCGGGCCCGGCTGTGGTGGCGGCGCGCCCAGCTGTACCGCGACACGCTGCACCGCGAGGCCGACACCTACCGCTGCCTCAAGGAGGCCCACGCCTGCGACCCCGACGACCTCGACATCGCCTACGAGCTGCGGGCGGTGGCGATGGCGCGCGGCGAGTGGGCGCTCACCGCCGAGCTGCTCGATCGCGAGATCGCGCTGGCGTCGACCGCCCGCGATCGCGGCGCGCTGCACCTCGAGCTGGCGCTGGTGTTCGACGAGAAGCTGCTCGATCCCGACGCCGCGCGCCGGCACTACGAGGCGGCGCTGGCCGACGATCCGTCGATCCCGGCGGTGCCGCGGCCGCTGGCGCGGATCTACGAGCTGGCCGGCCGCTACCGCGACGCCGCGACGATGCTCGGCCAGGCCGCGGCGATGGCGCCGCAGGGCGAGCGCGCGGCGCTCCTGGCGCGGGCCGCCGCCGACGCCGCGCGCGCCGGCGATCGCGCCCGCGCGGTCGACCTCGCCAACGCCGCCGCCGACGCCGCGCTGGCCGTCGGCAACCACGAGGCCGCGGCCCGCGCCCGCGCCGAGGCCAGCCGGCTGGGCGCCGACCCGCCCAAGGACGAGCTGCACGCCCGCGATCTCGGCGAGCGCGAGCGCGATCTCGCGCGGGCCATCGCCGAGCGCGACGGCGCCGCCATCGACACCGCCGCCCGCGGCGTGCTGACGATCGCGCCGGCGCACCCGCAGGCGTTCCGCCTGCTCTACGAGCGCGCCGAGGCCCGCGCCGACTGGACCACCGCCGCCGAGCTGTGCGCCGCGCGCGCCGCCGCCGAGTCCGATCCCACCGAGCGCGCCAGCCACTGGTTCGAGCTGGGCCGCTTGCACGCCGAGCGCCGCAGCGACATCCGCGCCGCCAAGGCCGCGTGGACGCGCTCGCTCGACACCGAGCCGACCTACGCGCCGGCGCTCGACAGCCTCGCCGATCTCGCCTACCGCGAGCGCGACCTCGCCGCCGCCGACGCGCTCTACGCGCGGCTGCCGGTCAACACCTCGCGGCTGCCGCCCGACGTCGTGATGCTGCGCCGGGCCGAGCTGGCCGAGGCGCTCGGCGACGACGCCCGCGCGCTGCAGCTCGCGCAGAGCGCCGCGCGGCTGGGCCCGTCGCGGCGCGACATCTACGCCACCTGCGCGCGGCTGGCCGGCAAGGTCGGCGATCTCGACGCCGCGCTGCGCGCCGCGCGCAGCGGCCTCGAGCTGATCGTCCCCGACGACATCGCCGCGCTGACGGCGGCGCGGCTCGAGCTGGCCGAGCTGTGCAAGCGCGCCGGCGACACGATCGGCGCGGTCTACTACCACGAGCTGGTGGTCGCCGACGAGCCGCACCACGCGCGCTCGCTCGAGGCGCTGGCCGACCTGTACGTCGAGCGCGGCAACTGGGCCGGCGCCGCGCGCGCGCTCAAGGGCCTGGCCGCCACGACGCTGCCGCCCGATCGCCGCGCGGCGATCTGGTACCGCCTCGGCGAGCTGACGCTGGCGCGGCTGGGCGACGTGGCCGGCGCCGACGACGCGTTCCTGCGCGCCGCCGATCTCGATCCCGGCCACCCGCCGACCTTGCGCCGGCTGGTCGACGTGTACTGGCGGGCCGGCGACGCCGCGGCGCTGGTCGACGTCGCGCAGGAGCTGGCCAGCGGCGGCGCGCTGCTCGAGTCCGCGACCACCGGCGCCACCCTCGCGCGGGTCGCGATCGCCGGCGCCGCGGCCGGCGCGATGCACCTCGCCGGCGGCGTGGTCCGGCAGCTCGGCGCCGACGCGCCGGTGCGGCTCGCCGCGGCGCTGGCCGAGCGCGTCGGCCTGACCGGCGAGCTCACGCTCGACGCCGCCGTCGCGGCGGTCCGCGAGCTGGCGGCGCGCGGCCACGGCCCGGCGCCCGCGGCGCTGACCCAGGCCGCCGCCAGCCTCGGCGCCGCCGGCCAGGCGGTCGCGCGGGCCCTCGGTTGACAGCGCGCCGCCGCCGCGACGTATAGTCCCCCGTCGATCACCCGTGCTCACGAGGTCTCCATGATCCGCTCGCGCTCGTTCCTTCGCTCGCTGTTCGGGGCCGCGCTCTCGCTGTCGCTGGCCGCCGCGCCGCTCGCGACCGTCACCCTCGGCGCCGGCTGCGGCGCCACGGCCAGCTCGATCGGCGGCGGCGTCCGCCGCGGCGGCGCCACCGATCCCTCCGCGTACCAGGCGGCGATCACCGCCGGCGACGCCGCGTTCGCGCTGCGCGCCGACCGCGCCCAGCTCGAGGCCGCGATCGCCAAGTACGAGGAGGCGATCGCGCTCAAGGACGACGACTACGAGACCTACGAGAAGCTGGCCCGCGCCAACTACCTCCTCGCCGACGGCTGGCTGTTCTTCGAGCAGGCCGACAAGAAGGAGCTGTTCCTCAAGACCTACGAGAAGGGCTTCCAGTACGCCGAGCGCGGCCTCAAGGCGCGCTACCCGGCGATCGAGGAGCGCCTCGCGGCCGGCGTCGATCTCAAGGACGCCGCGACGCTGGTCGACAAGCCCGGCATCGGCCTCCTCTACTGGTACTCGACCAACCTCGGCAAGTGGGGCAACGCCCAGGACATCACCGTGGTGTTGACCTACAAGGATCGCATCTACGCGATCATGGAGCAGGTCTACAACCTCGACACCAACTTCTTCTGGGGCGCGGCCGACCGCTACTTCGGCGCGTACTACTCGATCGCGCCGAGCTTCGCCGGCGGCGACCTCGATCGCAGCTGGAAGCACTTCGAGGCGTCGCGCAAGATCGCGCCGGACTACATCGCGACCTACAACCTGGTCGCCGAGTTCTACGCGCCCAAGAAGCAGGACGAGGCGCTGTTCGACGCGATGACCCAGAAGGTCCTCGACGCGCCGGTCGACATCATCCCCGAGCTCGCGCCCGAGGCCGCCGTCGAGAAGCGCAAGGCCGAGGCGCTGCGCAAGCGCAAGGCCGACGGCGAATTTCCGTTCTGAGCTACCCGCGCGGCCCGCGCGGCGCGGGTCAGCGGAGGCGGGCGATGGCGGCGGCGAACGGCGGGTTGGCGAGCTCGCCGCGGGTGACGCGGCCGGCGCGGGTGAGCGTGACGCGAGCGAAGCGCTCGGGGGCGGCGCGGCGGACGGCGCGGGCGAAGACGTCGTCGAGGAGATCGAGGGCGCGGCGCGGGTCGGCGTCGATCACGTCCCAGCGGCCCGCGTGCCGCTCGGCGAGGCCGTGGCGATCGACGCGATAGCGGCGCACGCCGGCGTCGCTCGGCACGTCGATCAGCGCGACGGCGTCGGCGTAGGCAGCGGCGAGGTCGGCGTAGGCCGCGGCCTCGAGCTCGGCGAGCACCGCGGTGAGCGCGACGCCGGCGGGCGAGGTCACGTCGACGCGCGCGTCGCCGATCACGACGAACGTGACGTCGTACCCGAACGGCGCGGTGCGCGCCGTCGACAGCGCGAGGGCGTCGGCCAGCCGGCGCCGGACCGTGGCGTCGATGGCGATCCCATGCGGCAGCGCGTCGGGCACCTGCCAGGTGGCGTGGGTCGCCCCCAGCTCGAACTCGTCGATCGCGTACTCGCCCACGCACCCCGAGCCGACCCGCGCCACCACCACCGCCTGGCGCGGATCGCGGAGCGCGACGGCGGCGAGCTCGCGGTGGATCGCGGCCATCTGCCCGCGCAGCGCGGCGAGCTCGGCGTAGGGGTCGCGCGGCGCCGCCGCGACCGGCGGCGGCAGCGGCGCCGGGGCGCGGAGCTGGACCGCGGTCGTCGTCACCGCGGCCAGCGTGAGCAGCGCGGCGAGCGCGGCCAGCGCGCGGTGGACCAACGGCGTGCCGACGACCGAGCTGCCCATGCACCGTCGACACCGTCGACGCCCCCGGGTTGCAATGGCTGAACACTTGCGCAGTGTCAGGGTCGTGGTGCAGAGTCGATCGCGTGCTGCGCCACCTGCGAGTCACCAACTTCGCAATCCTGTCTGACGTCACGGTCGAGCTGGGACCGGGGCTCGGGGTCTTGACCGGCGAGACCGGCGCCGGCAAGTCGTTGATCGTCGAGGCGGTCAACCTCTTGCGCGGCGGCCGCGCGTCGGCCGACATCCCGCGGGCCGGCGCCCCCGAGGCCACCGTCGAGGCCATCGTCGAGGTCCCCGCCGACCTGCGCGAGCGGGTGCGCGCGGTGCTGACCGCCGCCGGCCTGCCGCTGGCCGCCGACGACGCGGCCGAGGTCGACCTCGCGGCCGAGGTCGTGATCCGCCGGGTCATCCTGCGCGGCGGCAAGAGTCGCACCTACGTCAACGGCGCGCTCACCACCGCCGGCCGGCTGGCCGAGCTGGGCGCGTGGCTGATCGATCTGGCCGGCCAGCACCAGCACCAAGGGCTGGTCGACGCGCGCCGCCACCGCGACATCCTCGACGCGTTCGCCGGCGACGCCGCGCTGCCCGCCGAGATGGCCGCCGCGTGGGACGAGCTGGGCGGCATCGACGCGCAGATCGCGGCGCTCGGCGGCGACGATCGCCAGCGCGCCGAGCGCGCCGACTTCGTGCGCTTCCAGAAGGACGAGCTCGACGCCGCGCGGCTCGAGGCCGGCGAGGACGAGCGGCTGGTCGCCGAGCGCACCCGGCTGTCGGCCACCGAGGAGCTGCGCGTCGGCTCGCGGGCCGCGGTGGCCGCGCTCGACGGCGGCGACGGCGACAGCGGCGCGCTCGACGGCCTGGCCCACGCCGCGCGCGAGCTCGACAAGCTGGTGCGGCTCGACGCCGCGCTCGATCCGCTGGCGCGCCAGCTCGCCGAGGCCCGGGTGATCGCCGACGACGCCACCGCCGGGCTGCGCCGCTACGCCGATCGCGTCGAGGGCGACCCCGAGCGGCTGGCGTGGATCGACGATCGCCTCGAGCAGCTGCGCCGGTTGCGGCGCAAGCACGGCGGCGGCGATCTGCTCGAGCGGCTGGCGGCGCTGACCGCCGAGCTCGCCCAGCTCACCAACCGCGACGCGCACCTCGAGAGCCTGACCGCGGCGCGGGCCCAGGCGCTCGGCCGCTGCCAGCGCGCCGCCGCCGCGCTCACCGACAGCCGCCGCCGGGCCGGCACCAAGCTGGCGCGCGAGGTCGGCAAGGCGCTGGCCGAGCTGGGCATGGCGGCGGCGCGCCTCGAGGTGCGCATCGCGCCGGCCGCGCTCGGCCCCCACGGCGCCGACGAGGTCGAGGTGCTGCTCGGCGCCAACAAGGGCGAGGAGCTCAAGCCGCTGGCCAAGGTCGCCTCGGGCGGCGAGCTGTCGCGCATCATGCTGGCGATGAAGCTAGCGCTGCGCCGCGCCGACGAGGTCGCCACCTACGTCTTCGACGAGGTCGACGCCGGCATCGGCGGCGCCACCGCCCACGCCGTCGGCGCGCTGATCCGCGCGGTCGCCGATCATCGCCAGGTGCTGTGCGTCACCCACCTGCCGCAGATCGCCGCCTACGCCGACGCCCACTACCACGTCGAGAAGATCGAGGCCGGCGGCCGCACCGAGACCATCGTCAAGCGGCTCGGCTCGACCGCGCGCAAGGACGAGCTGGCGCGTATGCTCGGCGGCAACGCCACGGCGCGCGCCAAGGCCCACGCCGCCGAGCTGCTCGACTCCGCGCGCCGCCCCCGCGCCCAGGCGTGAGGTCGCGGTGCGCGCCATCCTCCTGCCCCGCTCGTTCACGAAAGGCCTGCTCATGTCGACGATCCACACCGGCACCTGTCACTGCGGCGCCGTCCGCTACACCGCCGAGCTCGATCTCACCCAGCCGGTGGTCGCCTGCAACTGCTCGATGTGCGGGCGCGCCGGCTGGCTGCTCAGCTTCATCCCCGCGAGCAAGTTCCACCTCGAGGCCGGCGCCGACAGCCTCACCGACTACCAGTTCGCGCGCCGCCACATCCACCACACCTTCTGCAAGGTGTGCGGCGTGCGGCCGTTCTCGCGCGGCGCCACGCCCGACGGCGGCGAGATGATCGCCGTCAACGTGCGCTGCCTCGCCGACGTCGATCCGACGCAGCTCGAGATCAAGCCGTTCGACGGCAAGAGCCTCTAGCCCCGAAGCCGGAACCGGAGTCGGAGCCGGAACCGGAACCGGAGCCGGAGCCGGAGCCGGAGCCGGAACCGGAGCCGGAACCGGAGCCGGAACCGGAGCCGGAGCCGGAGCCCGAACCGGAGCCGGAACCGGAGCCGGAGCCGGAGCCGGATCCGCTCACCCGATCAGCATCAGCGCCTGCAGCGCCAGCGCCCCGAGCTCGAACGTCGCGCGCGCGGCGAGGCTGGCGCCCAGCCGGCGGCCGGCGCCGACGTACAGGACGCCGAACCCCGCGCTGGTCACGGCGATGCCGAGCCGCGCGCCCGGCAGCGGCGCGATCGCCGCCTCGAGGACCGCCGCCGCGATCACGCCGCCCGCCGCCGCGCCGCGCGGCCCCGCCCCGCCCCGCGCCAGGGCCGCCGCGACCGCCTCGAGCCACCACCGCCGCAGCGTCAGTTCGGCGGCCAGCGCCACGGCGATCACCACCGCGGCGAGCGTCACCGCCTGCAGCGCCGACCCGCGCACCACCGGCAGCGTGCTCCACTCGACCGAGCGCGCCGCCACGTCCGCCACCGGCGCCGCCAGCACCAGCGCGAGCGCCAGCGCCAGCGCGCCCACCAGCGCGCCGCCGCCGATCACCTCGGCCCGGGCGTCGCGATCGGCGGGCCGCCACCAGCCGGCGCCGTCGAGGAGCTGCAGCGCGGTCGCCAGCGCCAGCGCCAGCCCGATGCCCAGCGGACCGCCGACCGCCACGCCGCCGACCACCGCGCCGAGCGCCAGCGCCGCGCGTGCCAGGGTCCGAGGCGACGCCACGCTCCGCCTCAGCCGCCGTGCCGCCCCAGCGCCCGCCGGACGTCGGCCATCAGCTCGGGCAGGTTCGCCACCGACAGGCTCGCGCGCAACAGCTCGGCCAGCCACGGCGTGGCCGACTCGGCGATGAACAAGCACTGCGACGGGTCGCGCGCGGTCAGCGTCACCGCCGCGCCGCGCGTGTCGTTGCCGGCCAGCACCAGCGAGCTCTCGACCGTGCCGGTCAGGCGCATCGCCGCGTACGCCGCCTCGTCGTCCCAGAACACCCGCAACAGCGCGAAGAACGCCTCGCGCGGCACCTCGACCCACACGCCGATCCGCAGCTCCTCGCCGTCGGCCAGCGCGATCGGCAGGAGCGCGCGCACGAACATCCGCCCGTCGCAGTCGGCGAAGTTCTCCTGGTTGCGCGGCGAGCGCTGCTCGGCCGGCAGCGCGAACACGCAGTCGGGCATCTTGAAGCTGAAGTCGCGCCCGTGCTCGCGATCGAGCAGGTGCCGCACGTCGGGGTGGCTGCGCATCACCAGATCGTGCCAGCCGAACAGCCGCGCCTTGGCGGCGGGATCGCCGACGACCGCGTCCCGGCTTTGGACCGCGCGCGCCGCGAACGCGGGCAGCTCGGTCACCGGCGTGCGATCGGGGTCGACGACCACCGCGGTCACGTGGTCGCCATCGCGCCACGTGCGCGTGCAGGCCCACGCGCCCGGCGCCTGCTCGATCGCCATCCACCACACCCGCTCGGTGCCGTGGATCGTCGGCATCGCGACGAACGCCGCGACCGCGTCGTCCCGGCGCACCTCGCCGGTGCTCACCAGCCAGCGCCGTCCGCAGCCGCAGGTGCACGCGGTGTCGCGGCGGTCGCGCTCGACGAAGCTCGGGGCGGTGTCCATGCCGCCAGCATAGCCGCGCGCCCCGCCCGCGCGGCGACATGATCGCCGTCAAGTCCGCCCCGCCGCAGCGCCCCTACGATCGCCGGATGTACGACGTCGCGGTGATCGGCACGGGCTACGGCGGCGCCGCGGTGGCCGCGCGCCTCGCGGGGCACGGCCGGGTGCTGCTCGTCGAGCGGGGTGGCTGGTGGCGCCCCGGCGAGTTCCCCGAGACGATCGCCGGGCTGCTCGGCGCGCAGCGCACGCGCCGCAATCCGGGCGGGCTGTGGGGGCTGCGGCTCGGCGCCGGCACCGGCGTCGGCTACGCCAGCGCGTTCGGCGGCTCGAGCGCGATCAACTACGGCATCACGATCCGCCCCGAGCACCACGCGTTCGCCGGCTGGCCGATGACGCCCGCCGAGCTGGCGCCGTGGTTCGATCGCGCCGAGCACGCGCTCGGGGCCTCGCCCAACCCGCGGGCGCGGGCGCTGCCGGACGGCGACGTGCTCGACGCGCTCGAGCCGGGCGCGCGGATCGATCTGGCCAACACCATCGACTGGGCGCGCTGCGATGACTGCGGCCGCTGCGTGCCCGGCTGCAACGCCGGCGCCAAGCGCTCGCTCGATCGCACGTACCTCGCCACCGCGCTGGCCAACGGCGCGACCGTGCGGCTGGCCACCGAGGTCCGCGAGGTGGCGATCGCCCCCGACGGCTACCGCCTGCACCTGCGCCGGCGCGGCGGCGGCGGCGACGAGTGGGTGCCGGCGCGCCGGGTCGTGCTGGCCGCCGGCACGCTCGGCACCCACGACCTGCTGCGCGCCAGCTCCATCCCGCTCGGGCCGCGGTTCGGCCGCGACGTCAGCCTCAACGGCGACGGGCTGGCGTTCCTCTACGACAGCCGCCGGCGGCTCACCGCCCACCTCGGCGCGCCGATCTCGACCGCGGTGCGGCTGACGCTGGTCGAAGGCGACGGCACCCGGCGGACGCTCTTGGCGATGAGCGGCCGGGTGCCGCGCGCGGCGGTGCGCTTCGCCGGCGCCGCGCTCGCCGGCATCGCCGGCGTCGTGACCGATCCGGCCGCGCCGCGCGACGCCCGCGCCGGCCGGTGGCAGCGCCGGCTGCGCGATCTGATCGCGATCGGCGACGGCGGCGCGCTGGCGCACACGCTGATGTACAAGCTCGACGGCCAGGACGAGGGCCGCGGCGTCGTGCGCTTCACCTCGACCGGCGCGGTGATCGACTGGCCCGACTACGCCGACGATCCGATCATGCGCTTCGCCGCCCGCCGCCTGCGGGCCTGGGCCGCGCAGCTCGGCGGCGTCGTCGTGCCCGACGTCGCGCGTCTGCCCGGCCTGCGCAGCGTCAGCGTCCACCCGCTGGGCGGCTGCCGCCTCGGCCGCGACCCCGACGACGGCGTCGTCGATCCCCTCGGCCGCGTCTTCACCCCCGGTGGCGCCGTCTACCCCGGCCTGCGCATCGCCGACGGCGCCATCATCCGCAACGCCCTCGGCGTCCCGCCCAGCCTCACCATCGCCGCCCTCGCCGAGCGCATCGCCGCCGACCTCGAGCGCGAGCTCCTCATCGCCCGCACCATCGGCGCCTGACCCGCGTCACCCGCACGCCACGCGCCACTCCGGTTCACGCCGCTCAACCCGCCCGACCGCCACGCGTCACCCGGGAGGCGTGCGGACTGCCGTCTCGGGTGGGGGACCCGGCGGGGGCATGCCCCCGCCGGGGGAGGGTTTGGCGACAATTGGCGACAAACCCTCCCATCAATCGGTTCACGCCGCGCATCCCGCCCGACCGTCACGCGTCACCCGGGAGGCGTGCGGACTGCCGTCGCGGAGGTCTGGTTCACGCCGCGCATCCCGCCCGACCGCCACGCGTCACCCGGGAGGCGTGCGGACTGCCGTCTAGAACGGATGGAGTGGCGGCTCGCTCCAACGCTCCCCAGATCCCAGTCGCGGACGCCGCGGTGCCACAGGCCCTCCAGCGCGTCCAGGGCAAGCGCGCTGCGCGCGGCG
>Ga0075163_10002478_pt1 | contig 24758 bp, 31 predicted proteins | sample JI1023141ADNA_FD_71478 | JGI IMG/M metagenome (GOLD analysis project Ga0075163, IMG submission 71478) | Wastewater effluent complex algal communities from Wisconsin, to seasonally profile nutrient transformation and Carbon sequestration -... | ecosystem: Engineered > WWTP > Effluent > Algae... | reverse complement strand
ACGGGCAAGATGGTCGGACAATCCGTATGGGACCTTGAAAAAGTGTACGCCAGCGGAAATATCCGTGGCAGCAAAAGGTACTCCGGCGACCTAGGCATCGGAATAATTACGTGGTGACATGATCAACAACGAAAAAGCAAAAACAGCCCTCCAGAAAGAATACGAGCAAATGCAGCGCAGTTGCGGCATGGACGAAGCTTTCTCCACCGGTGTGGGGTCCGTGGGTAGGGCGGCCCAGACCGTCAGCTCCATCGGAGGCGGGAACGACCAGTGGGGCAACTCCACGGACGTTACCGGAAAGCTCCGCCCGGAAGAAGCACTGGATATCGCCATCATGCGTGTGTTGTCCGGTGGCTCGCCCGTCAATAACATCTCGTTCTACGATGAGGTAAACTGGCATTTGAGCAAGCTTGGGTTCCCATCCAAACTTCCGCTGGATATCAAGCAGGCCATTTTGAACATCGTCGAGAGACGATAATACTTCCATGGACGAGCCTCAAGAACTTCCCTTGAACAGCAGGGTCGTCTCCATTATTCGGGGGATGATAAGGGAGGCGCTTGACTTCAATAACGATAAGACCTTCACTCCTCCTCAGGATGTCATCGCCTCCGCCCAAAGGGCGCTGGAGACCGTCAGTCCCTCCTCAATGAGCGGAGAGAACAAGGGCAGCGGCGCCAATAAAGCCCGCCAACTTGCGGCCGGTACACCACAGACCTTCGCGCAAATGAAGCGCCTGAAATCCTTTTTCTCCACCGAAGAGAAGAACAGGAGCGCGGACAACGCAGCATGGGAGTTGCACGGAGGGGACAAAGCCTATGCGTGGGTGACGCGCGAACTGGAACGTCTCAATTCGGGCAATCTACGGTCCAAGAAGGTCGCTCGCACAATGGGCGGAGCAGGCATCAACAAGGGGATGGGCACGATGGACCGTACGATGATGGACCCCACCAAGACGCGGGAACGTTCCGCGTGGAGCGCCGTCAAGAACAGAGGTCAAAACAGTTGATCGATTGTTTTTTGATGAGAATGTTCTACTTTTGCGTAGAATAATAACCCGCTCACCATGAAAGCTTCCGACTTCCCGATCAATTCCGTCAAGGCGATAACGCCCGACATGCTACCGACCATTGCGTTCATGGACGCCGACGACGAACTCAAGCCTATGGCGAGGTTGATCGCCGACAGAACGCCGCACAACTTCGAAATGAACGCCGACAGGATCAAATTCCTCTATACCACCAAGGCAAAGAAGGAGGGCGGCAAGTACTACATCGGAGAGCTTATCGTGCGTAGCGACAAGGAAAAAGCCATCTATGACGCCTATGATTATGCTTTGATCGTGTACCAGCCGATCTGGAAGGAGCTCGATGCAATGAACAAATTCATCCAACTGGACCGCCTGTTGTGCGGCGTGGACATCGAGACCAAAAAGAACGGTGATGAAGTGAAGAAAAAGGCTCCGGTCGATTGCCGCGAATACGTGGATAACATGATGTTCTGGGGCTCCGACTCCGTGCTCAAGAGCAGCGAGACCGTACACTTGGCCGTAACCCGATACCTCGAAGATCAAAAGGAAAAATCCAAGAACGCATGAGCCACAACAAGCCCCTCAACGCCCTGAGCCATATCCTGTCTTCCTACGAGAACGACAGAAAGCATGCTTATGGCGAGATCAACGTCCTGCTCAATTCCTCCGATGATTTCGACATGACCGATCTCATCAACCGGATGAGCGCATGCATCAATGACATTTCGCTCATCGAGATGAAGCACTCCGTCACCCTCAGTCTCATCACACAAGCAGCCAGCCAATTGACGGAAAAGGCCTCGGAGGAAAAACCAGCGTGACAAAGATGTCCTTCATCTTCTATACAACGTGTTTGCTCATCATGACGGCCGTCGGCCTGTTGTTCCATCGCCTGTACAAGGACTGGAACGGCGCGCGCACCACTGCGGCCTATTTGGAGAGCACCACGCCCATGGACAGGTTGAAATACAATTCGGTGTTCATCTTCATGTCGGCTTGTCTGGTGTTGATCTTCATCGTTTTCGGGTACATGTTGTTTTGCAAGATCACCATAACGCCGCCGTTCTCCTGAACATCCTGAAGAGAATATGGAGGCGTTCCATCTTCCGGTTCTATTGGTTGAACGCGAAGTGGAATATAGGATATTGGCTCAATGCCAAACCCTGTTATGAAGAGCGTTCATACACCTATCAGGATGACAACGTTGACCTTGAGAAAAACCTCGCAAATCTGAACATGCAAATGCAGTTCGATAAGAAGAAAGGTTCTTATAGGAGGTTCAAAGGATACTTGTACAAGGGCGGCGTGTATTGGGATAATCCCGGAGCACAATGCTGTGTTGACCCCGATACCCGTTCTCATTGGTCCCGTAAACGATGGATATGAAGCCGACGTTCAAGCTCGTCATCGCCGGGTCGCGCTCGTTCGATGATCTTCCGTTGATGCAGGAGCGATGCGATTTCTTCCTCAAGAACAAGGCGTTGACCCATGACGTGGTCATTGTTTCAGGTACCGCCCGAGGGGCCGATCAAATGGGGGAACAATATGCTCGTTCGCGCGGCTTCAAGGTGGAGCGTTTCCCGGCCGATTGGAATATGGGGAAGCAGGCCGGAATGATCCGCAATGCCCGGATGCTCAATCATGCCGATGCCGTCATGGTTTTCTGGGACGGCGCCAGTCGCGGTTCGCTCCACATGATGGAGATCACCCGTCGATCATCAAAGCCCCTGCGAGTGGTGATGAGCTCCTGATCGGGGAATATGGGCCTATTTATGGATGATAATCATCCCATGGCCGACAAGAACAACATAACCTATAAGAAGGGCATCGTCCCCAGAGGGCCGGAATTCCAAGACACGCTGAAGCTGAAAGGGACCGTTCTTGCTTTCATTCGCGAAACCCTTGAGAGTTCCACGGAAAAGGCGTTTGTGGACCTTGGGTTCCAGAAGTCCGATAAGCCATCAGGCTTCTACGGCGACGGACGTGCTTACGGCATGGGGACCGCCACCAGCTTCTTCAACGTGAAGATCGCCGGACAGACCCAGAACATGATGCAGAAGCTCATCTCTTTCGGCGGAAAGCGCATGGTGGTGGACATCAACGTATTCGTCCATCCCAACAGCGAAACCATGGACATGAGCTACAAGACCACCGAAGCTTCGGCTTTCCGTGGTTATTCGTCGCCTACCGGCCCCATGATGATCAGCGAACAATTGCATTACGACCTCAAGAACATGGAAAAATTCAAGAAGGAATTCAACGAAACGATGGACAAATTCTCCGCCAAGGAGGTCGCCTACATGACTTCCACCAAGCTGGGCACGGAGGATGCCGTCGAAAAATCCACCGCCTCAATGGTAGAATCAAACGGCATCAACATTCATGATGTTCTCTTCGCGAACGACGAAGACTTCCTGAAGAAGTTGAACGAAACGATGAACGACCCCTTCGCGGTGGTCGACAACATGGAGCAGCCAGAGGATAATCTCCTTCTTTCAGATAAGGACCTGTCGGAGGATGAATACGGATTCAACCGTGATGATCGTACGTTGGACAAAAGCGTTTTCGGGGCCGAAGTGGTCATCACCGATGAGAGGGACGAGAACGGTCACTTCGGCCAGAAGGCCCGGGTCATTGACCATGTGCGTCCGAGCGTTATGGATGGCAACCTCATCTCCTATGTTCTTGAATTCCCCGGAGGAGAACGCGAGACCTATCTCCGTTCACAATTCGCCAAGGAGGAAGAGGCCATGGCCAATGTTGGCCTGCAAGACCGCATCAAGGAGATCACCTCCGTGGGCGGAGCTGGCGCTGTTGGAGCCATTGGATATGATGCTCCATTTGACAAGCCCGCCAAGAGGAAATTCGCCGACACTGAGTTCGGTAAGCGCGAGCGCCTCAAGGAAGGAATGGGAAATTGGGCCCCTATGCTGACCGAAGGAAGCGATGGTTTCTGGACGGTGGTATCACAAGACACTTTGAACCGCTATAAGAGCGACCACATCATGGGCGCCCCCGGTGCCGAGGACATCGAGATCAACAGTGAATCCGAGGAGCAGTTCAACAGTGGCGGGATCAACAAATTCCCGCAAGGAAAAGCCTTCAAGGACGGAGATTTCGAGCGTTATAATGCGTCGCTGAAGGAGGCTGAAGAGGCCCAAAAGAAAAGTGTTCAGGAATACCTTCGTATCGATCCGTCGGTACGCAAGAAGTGGAACCGCTCGGAAGCCATCACCGAAAGCGCGCAAAGGAGCAGATGGGAACGTCTGTCCACCTTCGAGGACAACGAAACGATCAAGCTGGCCGAGATGTCTGGATCCAAAGAGAAGTTCGATGAACCCATGGTAAAAAAGGCCGGGGAAGACATCGAAGTTCCATTGTCGAGGAACCACAACATCGATGAGGGCGATGTGGTGGACGGAAAGACGGTCATCAAGGTGAGCAAGAAGAACAGTCTGTACAATATCGAGTACCTCGTGAACGAGGAGGATTACCTCAACAAAGGTAAGGCGTACATCCACGATTATGTGACGGGCAATCTCGTCAACAATCCGAACTACGACGCGACCATCTAAGGTCCGCTCATCATCAACAGAAGGGCCGAGAGGCCCTTTTGTTTTTGGCGCCATAACAACTATTTTCAGCAAAACGCATCTCAATGGCCGACAGGAAGATCAGGAACATCAGCAACCTTCAACATCCCCTATCAATTCGGGTGCTGAACGAATACGGCTCCCGTGACATCACCGTGATGCTATCGGCCAAGGAAGTGTTCTGGTGTCCCAATCTGGTGGATACCAAATCCGTCATCGTATATGAAAAGAAAGGGTTCTTGGAATTGACCACGGAGACCAAGCCATCCGGCGCGAAATACTATGAATCATATCCGGAAGACCACTGGACAAATGTGGAATCAGAAGTTGCGCCCGAAGCCCCATCAGAAATAGCATTGGAGGTCGTGCCGGAGGTCACGTCGGTAAAGGAAACAGCGCCGAAAGTTCCATCGGAAACAACCATAGATGAAGAACCCAAGGAAGAAAAACAGACGGAGACCGAAGGGTCAACATTGGTAATGCCTATATCAGCATGGACACGTCCAACCATGGCGAAGGAGCCATCGGAGGACGACCAATCAGTTGGTGTTGTAGAACCCGATAGGGTGGAGGTTGATGAACCGGAAGATGAGCTTTCATCCGATATCCCGGAATCCGATAAAGAACCTGAAGAGTCCGAAGAACGGGACGACAAAGTATCGGAAGAGCCCATCAAAGAAGCATCGATCAAACCGCAACCAGTCAAGAAGGTCGTCAAAAAGCCGGTAGAAGATGAGGTCGTTGAAGATGTCGTCCTGCTTTCCAACGAACCGGGGGAGGGTGGCAGATGGGAAATAAACCAGATCGCATGGCTCAAGGCAAACTACCCAAGCAAAGGAGAAGTCTATTGCGCAGAGCAACTCGGTAGAAGTCGAACGTCGGTCAAGAAGAAGGTGCAAGCCATGTGCCTCAAGCGAAAATGATAGTCAAGGAATATCGCATCAACAAGAAAGGGTTCCTTCGCAAAAAAAGGACCATTCTACGAAAGTACATACGAGATGCGCTGAAAGTTTATTCGATAAACGGATTCGTTCTCGATGAAGACAACAATGTGGCTTCCTGCAAGGTGAGGATCAAGAAGTGCGGCATTGTCCAACAGATAAAAACAGTATTCAATACCTATTACTATACCGAGCCCATTCCAAAAAACGATCTGGATGTGCGCTTGAAATTACACATCTCCACAATTGGCCCAACTGACATCGCGTGAACAGTATGCGAAGACCCTGTTCTTCCCCAAGCTCATGGACGAAGAGGCGTCCGAAGTCTTGGTGAAAAGAATATCCTCCATTGGAGATCGTTTCGGCTTTGTCGGAAACCAAGGAGATGACGAAAGGAGAAAACACAAGTATGACATCTGGATAGCCACTCAGGTCCGCAAAGAACTCGTCTCATCATCAGGCTCCACCATACTGGACCGCGAAGGAGACCTGTTCATGATCTTGGATTGGGCCATCGAGACCCGTCCCAACCTCACCGCGATCGACTTCAACGAAGCATTCGAACTTCAAAGGGCGTGGCTTGGACAATTGAAGCGCAAAGGCGTTATACGACCGATTCCGATCGACAATGAACGTATCATCTTTCGATGTACGAGCGGACGATTCCTGTACCTCCTCAAAAGTGAGGACCTTCCCTATGAAGGGTTGAAGATGAGCAACTGCGTAGGCGGCCAGAATTTCCAGAACAAGGTCAACAACAATAGGTCCATCATTATTTCCCTGCGTGATCAGAACAATGCTCCTCACGTCACCGTTGAGGTGGCTATTATGAAGGGAGGTGATGGCAAACCCGTCGGAACGGTAGTTCAACAATACGGCAAGGGAAATAAGGACCCCATAGATGATTACCATTTAGATCTGAAAGAATTCGCTCTGTTCAGCATCCGGGGCGGGGATGGCGAAGAGCCAGTTTTACCGCCCGAACCGAAATAAGGAGCGACTATTTATGATGGAGATCCATCCATCATGCCAACGGGCACCACCTTCCTCATTATCGACCCACCCGATACCCCGAATATCGGTAGGTACAAGATAAACTACAACTTCGCCCTGTTGTTGTCCGGGTCTTTCTCCGCCATTACGGGGGTATCAGCAAGTGTATTCACCAATCCGAACCCTACTACACAAACGGTCGGTGGAGTCCTCGCCGGGAGTACGTTCGCCGGGAATTACTACTTGCAGGATATGATGGATCTGCTCCTGTATCCCGCCGTTACTCCAAACTTTACTTCTTTCTTGATGGCCGCGCAGGCGACCGACCTTGAGGTTGGGGTCGCTACGCCGACGACGGCCAACTTCACGTGGGCCATAGCGAACGCCACGGACCTCGCCGCCAACTCCATCTCCATAACCGATACGACAAGCTCTACCCTCTTGGCGACTGGGCTCGCTAATGATGGAGCGGAATCGGTTTTCACGGGCGCCATTTCAAAGACGACCCCATCATCCAACATATGGACCATAGCGGCTGATGACACCGATGGCAATCCATTCTCCAGAGCATTTACCATCAACTGGTCCTACATGGTTTTCTATGGGTCCAGCGCCAGCCTTACGCTGAACGCCGCAGCCATTGTCGCCCTGTCCGGAAGTGAGCTGACCACCGACATCGACGGATCATATGCGCTAGGAGGAAGCAACTATGGGTATCTGTGTGCTCCCAATGCCTTCTCCACGCCGAACGGATTCAGGGACTCATCCACCAACCTTCCCATTGAAATGGCCGGACCCAGCGATGGATACACCAGCTTCGATGGTGCATTCTACTATAGTCCCGTATCGGTGAACAGGAACGGCGTGGTGATCACATATCGCGTATACCGCACCCGTAACACCACGACCGCCTCCAGTATGAGCGTAGGGGTCACTGGCGGAACGACAGCGACATTGCAATCGGTCATCAATGCCGGAAATACAGCGATAGGTGATGCGGCCGTGCTGGGGAGTTTCTCCGCCATCACGTTCTATAGCGGAAATACGGAACTCAGCACGTTGTTGTCCGCAGGAAGCGCTACCAGAGTGCAACCCGGAACAAACACCACAACTGGAGGAACGCCATCAGCACCTACGGTGAACGTAGTTCCATCGCCTTCGTTCACCAGCGTATTTGCTACATCCATATCTGCCGTAACATTCTATAGCGGAGCAACGGATCTCGGAACGCTTCTTGGGTCCATTTCCACACCAACGCGCGTGCAACCCGGAACGAACACCACCACGGGCGGCACGGCCTCAGCTCCCACGGTGAATGTTGTTCCATCGCCATCCTTCACCAGCGTCTTCGCCGCCTCCATTTCCGCCACGACATTCTATAGCGGTAATACCGACCTATCACAGCTTATGGGTTCTTCGTTGCCCACTGCAAGTGACGGAGAGATGCTTTACAATTCAGGCGGCACATGGGTACATCGTGATATGTCGATCCGCGCATCGGATGACCCTCTCAATTGGATAATCGTTGGCAACAATGGCAATTCATTTGTCAATGCCAATGAAGCTTGTGGAATATTCGCTGGAGCCGGTAATGCCATAGACAATTCGGTCTTGGCATCTATTCTTGGCGGATCAAATTCCGTTTTGCAAAGTGCGACCTGCTCTACGATGGTCGCCGGTGATTCAAATAGTATTCAATATTCGAATTACTCCGCCATTATTGGAGGAATATCAAATGCATTAAGCTCTGATACCGCCGTAACGTCCATCATGGGTGCTTCGTATGATGGTATTAACGCAAGCGGTATCATTCTTGGCGGAGGCGCCAATTTTTTGAACACAGCAATCGATTGCACCATAATCAATGGTGCGACCAATCGATTGATGAACGGAGTTTATTCCTCCATTGTAGGAGGCAATGATAACGTTATGGACGGTGTTGTCTCTTGCTTTGTAACGGCAGGAGAAACCAACACGATAAGGGCGTCCTATTATTCCTCCATTATCGGCAGTCTTGAGTCCATAATTGTTGGAGCTACAGAGTCCTCTATTTTGGCTGGGAGCCAAAATACGATAACGGGGTCCTCAGCAAACGCCGTTGTTTTGGCCGGTAGTGCCAACATCATCGATAGCAGTGATGGTTCATCAATTATCGGGGGGTCCACCAACGCCTTGGATAGTGTTGTCAATTCTTCCATTATCGGAGGTGATCAGAACACAATATCAGATTCTCTCAACTCCGTCCTCATAGGTGGACTTCGGAACCTGTTCATTTCCGATACCGGCGAAACGCAAGTAATGGGGTTGTCATATGCAGGAAAGAACACTGGTAGTTTCATCGCCGGAGGTATGGACAACTTGGTGGATACCGCCATTCATTCATCCATACTGAACGGCGGAGAAAATACGCTGATCCGTAGTGCATATTCTACCGTTGTCAACGGATTCCAAAATAACATCACTACGGGATACGAATGTTTCATTACCGGAGGAGAGACAAATATCATAAGTGGAAATTCATACTATTCGACAATCATAGGGGCCAACGAAAACCTAATTATAGGAGCGACCACATCGTCCATATTTGCTGGATCCATCAATAGTATAACCGGAATCACAAATGATTCCGCCATTATGTGCGGAGCAGGCCACTTCCTGCATGGCACCCAAAGCTCGGCCATCATTGGTGGTCTCAGTAACAGTCTCTTTGGAACGCAGGGATCCGTAATAATCGGCGGCTCTGGCATCGTCGGCACTGAAGACAACACGCTTTATACTGATAAAATGTCGGCCAATGCGGTGCGATCCATTACCGTATCAGCCACGACTTTCTACAGCGGCGGCACTGACCTTTCTCTTCTTTTGAACGGAGGTGCAGCAACCTATGTACAAGACGGTACCAATACCACGACGGGCGGCACGCCTTCGCGTCCGACCGTCAACGTCTCCCCGACACCGTCGTTCACCAGCGTTTCGGCGGCCACCTTCTACTCGGGCTCTACCGATCTGAGTTTGTTGCTCACAGGAGGAGCCCAGACACGTGTACAGCCCGGAACTAATATCACAACGGGTGGCACCGCATCTGCCCCCACGATCAACGTGGTACCGAACCCTGTGTTCACGTCGGTGTCCGCACTCACCATAACGGCCACCACGATATACAGCGGGGGAACGGACTTGTCACTTCTGCTCACAGGAGGAGCCCAGACCCGTGTACAGCCCGGAACCAACGTCACCACTGGCGGTACGACATCGGCCCCAATAGTAAGCGTTGTGTCAAACCCGGCGTTCACCAGCGTCTCCGCCACAACAGTAACAGCCACCACGTTCTATTCCGGCACTACCGAATTGGGGCAGTTGATGATCAACTCTTGGGCTCTTGGCGTAAGCACAAATACCACGTCACCAAAAACGCCAGCACTGACGGATGGACATTCGCTCATGATATTGTCCTCGGCCACGGTATTCAATTTCTACATTCCTACCCATGCTGATGTCGCTTTCCCCATTGGAACGCAGATCATGCTGAAACAGGGAGGGGCAGGTCAGGTCAGGGTCAGCGGGTCGACAGGAGTGACGTTGTACTCATATGGCAATGCCTACAATCTTGTCGGACAACACGCGACATCATTCTTGACCAAGGAATCCCAGAACACGTGGGTCATGGATGGTAATCTAACAACGCTCAGTTTGTAATGGCAACTTCGTTCGATTATGGAAGTAGATTTTCCAATTTACCACTGATGGTGGTGAGGGAATACACCGCGTCCACTACGTGGGATAAGCCGGACGGTCTGAAGGCGCTGCTCATTACTTGTGTTGGAGCGGGTGCTGGCGGTGGAGGAGGTCGACAAAGGGTAACCGGATGCTTCGGATCAAGTGGCGGCGGCGGCGGCATGCTGGCGCATCAATACATTTATGCATCCGGCATTACTGGAACATCCTATTCGATCACGATAGGGGCGGGTGGATCTGGAGGTGCAGGAACAACTGGCGTCAACGCAAACAATGGAGGGAATGGTGGTGCGACTTCGTTCGGTTCGTTGTTATCGGCAAATGGAGGGAATGGTGGATTGGGAGCCAGCACGGCATCTGCACGAGCAGGTGGAGCAGGAGGCAGCAACAGTCTCATCAGAACTTATTATCCCGGCGCCGCAGGGGGAGGGAACTCCAATGCCACAGGCACTCCGCCCGGTAATGCTGTTGCCGGATATGGACCCACGCTCGGAGGGGCTGGCGGAGGAGGCGGCGGATCAACCGCAACAGGCCCATCTGCCGTACGAGGATCTAATGGTGGCGGGATGTTCTTCTATTCTGCTGGAACGTTCGTTCTTTTTCACGGAGGGTCCGGAACAACTGGCACCACAAGTGTATCATCGGCCCCCGGAGAAGATGGAATTAACGACATAGGATTGAACTTTTCCTATTCCACATCCATAACAACAACTTATGGATTGGGTACGGGCGGCGGCGGTTCCGGTGGATGTGTTGATGCAAGCCCGGCAAGGGGTGGTCACGGCGGAAGATGTGCAGGGGGAGGCGGCGGCGGAACGGTCATCAGCGCTGCGGCAATAACAGGAGGGAACGGGGGAAGTGGCGGAACAGGATATTGCATGGTAATAGAATTCTTTTGACGATGCTATCAACGTACGGACCTAGATATTTCAATTTGGACCTCACCGTGGTGAGAGAATATACAGCGTCCACCACTTGGGATAAACCAGAAGGTCTCAAGGCGCTATTGGTGGTGTGTGTGGGCGCCGGTGGCGGCGGCGGCGGAGCGGGTCGACGGCTGAACGGTGTGATGTACGCACCAAGCGGCGGTGGAGGCGGAATGTTGGCCTATCAACAATTTGAAGCATCCGGCATCACCGGAACATCCTATTCCATCACTATTGGGACTGGAGGAAATGGTGGCGCTGGAACCGCTAACACAGCGCCGAATGCTGGAACGGCAGGATCGGCCACGTCATTTGGCTCTTTACTTGTCGCCAACGGTGGTGGTGGTGGTTTGGCTGGTTCCACGTCATCAGGTCGCGCTGGTGCGGCTGGCGGAACTAACGCTACCATGCGCTGTTTCTCTCCGGGGGCACAAGGCGGATCATCATCCAACTCCACGCCCACTGATGGAACCGTAGGGTTTGCAGTCCTTACGGGAGGAGCTGGAGGCGGAGCAGGAGGAACGACCAGTTCGACATCTTCGGTCATTGGCTCCGATGGTGGTGGAGCATATTACTTGTCAGGAGGGACTTTCTACGTCTATGCGGGAGGTGCAGCCACCCCTGCCACTACAGGGACAACGTCCGCCAATGGTGCCAATGGAGTGAATGACATTGCATTGAATATATGTCCATTCATTTTTATCACAACTACTTATGGAATAGGAACCGGCGGAGGGAGCTCAGGAGCGGCAGTAAATGCCAACACAGGAAACGGAGGCAATGGAGGTCGCTGTAGTGGGGGCGGAGGAGCCGGGTCCGTACTCAATACGTCAGGTACGAACACCGGCGGTAACGGAGGCAACGGAGGTGACGGATATTGCATGGTAGTGGAAATATACTGAAAATGGAACTGAGACCGATAGATTGGAGAAGCAATCCAGCAAAACTGAAGGATGATATCGACCAGAATTTCAAGTCGATATCACTTGCTTTCAATGCATTGTTGGAACAACGGCTTGATGGTATTTCCATTGATAAGCTGATCGCACAGGATATCAAGCTGGGTTCAAAAGACCTTAGCGATATCTTTCTTTCAAAGGGAGACCACCATGATGTAGTGCGCATACAATGCGGAAAGAACATCACCACCGGAGGTACGGAGAACAAACCGACAATAGCAGTAAAAGAAGACCCGGAATTTGACTCCATTGTTGCGGGAGCATCACGCTTTGGTTCCATCGAAATGAACGGTTCTCCACTTCAGGACCTGTTCTATTCACGCGCTGAGGCCGATAAGATCATACATCCTAAGTTGGGCGATAACCTTTACCAACTGGAGAACATCATCCATGTGTCATCCTCTCCTTCATTCAATTCGATCAACACGAATTCGGTGACCGCCTTGACCGCATCGTTCAAAGATGTGCTCTACAAGGGTTCCCCGCTTGAAAGGTGGTTCGGTTCGCACACCCACGTACAGCCGGGCAACAACACCATCACCGGAGGGACCATCGACAAACCGTCGGTCTCCATCGTGGATGATCCGACGTTCAATTCCATCCGTTCCGCATCCGTTCACGCGGACGGCATTGCCGCGACGGGAATAACGGGCGACACTATGGTTGTCTCCGGTATATCGACGAAGAGGATCGATGTGCAAGACGGATTATCGGTCGGAAATGCACTACAAATCGCCAATGGATGTATTAACGTAGGGTGCGACCCGGAACTGGAAGTGAGCTCATTCATGCGAGCAGCCATGCGCATCGTTGCTCCAGAGAACAGTCCGATACATTATGCTTTGGTGGTGCAGAACCGCAACAGGATGGTGCGACGTACGCTCAATGACCAAAGTGTTGACTTTGTCGTTCGTGGCGATGGCAACGTCGGCATAGGGGCCTTTGATGGCCTACGTTCGAAGCTCACGATAAAGAGCGAAGAAGGTCATGATCAATTCCAACTGTCCACACCGTTCACTCCGGACGGGTCCGCAGACAAGAGGGGGTCTCCGGGGAACATCTCATGGGACGATGAATTCCTGTACGTGCGCACGGAACGGGGATGGAAGAGGGCGGCCTTAGGCGGTTTCTGAACTCTCCTTCGATTGCGCCTTTAACCTTTCAATCATCGCCTTCATGCGCTGCGCCTTTTCCTGTTCGAACGCCTCCCTGCTCTCATCTGTTTCCAAGACATCCTTGTCCACTTTCACTTCGCTGGTCCCGAACGTCGCCGACAGGACATCCTCCATCAGATCTTGACATATGAATTTCAATTCCCGCTGCAATTCCTCATCGCCCAATCGGTCATCATTGTTGTGCCAAACGGCGATCCTGTGGTACATCGTACGGAGCAGTTTATCGGCGTCAAAATGTTTCTTTTCCATATCTGTAATAGAATGAGGTCATTGAAAGATATAGAAATAGCGGAATTAAAGAAAGTGGCGGCGTACGCCATGGCGCAGTACAATGTGAACCGTGTATTGGAGCTATTGACGGAACAGGAGATCATTTCGGTGTGCCACGGGCCGAACCCCGACGTGTTCAGCGACATGAACATCGTGGACAACGACACCGTGCGGACCCATTTCATTTGGGAAAGACTGCGACCTCATCGCCTCTGTCGCATCATGGCGCGGCTCATGGACAATGGGCGTAACGAAGTGCTCGATGGTATTGATTTTTCCCGGATCAAGGTCAAACTCAAGGACATCAAACCGCTGCTTATCCGAGACCCATCCATTATCCTGAGGTTCAAGAAGGACTTGTCCAAAATATCGGACAACGATGCCGCTTTTCTCTTGGAAATGGGCAAGGAATATTTCCTGTCCAACATCAGCATCAAAGGGCGACGTTTCACCGAGATCCAGCAGTATGCCATTTGCAAGGCATACGACTACCGCAGGGCGGTAATCTCGCTATTCGACCATCGGAAGTTTGATGGGTTCCATGTATCGGAGATCCTGAAGAAGACCCATCGGGAGAGCGTGGACCTTCTTTCTATCGAGAACATGAAGATCATCGATTGGATCCATCTCCTGAAGCACTCTCCGGACCTGTACGACCTATGCGCCCCATCTCGGTTCAAGGACGAGCCCATTCTGTTCCTCATCGAACTGGCGGCCATTGTGGACGACCAAGCAATCTACGATATGATCCTCAAGAGAGATCTTGACGAAGTGACACCTTTCGGCTGGGAGCGCCTTCTGAAGGAACGACCAGAAATGTTCTCATCCCTTTGCGATCCGCGCAAATACGCGCCAAAGGATCAAAATGGCTCCATGTGAATGGTCATGTCGTGCGGAGCCGTTGAGCTCCCTCCGAAATACGGATACAGCCGATATGGCAGCAAGTCCCACAACCAATGCTTCTGGCGCTTGATCTCAACGGTATCGCGTTCGCCCGATGGGAGCATCATGGTGAATATGTGGGCATCATCGGTGGTGGCGATGGTCAGATCAACCTCTTCGTTCGGCTTCACAAAAGGAAGCATGGTCAATTGGTTATAGCCTCCCCTTCCGTGCGTATAAGCCATCAGTTGAATGTCTTTGCCATTATTGGAGCGCCAATTGAATCGAACGCAATGATTGGGTCCGAATCCAATGCCGAACAATTTGTTCGGAATGAAATTTCCCTCGTACAGACAGCTTTCATCGAACTTGACCTTCATGCGGAGCATGGCGACCCATTTCATTTCCTCGTTATAACATTGCCCAATTATGGCAAGACACAAGAATAGGAGAATGGTGGCCAGCTCCGAACCTCCGGACGCCACAATCATGACAAAGGAAATGACCGTCAGCACCAACGGCCACAACAGCGGCTGACGCTTCTCTCCTTCGCAATAATGGGTCCCGCGCCTGATGAGGAATTCGCTTTTCAATGTCAAAATTGCTATATTCCAAACAAATATAGCACAATAATAGAAATGTCCAAACTGAACTATTGCATGCTCAAGAGCGAGCTTCCGCATGAGGCCTACGTCATCTATGTCGCCGAACCCGACCGGACCGAGGTCCATCCATCCATTGTGGACCACAAGAACTTCGCCGAGATCAAGATGATCCTTGAGTTCCACGGTTTTGAGTTCACCAACTCCATTTCCTTCCGGATCCCGAAGAAGAACAAGCTGAAGGTGCGCGAGCTGCACGCGGACCTGCTGGATAACGGCTATGTGCGCTACAAGCCATTAGAAAATTCCATCAAGCGCCACATGGAGAACTTTCTGAGCCTCACCAGCGGACCCAACGTCACCACGACACATCATTCATCGGCCGCCACGCAGAGCATGACGCCCATTCCGGTCTTTACGTCCCCGAAGGGAGTAAGAATGCTTCCGGCCAAGATCGGCGGCGTACGGACCAAGAAAACGAAGGCCGATATCGTAGGGGTAAATGAGGCGATAACGCTCAATGTCTACCTCTTTCTTCGCGCCATGCCAACGGAAGACAACAGCATCGAATTCGAGTTCGAGTTCGATTTCTTCTCCAAAGCCAACAATGATTTCCGTCGCTTCATCAAGATAATCGAATGCACATTCGTTCGAAAGGACCAAGGGACCGGGAACATCATTTATCTCGAAAGTGAAAAGACGCTCGGCGACATCCTCAAGGAATTGGACCTGCTCTTCAGCATTCGCCTGATGAACCCGAATGATGCGCTGAACGGCGTCAAGAGCGATCCGATCACCTATAACGCCATTGAACTCAAGGACTTCCTGAACTTGGACGGACGCATATCCCTCCACGTGGACATCCATGAAAGTTACGGGGAGATCGTGGCGTTGTCCCGGAAGATCGGCGAGGAGAGGGTCAGGCATGCCCGGGACCTGAGGGTCCCCGTGTCGCTCATCAAGCGGGCTTCGAAGAACGTTCTGGACCGCATGGAACAACGAATGGCCTATTACAGCGATCATGAGGACTACGAGCTCGCTGCATCCTACAAGAAGAGCCATGCGTACATCCAGAACAAAGTGCAAGCGCTGGAGGCCTTTGACAAGAAGGGCGTCGACAAGCTCAACAACGAGGACTACGAGAGCTGCTTTTCCATGAAAGATCTGGACCTGTGATCATCATTTGAATTTTTGTCGTACGTTTGTATTCTCAATTCAAAAGAGGATCAAATGGATTTCAAAGAGCACGTCAAACAGAGCGAGAGGTTCCTTTCGGCCAACTTCCATTACAACGACAATGACCCGGGGGAGAATGCCCTGAGGAACACGGTGGAGGAGTTCATCGCCGCCTCCAACAAGCTGGACCATTACAAGAAGCTGAAGTACTACGGCCGCGCCCTTACGGAGAAGCTGGCTGCGGAAAAGCACCAGATGTCGCTCCAACAATTCGAACGCTCGGAAGACGGGGGAATGGAAAAACTGCTCCACGCCGCCGTTGGTCTTGCCACCGAGAGCGGAGAGCTGCTGGAGGCCGTGTACAAGGCCAAGTGGAGCGGAGAGCCGTTCGATGTGGTGAACTGCAAGGAAGAGCTGGGCGACCTGTTCTGGTACATGGCGATATTATTCCGAGACCTCGATCTCAATCTTGAAGAAATCCTTCAAAAGAATGACGATAAGCTAGAAAAACGGCATGGTAAGAAGTTTTCCAAGCATGGCGCCATCCATCGTGACCTAAAGGCCGAACGTGACATCCTCGAAGGAAAATGAGCCGCCACAACAAACGTAACCTGTTCCAGAGATGGAGCGACGGTCTGTTCGAGTTCCTCGGCAGACTGAGGGATACATGGTGCATCGCTGATCCGTATCGGTTCGGGACCAAGTACCAAACCGTGGTAATCCCGGAACTGGGGACCATCAACCGGAACGGCCGCATCTACACGCGAGAAATCGCCGAGAAGATGTGCGGTCAGTTCGATCCAGAGAGAACGGGAGGAGAACTTGGGCATCCGGACAGCTCCATAGTGAGCCTCTCGAATGTCTCACATCGCATCCATCGCGTATTCGTCTCCGACAATGCCTTATGGGTGGAATATTCCGTGCTGGACAATGCGGCTGGAAGATTGTTGTATGACCTGTTCCAGAAAATTGGACCAGAAGGATTCGTATTGAGCCCTAGAGGGGTCGGAAGTATTCGCAATGGCTACCCTCAAGAGGACTACAAAGTCATCACGTACGATTTCATCCCCATCTCAGAAAGCGCCTTCAGGCCCTTTACGGAAGAGGAGGTCATTGCGGCCGGGATGAAGTTGTTCCCCATGGAATCCGCGTGGACGAAGTGGTACAATACCCCGAACGATGACTTTGGAGAAGTGACGCCACGCTCTCTGGTGGAGGACGGAAGTACGGCGAAGGTGATGACGACGATCGAACAAATGCAACAAGGTGTGTACGCATGAAATTGAAAGACCTTAAGGAGTGGGTGAATTCATTGCCCGTGGAACTCTTGGAATTCGACGTAGTCAACTCAGAAGAGGGCACCATTGATGATGTAGAAAGAATGCAGGAGCTGTCGGGTCTGAACGAGGATGAGACCCATGATTACACATACCGATTGGACCGGCCCATCATCGCATTCTCCGTCGATGAAAAAACGAAGGAGATTCTGCTGTTGAGTAAGATAAACGAAAACCCATCGCCATGATCAAGGAAGAGCTCCTCAAACAAAAACAAGCCATAGACGCTGCTCTTGCTGCTATCGCAAAGCAAGAAAGTGAGGCACAGGAACTCCAGAGAAATCAGGAACGGATGCGTCGTGGGCTGTATGTACCGCTGAAGCGCGCCACGGTGGATGAAGACCTCTATTTCGCAAATCCAGACGACAAAATAGAGAACGAAGGCTATTGTACGGCCGGAGAAATTCTTGGCCCCCCCCGCTTTTGATGAAGAAGAGGAATTGGTTCTCATTCGCACTGAAAAGAACAGATTGATCTGGGTGTCAAAACGAGATGATGGAGAATACGAAGATAGCGAGGAAGGTTACCATATGACCGAAGATGAGGCGGACGGATACATAACGATCATTGAATAATGAACAAGGCTGACATTTATTACAAAGAGAACATCCGCAGCATCCTCGACAACGGGTCATGGGACGAGAATCCGCGCCCAAAATGGAAGGACGGCGTTCCTGCTCGTAGCAAGTTTATCACGCAAGTGATGGAGAAGTATGACCTCCAACAGGGCGAATTCCCCATCACAACCCTGCGCAACACAGCCGTCAAAACGGGCATCAAAGAGATATTGTGGATCTATCAGGGTCAGAACAGCTCTCTTGAGGACGCCCATGCACGAGGCATCACATGGTGGGATGAATGGAACATCGGCGACGGTACGATCGGTCAACGCTACGGAGCCACAGTGGCCAAGTACAACCTCATGAACAGCTTGCTTACTGGGCTCAAGAACGATCCGTTCTCGCGACGACACATCATCAACCTCTACCAGTACGACGACATGAACGCCACCAAAGGATTGCATCCGTGCGCGTACGAGACGCTGTGGTCGGTGCGCAAGGTGGGAGAGGACATGATTTTGGATATGACGCTGATCCAGCGCAGCCAAGATTACATAGCTGCTTCGCAGATTAACAAGATCCAATACGTGGCCTTGCAAATGATGGTCGCATCGCACCTCAACTACAAAGTAGGCGTCTTCTGTCACTACGTCCACAACCTACACATCTACGACAGGCACATCCCTTCAGCAGAAATTCTTCTGACGCACGAGTGTTTGGATGAACATCCGTCGATACGCCTGAAGTCCGACAAATCGTTCTACGATTTCACTATCGATGACTTCGAAGTACTTGGCACCGCGAATATTCCTAAGTTGAACGAGAAACTTGAAATAGCTGTTTGATAATGACCAATCAAGAAAAGCACATCATCAAACGGGTTCACAAAGAGGCCAAGGAATTGTTCGCCTACGAGCCGAACGATGCCGAAACCCACTTCAAGATCCAAGAATTCTTCAGAAGCAATCTACCCTTCGTGAAGATCGTCAAGTGCGACAACGAAAACAACACGCCGGAGACCATTGACTTGGGAATCGCGCACGTTCAACTCGATGACTTGCACGTGATAGTAGGAGGAAATTGGGTGCTCACGCTCGACCCCATCGAACGTTCGTTCAAAGTACACCACGACGATCAACCCAATGAGGTCATGGACGAGGTGACAGAAGCGTTGGAAGCATTTGGCTTGGAAGTAACATCGGAATTCAACGAAGAAGACGTGGATGTCACATACACTATTCGCTTAAAGCAATAATCACATGAGGTTACAAACCCTTCTTGAAGACCTATTCAATGGTCGATCATTCGATGGAGCCAGAAACACGCTTGGATACAATCTTGATTTCAAGGCGCTGGGCGCATGCAAGCTCGTACTGGACAACTTGGATGAATTCAGAGACGCCAATGTCTCTGTTTATGACGGCTCCGGCAACATACCTCTTTCAGAATTCAAAACATACATCCTGTTCGATGGTGCTAGGTTCTCAGGTGACGTAAAACTTCTATCCATTCACACTGGAGGACCCATATCAAGTATCGACATTTTGGAGCTACCGCGTTACAGTAGCATCAAATGCTATGATCCAAATGATTTTTCTCCAACACAAAAGCTCATCCTGTCGTGTCCAATATTGACAGAAGATATTTCACATGACCTTGTTGACGATATCAAAGCAAGTCTCAAGAGAGAACTTCATACGACCATTGATAAGATGCTGGATCACCCGAACGATTTTTTGATACCAGATAAACTCCCCATCATGATCAGGGCGATCATCAACCGTGAGACTTGCGATCTTGGAAGTGGGGAAAAAATCACGATAACTATAAAGCACAAAAACGCGCAACATGGACAATAGCATTTTGAACGGCGTGGAGGTGATCGGCGTCTCGGGAAAAATTTCGACCGGCAAGAACTTCATTGCCGAAAAGGTCCTCATGAAAATGCTGGAACCCACACCCACCATGATCGTCAGCTTCGCCGACCAGATCAAGGTGAACGGCATCGTACAGCATGGATTGGACCGCTACAAGTGCTTCGTGGAAAAGGACGAGCACACGCGCAAGATCATGCAACGCGTAGGGACCGAAGAGGGACGCAACGTGTACGGTCAGGATATCTGGTTGCGTTACACGCTCGAATGGATGGTGGTACATGCATCACGCGGCATCAAGCGGTTCATCATCCCTGACGTGCGTTTTCACAACGAGTTCGACTTCATCAAGAACTTGGGCGGCACCATGATTCGCGTGAACGCCATCGAGCGCAACAAGGCCGCCCTTGAACGCGAAGCGGCGAAGGGTAACGGCACGGCCGAATCCATCGGGTCCCACCAGAGCGAAACGGAGCTCGACAGCGGACGGACATTCGATTACGTCATCGACAACGACTTCGACGCTCCAAGCGTGTTCATCCAAGTGCGCGACATGATCAGGGACATGCGAACGAAGTCCCAGCAGGACCTTGTCATCTTCTGCGATCTCGACAACACCATCTGCGAGTGCAACACATACTACGCCGAGCAAGCCGAGAAGGTAAAGGGCCTCATTCGAAAGAACCTGCGTACGCCATTGGCGGACGTGTTGGACAAGCTGTTCACCGAAGGTATGAAGCGTCACAATGGGCAATACGCCCACAGTCACTTCCAAATGGACCGCTTTGCCCGTTCTTTGTCGGCCGTGGTGGACGACTTTGCATCATACATGTACGCGGATTCTGTTGAGAGCACAAAGCAGGAAGCATATCGCTGTGGGATGGAGGTATTCGATCATTCCTATCGGGAGATCGATGGTCGTATCGATCAACTCAAAGAAGCCTCCAAGCTGGGGCGCGTGGTGCTGTTCACCATGGGCGACCGCCTAGAGCAGGTCAAGAAGATCTCCGAGCTCAAGTTGATGGACTACGACCATGAAGTGTTCGACTTCAAGGATGCCACCATCTTCCGTCACCTCATGAAGAAATATGCGGCCAAGCGATATTGCATGATCGGTGATTCACTGCACAACGATGTGCTTCCGGCCCTACAAGCTGGCATCGACATCGTAATGCACATCCGCAACGACAATGAATCGTATTGGGAGAACCAACGCGGCGATGCCAAGGAATACGTTGAAGTGTCGAATTTCTCCAGCGTTTCCGACATCCTAAGAGAAAAAATGTTATCCTTGGGCGAACAGGCATTAGATTTGCACCTTCAAACTCACTGATGGACATCGTAATCGACTTCGACGGTACGTGCTGCGCCCATGACTACCCACGCATCGGCGCGGACATCGGCGCCATTCCCGTCCTTCTGGACCTCGTCCGGAATGGACACAAACTCATCCTGTCCACCATGCGGGACGACAAACCGGGAGGAACGCAAACGTTGACGGAGGCCGTGAACTGGCTCAAATTTTACGGTGTGGAGCTGTCCGGTGTTCAAAAGAACCCGACGCAACACAAGTGGACGACATCGCCCAAGGCGTACGGACAACTGATCATCGATGACGCCGCACTGGGATGTCCGCTCGTTCACCCTCAAGAGGGTCGCCCATATGCGGATTGGATCGCCATCAGAAGGTTGCTTGATGCGCCTCCATATTCGCTCTTCGCGAAGAAGTGATCAGGTCAGCAAGTTCTTCGAGAGCTTCACGCGATATGACTCGCACATGTCATAGATGCGATCGAATCCGTGGTTGTGGGTGAAGTCCTTTATGAGAATTCCGGCGTTCTTGTCCGCCGAACCCTCAATTTCGCCTCCAATATTTTGGACGGGCACGCCCGGCTTGATGATGCCGACCTCCCGTTGTTTGTTATGGACCATTTCATGCGCTATGGAGCGTAGAATGTCCACCAAAGCCCTGCCGTTGCACCGGATGAAGTTCTTGTCCTCATCGGGACTATAGGCGGCCGTGGTGCGGATGTATTCGTCCCTTCCGGCGCGCAAGCTCACGATGACCCGACCCTTGATGCCGAGTTTCTTCTTGGCGTACATCACGAACAACTTGATGACCTCCACTTTTTCGGGCGTCATATCCTTGAGCCCCTTGCCGAGTTCCAGCCTGTTCCCCTCCTTGTCCAACCTCCAGAAATACTTGGTAGGACCGGGCGGCTTGCTGTAGACCATCTTATCGGGGTTCACCTCCATCTTGAAGTCCGACGCATTGATGAGGTCCGCGTAGCGCTGCCCCTCGCCTTTCTTGATGTAGGCGATGGTGGCGTGAGGATGATAGTTCGGATACGAATTGGTGTTCTCGTATTCGTTCTTCAGCACGCCGTTCAACTCCGTCAATATGCCCGTGGTGTCGTTGATGTCGAACTTCAAAACATCGTAGTTCGGATTATCAAAAATAGACGCAGCCCCGAATGTGAACCCCAATGGACGCTTGCCCATGATGTTCTTCACGCAACGCTTCAGCTCTTTTACATCAACCTTGTCGTCATGGAAACCGAAAAGCACCGTAACGTGCGGGTCGTGCTCCAGACCGTATCCGCCATCTCCTTCATAGATGTCCTCCGGGTCGATCACCGCGAGGAGCTTGTCCCACGCTGGAGGGTTGAAGAATGCCATTAGGCATCCATATTCGTATTTTGGTGACGCACCTTCGTTCAATGGCGCAAAGGTAGGCAACACCACGGATTCATCCATGGAGAAGTAGTCATTGACGGCCTTCGTTTTGATGGCGCTCATCTTTTTCAGATATCCGCTATTGCGTAGGATCTTGAAGGCAATGTTCTCCGGAGAAAGCTCCCCGGCTTCGCCCGACAGACCAACGGTCCGCATGGACCGGATCTTCTTCATGATCTTCTCCAAGCGGGAAACGCGCCTTCCTTCATCCTCCACGTCGCATACTCCATCGATCAACGACATCAGGGCGGAGGCTTTCATTTTTGCGGCGTTCAGGTCGGGCTTTATCGTCGCTGGCTGCGGTTTCTCGATCCACTTGTTACAGGCGAGACTGAACACGCCTCCGGATGTCAACGGATCCTTCGTGTCCTGAACATACATCTCCACCTCGTGCCCCTTCATTCGGATATTGTAGAGGGTGTTCCAGATGGTCTTCTTGGCGTAGAAGAGCTCCGCCACCACATCCGTATCACCGCCTAATGAAGTGCCATCCACGAGGACGTGGACATCGATGTCGCTTTGGTCATGCCAGTTGTAGTTGGCCATGCTCCCGGTAAGCAGGACGTCCTTTACCTTGACGTCCACCCCGAGGAAGTCGATGAACTTCTTGGCGACACGCAAAAGGGATTTGCGGACCTTCTCGTTCAGTGAATCCCCGGACCAGAACAGCTCACACAGCTCGTCATGGCCCTTGAAGGCCTTGAGGTCCACCTCCTCGGCGTGTTCGTCGATCAGATTACGCTGTTTGAGCGGAGCGAAGTATCGGGACGCCCCGAGCGGATTCCGGTACTTGGCGCTTCGTTGGGCGGTCTGCGAAATGGCGCGCGGGGTTTCCTTCAGGTTTGGCACAACAATAAATATGGACAATAGTTCAAGAAAAAGGGGCCGAAGCCCCTTTCTTTCAATTCGTTGTGAGGATTACTTGTCCTCCTCGTATTTCTTGTAATCCGCCAGACGTTCCCATGCGTCTGTGGCCCCGTCCTTACCGTGGGTGAGGCTCTTCTGGCGATTGTAGTGGTACATGGTCTCCATCAAATTCCCCTTCAGCTCCATTCCGGTATCGTAGGTACCGATGTTGAAGCGACGGGCGGGCTCTTCCGGAGCGACTTCCTTGGACTCGTTCATCAATGGTTCTTGGAACGAGAGGGACATACTGGTCTTCTTGAGGTCGGAAACGAACTGCTTCACGAAGCTCGGCGTGATCTGGTCATCGAGACCTTCTTTCACGACGCCAGCTTTCGGCTCTTTGGATTCGTTCAAGCCTTTGGCCTCGTCAGCGAGGTACTCCTTGGCTTTTTTGACGACATATTCCTTGAACTGTTGCTTGCTCAATGATTTCATGTGGGGACACTATATCAGCTAAATAGGATGTAATTCCTCGTTTTGCATCAGGGGCGCGATGGACCCTGAGAATATTCTTCCCAAAATTCCCGCATATTAACGACCAATCGCAATGCTTGAGGTCCGTTCAGCTCCTTTTTTGCCGACCCGTTGATGAGAATGAAGCCCGACAATGGGTTCATGGTGGTCATCCCCAATACTCTGTCGCCGTTGGAGAGATCCAGCTCTATCTGACTTCCTTCTTTGTTGCGTTCGGCGTTGATGCTGTCGACTCCAACATCATGGAACAGGTCCTCCAAGGTGTCTTGGAGTATGGCATCCCACTTTTCGTCGATGTAAGGCTTTGCCATCACGACCTCCGACAACGGAAGTTCATGCAACAATCCCCTGATGATATCCCGGATGCCTTGCTCGTTCATCCCAAATAAATAGGCCTCACATCAGCGCTTCGAAATTCTTTGTCTCCATCGTCTTGATGAGCACGCCCATTTCGGGCCCCGGCGCCACGTCCGGCAGTGAAGCGCCCGTCACTGTCAGGCGAAATTCCATGAATGCCCTGAGCATGTTGTTGGGCAACCCTATGAGTTGGCCGAAGCGTTCTATCTGCTCGGGAGAAACGGCCGCATTGGC
>Ga0075163_10002477_pt1 | contig 24760 bp, 17 predicted proteins | sample JI1023141ADNA_FD_71478 | JGI IMG/M metagenome (GOLD analysis project Ga0075163, IMG submission 71478) | Wastewater effluent complex algal communities from Wisconsin, to seasonally profile nutrient transformation and Carbon sequestration -... | ecosystem: Engineered > WWTP > Effluent > Algae... | reverse complement strand
CGCTGCAGTCCGGCATGTTCGGGCTGCTCGAGCAGGTGCCAGTCGAGGCTGGCATCGTGGTTCCACTCCCGCTCCTGCGCGAACTCCGCGCCCATGAAGAGCAGCTTCTTGCCCGGGTGACCGAACATGAAGCCGTAGTAGGCCCGCAGGTTGGCGAACTTCTGCCAGCGGTCGCCCGGCATCTTGGCCAGCATCGAGCCCTTGCCGTGCACCACTTCGTCGTGCGAGAGCGGCAGCACGAAGTTCTCGTTGAACGCGTAGATCAGCCCGAAGGTCAGCTCGCCATGGTGGTAGCGGCGGTGAATGGGGTCGCGCGACATGTACTTCAGCGTGTCGTGCATCCAGCCCATGTTCCATTTGTAGTGGAAGCCCAGTCCGCCGGCGTAGGTCGGCCGCGACACGGCCGGAAAGGCCGTCGATTCCTCGGCCAGCGTTACCGCCTGCGGTCGCTCGCCACCGATGACCTCGTTGGTGCGTTTGAGGAAGGCGATGGCCTCGAGGTTCTCGCGGCCGCCGTGCACGTTGGGAATCCACTGGCCGGGTTCGCGGCTGTAGTCGCGGTACAGCATCGACGCGACGGCGTCGACGCGCAAGCCATCGACGTCGAAGCGCTCCAGCCAGTACAACGCACTGCCGACCAGGAAGTTGCGCACTTCCGTGCGGCCGAAGTTGTAGATCAGCGTGTTCCAGTCGTTGTGGTACCCCTCGCGGCGGTCGGCGTACTCGTACAGGTGCGTGCCGTCGAACTCGGCCAGGCCGTGGGCATCGGTCGGGAAGTGCGCCGGCACCCAGTCCAGCAGCACGCCGATGCCGGCGGCGTGCGCGCGGTCGACGAAGCGGCGGAACCCGGCCGGGTCGCCATGCCGCGCGGTCGGCGCGTACAGGCCCAGCGTCTGGTAGCCCCAGGAGCCGTCGAAAGGGTGCTCGCTGATCGGCAGCAGTTCGAGGTGCGTGAAACCCATCTCGTGCGCGTAGGGCAACAGCGTGTCGGCCAGTTCGTCCCAGTCGAGCCAGCGGTCCCCGTGCTCGGCCTTGCGCCGCCACGACGCGAGGTGCACCTCGTAGATGCTCACCGCTGCGGCCAGGCCGTTGGCCTTCTCGCGTGCTGGCGAGGGGGCGGCGACTGCGGGCATGCCGGCCACGATGCTGGCTGTGGCGGGCCTCAGTTCTGCCTGTCGTGCGTAGGGGTCGGCCTTCTGTGGCAGCAGGCGGCCGTCGGCGGCCCGCAGTTCGAACTTGTAGCGTGCACCGGCAGCCACACCGGGCAGGAAGATCTCCCACACGCCGCACTCGCGGCGCAGGCGCATCGGGTGGCGGCGACCGTCCCAGACGTTGAAGTCGCCGACCACGCTGACCCGCGAGGCGTTCGGGGCCCAGACGGCGAAGGCGGTGCCGGCCACGCCGTCGACCGTGCGCGGCGCGGCGCCCAGGATCTCGAACGGCCGAAGGTGCGAGCCTTCGGCCAGCAGCCAGGCGTCCATCTCGCCGAGCACGGGAGGGAATCGATAGGGGTCGTCGAACTCGCCGGACATGCCGTCGGCCCACACCGCACGCAGGCGGTAGGCGCCCACGCCGGGCACCGGACCCTCGAACACGCCGCTGTCGCCGTGCGCAGACAGCCGCCATTCGCGGCCCTGCGCGACGGCCACGAGCTGCCGGGCCCCGGGCTCGAAGGCCCGCACGTGGCGCTCGCCGCTGGCCTCGACATGCGGGCCGAGGACCGAGAAGGGATCGCCGTGTCGCCCGCTGGCCAGTCGTTCGATATCGAGTGCACTCAGCATGCCGTGATCAGCCCCTGGACTCGACGCGCCAGACCCTTTGCGCGTACTCGCTGATCGTGCGGTCTGACGAGAACATGCCCATGCCGGCCACGTTGGCGACAGCCTTGCGCGCCCACGCGCGAGGTTGGCGGAAGAGTTCGTCGACGCGCCGCTGGGCGGCGATGTAGGCTGCGTAGTCGGCCAGCAGCATGTAGTGGTCACCGCCCCACAGCAGCGAGTCGACCAGCGCGCGGTAGCGCGCCGGCTCGTCGGGCGAGAAGAGGCCGCCGCCGATCCCGTCGAGCACCGCCTTCAGCGCGGGGTCCTGCTCGTAGATCTTCAGAGGCTGGTAGCCGGCGGCGCGCTGCGCGGCCACTTCATGCGCCAGCAGCCCGAAGATGAAGATGTTGTCGTCGCCGACCTGCTGGCGGATCTCGATGTTGGCGCCGTCGTCGGTGCCGATGGTCAGCGCTCCGTTGAGCGCCAGTTTCATGTTGCCCGTGCCGGAGGCTTCGGTGCCGGCGGTCGAGATCTGCTCGGAGAGGTCGGCCCCCGGCATGATGACCTCGGCCACCGAGACACCGTAGTTCGGGATGAACACCACCTTCAGGCGACCGGCGATGCGCGGGTCGTGGTTGATCACGCCGCCCACGTCGTGGATCAGCCGGATGATCTGCTTGGCCATGTGGTAGCTCGACGCGGCCTTGCCGGCGAAGATCACCGTGCGCGGTACCCAGTCGGCCTGCGGGTCGGCCAGCATGGCCTGGTAGCGGCCCACGACATGCAGCACATTCAGCAACTGCCGCTTGTATTCGTGGATGCGCTTGACCTGCACGTCGAAAAGGCTGGTCGGGTCGACCGCGATGCCGGTGCTGGCCGCGATGTGCGCCGCGAGGCGCTGCTTGTTGCCGAGCTTCACCGCCATGAAGGCATCGAGGAATGCGTTGTCGTCGACCTGGGACCGCAAGCCTCGAAGGCGGTCGAGGTCGAGCCGCCATTCGCGCCCGAGCTGGCGGTCGATCAGCGCCGTCAGGCCGGGGTTGGCCTGAGCCAGCCAGCGGCGCGGGGTGACGCCGTTGGTCATGTTCGTGAAGCGATCGGGCCACAGGCTCGCGAAGTCGGCGAAGATGGTCTTCACGAGCAGGTCGGAGTGAAGCGCCGAGACCCCGTTGACCAGGTGGCTGCCGACGATCGAGAGGTGCGCCATGCGCACCCGGCGGTCGCCATGCTCGTCGATCAGCGACAGGCGGCGCAGGAAGCCGTCGTCGCCAGGCCGGTGCGCGGCCGCGATCACGAGGAAGTCGTGGTTGATGCGGAAGATGATTTCCATGTGCCGCGGCAGCACGTGCTGCATCAGCGCCAGCGGCCAGGTCTCCAGTGCTTCGGGCATCAGCGTGTGGTTGGTGTAGCTGAACACGCGCTGCGTGGTGGCCCAGGCGGTTGCCCAGGCCAGGCTGTGTTCGTCGACCAGCAGCCGCATCAGTTCGGCCACGCCGATCGCAGGGTGGGTGTCGTTGAGGTGGATCGCGACCTTGTCGGCCAGGTTGTCGAGCGACGGGTTCTCGGCCAGGTGGCGCGCCAGGATGTCCTGGATCGACGCCGAGGTGAAGAAGTACTCCTGGCGAAGCCGCAGTTCGCGACCGGCCGGGGTGCTGTCGTTCGGGTAGAGCACCCACGAGATGTTCTCGAACTGGTTCTTGAACTCGGCGGCACGGGCGTAGTCACCGCTGTTGAAGGCATGCAGGTCGATCTGCGCCGGCGCCGCCGCCTTCCACAACCGCAGCGTGCTGACGCGTTCGGTACCGTGCCCCGGGATCACCATGTCGTAAGCCTTGGCCATCACTTCGCCCGCGTGCCGCCAGACCGGCGCTTGGCCGGGCAGCGAGGCCGGCTCGACCCAGCCACCGAAGCGCACGGGGTAGTTCAGGCCGAAACGTGGGAACTCCCAGGGCGTGCCGTCTTCGAGCCACGCGTCGGGATGTTCGACCTGCCGGCCGCCCTGGATGGACTGGGCGAACATGCCGAATTCGTAGCGGATGCCGTAGCCGAACGAGGGCAGGCCCAGGGTGGCCATCGAGTCGAGGAAGCAGGCCGCCAGGCGCCCGAGGCCGCCGTTGCCGAGCGCGGCATCGGGCTCGCGTGCCGTCAGGTCTTCCAGCCGGGCTGCGTGCAGCGCCGCGGCCTGTGCCGCGGTCGGCTCGATGTCGAGCGCGGCCAGTGCGTTGCCCAGGCTGCGGCCGATCAGGAACTCCATCGACAGGTAGTACACGCGGCGGGCCCGATCCTTGCGATCTGCCGCGTCCGTGGCGACCCAGCGTCGGGACAACTGCTCTCGTGCAACCTGCGCCACGGCGTGCATGATGTCGGTGGGCGATGCCGCCTGCGGCGCGGTGCCCACGGTGGACAACAGATGGCCTTCGACGGCAGAGGCCAGGGACGGGGATGCAACTTCGGATGTCATGGTCGGGTGCTCGCGTGATGCAGGTTCCATGGCCGCGGGCCGGTGGGCCGGCGACTGCGGGGAGTGTCCTTGAGGGGACTGGCGACCGTCAATGCCTGATCACCCGTCGTCAGTGTAGTTTCACTACATCGGCGGCTGCTCGAGTGTTCATGCCTCGGTATGCCGATGAAGGCAGCAATGTTCGTGCTCGTGAATTGACTCTTATTTTTAATCAAAGAGTTATGGATGCTTATGAAAGCAAAATTGCAGCTGACGTGGTCCCATTGAAGTCTCTCAAACCGATGGCCACTCCTCTGATGCACCGCTGGCGAGCCGCTGATGCTCGAGGCCTGATGATGTAATTTTGCTGCGGTTGCGCGACGCCCGCTGCCTTGCCTGACACCTTCAACCCAGGAGACACGATGAGAACCCAAGACCTGGCCCAGAGCCTGGACCTGCCACGTCGGGCCGTCGCGCTGGTGCTTGCCGGCGGCCGGGGCAGCCGGCTGAAGAACCTGACCGACTCCCGCGCCAAGCCGGCGGTGTACTTCGGTGGCAAGTTCCGCATCGTCGACTTTGCGTTGTCCAACTGCATGAACTCGGGCATCCGCCGCATCGGCGTGATCACCCAGTACAAGAGCCACAGCCTGCTGCGCCACCTGCAGCGCGGCTGGGCCTTCCTCAAGTCGGAGATGAACGAGTTCGTCGACCTGCTGCCGGCGCAGCAGCGGGTCGACGAAGAGTCCTGGTACCGCGGCACCGCCGATGCGGTCTACCAGAACCAGGACATCCTGGCCGCCTACCGCGCCGACTACGTGGTGGTGCTGGCCGGTGACCACGTCTACAAGATGAACTACGCGCTGATGCTGGCCGACCACGTGGCGCTGGGCCGCGAGTGCACGGTCGGCTGCATCGAGGTGCCGCGCAGTGATGCCAAGGCCTTCGGTGTGATGGCCATCGACGAACAGCGGCGCATCGTCGACTTCGTCGAGAAGCCTGCCGACCCGCCGGCGATGCCCGGCAAGCCCGAGCGCTCGCTGGCCAGCATGGGCATCTACATCTTCAATGCCCGCTACCTTTACCGCGAACTCGAGCGCGACATGGCGGACCCGGACTCCACGCACGATTTTGGGAAGGACATCATCCCCAAGATGGTGAAGGCGGGCGTTGCCGTGGCGCACCCCTTCGAGCTGAGCTGTGTCGGCGCGCGGCCGGGCCAGGCACCGTATTGGCGCGACGTCGGCACCATCGATGCCTATTGGGACGCCAATATCGACCTCACCGCCACCGACCCGCTGTTGAACCTGTACGACACCAACTGGCCGATCTGGACCTACCAGCCGCAGCTGCCGCCGGCCAAGTTCGTGCACAACCAGGACGACCGACGCGGGCTGGCGATCGAGTCGCTCGTGTCGGGCGGCTGCATCGTCTCCGGCTCGGTGTTCCGTTCGGTGCTCTTCTCGCAGGTGCGGGTGCACTCGTTCTCGCAGGTCAATTGGTCGGTGCTGCTGCCGAGCGTGCAGGTCGGCCGCGGTGCACGTGTCACGCGCGCGGTGATCGACCGCGACTGCGTGATCCCCGACGGCATGGTCATCGGCGAAGACGCCAAGGCCGACGCCGAGCGCTTCTACCGCACCGAGTCCGGCATCACCCTGGTCACCCGCGACATGCTGCGGGCCCTGCATTGACCTCGGAAGGAAGACAGCGACCATGAGAGTCCTGCACGTGGCCGCGGAGGTGTTTCCGCTGGTCAAGACAGGCGGCCTGGCCGACGTCGTGGCGGCACTGCCGGTGGCGCTGGCGGAGCAGGGGGCGGACGTGCGCCTGCTGTTGCCCGGCCTGCCGCCAGTGCTCGAGGCGGTGCAGCATGCCCGCCCGGTGATCGACATCGGTTCCTGCTTCGGGGCGCTGCGTGTGCGGCTGCTGCTGGGGCGCATGCCTGGCAGCCGGATGCCGGTGTACGTGATCGACGCCCCCTATCTCTATCGTCGCGGTGGCAGCCCCTACCAGGACAGTCAGGGCGAGGAGTGGCCCGACAACCTGCAACGCTTCGCACTGCTGGGCTGGGTGGCGGCTCACCTGGCCGCCGGCGATGCCGACCCGCAGTGGGCGCCGTCCATCGTGCACGCGCACGACTGGCATGCCGCGATGACCTGCGCCTACATGGCCGATCATCCAGCCACCGAGGCGGCTTCGGTGTTCACCGTGCATAACCTGGCCTTCCAGGGCCTGTTCCCGATGCACGACTGGCCGCTGCTCGGCCTGGCCTCGCGGCTGATGGCGCCTTCGGGGCTGGAGTTCCACGGTCAGCTGAGTTTCATGAAGGCCGGCCTGAAGTTCGGCCACAAGGTCACCACCGTCAGCCCCACCTATGCGCACGAGATTGCGACGCACGAGTTCGGCTGCGGCCTGGACGGCGTGGTCCGGGGTCGCGGCGCCGACGTGGCGGGCATCCTGAATGGCATCGACCCCGAGGTCTGGAATCCCGCGCGCGACTCTGCGATCGCGGTGCGCTACGACCACCAGCAACTTGCCGGAAAGCGGGCCTGCCGGCAGGCGCTGCAGGACGAGCTGGGATTGCAGCGCGACGACGACGCACTGCTGCTCACGGTCGTCAGCCGGCTGACCTCTCAGAAGGGCCTCGACCTGTTGCTGTCGGTGCTGCCCGAACTGATCCGTGCCGGCGTGCAGCTGGCGGTGCAGGGCACCGGTGAGCCGGCGCTGGAGGCGGCCTTCCGCATGGCCCAGCAGGCGCACCCGAAGCAGGTGCACGCGCATGTCGGCTACGACGAAGCCAAGGCGCACCGCCTGGTCAGCGGCGCCGACGTGATCGCCGTGCCGTCGCGTTTCGAACCCTGCGGGCTGACGCAGATGTACGGCCTGCGCTACGGCACCGTGCCGATCGTGCGCCGCGTCGGTGGTCTGGCCGACACCGTCACCGACGACGCCGGCCCGGAGGACAACGGGTCGACCGGATTCGTCTTCGATGCGGCGACCCCATCGGCGCTGCTGCGCTGCGTGCTGAGGGCCGTGGAGGTGCGCCAGGATCAGCAACGCTGGCAGCGCATGATGCTGCGTGGCATGACGCAGAGCCTGTCGTGGGCTGGCCCGGCACGGGCCTACATGGGCTTGTACCAGGACCTGCTGGCGCGTCGTGCGACGAAGCTCTGACGGCGCGGGGCTGGCGGAAGGGGCGGGATTCGAACCCGCGGGGGGCTGTTAACCCCCACACGCTTTCCAGGCGTGCGACTTAAACCGCTCATCCACCCTTCCGTACAAGCGGCCGCGATTCTAGCCGACCGGGTCGACGGCGCATTTGCGCAGCCACTCGATGAGCACGAACTCCAACGCCTTGGCGTGGGTGCTCTCCAGCACCACGGGGGGTGCACAGCCGGCCTCGTAGGCCTCGCGCCAGCGCAATGCACAGACGCACCATCGGTCGCCGGGCCGGAGGCCGCGAAAGCGCGATTCGGGCCGTGGCGTGATCAGGTCGTTGCCACGCTCCATCTGGAAGTTCAGGAACTCGACCGAGACCTTGGCGCAGACCACGTGGCTGCCGGCGTCGTGCGCATCGGTGTGGCAGCAGCCGTCGCGGTACCAGCCGGTCAGCGGGTCGTAGGAGCAGGCCACCAGGGGCGTGCCTATCACGTTCAGGGCCTGTTTCATCGGGGGCCGGCGCTGTCCTTCTTGTTCAGCAGCGCCATCGCGGTGCCGATCAGGCCAGCCACCTCGCCCATGTGGCCGGGCACGATCATCGTGTTGTTGGTGCGCGCCAGCTGGCCGTAGGCATCGACGGCCTTCTCGGCAACCTTCAGCTGCACCGCCTGCTCGCCGCCGGGCTGCTGGATCGCGGCGGCGATCTTGCGGATGGCGTCGGCAGTCGCTTCGGCCACCGCGGTGATGGCCGCGGCCTCGCCCTGGGCCTTGTTGATCTCGGCCTGCTTCTCGCCTTCGGAGCGCGCGATCGAAGCTTCGCGTTCGCCGGTGGCGATGTTGATCTGCTCCTGCCGCCGGCCCTCGGAAGCGGCGATCAGCGCGCGCTTCTCGCGTTCCGCGGTGATCTGCGCCTGCATGCTGTGCAGGATGGCCGCCGGCGGCGTCAGGTCCTTGATCTCGTAGCGCAGCACCTTCACGCCCCAGTTCAGCGCTGCTTCGTCGAGGGCCTCGACCACGCCGGAGTTGATCTGCGTGCGTTCCTCGAAGGTCTTGTCGAGCTCCATCTTCCCGATCACGCTTCGCAGCGTGGTCTGCGCCAGCTGCGTGATCGCGATGATGTAGTTGCTGGAGCCATAGCTGGCCCGCATCGGGTCGGTGACCTGGAAGTACAGGATGCCGTCCACCGTGAGCTGGGTATTGTCCTTGGTGATGCAGACCTGGCTGGGCACGTCCAGCGGCACTTCCTTCAGCGAGTGCTTGTAGGCCACGCGCTCGATGAAGGGGATCACGAACTTCAGGCCGGGAGTCAGCGTGCGGTCGTACTTGCCCAGCCGCTCGACCACCCAGGCGTTCTGCTGCGGCACGATCTTGAAGGTGCGGACGATGAAGATGACCGCGATGACGACCAGGACGAGTGCGATTTCCATGCGGAACCTTCAGGACAGGGGAGTGGGAGCAGCGAGCTGCAGTTCGCTGCCGCGGACCGCGACGACGACGAGCTCGCCGGGCTGCGGCGGGCCGCTTCCCGACCAGCGCGCCGACCAGCTCGAACCTCGGTAGTGCACGCGGGCGGTGCCATCGGGCAACCAGGCCTCGACCCGCACGGGCTGGCCGATGTCGAGGTTGACGTCCCGGTTCGATTCGGCCGGCGCAGAGCGTGGCGCACGGGCACGCCGCAGGTGCCACAACGCGGTGCCGGCGATGCCGACCAGGGCCGCGCAGACCAGCTGCGCCGTGCCGCCCAGCCCTTGATGCGCGGCCAGTGCGCCGGCCGCCGCACCGAAGGCCACCATCAGCAGGTAGAACGTGCCGGTGACCAGTTCGGCGGCCACCAGCGCGCCGGCCACCAGCCACCACAGCGTGGATGCGGTCCAGTCCATCGGGTCTCCATCGGCAGGGTCGGGGTCGGACGAGTGTAGCGACACGCACCCTGTCACCCGACACCCCTACACTTCGCGCTCTTTGCCGAACCGCCCGAGGCCGCTGGACATGCTGCGTTTCCACTTTCCGATCGTCATCATCGACGAAGACTTCCGCTCCGAGAACACCTCCGGATTCGGCATCCGCGCACTCGCCGAGGCCATCGAGAAGGAAGGCTTCGAGGTGCTGGGTGCCACCAGCTACGGCGACCTGAGCCAGTTCGCGCAGCAGCAGAGCCGCGCCAGCGCCTTCATCCTGTCGATCGACGACGAGGAGTTCACACCCGGCCCCGAGCTCGATCCGGCGGTGCTGAACCTGCGCAAGTTCATCGAGGAGATCCGCTTCAAGAACGCGGACATCCCGATCTACCTGTACGGCGAGACGCGCACCTCGCAGCACATCCCGAACGACGTGCTGCGCGAGCTGCATGGCTTCATCCACATGTTCGAGGACACGCCGGAGTTCGTGGCCCGCCACATCATCCGCGAGGCCAAGAGCTACCTCGACGGCCTGGCGCCGCCGTTCTTCAAGGCGCTGATGGACTACGCGCAGGACGGTTCCTACTCCTGGCACTGCCCGGGCCACAGCGGTGGCGTGGCCTTCCTGAAGAGCCCGGTGGGGCAGATGTTCCACCAGTTCTTCGGCGAGAACATGCTGCGCGCCGATGTCTGCAACTCGGTCGAGGAACTCGGCCAACTGCTCGACCACACCGGCCCGGTGGCGGCCAGCGAACGCAACGCCGCGCGCATCTTCAATGCCGACCATTGCTTCTTCGTCACCAACGGCACCAGCACCAGCAACAAGATGGTCTGGCACCACACGGTGGCGCCCGGCGACGTGGTGGTGGTCGACCGCAACTGCCACAAGAGCATCCTGCACAGCATCATCATGACCGGCGCGGTGCCGGTGTTCCTGACGCCGACGCGCAACCACTACGGCATCATCGGCCCGATCCCGCAGAGCGAGTTCTCGCCGGAGGCGATCCGCCGCAAGATCGCCGCCAACCCGCTGCTCAAGGGGGTGGACCCGAAGAAGGTCAAGCCGCGCATCCTGACCCTGACCCAGAGCACCTATGACGGCGTGCTCTACAACACCGAGACTATCAAGCACGCGCTCGACGGCTACGTCGACACGCTGCATTTCGACGAGGCCTGGCTGCCGCACGCGGCTTTCCACAAGTTCTACGGCGAATTCCATGCGATGGGCAAGAATCGCCCGCGGCCGAAGGACCAGCTGGTGTTCGCCACGCAGTCCACCCACAAGCTGCTGGCCGGCATCAGCCAGGCCAGCCAGGTGCTGGTGCAGGACGCCAGCGACCGCAAGCTCGACAGGCACCTCTTCAACGAGGCGTACCTGATGCACACGTCGACCAGCCCGCAGTACGCGATCATCGCGTCGTGCGACGTGGCCGCGGCGATGATGGAAGCGCCGGGCGGCCCGGCCCTGGTGGAAGAGAGCATCGCCGAGTCGCTGGACTTCCGACGCGCGATGCGCAAGGTCGACAAGGAGTTCGGCAAGGACTGGTGGTTCAAGGTCTGGGGCCCCGACAAGCTCACCGCCAACGGGATGGGCAAGAGCGCCGACTGGATCCTGAAGGCGGGCGACAAGTGGCACGGCTTTGGCAACCTGGCCGCAGGCTTCAACCTGCTGGACCCGATCAAGTGCACCTTGATCACTCCGGGCCTGGATATGTCGGGCCGATTCGCCAAGACCGGCATCCCGGCCAGCATCGTCACCAAATTCCTGGCCGAGCACGGCGTGGTGGTCGAGAAGACCGGCCTGTACTCGTTCTTCATCATGTTCACGATCGGCATCACCAAGGGCCGCTGGAACACACTGCTGACGGCGCTGCAGCAGTTCAAGGACGACTACGACCGCAATGCGCCGATGTGGCGCATCCTGCCCGAGTTCTGCGCCGCACACCCGCGCTATGAGCGCATGGGCCTGCGCGACCTGTGCCAGAGCATCCACGATTTGTACGCCCAGGGCGACATCGCGCGGCTGACCACCGAGATGTACCTGTCAGACCTGCAACCGGCGATGGCCCCCAGCGAGGCCTATGCGCACATCGCGCACCGCAAGACCGAGCGGGTCGACATCGACGTGCTGGAGGGGCGCATCACGACCTCGCTGCTGACGCCTTACCCGCCGGGTATCCCGCTGCTGATTCCGGGCGAACGCTTCAACAAGCGCATCGTCGACTACCTGCGCTTCACGCGGCGCTTCAACGAAGCCTTCCCTGGCTTCGACACCGACGTGCACGGGCTGGTCGAACTCGAGGTCGAAGGCGGTCCGCGTCGGTACTACGTCGACTGCGTGCGCGCCTGACGGCGCGCTGCGGTGCGGTCAGGCCTGGGGATTGCCGATCGCGATGTGGCTGAAGCCGCCGTCGACGTAGACGATCTCGGCGCTGATGCCCGAGGCCAGGTCCGAGAGCAGGAAGGCCGCCGTGTTGCCGACGTCGTCGATCGTGATCGGGCGGCGGATCGGTGTCGCGGCGGCGAATTCGGCGAGCAGTTTGCCGAAGTCCTTGATGCCCGAGGCTGCCAGCGTGCGGATCGGGCCGGCGGAAATGCCATTGACGCGGATGCCGCGCCCCCCGACGCTCTGCGCCAGGAACCTGACGCTGGCTTCCAGCGAGGCTTTGGCCAGGCCCATGGTGTTGTAGTTCGGCACCACCCGCATCGCACCGAGGTACGACAAGGTCAGCAGTGACGAGCCGGCACGCAGGTGGGGCAGGGCGGCCTTGGCCAGGGCCGGGAAGCTGTAGGCCGAGATGTCGTGGGCGATGCGGTAGCTCTCGCGCGACAGGCCTTCGAGGAAGTCGCCCGAGATGGCCTCGCGCGGCGCGAACGCGATGGCGTGCACGAAGCCGTCGAACTCGGGCCAGACCTGCCCGAGGTCGGCAAACATGCGGTCGATCTGACCGTCGTCGCCGACGTCGCAGTCGAACACCAGTTCGGAGTCGAACTCTTTTGCGAACTCGGTGATGCGCTCCTTGAAGCGTTCACCGACATAGCTGAAGGCCAGTTCCGCGCCTTCGCGCCGGCAGGCGCGGGCAATGCCGTAAGCGATCGAGCGGTTGGACAGCAGTCCGGTGATCAGGAGCCGCTTGCCGGCGAGAAAACCCATGTGCACCCCAGGCCGTGATAAGGGCGGAATTGTGGCACGGGCGCCGCGGGCTGAGCCGGTGCGATGCTCAGGGTCGAGCACGACTCTTGCTCGGGAAAAACGCTCTGGCTATAATGCGCTTTTCCCGAGTAATGCTGCATGGGCGGAATCTTCCAGCCCATTTTTTTTGCGCGATCGTCTTTTCCTCGGGCTGCAGTTCTGGCAGCCCAGGGCATCTGGGCGGCAGCGCGGACAGAGTAGCAGGTCGGCAGCGATTTCGGTCAAGCAACAAGGCGGGTCTGGATCTGAACTTGAACGGCAGCAAGCACGCAACGTCAGGCGATGTCGAGGGTGGAACCGTGCCGGTTCCCGCGAAGCGCCGTGATTCGCGCGAGGCGATCGAGGCCACGGTGGCTGGCTTGGGATACGAGCTGGTCGACGTGGAGCGTGCGCCGCGGGGACTGCTGCGCGTCACGATCGATCGCATTGCCGGCCGCAGCTACCCGTCTGGTGAGAGCGAGTTCGTGACCGTCGACGATTGCGAGCTGGTCACGCGCCAGCTGCAGTATTCGCTGGAGGTCGACGGCGTCGCCTACGAGCGGCTGGAAGTGTCGTCGCCCGGGCTGGATCGGCCGCTGCGAAAGGTGGCCGACTTCGAGCGCTTCAGCGGGCTGGAGATCAGCCTCACGCTGAAGCTGCCGTTCCAGGGACGCAAGGCCTACAAGGGGCTGCTCGGGCAGGCCGAGGGCGGATTCACGCTGGTGTTCCACGACGGCAAGGCCGATCAGGTGCTGGCTTTCGCCTTCGATGAAGTGCGTGAAGCCCGCCTGGTGCCGGTGATCGACTTCAAGGGGCGGCGTCAGCCGGGTGCTTCGGGCACCGGCGTCGCCGAGCCAGGTGCGCCACGCAAGACGCCTTCGGGTGCCGCGCGGCGGGTCAAGAAATCGGGCGCCGGCGGTGTCGCCGCCGAGCAGCCTGGGGTTGATGGAGGTCAGGATCGATGAATCGCGAAATGCTCATGCTGGTGGATGCCATCTCCCGCGAGAAGACGGTCGAACGCGACGTGGTCTTCGGCGCGGTCGAGGCGGCACTGGCGTCGGCCACGAAGAAGCTGCACGGCGGCGAGGTGGACATCCGCGTTGCGGTCGACCGTGACACTGGCGACTACGAAACCTTCCGCCGCTGGCTGGTCGTGCCCGACGCCGCCGGACTCCAGAACGCAGACGCAGAAGAAATGCTCTCGGACGCCCTGGATCGCATTCCCGACATCGAGGAAGGCGACTACATCGAGGAAGCCATCGACTCCGTGCCCATCGGCCGGATCGGTGCGCAGGCCGCCAAGCAGGTCATCCTGCAGAAGATCCGCGACGCAGAACGCGAGCAGCTGCTCAACGACTTCCTGTCGCGTGGCGACAAGATCTTCGTCGGCACCGTCAAGCGCCTGGACAAGGGCGACATCATCGTCGAGTCGGGTCGGGTCGAAGGGCGCCTCAAGCGCAGCGAGATGATCCCGAAGGAAAACCTGCGCACCGGTGACCGTGTCCGCGCCTTCATCCTCGGCGTCGATCCCACCCAGCGCGGCCCGCAGATCATGCTGTCGCGCAGCGCGCCGGGTTTCATGATCGAGCTGTTCGCGCAGGAAGTGCCCGAGATCGAGCAGGGCCTTCTCGAGATCAAGAGCTGCGCGCGCGACGCCGGCTCCCGCGCCAAGATTGCGGTGGTCTCGCACGACCGCCGTGTCGACCCCATCGGCACCTGCGTCGGCGTGCGCGGTTCGCGCGTCAACGGCGTCACGACCGAACTCGCCGGCGAGCGGGTCGACATCGTGCTGTGGTCGGAAGACCCGGCGCAGTTCGTCATCGGCGCGCTGGCGCCAGCGAACGTGCAGTCGATCGTCGTCAACGAAGAGCCGCACGCGATGGACGTGGTGGTCGACGAGGAAAACCTCGCCATCGCCATCGGCCGCGGCGGCCAGAACGTGCGTCTGGCATCGGAGCTGACCGGCTGGCGCATCAACATCATGACCGCCGAAGAGTCGCACGCCAAGCAGGCGTCCGAGTCCGAAGGCGCGCGCGCCCTGTTCGTCGAGAAGCTCGATGTCGACGAGGAGGTCGCCGACATCCTCATCGCCGAGGGCTTCACGAGTCTCGAGGAAGTGGCCTACGTGCCGCTGCAGGAGATGCTCGAGATCGAGTCCTTCGACGAAGACACGGTGCAGGAACTGCGCACCCGTGCCAAGGACGCGCTGCTGACGATGGAGATCGCCCGCGAAGAGAAGGTCGACGAAGTCTCGCAGGACCTGCGGGACCTCGAAGGCCTGACGCCGGAGCTGATTGCCAAGCTTTCCGACGGTGGCATCCACACGCGCGACGACCTGGCCGATCTGGCCGTCGACGAACTGACCGAAATGACCGGCATCGACGAGGCAGGCGCCCGCACGCTGATCATGAAGGCCCGTGAACACTGGTTCACCGCCTGATCGAACTGCCCGCCTGCACCCACCTCGAAGAAGTCCTGAAGGAAAACCGACCCATGGCCGTGACCACCGTCGCCGAGTTCGCTGCGCAGCTCAAGCGCCCGCCCGCGGCGCTTCTCGAGCAGTTGCAGTCGGCCGGCGTGACGAAGAAGTCGCCCGACGACGCATTGACCGAGTCGGACAAGGAGCGTCTGCTCGAGTTCCTGCGCAATGCCCACGGCACGGCCGCGGCTGCCGGCGAGCGCAAGAAGATCACGCTGACCCGCAAGTCCACCAGCGAGATCAAGCAGGCTGATGCCAGCGGCAAGGCCCGCACCATCCAGGTGGAGGTCCGCAAGAAGCGCACTTTCGTCAAGCGCGACGACGTTGCGCCCGGCAGTGACGACGCCGCCGCCGCACATGACGAAGAACTCGAACTGCAGCGCCGGGAGGAAGAAGCCCGCGCTCAAGCCGAACTGATCCGCCAGCAGGAAGCCGACCTTGCCGAAGCGCGCCGCGTGCGCGAAGAGCAGGAGCGCGCCGCGCGTGAAGCGGCCGAAGCCGCCGCTGCTGCGGCCGCCGCCGAAGCGGCTGCGAAGGCAGCCGCCGCCGAGGAGGCGGCACGCGTTGCGGCCGAACAGGCCAAGGCTGCTGCGGCCGCTGCTCCGAAGCAGACCGCTGCTGCCGCCAAGGCCGCAGCAGCAGCTGCCGCTGCCGCGCCAGTCGAACCGGCGGCGCCGGCCAAGCCTCCGGAGCCGCCCAAGCCCGTGCTGCGCGTGGTCAAGGCCGCCGACAAGGCCGCCGAGGACACCGCCAAGTCCGAGGATCTGGCCCGTCGCCGCAAGGCCGCCGAGGCCGAGGCTGCCGCCATTCGCGCGATGATGTCGGCGCCCAAGAAGACGCTGGTCGCGAAGAAGCCCGAGGAGCCGAAGCCGGATCCCAACAAGGAAGCCATCAAGGGCACGATCCACAAGCCCAAGGCGGCTCCCGGCGCACCGGCGTCGACCACGGCGGCCAAGCCGGGCGACAAGAAGCAGGTCAAGTCCGAGAAGCTGTCATCCAGCTGGGCCGACGACGCCGCCAAGAAGCGCGCGCTGAAGACCCGCAACGACGCCGGTTCGCGCCCGGGCTGGCGTGCGCCTCGCGGCGGCCGCCGCGGCGACCGCAATGACAGCGGTCCGACTTTTGCCAGCACGCCCGAGCAGCAGGTGCAGGAAGTGCACGTGCCCGAGACCATCAGTGTGGCCGACCTGGCGCACAAGATGTCGGTCAAGGCCAGCGAAGTGATCAAGCAGCTGATGAAGCTGGGCCAGATGGTCACGATCAACCAGCAGCTCGACCAGGAGACGGCGATGATCGTCGTCGAGGAGATGGGCCACAAGGCGCTGGCCGCCAAGCTCGACGACCCGGAAGCCTTCACCGAGGAAGAGCAGGCCGCGCAGGACGCCGAACAGCTGCCGCGCGCCCCGGTGGTCACCGTGATGGGCCACGTCGACCACGGCAAGACCTCGCTGCTCGACTACATCCGCCGGGCCCGTGTGGCCGCGGGTGAAGCCGGCGGCATCACGCAGCACATCGGCGCCTATCACGTCGAGACGCCGCGCGGCATGATCACCTTCCTCGACACCCCGGGTCACGCAGCCTTCACGGCGATGCGTGCGCGCGGCGCCAAGGCCACCGACCTGGTGATCCTGGTCGTGGCGGCCGACGACGGCGTGATGCCGCAGACCAAGGAGGCCATCGCGCACTCCAAGGCTGCCGGCGTGCCGATCGTGGTGGCGATGAACAAGATCGACAAGCCCGACTCCAACCTCGAACGCCTGAAGAGCGAACTGGTGGCCGAAGGTGTCGTGCCGGAAGACTTCGGTGGTGATTCGCCGTTCGTTCCGGTGTCGGCCAAGACGGGCCAGGGCGTCGACACGCTGCTCGAGCAGGTGCTGCTGCAAGCCGAAGTGCTCGAACTGAAGGCGCCGACCGCCGCGATGGCCAAGGGCCTGGTGATCGAAGCCAAGCTCGACAAGGGCCGTGGCCCGGTGGCCACGGTGCTGGTGCAGAGCGGCACGCTCAAGAAGGGTGACGTCGTGCTCGCCGGCAGCAGCTATGGCCGTGTGCGTGCCATGCTCGACGAGGACGGCAAGTCGACCGACGAGGCCGGCCCGTCGATCCCGGTGGAGATCCAGGGCCTGACCGAGGTGCCGCAGGCCGGCGACGAGTTCATGGTGCTGGGCGACGAACGCCGGGCCCGCGAGATCGCCACCTTCCGCCAGGGCAAGTACCGCGAAGTCACGCTGAACAAGCGCCAGGCCGCCAAGCTCGAGAACATGTTCGAAACCATGGGCGAAGGCCAGGCACAGACCCTGTCGCTGATCGTCAAGGCCGACGTCCAGGGTTCGCAGGAAGCGCTGGCGCAGTCGCTGCTCAAGCTGTCGACGGCCGAAGTGCGTGTGCAGATCGTGCACGCCGCGGTGGGCGGCATCAGCGAGAGCGACATCAACCTCGCCATCGCGTCCAAGGCCGTGATCATCGGCTTCAACACCCGCGCCGACGCCGGCGCGCGCAAGCTGGCCGAGCACAACGGCGTCGACCTGCGCTACTACAACATCATCTACGACGCAGTCGACGAGGTGAAGGCGGCGATGTCCGGCATGCTGGCACCCGAGCAGCGCGAAGAGGTCATCGGCATGGCCGAGATCCGCACCGTGTTCGTGGCTTCGAAGATCGGCACGGTGGCCGGCTGCATGGTCACCGCCGGCCAGGTCACACGCAATGCCCGCTTCCGCCTGCTGCGCGACAACGTGGTGGTCTACACCGGCGAGATCGAGTCGCTCAAGCGCATGAAGGACGATGTGCGCGAAGTCAAGGAAGGCTTCGAGTGCGGCATCAAGCTGAAGAACTACAACGACATCAAGGAAGGCGACCAGCTCGAGGTGTTCGAAGTCAAGGAAGTGGCAAGAACGTTGTAGCCCCCACGCTCCCTCCGGTCGCTGCCCCCCGAGGGGGCTCATGCAGCGGACCGTCAGAGCCGGATCCGCGCATGGGCTTGATCGGAAGCCTAGGAGCCCCGCCTTCGCGGGGCTCCTCGCTTGCAAGGACATGAACATGCGACACAAGAAGGCCGTTCCCAACCGCAGCTACCGCGTCGCCGACCAGATCCAGCGCGACGTGGCCGAGCTGATCCGCGATCTGAAGGATCCGCGCATCGGCATGGTCACGATCAACAGCGTCGAGGTCTCGCCGGACTACGCGCATGCGCAGATCTACTTCTCGGTGCTGGTCGGCGCCGCCGAGGACAGCGCCGCGGCGTTGAACGAAGCGGCGGGCTACCTGCGCAACGGCCTCTTCAAACGCCTGTCGATCCACACCGTGCCGACACTGCACTTCCACTTCGACCGCACCACCGAGCGCGCCGCCGATCTTTCCGCCTTGATCGCCAAGGCCAACGCCTCTCGAGCGAAGGAAGACTAGTGCAACCCCGCCAGGTCCGACGCGCCCTGCATGGCGTGCTGCTGCTCGACAAGCCCCTGGGCTGGACGAGCAACGACGCCTTGCAGAAGGCCAAGGGTCTGCTGCGTGCGTTGAAGGGCGGCCACACCGGCACGCTGGACCCGCTGGCCACCGGGCTGCTGCCGCTGTGCTTCGGCGCGGCCACCAAGTTCTCGCAGGCCAGCCTCGACGCCGACAAGCGCTACCGCGCGACGCTGCACCTGGGGCAGCGCACCAGCACGGCCGACCGTGAAGGCGAGGTCATCGAGCAGCGCGAGGTGCATGTCGACCTCGCCGCGATCGAACGGGCCTGCCAGCGCTTCCAGGGCACCATCGACCAGCGTCCGCCGATGCATTCGGCGCTGAAGCACCAGGGCAGGGCGCTGTACGAATACGCCCGCGACGGCATCGAGGTCGAACGTCCGACGCGCCCGGTGCAGATTCATCGCATCGACATCGTCGACTGGCAATGTCCGCTGCTCGTGATCGACGTGATCTGCAGCAAGGGAACCTACATCCGCACGCTGGCCGAGGACATCGGCCAGGCGCTCGGTTGCGGCGCCCACCTGGCCGCGCTGCGGCGCACCGGCAGCGGGCCACTCGACCTGACGCAGGCGGTCACGATCGAACAGCTCGGCGCCATGGACGAGGCTGCCCGCGAGGCTCGCTTGCTGCCCGCCGACGTGCTGCTGTCGAACTGGCCCGAAGTGCGGCTGCCCGACGACGAGGCCGGCCGCTTCCTGTCCGGCCTGCGCCGCCGCACCGCGCTGGCCGACGCACCGGCGGTGCGTGTCTACGGCCCCCAGCCGCGCGCCTTTCTCGGCAGCGCCCACATCTCCGGCGGTGAACTCATCGCCGACCGTCTTCTCAGTCCTCCCGAGGTACAGGCCTTGCTTGCCTGACGCACCATGACCCATCAGATCCGCAACATCGCCATCATCGCCCACGTCGACCATGGCAAGACCACGCTGGTCGACCAGCTCCTGCGCCAAAGCGGCACCTTCCGCGAGAACGAGAAGGTCGCCGAGCGCGTGATGGACAGCAACGACATCGAGCGAGAGCGTGGCATCACCATCCTGGCCAAGAACTGCGCGGTGACCTGGAAGGACACCCACATCAACATCGTCGACACCCCGGGCCACGCCGACTTCGGCGGCGAGGTCGAGCGCGCGCTGTCGATGGTCGATGGCGTGGTGCTGCTGATCGACGCGCAGGAAGGCCCGATGCCGCAGACGCGCTTCGTCACCAAGAAGGCGCTGGCGCTGGGGCTGAAGCCCATCGTCGTCGTCAACAAGGTCGACAAGCCCGGTTCGCGGCCCGACTACGTCATCAATGCCGCCTTCGAGCTGTTCGACAAGCTCGGCGCCACTGAAGACCAGCTCGACTTCCCGGTCGTCTACGCCTCCGGCCTGAACGGCTGGGCGTCGCTGAAGGAAGGCCCGGCCGGCGAGCAGTGGGGCCCCGACCTGAGCCCGCTGTTCGACACCGTGCTCGACCACGTGCCGGCGCACCAGGGGGACCCGGAGGCACCGCTGCAGCTGCAGATCTCGTCGCTGGACTACTCCACCTTCGTCGGCCGCATCGGCGTCGGCCGCATCAATGCCGGCACGCTGAAGGCGCCGATGGACGTGCTGGTCTGCGAAGGCCCGGAGGGCAAGAGCTACAAGGGCCGCATCAACCAGGTGCTGACCTTCGAGGGCCTGGAGCGCGTGGCCTCCACCGAGGCCGGCCCGGGCGAGATCGTGCTGATCAACGGCATTGCCGACATCGGCCTGGGCGTCACCGTGACCAGCGTCGACAACCCGCAACCGCTGCCGATGCTGAAGGTCGACGAGCCGACGCTGACGATGAACTTCTGCGTCAACAACAGCCCGCTGGCCGGCCGTGAAGGCAAGTACGTCACCGGCCGCCAGCTGTGGGACCGGCTGCAGAAGGAACTGCAGTCCAACGTGGCGCTGCGCGTGAAGGAGTCCGGCGAGGACGGCATCTTCGAGGTCTCCGGTCGCGGCGAACTGCACCTGACGATCCTGCTCGAGAACATGCGCCGCGAAGGCTACGAGCTGGCGGTCAGCAAGCCGCGCGTGGTGTTCCACGAAGTCGACGGTGAACGCCACGAGCCGATCGAGATGGTGACCGTCGACATCGAGGACCAGCACCAGGGTGGCGTGATGCAGGCTTTGGGCGAGCGCAAGGGCGAGCTGGCCAACATGGAGACCGACGGCCGCGGCCGCGTGCGCCTGGACTACCGCATCCCGGCACGTGGCCTGATCGGCTTCTCCAACGAGTTCATGAACCTGACCCGCGGCACCGGCCTGATCAGCAACATCTTCGACGGCTACGAGGCCTACAAGGGCGAGATCGGCGGCCGCAAGAACGGCGTGCTGATCAGCATGGACGACGGCGAGATCGTCACCTACGCGCTGGGCAAGCTCGACGACCGCGGCCGCATGTTCGTCAAGGCCGGCGACCCGGTCTACGAAGGCATGATCGTCGGCATCCACAGCCGCGACAACGACCTGGTGGTCAACGCGGTGCGCCAGAAGCAGCTGACCAACTTCCGCGTCAGCGGCAAGGAAGACGCGATCAAGATCACGCCGCCGATCGACCTCACGCTCGAGTACGCGGTCGAGTTCATTGCCGACGACGAATTGGTCGAGATCACGCCGAAGAGCATCCGCGTGCGCAAGCGCTGGCTGAAGGAACACGACCGCAAGCGCGCTTCGCGCGAAGCCGCCTGACCGGGCCGTGATGTCGCACCGCAAGGCGGTGCTGGTGATGGTGGCCGCCGCGCTGATGTGGAGCATCGCCGGCGTCGTCTCGCGGCACTTCGAGAGCGCGCGTGGCTTCGAGGTCACGTTCTGGCGCAGCGCCTTCAATGCGCTGGCGCTGCTGGTCATGCTGGCGTGGCTGCGCGGGCCCGCCGCGCTGTGGTGCACGCTGCGCGAGGGCGGCCGTGACCTGTGGATCTCGGCCGCCTGCTGGTGCGTGATGTACACCGCCTTCATGATGGCGCTGACGCTGACCACCGTCGCCAACGTGCTGATCACGATGGCGCTGGGGCCGCTGTTCACCGCGCTCGGCGCGCGCTTGTTCCTCGGCCATCGGCTGGCGGCGCGCACCTGGGCCGCGATCGTCGTGGCAGGCGTCGGCATCGGCTGGATGTACGGACGCGAGGTCGGCTTCGCGGGCTCGCAGCACCTGGCCGGCGTGCTGGTGGCGTTGTGCGTGCCGGTGGCCGCCGCGGTCAACTGGACCTTGATGCAGCACCTGCACCACGGCGACGACGAGCCCGGCGACATGCTGCCGGCGGTGCTGCTCGGTGCCACGCTGTCGGCACTGGTGACGCTGCCGCTGTCGCTGCCGTTCAATGCCTCGCCGAACGATCTCGGCCTGCTGGCGATGCTCGGCGTGGTGCAACTGGCCATTCCCTGCCTGCTGGCGATGGTCGTGACAAAAGTGCTGAAGGCGCCGGAGGTCTCGCTGCTGGGCCTGCTCGAGGTGGTCTTCGGCGTGGCCTGGGCCTGGCTCGGTGCCGGCGAGGCGCCGAGCACCGCGGTGCTCGGTGGCGGGGCGCTGGTGCTGGCGGCGCTGGTGACCAACGAGGCGATGACGCTGCGCGAAAGGGCCGTGGCCACCGCTTGACGGGGCGGAGCGCGAGGTGGACGCCCGGCATCAGGGCATCCCCGCTCGGCCACGCGGCGGAGCCGGGCCTAGGATGGGCGCTCTCACGCTCCCCGGTCACCGCCATGAAGCAGCTCTCCGGCCTCGACGCCACATTCCTGTACCTCGAGACGCCCGCGATGCCGATGCACGTCGGTGCGCTGAGCGTCTACGAGCTGCCGGCGGGCTACAAGGGCCGCTACGTCACCGCGCTGCGCCACCACATGGCGCAGCGGCTGCCGATGGCGCCGGCGCTGCGGCGCAAGCTGTGGTGGATGCCGCTGAACCTGGCCAATCCGGCCTGGGTCGACGCCGAGCCCGACCTGAAGGAGCACATCGTCGAGGTCAAGCTCGCCAAGGGCGCAGGGTTGCCCGAACTGGAGGCCGAAGTCGGCCGGCTGCATGCCGTGCTGCTGGATCGCAAGCGTCCGCTGTGGAAGTTCCATGTGTTCGAGGGCCTGGCGCCCTCCGCCAACGGCTGCCGGCGCATCGCCATCTACTCGCAGCTGCACCACGCCGCGGTCGACGGCCAGGCCGCGGTGGCGCTGGCCAACACCATCCTCGACATCGGCCCCGTGCCACGTGCCATCGAGTCCCGGCCTTCGAAGCGCGAGAAGATCTTCCGGCTCGAGATGACCGAGATGCTGCGCGGCGTGCTCGGCGGGCAGGCGCAGAAGGTGGCGCACATCATCCGCGAACTGCCGTCGACGGTGGGCACGCTGAAGGACGCGGCGTCGCAGGCCATCAGCACCTCGTCGTTGCTGGGTGGCAAGCAGGGGGTCTCGAACCTCACGCTGGCGCCGCGAACCTCGCTGAACGTGTCGGTCACCGAAGGGCGGGCCTTCGCCAGCGTGACGCTGCCACTGGGCGAGCTGAAAGCGCTGGGGCGAGCCCACGGCGCGACCATCAACGACATGGTGCTGATGGTCTGCAGCTCGGCACTGCGGCGCTACTTCGCGAAACGCCGCACGCTGCCGCGCAAGTCGCTGATCGCCGCGGTGCCGATCTCGCTGCGCGAGAAGGGCGACACCACCGCCGACAACCAGGCCTCGATGAGCCTGATCAGCCTGGGCACGAACATCGCCGACCCGCGCAAGCGTCTGGCCCACGTGAAGGCCGCCACCGCGGCGATGAAGACGACGATGGGCAGCCTGAAGAGCATCCTGCCGACCGACTTCCCGTCGCTCGGCGTGCCGTGGATCATGGAGGCCGCCACCGCGCTGTATGGCAAGGCGCGTGTCGCCGACCGCATCCCGCAGGTGGCCAACGTGGTCATCTCCAACGTGCCCGGGCCGCCGGTGCCGCTGTACCTGGCAGGCGCGAAGATGCTGACCAACTACCCCACGTCGATCGTCGTGCACGGCATGGCGCTGAACATCACGGTGCAGAGCTACGACCAGTCGCTCGACTTCGGGCTGATGGCCGATGCCGCCGCGATGCCCGACGTGCGCGAACTGGCCGATGCGATGCTGATCGCGTTCGACGACATCCGTGCCTTGCCGCGGCCCGGCGATGCCGATCACGAAGACGCCCCCGAGCCGCTGGTCACCCAGGCCGGCAAGCGCCTCGGCAAGGCCGTGTCGAGTGCCTCCAGCGCCGTCGGCGGCGCGGTGGGCAGCCTGGCGAAGAAGGTGATGGGCACCGCGATGGATGCCGCTGTCTCTCAGGTGACAGGAGCCCGCAAACGAGGGGTCAGGGCAAGCACTGACAAGGCTTCCACTAGGGACGCCACCCCAGCCAAACGCCGACGCGCCGGCTAGCATGCCAGGATGAAGTCTCCATTGCGCCGGCCTGCCGGCGGGTCGCCCTCGCGGCCGGTCCCCGATCCGTTCTCGCTGCCGCAAGTCGACGAGCTGACCCAGGCACCGGGCCCCTTCCTGATGATGCTCGAGGCCCGCGCGCCGTGGGAGTACGCGGCGCTGCTGGCGGCGATGCCGTGGCTGTCGCGCATTCCGCTCGGCGACGGCCACCCGGTGATCGTCTTCCCCGGCCTGGGGGCGTCGGACATCACCACGATCGCGCTGCGCAACTTCCTGCGCGACCGCGGCTACACGCCTTACCCGTGGAAGCAGGGCTTCAACTTCGGCCCGCGCCAAGGTGTGCTCGAGAGCTGCCGCGCGCAGGTGATGCAGGAGGCCGAGCGCCATGGTGAGAAGGTCAGCCTGATCGGTTGGAGCCTGGGCGGCCTCTACGCCCGCGAGATCGCCAAGGAGCAGCCGAATCACGTGCGCTGCGTGGTCACGCTGGGCACGCCGTTCGCGGGCCACCCACGCGCCACCAACGCCTGGCGCTTCTACGAGATGGTCAGCGGCCAGGCCACGCACGACCCGGCGCTGCTCGAGCAGATCCGCCAGCCGCCGCCTTGCCCCACGACCTCGATCTACAGCAAGACCGACGGGGTGGTGGCCTGGCACTGCAGCCTCAACGAGGCGGCGCCACATACCGAAAACATCGAGGTCCACGCCAGCCACATCGGCATGGGCATGAACCCGCTGGCCCTGTACGCCATCGCGGACCGGCTGGCTCAGGATCCGTCGGCGTGGAAGCCCTTCGACCTGCGCGGCGCACGTCGCTGGTTCTACAAGATGACACACCATTCGCCGATGCAGGCCGGAGGGTCGCGCTGATGCAGGTCTCTGCCAACGGCATCGGCATCGAGGTCGACGACCAGGGGCTGCCCGGCGGCGAGCCGGTGCTGCTGATCATGGGGCTGGGCATGCAGCTCGTCGGCTGGCCCGACGAACTGGTGCAGGGCCTGGTCTCGCGCGGCTTTCG
>Ga0075163_10002476_pt1 | contig 24761 bp, 24 predicted proteins | sample JI1023141ADNA_FD_71478 | JGI IMG/M metagenome (GOLD analysis project Ga0075163, IMG submission 71478) | Wastewater effluent complex algal communities from Wisconsin, to seasonally profile nutrient transformation and Carbon sequestration -... | ecosystem: Engineered > WWTP > Effluent > Algae... | reverse complement strand
CCAACGGCCCGGCGTATGAGAAGGACTTGCGCGCTGCTGTGAAGAACCTTTCGGACCGAGGACGGGTCGTCCTCGTGACTGCACACATGCCCGACAAGTGGATGGAAGAATCCAACACCAGCATCCGCAATGTGGCGAAGGACTTCCCCAACGTCCGGCTCGCAGACTGGGCGGCCGCGTCCGAAGGGCACCGCGAGTACTTCGTGTTCGACGGCACACACCTCACTGGACCCGGCGGGCGCGCGTACGCACAGACAATCACCGCGGCCTTGAACGCCAAGTAGCCCGCAACCGAAAGCGGTCGGGTTAGTCGCCGCCTATCCTGAGTTGGTGGAACTGGCCAATCGGGACGCACGTACACCATCGGTGTCGCGGCTGCCGCTCGATGCGCCCCTGCGCGAGGAGATCCTGGCCGCGCACGATGTGGCGCTCGCCAATGACGCCGACGGCTATGACGATCCGGCGACAGGGCTGTTCGTGTTCACAGCCACCCACTTGGGGACCCGCGATTGCTGCGATCTTGGCTGCCGCCACTGCCCCTATTGCGACTGACCGCCACTTAGCGACATCGGCTGGTGCGGTAGATCACAGATTCATCTGCCCGTATTAGTGGAACCATTGCTACTGGGATGAACTGGCGGTATCCCCGTAATCGTCACTAGTGGAATGGAGATGCCGATGGCGCGCTATCTGACATCGATCGAATCCACAGCCACCGCCGAACAAGCATTCGACCTCATTGCGGACTTCTCACGAATCACGCAGTGGGACCCCGGGGTCGTATCCGGCAAGCTATTGGATGCTGGCCCGATCAAGGTCGGCACCCGATTCGAGGTTGTCTCCGCAGTTGGGCCTCGTCGCATCCCACTGACATACGAGGTCCTCGAATGGAACCGGCCATCCCGCGCGGTCTTGCAGGCGACAACTCGTGATTTCACCTCCTATGACGTCATCACGGTGACCGATTTGGCAGGTAGTGGCAGTGAGGTCGTCTACGAGGCAAACTTGACTTTGCACGGCATTAGACGACTGGGCGACCCCTTCCTGCGCGTCGGCTTACAGGTAATCGGAAGGCGAGCAGAAGCCGGTATTCGTCGGGCACTGAAGAACGAGGTGCGGCCATGATTGTCGGAGTTGACTGGTCGCAGCAACTGTTCCGCCTCGGACGACGCAGCGTCGATATGGCAATGGAAGCAAGCGTTGTCGGTAGCTTCACCAAGATCGGCTACAACGTTCGATCCCGCATGTACGACTGGGACGCCTTGCCCGACATGACCGGACGAACCGTCGTCATCACGGGGGCGACGTCCGGGTTGGGACGCGCCGCCGCTGACGAACTTGGAGCCTTCGGCGCAGAACTCATCCTCGTGGGGCGCGACAAACGACGCACCCAAACTGCGGCGCGAAGCATCGCGAAGAAGCACGGTGGATCCGTGCAGGTTGTGATTGCCGACTTGGGAGAACTGGACTCAGTCCGGGAGGCTTCGGTCGAGCTTGCGCAACTGTCGCGTATCGATGCGCTCATCCACAATGCCGGCGCGCTCACCAATACCTACGAGGTCACGTCTGATGGCTTCGAGCGAACGTTCGCCACGCACGTTCTCGGACCCTTCGCCATGACCCGCGAACTGCTGCCGATCATCCAACGGACCGGCGACGGCCGAGTCATCACAATGACCTCCGGCGGAATGTATGCCGAACGGCTCGATGTCAAGAACGTCATGATGGGCCGCGACGACTACGACGGCTTGCGGGCTTACGCGCGCGCAAAACGAGCACAGGTTGCCCTGAACGAGGAATGGGCTCTGCGCGAACCTTCTGCTGCTGTGTTCCACGCTGTCCACCCCGGGTGGGCCGACACACCTGGCGTGCAGGAATCACTGCCTCGCTTCAATCGCGTCATGGGCCCGCTGCTGCGCGATTCGTACCAGGGCGCCGACACAATGGTCTGGTTGGCCGCCGCCGAAGAACCCCTGCGTAGTTCCGGCGTGTTGTGGCTCGACCGGCACCCGCGCCACAAGAACAAGGTGCCCTGGACGATCACTGGGCCGGAGCAATCAGCCGAGCTCTGGGACTTCGTCGAGCACCTGACGTCGCCGACACAGCCCTAACCTCCTGCTTGCCCCGAGGTGCTCCGAAACCCACCTACTCGCGGATGAACCCAGGCAGCAACGACCACCCATCAGACGTAGGGTCAACACATCTGGATCGGCCACCATCGGCCACCCGAGACAGGAGTCTGTGACGTGCCGCTGCCCGAACACGGAATGAACCGCGACGAACTCTTCGAAGAAGTGCTTTCCCGCAAGTCCGCCGACGCCAAGTGGGATCAAGGCCGCACTTTCAGCCTCATCTACCCAACCGGTCGCCAAGATGTGGATGACGTCTTGATGAAGGCCAACCGGCTGTACCTGTACGAAAACGCGCTGAATCCCATTCGCTTTCCGAGCCTGGGGCAGATGGAACTCGACGTCGTTGAGATGACGGGCTCGCTCGTGAACCTGCCTGCGGCAGGTGGCGGCACGATGGCGAGCGGCGGATCTGAATCAATTCTGATGTCCGTGTTGGTGAACCGGGACCGCGCCCAGCGGGATCGTGGCATCGAGCCGGCCAAGGGGAACATCGTGTACCCGACGTCGGCACACGCGGCGTTCGCAAAGGCCGCGCACTACCTCGAACTCGAGGCTCGTCCCATTCCGATCACTGCTGAATTCACCGCCGACGTCGACGCCATGGCCGACGCTATCGATGACAACACCGTGTTGATCATGGGTTCCGCGTATGGCTACCCGCACGGTGTGATGGACCCAATTGAAGACCTCTCCAACCTTGCGCTGGAGCGAGGAATCGGCTTCCACAGCGACACATGCGTCGGGGCATTTGTGCTGCCGTTCCTTGAACAACTCGGCTACGAGATCCCGCCCTACGACTTCCGCCTTCCCGGCGTCACGGAGATGTCGTGCGATGTCCACAAATACGGGTACGCCACCAAGGGCGCTTCCGTCATCCTGCACCGCAATTCCGAGTGGATCGGACTGCAGTACTTCCTGTACACAAGTTGGCCGTCGGGCCTCTATGGCACCCCAACTGTCGCCGGAGCACGCCCGGCGGGACCCATCGCTGCTGCCTGGTCGGTGATGAACTACCTCGGCATGGACGGGTACCTCGACTTGATGCGAGGTTTGATGGCGACGACGCAGAAGTTCCGCGACGGGATCGAGGCTATTCCCGAGCTGCGCATCATGGGCAATCCGATTGGACCGTTACTGACGTTCACCTCGGACGACATCGACACCTACGCAGTCTGTGACCTCATGGACGATCGGGGCTGGAACCTCGACCGCAACACCAACCCCAACGGGCTGCACATGATGATTTCGCCCTTGCATGAGAAGTACGTCGATGAGTTCCTCCTCGACCTGCGGTGGGCAGTTGCCAACCACGGCGAATCACGCGGAGTCGAAGCGCGCTACAACTAGTTGTACGAGTTGGGTACTCGGCAGAGTCGCAGGCAGCGGCTACAGAAGCGTCGCTGACTCTCCGGCGGCACCAGGCTTACCTTCTGAAGCTTCTTCGAATGCCTCGGCAATCGCAGTCGAACGGGACAGCCACACAATTCCAATGAAGATCACCACGGCCGAGATTGCCATCAGCACAATGTTCGTGACGCCGCCTGCGAGCGTCTCATCGAACAGGTACACACCCAGGATTGTCGCGACGATCGGATTCAGCGACATCACTGCTGGGAACGAAGCCGTAATTGGGCCAGCCCGGAAGGCCATCAGTGGGAACAACACCCCAAGCAACGCTGCAATCAACGTGACGTAGATCAGCCAGTTACCAAACAATGCACCCAACCCGCCGGATCCCTGAGCAATCGTTCCTTTGGTCAATGGCGCTACGAGACCGTTGATGAGGCCGCCCGAGACGCCGAGCAGGGCCGCTCGCGTAGCACCTGTGAACCGGTAGCCAACGGCGATGAACACCGCGCACGCGATGCCGACAACTCCAATCGCAACCGCCCACTTCGCATCCGATGCCGAATCAGTCCCCGCCTCGGGCTTTGCGAACGTGACGAAGACGCCGATACCAACAGTCACGACGATTGCCCCGAGCCAGTCGCTCCCGGTGATCGTGGTCTTGCTGATGAAACGGGCAAACGGCAGGATGAAGACGAGCTGAGTCACGAAGATGACCTGGATGACGGCGAGTTCGCCGAGCCCCAAAGACGCAACGTGGAATGCGTATCCCACAACCATGAGGGCGAATCCCAAGAGGAACAGCGGCGTCTTCAAAGTCCGCAGGACCGCTGATGCCTCACCACCCGAGCCGGCGCTGACATTGTTGGTGGCTTTGTGCTGGATGACGTTACTGAGCGCTTCAACCGCGGCAGCGATCAAGACGAGGACGACACCAAGGATCTGCGCACTAGACATGGCAGAAGTATCCGCGCCTGAATGTCTGGAAGGGCGAGCGAACCCTACGTACGTATGGGTTTGTTGCGAATGTCGCTCGGCCAAGATCGCGCCGAGTCCTGCTGTGGCCAGAAAATCGGGCTCGCGTGATAGTGACGGCGGCCACAAAATCGCCGCCCGAAACGGGTTGTTTTGTCTGATTTATCCCGTGACTCATCACGCAAAGTGATCTAAGCCCTGTCAATTCACTTGTATTTCCCGCAGGGTCGTCGGATGAATTCAACGACAACGCAGAAGAGAACTGACAAGGCCACGCGGTCGAGCAAGACAGCCGTGGCGATTGCCATTCCGGTTTTGACTGCGACCGCAGTGCTGGCACCCACCATGGGTGCAGGTGCAGCTGCGGCGGCAGTCCCGGGCTCCGAGCAGTCGATCCAAAGCGCACCGGAAAGCCGCATCTCGCATTACAGCGGCGGTGGCGTGACGATCCGCGGAAGCAAGTGGCTCGGGGGCAAGGGCGTCAACGTCATCCGCTCTCGCCAATGCACTGAGCTTGCGACCCGGTTGTACGCCAAGAAGGGCTGGGGATCTCTGAACAACATCTACGGCATGCGGACCAATCGCGTCTACGGCGGCAAGCTCACATTCCACCGCAACGGTTCGGGCTACGTGCCAGTGCCCGGTGACGTCCTTGTGGAACTTGGCGGCAGCTACCAGCACGTCGCCGTCGTCAACAAGGTGACGAAGAAGGGCATCGCAACCGTAGAGCAGAACGCCATGCCGAGCGGCCACCACTTCTACCCACTCAAGGGCAAGAAGGCATTCGGTGCCTTCGGCCCCCGCCACGTCGGCGGATTTATTCACAGCAAGAAGAACAAGAACACGAACTAATTAATCAGCTCACGCCCGAAGGGCCCACCGGTGAAATCCGGTGGGCCCTTCGGCATATGTGGGGCGTTTGCATTGTTAGACCGAAGACGTGCACATCAACTCGAATGGAGCGCACCATGGCAACTGCCATCTGGAATGGCCAAATCATTGCTCACAGCGACGACACCGTCGTCGTCGAAGGCAACCACTACTTCCCCAAGGAAGCGGTAACGGCCACCCTTGCACCGAGCTCGACGACCAGCGTGTGCCCGTGGAAAGGGACGGCCTCGTATTACTCCGTCGAGGTCGATGGAGACGTCAACACCGATGCCGCTTGGTACTACCCGGCTCCAAAGGATGCCGCGAAGGAGATCAAAGATCGCGTCGCATTCTGGCGTGGCGTGACAGTCACCAACGACTAATCGCCCAACAATCACCGGGCCTGCGTTTGGGTTTCGATGACTACTCGCCGTCGGCAACGCCGGCAAGCGCAGCTCGCTTGTCGGCGCGTCGCTGAACGAAGAAGTACGCGACCATCGAGGCGACACCAGCCAAGATCTGTGGGAGGAACCACACCACCCGCCACAGGACGTCGGCAGCGACGGCGGTCGGCCCGTCTGCACCATAAGCCGTGAGCAGCGCAACGAGCGCGAGGTCGACGGTGCCCAGGCCGCCAGGTGAAATTGGGATTGACACCAACAGCAGCGCAACCGAGTAAGCGGCGAAAATCTCAATCAGCGTCAATTGCCCCGGCCAGGCGCCAAGTCCACCAAGAGCGCATACCAACACGACGTAGGGCGTGAGCTGCGCAACCGCGTTGGCGACCGTGATTGCCTTCCACCTTGTCGTTACAAGGTCGTGGGCGTGAACCCTGAAGTCAATCAGCGCACCCTCAACATCAGGCGTTGGCTTCTTCAACTTCTTCATGATCGGGTTCAACATCCGGTATCCGAAGTGACCGACCTTTCGGGCGCCGTTCTCGCTTCGCAACGTCAGTACGATGACGATCACCGAAATGATCACTGCGATACTTCCGAGAACGGCTATGAATCCGTAGCCGGCTGTGTTGCGACCTTCGATCATGAGCAGGCCGATGGAGAGGGCCGGCATCGCCAGGGTGAGCAAATACACCCAGACCGCATCGGCAGTCACTGCAGCTGCGGATCGTGCAGGTGACACCTTGTAGAACGACAAGATCCGGTACTGGGCCCCGACCGCGAAGACGCCCCCGCCCGGAATCGCGCAGCTGATCAGGAAGCCCACTTGACGCTCAATGAAGCCTGGCCAGTACTTGAGTCCTGGGACCGAGACCAAGACGGTGAAGGGGTACGCGAAAATGTTCAACGCCCCCGCCAGAACGAGCGCGATCACCCATCCGACGGGCAAGTCCTTGAGCTGTTCGAGAGCTTGGCCGTAGTCGCCTAGCTTGGGGAAGATCACGGTGAAGATGCCGATCATGATGATCGTGCCAATCACCGTGGTGATGATCAGACGCTTCTTGCTTGGCTTCTTCTGGTTGCCCGGCAAGCTCGCTGCGAGGTCGGGCTCGCCCGAAGACTCCGCCTGTGCTTGCTCGGTCACGCGCTCGACGATAGTGGCTAACGGCACCACAATGGCGGTCGAAGAGTCGGCACGGAGTACAGGTGGCGTGCGCCGCGGTGGGAAGAACTAGGCGTTTGGCTTGGCAACCGGTCGTTGCATCGTCAACATGCGAGCCCGCGCCTGGGCAGGTGGATCATCGGGCACAATCCCCTTGTCTTGTGGGTCGCCGAGAACCAGTCGACGCTCACGGGGGCTCACTGCCAAGAGCAATGCAAGAACTGCGGCGACAACAACCATTCCGATCGCATCGGAAATCTGAATCAGCGAGTCCTGGGTAGCGCTCGACGTGACGAGACCGAAGAGCGTGAATCCTGCGGTTCCTATCAGCGCGATCTTCAGTTCGATTCGATTCAGGCCGGACGCTGCGAACAAGGGCACACTCCAGAGCACATACCAGGGCTGAACGACTGGCCCTAGAACCACCAGCGTCAAGAAAGCCAGGGCCGCTCCTCGAATCGGCGTGCGCCCCCATGGCCGCAGACACAGCCATGCGAGGACGCAGAGCGTGAGGGCAGTTCCGATAAGTCGGGCAATGGCCACGGTGTTGTCAGTGACGTCGAAGCCGAACAGGCCAAGCAAGCCGCCTACTGCCATCCCCACAGCAGTGGGCGGTGATAGCCAGGTCCGAACCTCCCCGGGTGTTGCCAAAGCCGAGACCCAGCCAAGGCCTGTCTTCGTAAAGACGGCGAGCACCCCAAGGATCACCCCAGCTATCAGCCCGGTGTACAGCCATCGCAACCAGATCCGAACCCATCCGGAGTTTGCCCCCGCCCACAGCAGGCCCACAAATGGCAAGGCCACGAGCCCCACAGGTTTCACGCTGCCGCCGAGAGTGATCAGGATGACGGCGAGGATCGGGAGCCGCTCCAGTGCCACAGCAAATCCGGCGACTACCAATCCGACCATCAGCGCATCGTTGTGCGCACCTGAAATGAAGTGCATGAGAACCAACGGGTTCAGGACTCCAAGCCACAGCGCCTTTGACGGCGAGATCCCGCAATGGAAGGCGATCTTTGGAACCGCCCACGCCAGCAAAGCCACACCCGCCACTGACAGCAGCCGCATGACGAGCGCGCCGCTATACGGATGTGGGCCGGTGAACTGCACAACACCGCGAGCCAACAGCAACCAGAACTGTCCATAGGGAGTCGGCGCCTCACCCCACATTGGGTCGACGCCATCGTTGAACCACCCCGGCACAGCCGACGACCCGCGGGTATAGGGATCAATACCCGCGACCATCAGCTTGCCTTGGGCGAAGTACGAGTAGACGTCGCGGCTGAACAGCGGTGGGGTCACGATAAGCGGTGCGGACCACGCCCCGAGCGCGAGCCAAAGGCGCTTGATATCGCGATCGCGACCACGCATGACGTCGTATCCGAGCAACAGCCACGACTGCAGCAGGAGGAGCACCCCGGCAACTACCGCCGTTTTCGAGACCACCGCGCCCAACGTGGTTGAGCGCAGCGCATCAACGACCGAGTTGTCGACGATCGCCGTGTCGAGTGGCAGCCAGCCAACTCCGAGCGCACCGAGTCCGATGAGGATCGTGCCGATGAGCCCGGGGATGACGGAACGTAGGACAAAGTCCAGCCAGGTGTCGCTCGGATTTGTCCCCATGGGTGGCCGATCAGCGGGATCACGCGCTGGCGGGATTCGCGCGGGAGGATCGGCTGACACGCGCCTGAGCGTACCTGCGCCGACCTCGTGAGTGGGCACTTGACGTCCAACGGGATGATGGTCTCGTGCGTAGCCGACAACTTGATGCCGCCGGTATCACCGATCCCGGGCTTCGCGCCTCCTATTTGAGATGCAAGCGGATTAACTCCGAGCATGGCAAGACCTACTACCTGGCGACGCTGTTGCTGCCCCCGGCCAAGCGTCCGTATGTGCACTCGTTGTACGCATTCGCCCGCTACGCCGACGAAATCGTCGACTCTCTCGATGACCAACCGGTGGCGCAGCGCTCTGCGGCACTGACTGAACTCGCTGATCGATTCTTCACGGATTTGGCACGCGGCTCCTCTGAACATCCTGTGTGTGCAGCGACCGTCGACACCGCACTTCGCTGGAACATCCCGACGGCACACTTCGAAGCCTTCATCGAATCGATGCAGATGGATCTGCACATCGGCCACTACGACACATACGCCGACCTGGAGAAGTACGTCTACGGTTCGGCAGCGGTGATCGGCCTGCAGATGGTTCCGATCCTCGAACCCTCGAGCGAGCGCGCCTACGGCTACGCCAAGGACCTGGGCTACGCATTTCAGTTGGCGAACTTCATCCGAGACGTGGGCGAGGACTTGGACCGTGAGCGGATCTACCTACCGCTCGACGAACTCGCCCAGTTCGGGGTCACAGCAAATGATGTCCGCAGCCGAGTCGTCACCGACCAATTTCGAGAAGCTCTGAAGTTCCAGATCGCCCGGGTTCGTCGGCTCGAGTCGGCTTCTCGACCGGGGATTGAACTGCTGTCGCCCGACTCACAGCCGTGCATCGAAACCGCTCGAATCCTCTACTGCGGCATCGTGGACGAAGTGGAGAAGAACGACTATCAGGTGTTCACCACTCGTGCCAAAGTCCCGCTAGGCCGACGGCTCGCCGTCGCCATTCCGGGGTGGCAGAAAGCGCGGCGGGCCCGCCGCCGGTAGTCGCTGAATCCCCACGCGCCCCCAGAAGACCCAGAGGCTTAGCGTCAGAAGCACTAGTGCGAACCCGAAAAGCAGGTCTTCGAAAGGCGCAAAGGCGATCCGGCCGTCACCGAGGAACGGTGGTGGGCCAATATCAGGCGTCGAAGTCCCGACGATGAAGTCACCGTTGTACCTGACGATTCTCAGTCCAGTCAGGATCGCATTGCTCACCAGCTGGAAGAACACGATGATTGCGTAGGAGACCCAGAACACTCTGCGAGTCAGCAGGCGGGTTCGCAGGACCACGAGGTCCACGGCCACCACCGCGAGAACCCCAAGCACTGCCAGTTGGGTGTAGGTCACGAGGAACCTCCCGCTGGCGGATCAGGCAGACCATCGCCCACCGGCCAGCCGCGAACGGCACGGACCGCCTCAAGCGTGAGAATCGCGCAACAGGGGATCACGATGAAGAACAACACCTCATCGAGCGGCAGGTCGCCCACGGCGAACAGCCCAGTGACCTGCGAGACATCAAACGTCCAGTGTCCGGCGCCGATGGCATAGAGATCCCACAGGCAGAAGATGATCACGACCGGTACCAGCGTCAAAAGCAGTCGTAGCATCCGACGGTAGACGTGCGTCCGGAACACGAACTCAAGCCACAGGGTGCCTATGAAACAGAAGGCAAGCACCGCTAGATACGCGAAGTTGCTCACCTGATAGACCGTAACCGCCCGAAATGTCCCGGTTCGATCGAGTCCCCCCTCACACCCCAAAACAGCGTGCCCATCCCCGCGGAACTCGATGTTCTTCGTACACTCGCATGGTGACTGTCCACAACCAGCCGCTGATCGGCGCGACGATTGACGCCCGCTATCGCGTCGACGCGTTCGTCGCCCGGGGTGGCATGGCGACCGTCTACCGAGCAACGGACCTGCGCTTAGACCGCACAGTCGCACTCAAAGTCATGCACGGCTCACTCGCCGAAGACCACGAGTTCGTGGCGCGGTTCGTCCGTGAGGCGCGGGCGGCAGCCCAACTCAGTCACCCGGCGATTGTCGGGGTATTCGATCAAGGCGAAGCTGACGGCTTCGTCTATCTGGCGATGGAATACGTCGACGGGCAGACCCTGCGCGACGTCCTGAAGAAGCGCGGTCGCCTCACCCCGCTCGAAGCCCTCTCGGTGATCGAGCCGGTGCTGGAAGCGCTCAATGCAGCCCACAACGGCGGATTCGCGCACCGCGACATCAAGCCTGAGAACGTCCTGATCAGCACCGACGGTCGCGTGAAGGTCGCTGACTTCGGCCTGGCCCGGGCAATCGTCACCTCGGAGACCAGCGGCCTTACGCAGGGACTCCTCATCGGAACTGTCGCCTACCTCGCGCCCGAACAGGTCGAGCGCGGTGTTGCCGATGCCCGCACAGACGTCTACTCCGCCGGCATCGTGCTCTACGAATCCATCGTCGGCCAAACGCCGTTTACCGGCGAGACTCCGATGTCCGTCGCCTACCAACACGTGCACGCACATGTTCCTGCGCCGTCCACGATCCGCCCGGAAATCCCTGCGGAAGTCGACGAACTCGTCCTGACGGCAACTAAGCAGGACCCCAACAAGCGCTTCGCGGACGCGTCCGACTTCGCCAGCAGTCTGCGAACAGTGCGCGCGCTGCTGCCAGTGGATGCTCAAGGCGCTACGGCCGAGAACCGGACGGTGATCCTCGATCGCACTGAATCGACCGTGACAGTGGGACCGTGGACGACAACGCCGGTCCCCCCTGCACCTGGCGCTGCCGCTGCGGCTGCGGCTGTTGCGGCGACCACTGGATCAGCGACCGACGTGCTGCCTGCTGCAGGTATGCAGGGCCCCCCTGGCGGCCCCTGGGTCGCTACCGGGGGTGGCGAGACCACCGTCGAGCAGCTGCCCGCACCCGAGCCCGAGCCCGAGACCGCACCCGCCGGCGCAGGCAACGAGCCACCTCCCCCACCGACCGAGCCCAAAAGGCGACGTCCTCGCCGTTTTCGGATCCTCATCGCCGCATTGGTGCTTGCTCTGATCGGCATCACCGCTGGCGTCGGTGCGTGGGCGTACACGAAGTCTCAGATTGTGACAGTTCCGTCGCTGGTGGGAATGACACCGGCAGACGCAAAAGCGACCCTCGCACCGAACGATGTGAGTCTCACCGTTGCCGGTGAGGACTTCAGCGCCAGCGTCCCCAAGGGCGCAATCCTGTTAACGGATCCCGCGGCAGGGACAACGATCAAACGCGGCGAGACCGTTACCGCACGAACATCCGCTGGACCGCAGACCGTTGCACTGCCGAAGGTCACCGGGCTCAAGCAGGCCAAGGCTGAAGCTAATCTTCGGGCGATCGGACTTACGGCCCAGTCGAGCGAGGAGTTCAGTGACTCCGTCGCCGCGGGCGTCGTGATGTCCAGCAACCCAAAGACCGGTGCCGTTGTGGAGGTTGGTAGCGCCGTATCCCTGGTCGTTTCCAAGGGTCCGCCGCCGGTCACCGTTCCTAGCGTTGTTGCTATGGATCGCGCATCGGCGGTCGCAAAGCTTCAGAGCCTCGGGCTCAAGGTGTCGGTCCGCAATCAGCTGCCAGTGGTGGTCGTGGGGCGGGTCTACAGCCAGAACCCGAGTCCCGGAACCGTGATACCTAAGGGGTCCACGGTCACGATCACCCTCGTCTAGCGCCTAGACCGTGCGCAGCGGCTTGTGCGCCGTCTCAGGCATCCGCACCGCCAGGAAGCCTGCCAGCAGCAGCACCGTCAGGACATAGAGACCGAAGCCCCACAACGGAATCCCGATGTTGGTCATCGCGGTCTGGACTAGTGGTGAAGTGCCGCCCAACAACGCGACTCCCAACGCCATCGATAGGCCCATCCCGACCCCGCGAAGGCGCGCCGGGAACTTCTCGACGAGTGTTGCGTAAAGCGCGCCCTCAATAGCAGCTGCGGGAATTGCAACCACTATCTGAATGAGGATCACCAGCGACGGGTTCGTTTCCAGAACGAACAGCGCTGGTACGACCACGACAGCTTGGGCAAGTAGTCCGCCGCCAAGCACCTTCCGGCGACCAAATCGGTCCGACGCCATGGCGAAGACTGGCAACAGCATCATCATGACCAGCAATCCGACAGTGTTCGCCGCAAATGCCTGACTAGAGCTCACCCCCGCCGCGATCGCCATCTCGGGGAATGCACCAAGCAGCGTCCAATAGGCAAGTGACATCGCGCCAGCAATCGGGATGACTCGCAGGAACGAACGGCGATGCTGCATCCAGATGGTCCGCAGTGGATTCGCTGTGACCTCGCTTGGTAACTCCGCCTCGTGTGCGAAGCGACGCACGAACAGCCCGGCAAGACCGAGTGCGGCGCCGATGACAAACGGGATCCGCCATCCGAATTCGGTCATTTGTGCCGTCGTCAGCTGACTCGTCAGCAACAGCCCAAGGGCGGCTCCGGCGAGAGAACCGGCAATGCTCATCGTGCTGTAGGCGCTGGCGAATAGTGCTCGTCGATTGCTGGGCGCCTGCTCGACGAGGTAACACGGAGCAGACGCATGTTCTCCGCCCATCGCGAGCCCCTGGAGCAGCCGGGCGAGCAGAAGCACGATCCCCGCCCAGAGTCCGATAGATGCCGCGGTTGGGCACAGTCCGATGATCAGGCTCGAGGCGCTGATCAGAATCACGCTGATCACCAGGGTCTGGCGTCGGCCGTACCGATCCGATACGCGACCGAAGAACCACGCACCGACCGGGCGGGCAAGGAAGCCCACAGCGAAGATGCCAAATGTTGCGAGCATGGCGGCGGTGCGGTTTTCACTCGGGAAGAACTGAGTCGCGAAGTACCCCGCGAACAAGGCGTAAATGCTGTAGTCGAACCACTCGACGAAGCTGCCGATCCCTCCGGCAACGACGGCCCGGATTGCCGGGCGTTGGGCGGTGACTTCTTCAGTGGGCGCAAGCGGCGCAACGGGGGTCTGAGTTGACATGGACCAGAGTTACCCCGGCGCATGAAGCCCGAAACGCACAGTGATGCCCGGACATTGGTGTACCGGTTCACCAATTGGCTCGGTTTAGCCGTGTGACTTTCGGGTACCTCTCGTCGCGAGCCGCGAAGCTGCGACGACGCCGATGCCGACCTAGTTCGCGCCGAGAATCTCGGCAACCATGAAGGCAAGTTCGAGCGACTGTTCCCGGTTCAACCGAGGATCGCACGCAGTCTCGTAACGGTCGGCAAGCTGATGTTCCTCGATGCCGAAGCTCCCGCCGATGCATTCGGTGACGTCATCGCCAGTGAGTTCGATGTGGATTCCGCCGGGGTGGCTACCGATCGCTTTGTGCACCTCGAAGAATCCGCGAACTTCGTCAATGACGTCATCGAACTGCCTAGTCTTGTGCCCAGAAGCCGATGTGCGGGTATTGCCGTGCATCGGGTCGCAGATCCACACGACATCTCGCCCACTGGCCTCGACCTTCTGCACGATGTCGGGCAGGACGTCTCGAACCTTGTCGGCCCCCATGCGGGTGATGAGGCTGATCCGGCCTGGGATTCGTTCAGGGTCCAGCCGGTCGAGCAGTCGCAGCGCATCATCGGGGTCTGCTGTGGGGCCCAGCTTGACGCCGATCGGGTTGTGGATCGTGGCCGCGAAGTTGACATGCGCACCTTCGGGGCTGCGAGTACGTTCACCCACCCACAAGAAGTGCCCCGATACCGAGTAGGGATTACCAGTGCGTGAGTCAATCCGCACCAGTGGCTCTTCGTAGTCCAGAACCAGGGCTTCGTGAGCTGCGTAGAAGTCGACCCGGCGGAACTCCTCCGGATCAGCACCACAGGCCTGCATGAAAGACAGCGCCCGGTCGATCTCGGCGGCCCACCGTTCGTAGCGTTGCCCGGCCGGGCTGTCACGGACGAAGTCCTGGTTCCAGGCGTGGACCTGCCGAAGATCTGCGTAGCCGCCCTGGGTGAAAGCGCGCACCAAGTTCAGCGCCGCACTCGAGGCGTTGTATGCCTCGATAAGCCGGTGGGGATCCGGTTTGCGCGCACTGGGATCGAAGATGATGTCGTTCACACCATCACCGAGGTACGAGTTGGCAGTGATGCCGTCGCGGGTTTCCGTCGGTGCAGATCGTGGTTTGAAGTACTGCCCGGCCATCCGCCCGACCTTCACAACGGGCATCCGAGCGCCGTACGTGAGGATCACGGCCATCTGCAGAACTGTTTGCAGCCGTGCCCGAATCGAGTCGGCCGTGTTCGCTGCGAACGTTTCGGCGCAATCTCCGCCCATGAGGACAAATGCCTGACCTGCGGCTACCTGCGCTAGGTGACCCCGAAGCTGGTCGCACTCTCCGGCAAATACCAGCGGCGGAAGCTTTGAAAGTTGGCGGCGCACCGAGGCGAGCTCATCGGCGTCGGGCCACTGCGGCTGATGGGCAGCGGGCAGATCCGGCCATTCGATCACGGTAGGAAGTTCTTGGCCGAATGCCTGGCGAACGTCTGAAGTCACACCTAGAAGAGTAACGCCCCTACGCTATTGCGCGCCTGCGGCATTTGCTGCTGCCGCTTCCTCCGCACGTGACTGTTCCTCCATCTTGCGGAAGAACGCGCGTTCATCGTCCTTGCGGGGGTACTTCCACCACACCAACCCCAGGGCGAACAAGGTCAGCACAAGCGCCAAGACATAGGCCACGGATTTCCCTTCGGTGAACGCCTTGTCCGCGGCAGCAGTCAGTTGCGCCGCAGGTGCCTGTGGGTAGCTCGCCGCGACGGCCTCGGCTCCTTGGTACGAGCCAACAATCTGTTGAGCTGCCTCATCCGACAGATTCGCTGCCTCTTGTGGCGGCAACGAGGCAAAGGCTTTCGTGAAGTAATTTGCGTAGACAATTGCGAGCACTGTGCCCATGACGGCCTGCATGATCGCACCGCCGAAGTCGCGGGTGAGGTCAGTGAACGCCGACCCCATCCCCGCCCGAGACACTGGCAGCGAGGCCATCAGTGCGTGAGCTGCCGGGGTTGCACAAATGCCGACGCCGCCACCAACGATTGCGTAGGCGAGCAGCACGACTCCGATTCCCGCGCCGCTGCGCCATGTGACCACCATGACGACGAACCCGATGGCGACCACAATGAGCCCAATCGCCAAGGTGAAACGGGACCCCTTGCTCGCGACCATCTTGCCCGCCAATGGCGACACCACCATCAGCGCCAAGGACATTGGCAACGTCACGAGCGCGGCCTTCAGGGCGTCGTAGCCCAGGACGTTCTGTGTGAATTGCGATCCGAGGAACAACGCACCCATCAGCGAGCCGAAGGTAATCGTTCCAGCTACTGCAGCCACCCAGAAGCTCGGCGCACTCGCGGCCTGCAGGTCAACCAGGGGGCGCGGCGCACGTGTTTGACGCCAGAAGAACAGCGCAATCGAAATCGCTGCCACCGCGAACAGCACACCCATCGTGGCGCTGAAACCGTTCGGAAGGGTCTGAATGCCCATGATGAGACAAGCGACACCGATGACCGACAGCACGCCGCCGATGTTGTCCACTGGGCTGTCTTCCTCGCCCGCATGTGCCGGGAGGACCTTCAGCGCCAGCACGATGACCACTACCGCCAGCGGCAGCGCGAAGAGGAACACCGATCCCCACCAGAACACCTCAAGCATCGCACCGCCGATGACCCCTCCGAGCGCTGCTGCACCTCCCCCGATGCCCGACCACAGTGCGATGGCTCGCGTCTGAGCGGCCCCTCGCCAGAGCGCCGACACCAATGACAACGTGGTGGGGAACATGAGGCCCGCAGCGAGTCCCGCGACGTAGCGGGCGAGGATCAGGAACTCAATGTTGGGAGCGTAGGCAGAAGCGACCCCGGCCGGGATCGTCAGCACTGCCCCGAAGAGCAGGAGCTTTCGGCGGCCATATCGGTCACCGATCGCGCCGAGATACAGGACCGAGGATGCCAACCCCATCGTGAACATCGACGCGACCATGGTCTGTTGAATCGTCGACGCATCGAGGTCGCGGCCAATGTCCGGAAGTGCAACGTTGGCGATCGACAGGTTGATGTTGGCGACGAATGCGCCCAAGATCAACGTGAAGAGCGCGATTGCCGCATGAGGGGGCGTTGACGAACGCGATTCCATGTGACTAGTGCTGAACTCTCTCACCCTTTTGCTGGCCAATGCCGGCGAGCAATTCGTCGAACCAGGGCTGGTCGATGTCGAACGGCTTCCCGCCACGGATCCGCGGGAACTCAATCGGGCGCAAGACGTCGCCCTGGTCTTCATCCTGACCGATGACTCCGCCTTCGCCTCGCAGCGCAGCGTCCACCGCGAGGTCCGTGCAGGCTCGAATCAGCGCGAGATCCTCATCGTTGGCAGCTGCCGACCGTGAGAAGTAGCCGCTCTTGAATACCTGAGTCTTCTCAGCGCCGAGCATCTTCGAGAACTGGTCGCCGAACCACTGGCCGGGGTTGACCTTGTCGAGTTTGACGTGCCCGAACGGGTCGCGTGGGACCTCCGCACCCGATGCCTCGAGCTCAGCAACGATCGCGTCAAGGCCAGCACCTTCCGACAGGAAGACATTGACGTTGCCAACCTCGTCCATGACGGCGGAGAGGCGCTGCGCCTCGGCAGCGAGATCGATCGCCATTTCAGGCACAAACACCGCGTGAACATCCCAGGCCGCCTGCGATAGGCCAACTCCGGGCAACCACTCCTGGGACGTCACCCAACCGCGATACTCCTGCGCGGTCGCCGCGGTCAGCCATCCGCAATGACGACCCATGACCTCATGAATGATCAGCGAGCGCGGGTTCGCCGAATGCTCAGCGATCACGTTCTGGGCGAACAGCGACCCTTGCTCAGCAGCCGTCCAGGCACCGAGGGATTGCTTGATCGGGAACACGTCGTTATCGATGGTCTTGGGAAGTCCAACCACTGTCAGTTCATAACCGTGTTGATGCAGATACGCAGCCAAGTCTGCTGCCGTGGTGTTCGTGTCGTCGCCTCCGATGGTGTGCAGGACCTGGACACCATCGCGGGTGAGTTGTTCGGCTGCGGCCTGCAGGGGGTCAGTGCCTTCCGGCACGAGGCCGCGCTTGACGCAGTCCTCCACGTTGGTCAGCTTGACTCGACTGTTGCCGATTGGGCTGCCACCGAAGTCCTTGAGGAGGCCCGCAGAAGCGCGGACTTCCGGTGTGATCTCGATCGAACGGCCGCGGAGCAGGCCGTCATAGCCCCCGAGATAGGCGATCAACTCGACGTCTGGGGCGATTTCGGTGTAGCGCTCAATCAGCCCACCTACGGCTGCTGAAAGGCATGGGGCGAGTCCACCGGCGGTCAACATGGCAACTTTGCGAACAGTCATAGTCCGGAACCCTAGCGGTTCTTCGACGTAATCTGTGACCTTCAATCACCCAAGCGCTCGTCGCGGCGGGCGTATCCGCGCACCGCTCGCTAGGGTCGCAGGCATGACGATTCTGGCTATTGATGCAGGCACCACAGGAGTTACCGCACTACTCGTGAGTCGCGACGCCCGAGTAGTGGCGAAGGGGTATTCGGAGTTCCCGCAGCACTTCCCCGCCGACGGCTGGGTCGAGCATGATCCCAATGAGATCTGGGCGGCGACCCTCAACAGCGTGAAACAGGTCCTAGAGTCCTCCGCCATCGCTGAGCACGGTGCTCCGACTGCTGTCGGCATCACCGACCAGCGCGAGACCATCGTGCTCTGGGACCGCGAGACCCTCGGCAGTGCTCGCATGGCAATTGTTTGGCAGGACCGACGTACAGCCGGATTCTGCGACCAACTCAAGGCCGACGGCCACGAGGACCGGGTGCGGGAACTAACGGGCCTGCGGCTTGATCCGTACTTCTCTGCGACCAAGCTGTCGTGGATCAAGAAGCAGGAGCCGAATGTCTGGGCTGGCGTCGAATCCGGACGTACCGCAATCGGGACGATCGATTCGTATCTCATCGCTCGCATGACCCGCGGCGTCACTCACGTCACCGACGCATCAAATGCCTCGCGTACCCTGCTCTTCGACATCAGCACCGGCGAGTGGAGCCAGGAACTGTGCGATCTGTTCGGGGTCCCGATCGAGGCATTGCCAGAGGTGGTTCCGTCGTATGGCCAGGTCGGAACAACTGACCCGGCATCGTTCGCGGGCCTCGAACTTCCCATCGCAGGAATCGCCGGAGACCAGCAGGCGGCGTTGTTCGGTCAGGCGTGTTTTGAAGTCGGATCGAGCAAGTGCACCTATGGCACCGGCTCATTCGTGTTGGTGAACACCGGCGACAAGATCGTTCGTTCAGATGCTGGCCTGCTGTCCACGGTCGCATGGAAGCACCCCGACGGAACGCTCACGTACGCACTCGAAGGCGCCATCTTCGTGACGGGCTCCGCAGTGCAGTGGCTGCGCGACGGACTCGGAATCATCGAGAACGCGTCCGAGACAGAGGAAATGGCGCTGTCCGTGCCCAACTCGGCCGGAGTCGTCTTCGTTCCAGCACTGACCGGCTTGGGCGCACCCGATTGGGATCCCAACGCGCGTGGTGCAATTTTCGGACTCACGCGCGGTGCGACCGCCGCCCATGTGGTCCGGGCAACTCTCGAGGCGATTGCCTTTGAGGTTCGCGATGTGGTGGATGTGATGGTGAACGAGGCAGATGTTGAGCTTCCCCGCCTAACTGTTGATGGTGGTGCGGCTGCCAACAACTTCCTCTGCCAGGTTCAAGCAGACCAGGTTCGCGTTCCCGTTGTTCGTAGCGAGATCCTCGAAACAACCGGCCTCGGGGCGGCATTCCTCGCCGGGCTCGGCACGGGGTTCTGGCCGAACAAGGAAGAGCTGGCGAAGTCCTGGCGGTCCGATCGCACATTCGAACCGGGCGACCGGGATGAACAAGCCCACCGTCGTTGGCGAGTGGCTGTCGAGCGCACCAAGAACTGGGCCACCGCCGCCAGCAAGTAGTTCTACTGCGCGAGCGGGTACAGCGTCAGCAGGAGCGCCCGCTCGGTGCTCGCACTAAATTCGATGCCGTACTGCTGCTGCACGTGCGCAATGAAGAGCTTGCAGTTTTGTCGATGAAGTTGCGGGTCATTGGTTGCCGCGTCCTCGGTCTGCAAGGTCGTGAAGGCGGCTTGGAGTTCGGAAGTCTGGAACTGGACTGTCGGCGCTTTCTCCTGCAATACCGCCATGAAAGTTGCGAACTGCCCAGCGGGGGCACTCGTAGGCGCAGCAGATGGCGACGCTGGAGACGAAGCGCTCGACTGCATCGGCGCAGGATCAACCGCCTCCGTCGTCGAAGCGCAAGACGTCAGCAAGATCGCGCCGCAGCAGGCAAACGCACCCGCACTCAACAGCTTCGTTGCACGACTCATAACGGAACCGTAAGCGAAAGATGCCGTTGTTGACTCGCCACGATGGCCCGAATGGAACGGCGACTACCCGGTTCCCAGGTGCGCGATATTGCTAGGAAGCGACGCTGTTTGTGTCAGATTGAGCATCAGCTGGCGCTGCCGATGTGTCATCGGCCGAAGTAGCCTCGGCCGCTTCCGCCTTCTTCGCCGCGATGAGCTTCATGGCCTTGTTCGCGTACATGTCGGAGTATTCCTGGCCGGACAACTGCATGATTTCGTACATGATTTCGTCAGTCATCGACCGCAAGACGAACCGGTCGTTTTCCATGCCCTCGTAACGCGAAAAGTCCAGTGGCTCGCCGATATTGATCGAAATCTTGCGGACGCGTGGAAGTCGCTTGTTCGGCGGCTGAACGTCGCGGGTTCCGTGCAGCGCCACCGGGATAACCGGGGCATTGCCTGCCAGCGCCATTCGAGCGACCCCGGTGTGGCCACGGTAGAGCTTGCCGTCCGGTGAGCGAGTGCCCTCTGGGTAGATGCCGAGGATGTTTCCCCCGGCGAGCACCTTCACGCCAGTGCGCAATGCCGCTTCACTCGCGTTGCCACCGGAGCGATCGATCGGCACCTGGCCCACGCCCTTGAAGAAGGTCCGCATCAAGAAGCCCTTGAACCCTGGCGTGATGAAGTACTCGTCCTTTGCCAGGAAGGTCATCGGCCGCTTCACCATCAACGGCAGGAAGATCGAGTCCATAAACGAGTTGTGGTTGATCGCCATGATCACCGGGCCTTCGGCCGGCACATATTCCAGACCCGTCACCTTAGGGCGATACAGCACGCGCAGAAGCGGCCCGAGGAGGATGTATTTGAGTACCCAGTACAGCACTGAAGTACTTCTCCTCTCACCGTCGCTTCTAGGACATCGTCGGACGCCGACGTGCGGCGGTTGCTCGCCTACCCTAAAGCCCCAGCATCGGCCACGGCAATGCACTCCGCACAAACGGTCAGCATGTGGGTGGTGTTATGCACTTTTTCGCGCGCGTGCAACCATTCTTTTTGAAGATCGTCGGTGATACTAACCCGGAAAACCCGCGGCGGACCGCCAGATCGCCCAATCGAAGACACCCTGGTGCCAGTTGGCACCTGCGAGGAGGAACCGTGCCACTTCTGCCAGACGCCGAGCCATACGCACATGACGGCAACAAAATCGGAATCATCGTCAGCCACGGATTCACCGGCCAGCCGAAGTCTGTGAAGCCGTGGGCCAAGCACCTCGCGGCAGCCGGATTCACAGTTCGGGCACCTCGCCTGCCAGGGCACGGCACACGTTGGCAGGAAATGAACAACACGGTGTGGCAGGACTGGTATGCCGAGATCGAGCGTACCTATCGTGAACTCGCCGACAAGTGCGACCAAATCTTCGTCATGGGGCTGTCGATGGGCGGGTCGCTCGCGCTGCGCCTGGCAGAAGAAAAGGGCAAGGGCATCGCCGGAATCGTGCTGGTCAACCCGGCCGTGCACAGTGAGCGCCCCGACCGGCACCTGCTGCCCGTGCTTCGACTCGTGGTTCCGGCGTTTCCAGGAATCGTGAACGACATCAAGAAGCCCGACCAAGATGAAGGCGGCTACACCAAGATGCCGCTCAAGGCTGCCTACTCGTTGACGCAACTCTGGTCAGCCATCAAGACAGACATCACGAAGGTCAATCAGCCGATCCTCGTCTTCCGTAGTGCCGACGACCACGTTGTTGAGCCATCCAACACCGCCTGGATCCTGGCGAATGTTGCAAGCAAGGACGCCGAAGAAGTCGTGCTCCATGAGAGCTACCACGTCGCGACCCTCGACAACGATGCCGAAACGATCTTCGATGGCAGCCTTGAGTTCGTGAACCGCGTTCTCGCTAGCAAGCAAACGGCGAAGTAGTCACATGTACGACAACGAATCCGGAGACAACTTCGTCCCGCCTGAGCCGCCGCCAATCAAGATCAACAACCCGGTCACCGCGTTACTGCTGATCGGAGTTATCGGGGCACCGCTGGTGTGGGTCATCGTCGGAATGCTGCTCACCTTCGAGCCCGCGAAGCTCGGCATCGTCTGCGTCTTGATCTTCGTCGGGTGCTTTGTTGCTTTGGTGGTTCGCTCGCAGGGTGGCGGATCGCCGCCTCGCGAGGGCTGGGAAGACGGCACCGCCCTCTAGTTACCTGGTGGCCCGCGCCGTCGCTGCAGGATTAGTGGCGCGCGAGGTCGGCTGCGCCGACAAGCCCGGCGCGATTTCCGAGTTCCGCGAGACGGATTTCGGGAATGGGTCGATTCTCCCGACCTGACAACGCTGACAAGAACGCCCTGCGGGTCGCACCCAGCAGCAGATCGCCTGCTTCACTGACTCCCCCGCCGATGACAAAGCAGCCCGGATCAAGCAAAGACGTAACGTCGGCAATTCCCTGGCCAAGCCAACGCGCTAGCGAGTCGAAGGCGGCCAGCGCCACCGGGTCGTCCTTGCGGGCAGCGATCGTGACGTGCTGACCCTCCACACCTTCGGGGGTGCCGTCACCAAGGTCCAAGAGCACCTGGGCTTCCTTGCGGCGTTCGGCAGCCAACAGACGCGCCTCGCGCACCAGTGCGTTGCCGCTTGCGTATTGCTCCCAACAGCCTCGATTCCCACAGGCACACAGCCGCCCACCTGGCTCGATGTTCAAGTGGCCGAACTCCGCGGCAAGCCCGTGGGCACCTCGGTACAAGTTCCCACCGAAGATCAACCCACCGCCGATACCGGTTCCGACGGTGACGCACACCATGTCTTCAGGCAGTTGTGCGCCGCTGAATCGATATTCGCCCCACGCCGCCGCGTTCGCATCATTCTCGACCACAACTGGGATGTTGACCTTGCTTTCGATAGCAAGCTGCAGTGGTTCATCCGACCATCCAAGGTTCGGTGCGAGCAGTACCCGCGAGCGCTTCTCGTCCACAAATCCCGCAAAGCCAATCCCTACGGCCTCAATGTCGTATTCGCTCTTGTATTCGTTAACGAGGTCGATAACCACCTTTTCAAGCGCATCCGGACCTCGCGACGGGGTACTGCGACGATCCATCTGAAGGATGTTGCCGTCATCATCGACAATACCTCCGGCGATCTTCGTTCCGCCGATATCGATGCCAACAGCTAATCCCATGCCAACTCCTGAAGTCGCGACCGTTTCTTCCGACCACGCTATCGGCGCTTTCGTGCCGTGGCATCTTCGATGGGAGCTTGTTCCGCTGATCGGATTTGGTGATCATCAGGCGGGTACTGGTTGGTAGCTTCCAAGCCCAACCGAATCCGCAAATCTGCCCTAGGTATCTACCCGACCAGGTCAGTCGATATCGATGTGTTCGACCTTGGTTGAGGATTCGCTGCCCGAAGCCGCCAGTCCATCGACGGCCTGTTTGACAGCCGCGGTGACAGCGGCAAGCGCTTCGGTGATGCCGTTGGCCGCCTCCGGAGACACCGTCTTGAGTAGGTCGACCCCCTGGCAGATCGGGCAGGTGTCGCACGTTGTTCGTTGATGTTCACCCGACGCAGCGGTGTGAGGTGATTCGCCTGGCTCCTCAAACACCACATCGACTTCGTCGTCGACATCGGCCGATGCAGCCGCGCCAGAGGCGGTGCGGGCAGCAGTTCGCATGGTGACCGTGGCCTGTTCGGCGATCCCACGCAGCGTGTCGTTGAGCCCGGACTGTTCGGCCCACTGAACAACACTTGCCGCGAGCTTCACAGCCTCTTGGGCGGCGGTTCCAACGTCACCTGGGTTCGGCTCTTCGTCGGACCCCTCGGCGTCGGCATGCCACCACGGCGGGTGTTCTGAATCGCTCACGAACTCTTGTCCTCTCGTCGCCATTGCGCCGGGTCGGGGGTGAACATCACCAGTAACCTGCCGGGCTCGAAGTGTGCACCAATGACGGTGCACCGCCGTAACGCACTTGGCAACGACAGTACCCGGCGGTGCGGTCCCACGGTGACAACAAGTTCGTCGAGTCTGCGACCTAAATCAACATCACCCTTTGCCACCAACGGCAGCGCGATCGACAGCTCGAAGTCCTCGCCCACCCGCCGCACCGTGAGCGGCTCCGGTGTCTCGACCACGGCAATGGGATCGTCCTGCCCGTACACGTCGGCAGCGAGCTGCGCCAGCGCCCCTGGGCCGACAGGCTCAGCAGCCTGGTACCCCGCACGCCACACACGCAGCGGGTCACAATCCGACTCGATCCGCGCGAGCTGCACCGCCTGCGAAGCAATCCACTTGGCTCGCCAGTCATCAGCCCCAGTGACCGGGAAGATTCGGTTAACCAGCACACCGTCGACTCGGTAGCCGTACAGCGAAAGCGAGGTCAGCGTTCGGCGGGCCTCGGCAAACACCACGGCTTCAGGGGTCGTCACGAGTCGGACCGATGAAGTCGGTTCGGTGAGAATCGCACGGACATCGGCGAGGTCAGCATGCAGCGACTCAATGGCATCGAGGACTTGATCGCGTGGCATCGGAACACCACTGGCACGACGCAGGATCGGGCGCAATACCCCTAATACCCGACGTTCGGTGGGCCAGATTCGATCCATGTACCAACGCAGCGCATCCGGTAGTGCGAGCAGCCGGAGCGTCTCGGCCGTGGGCGCACAATCAACGACGACGACGTCCCATTCCCCGCTTCGCACCCGGTCGCGAACCTCAAGCAGCGCGAGTACCTCTTCTGCTCCGGGGAGCACCGTGAGTTCCTCGGCCTCCATCGGATCGACACCCGCCGAGTCGAGAACGTCCAGGAGATACTGCTGAATCTCGCCCCAGGCACGAGCAAACCGGTCGCGCACATCCACATGTAGGGACCAGAGGTTCTCAGCGACTTCGATGGGCCCCTGG
>Ga0075163_10002474_pt1 | contig 24769 bp, 20 predicted proteins | sample JI1023141ADNA_FD_71478 | JGI IMG/M metagenome (GOLD analysis project Ga0075163, IMG submission 71478) | Wastewater effluent complex algal communities from Wisconsin, to seasonally profile nutrient transformation and Carbon sequestration -... | ecosystem: Engineered > WWTP > Effluent > Algae... | reverse complement strand
CGAGAAGCGGCGCGAGGTCGGGACGGAGCGCTTCGACGCGGCGGTACACCCGGACCGAGCTGACGATCCGGCTCGATCCCCCGCGCGCCGCGGGATGCAGACAGAGCAGGCCGATGACGTCGGCGCCGTCGGTGTGGAAGTCCTGTTCCGCGCGGGTCCGGTAGAGCCGTACGTCGCGATCCGACGGATCGGCGCCGGTGTCGCGGATGTCGGTGATCGGCTCGCCCTCGAGGTTCTGCGGCACGGGCCGACCGAGCGCGCCGCCGAGGTGCGTGAACACGGACGCCATCGTATCGCGGGAGAAGTCCTCGGTCGGTATCCCGCGCAGCATGACGAATCCGTCGCCCGAAGAGAGCCGGCGTTTCGAGAGGTCCGAGATCCGCGCGAGCGCGCCTTGGAAGTCCGCCGCCACGCTCGGGCTCGGGTCACCCCGTTCGATCGCGCCGGCGGCGGTGAGGAGCGCGCGCCGCTCCGTAGCCTCCAGCATGACGACGTAGGACTCGGGTCGAGCCGCGATCTCGCTCCCGAGGAAATCGCCGGGAAGGGGTCGGGCGGGCGGGGGAAGGTTCGTCGTCATCGTCGCGTCTCCTCCCGATCAACGCCGCTCGCTCCGGGTGGACGCAGGAAATCGACCGGGCGTGCTCACGAAGGCATCCCGGTCCCGAACCAGTCGTCGAGGAACGTGAACGTCTGCGCGTAGCAGCGCGAGACGCGTCGGTGATGCTCGTCGTGGTGCTCCGACGCCGAGAGGAGCGGCATCTTCAGCCGGATGCCCGAGTGGTCGAAGAGCTCGTGGATCCCGACCACGAAGAAGTACGTCCCGAACGCGATCACGTGGTTCGGCATCACGAACGCGGGCGCGGCGAGCACGAGCGCGGTCGTCACCGCCTCCACCGGGTGCAACGCGAGTCCGTCGATGAACACCGGCGCGTTCGCGCGGTGGTGCACGGTGTGGACGTGCCGGAGCAGCCAGGGCGTGTGGTAGAGCCGGTGCGAGATGAACGCGAGGACGTGGAAGACGAAGGGCTGGAGCACGCCGGTGACGACCAGCGTCGTCGCGCCGTACTTCGTCGTGTCGAACACCACCTGCGATCGCCCCGTCGCGATCGCCCAGAACGCAGCGCCGAGCACCCCGTTGAAGATCACGAGGCTCGGCAGCACGAAGCGGAGCTTCGTGGCGAGGTCGTCCCGCGTCGGCATCGGGCGGTCGGGCTGGATCCGCCACTGCGCCGCGGTGTCCGCACGCCGAACGTAGAAGGCGTAGTGCAGCGCGCCGCCGGAGAGAAGGAAGAGCAGGCCGTTGGCGACGATCGTCCCGGCGACGAAGAGCGCGAGCGCCGGATCGAGGAGCGAATCCATCCGGGCACGAGGATACCGGACGGCGGAGGGGCGCTCTAGGGCCCACCCCATCGCCCCGCGAGGCGTGCGACGCTCGCGTCCATGCATCGTGATCTGACCCTCGCCCGCATCCTCACGTTCGGCCCGGTCGCGTTCGGCCTCCCGATCGCGACGCTCGCCGTGTTCGCGTTCGGCGCGGACCGCGAGCGCGTCGCGGACACGATCGCGATCATCTTCTCGGTCGCGCTCTGCCTCGGCATCGCGACACCGCTGCTGCCGCTCCCCTCGCTGCGCGGCTGGACGAAGCACCAGCGGCTCGAGTCCGCGGTGCTCTCGTTCCTCATCGTGTCCTACGTGACGCACCTGACCTGGGAGTTCGGCTGGCTCGTGCTGCGCGACGCGATCCGCACCCATCACGACGCCGCCTGGTCGTACGCCTGGTGGGTCTACATCGACGGAGGCGACGCGCGGTACGCGTCGTCGGACGCGTCGCTCGTCGCGATCGAGATCCTCTCGGTGGTGAACGGCCTGATCGGCCTCACCGGCCTCTCGCTCTACGTCCGCTCGAAGGGCACGCGTCGCCTCGCGTTCCAGCTGATCATGGCGACCGCCGTCGTGCACCTCTACTCGACGTCGCTCTACATGCTCTCGGAGATCGTCGCCGGCCTCCCGAGCGTCGACACCACCAGCTTCGTCGCCACGTTCTTCAAGTTCGGCCTCGCGAACGCGCCGTGGCTCGTCGTGCCGTGGGGCGTGCTCGCCTGGGGCGCGCGTCGGCTCGACGCACTCCCCGCGGAGCCGCGGGCGGAGGGACCGCGGGCCTAGGCGGCCCAGGTGGCGGTCGAGTAGGTCGTCATGGACTGAAGAACGTAGCCGTCGTCAGCGCGACCGACTCGAACGGTTCGATCCGAGCGCTCCGTTCGTCCCCGAAGGTGCCGAGGGACGCCCATCGTCCGCGCGCGCTGCGGAACGCTTCGACCGTCCGCGCGACCGGGTCGACGAGCCAGAGATGCGACACGCCGTTGGCGCCGTAGATGAGCATCTTCTCGTCCCGATCGAAGTCGGCCGTCGACGGCGAGAGCACCTCGCACACCCAATCGGGGACGACGGCGAAGCGAGCGACGTCGGGAAGACTCGGCATCGTCTCGACACGCCATCCGGCGAGATCCGGGACGAGCACGTGCGGTCCGAGCTGGAGTTCGGGCTCGTACAGGATCGTCCAACCGCCGAGACCGCCGAGTCCGTTCTGGAACTGCGAACCGAGCACGTGTCCGATGAGCGATGCGGTGAAGGTATGGCGCGCCGCCGGCCGGGGCTGTGCGACGAGACGTCCGAACGCGATCTCGCCGATCACGTTCGATGGTAGCTCGGCGAGGGCCCTCTCGAGCTCGTCCAGGTGGGGCGTCGCGCTCATCGGTGGATAAGCTAGCGCGACGTCCTCTGCACCGCCCACACCCACGCCGCCGACACGCCCATGGACTCGACCGCCGCGATCGCCTCCGCCATCGCGCGATCCCTCCGCACCCCCGCCCGCGTCCACCGCTTCGCGAGCCCCTCGGCGATCACGACGCGCGTCGCCAGCTCTTCCCGCGCCCGCTCGAAGTCCATCGCATCGGCCCAGCGCAGCGACCAGATCGCGTCCGCGACGAAGTCCCGCAGCATCGCGTCCGGCGATCCGATCGTGCTCGCGCGAGCCTGCGCCCGATCGAAGCCGCGCGCGCCGAAGCGCGCGACCTTCACCGACTTCGCCGCGCCCACGAGCACCGCCAGCATCGCGCCCGCCGCCGCGATCGCGCGCGTCGCGTCGGTCTCCTCCGGCGGATGCATGAGGTGCGCGGCGAGGTCGACGTACGAGATCCCCTCGAGCTCCGGCAGCGGCGCGACGCCGAGCGCGTCCAGGATCGGCTCGCCCTGCGCGAGCCGCGCGAGCATCGCCTGTTCGATCGTCCGGTAGCGCGCGAACGACACGCTCCGTCGACCGCGCAGCCGCACCGTCGAGACGCGCCGGCTCGCGGACAGTCGTCCGCCGGGACCTCGGAGCGCGTCCTCCGCCTCGGCGAGGTCGATCTCGGGTCGCTCGCCCATCGTGCGGCACGGACACCGATGCATCGTCACGACGCGTCCGCCCTCGGGCGTAGCCACCAACTCGAACGGAAACCGCCGGCAGGTCGAGGGCTTGGCCATCGGCCCGCCGCGAGCGTGGAGCGAACATCCCTCCTCGCCGAGTTGCGCGCACGAACCGCTGTCGACCCGCATCACGAGCGCGCCCAGCCGATCATCCCGCACGAGCGCGCTCGCGGGCAGGAGCCGCGCGGCCTCACGCGGATCGATCGGCCCGAGCCGATGCGCGTCGGTGCAACAGACTCCGTCGCCGAAGCAGCGGAACCGCGCGCCCCCGCGCGCGATCAGCGGCCGCAGGCGGGCCGTCTCAGGCGCGGACGGTCGCATCCTTGCGGCGGCTCGCGTCGAGGCCGTCGTGCAGCGCGACGAGCTGCGTCGTGAGCGCGTGCGTCGGCGCGAAGTGCACGAGCGGCAGATGCGCCTGATGCGATTCCTTCATCTTCACCGAGCTGCCGACGCGCCAGGGGAGGATCGGCATGCCCTCGTCCTCGAGCGTCGTGAGCAGCTGCGCCGGATGCTTCGCCTGAGTGTTGTACTGGTTCACGACGATGCCCTCGAGCGAGAGCGACCGGTTGTGGTCGTCGCGGATCTCGTCGATCGTCGCGCGCACCGCGTAGAGCGCCTGGCGCGAGAACTCGTCGCAGTCGAACGGGATGAGGCAGCGATCGGCGGCGATGAGCCCCGCGCGCGAGAAGAAGCCGAGCGCCGGCGGCGTGTCGATGTACACGCGGTCGAAGCGCGAACCGAGCGAGTCGAGCGCGTCGCGGAGCTTGTAGAGCTTCTGCCGCGCCTCGAGCTTGGTCGCGAGGTAGTCCAGGTTCGGGCTCGACGGCAGCACCGAGAGCAGCGAGTGCGGCGTCTCGTGGATGAGCTCGGTCGTCTCCTTCTTGCCGAAGGGATTGATCGTGAGCGTCTGCTCGAAGAAGGTCTCGATCGTGGCGCCGAGCGAGCTCGTCGGCTTCCCGAGCAAGTACTCGCTCGCGTTGCCCTGCGGATCCAGATCGACGACGAGCGTCCGATAGCCCCGATGGGCCGAGATCGCCGCCAGATTGCAGGCGAGGCTCGTCTTCCCGACCCCGCCCTTCTGCGTGAAGATGACTCTACGCATCCGTTCCCCCCGCGCGATCGCTCGCGCCCTTGGGGGTCCCTTAGCACCGAATCCGGGGGCTATCCCGCGAGGCCGACGTACATGTTCTGCACGTCTTCGTCGTCGTCGATCGCGGCGAGGAAAGCCTCGACCTCGGCGCGCTTGTCGTCGTCGAGCGTGACCGGGTTCTTCGGGATCCAGACGAGCTCCTGGCTCGTGAGGACCCAGCCCGCGGCCGTGAGTGCGCGGCCGACGACGTCGAGGTCCGCGGGCTCGGTGAGGAAGCGGGAGCTGCCGTCCTCCTGCGACTCCACGTCCTGGGCGCCCGCTTCGATCGCGGCTTCTTCCGCGTCGACGCCGGGCTTGGGCGGGCTCGCTTCGATCGAGCCGCGGCGCAGGAAGTCCCACGACACCGCGCCGCTCGCGCCGAGCTGGCCCTTGCGGAAGAGCAGGCGGATGTTCGGCGCCGTGCGGTTCTTGTTGTCGGTCAGACACTCGACGATGACCGGCACCTGGTACGGGGCGTAGCCCTCGTAGACGACGGTCTCGAACTGCGCGCCGTCATCGAGCAGGCCGGCGCCCTTCTTGATGGCGCGCTCGAGCGTCTCGCGCGGCATCGACTGCTTCTTCGCCGCTTCGACCGCGAGCCGCAGCTTGGAGTTCATCGCGGGATCCGCGCCGCCCTTCGCCGCGACCATGATCTCCTTCGCGAGCTTGGTGAACAGCCGACCCTTGGCATCCGCCGCTTGCGCGCGGCCCTTGGCTTTCCATTGAGCGCCCATAGGGGGCCGGATCTAGCACATCGGGACGCCGAGAGCGGCACTCCCGAATCCGGGGCCTCCGGGCACCGCCGCACGGCGGAATCAGATCATTCCGATCGGCACCGCGTCGTCCTGATCCGTCAGCGGCACGACGCATTCGCTCAGGCAGAGGGCGACTCCCCCTCCCCGGCGGAGTCCCGTCGTCTCCACCGCCGCGAATCCCGAGATCCACTCTCGCTTCGGCGAGGACGATCGCTTCACCTCGATCGGATGGCCGATCCCGTCGCGGACGACGAGCAGGTCGATCTCGACGCCATCACGATCGCGATAGAAGAAGATCGGAGCGTCCATGCCTCGGTGCAGGAAGCTCTTCTCGATCTCGCCCACGACGAACGTCTCCAGCATCGGGCCGGCCATCGCGCCGTCCATCAGCGTCGTCGCGCTCGACCAACCTCCGAGGTACGACGCGAGCCCGGTGTCCAAGAAGTAGAGCTTCGGCGTCTTCACGAGGCGCTTGTTGGCGTTGGAGTGGTACGGCGCGAGGAGCCGTATCACCGACGACGTCTCGAGCACCGAGAGCCACGCCTTCGCCGTGTTCGGCGAGACGTCCGCATCGCGCGCGAGATCCGCATAGCCGACTAGCTGTCCGGTGCGTGCGGCGCAGGCCTTCACGAATCGGAGGAAGCTCCCTTGATCGTGGACGCTGACGAGCTCGCGAACGTCGCGTGAGAGCCAGGTGTCGACGAGCGACGAGAAGAAGAGATCGCGATCGCGCTGCGGTCCGACGACGTGCGCCGGGTACGCTCCGTGGAAGACACGTTCGTAGACCGCGGTCGCGTCGACGGAGGCGTGCGAAGCGGTCCGCTCATCGAGCGCGCCTCGCGTCGGGATGAACGGACCGGACGGGAACGGGAGCCCCGCGGACTCCCTCTGCGAGAGTCCCCGGAGCGTGGTCACCGCGACGCGTCCCGCGAGCGATTCACGCACCCCCCTCATCAGCGGATACGGCTGTGACCCGCTCATCCATACGAGGCCCGGCTCGGACCGACGCGCGTCGACGAGAATCTTCAGATGCGGAAACAGCTCCGGCGCGTACTGGACTTCGTCGAGCACGAGCGGCGGCGGGAACCGGCGAAGGAAGAGCGCGGGATCCTCGCGTGCCAACGTCCTGAGCGTCGGATCGTCGAGCGTCACGTAGGTGCGCCCGCGGCCCTCGCGCTCTGCGAGCTCGAGGAGCGACGTGGTCTTGCCGACTTGCCGCGCACCCGTGACGAGCAGAATCGGGAACTGCGCGCTCGCGCGCACGAGCCACGGGACGATCTCTCGTGAGGCCATTCGGCTAATATGCAATACTATTGCGGATTAGCCAAACATCTGAAATCAGATACTTATTCGGCGCGCCAACCGGCCCAGAGCACCACCGGCAGGAACCCGCCGTAGTACATGACGTTCGGGACGATCCGCGCGATGTGCCCGAACTCCACGCCGGCGAGGATGAGCACGTCGCAGAGCGACCAGCCGGCGTAGAGCGTCGCGAAGAACCCCGCGGTCACGCGGATCGCCCGCGCGGTCTCCGTGTCGATCGACTCGCCCCGCATCCGCAGCTGCGCGAAGCCCAGTGTGAGGAAGACCATCGCCGTCTCGTAGACGATGTAGAGCACCCGGTCGTCCTGCATCGCGGGGATGAACTTCGTCATCACGCCGGTCGTGATCGGGACGATCAACGACACCGCGGTCGCGACGAGCAGCACCTGGGCGACGCTCCGGCTCGGCTTCGCCCATCGCTCCGCGATGACGAAGTAGCGGAGGTCGCCGAGGACGATGAAGATCACCGAGAACGCGGTGTAGGCCGTCGTGCCGCGCGTCACCGGGCTCCACGCGCCGGTCACCGTCGCGTCCGCGAGGATGACGACGAGGAAGACGAGCAGGTAGCCGTGCAGGAACGAGAGCCTGCGCGCGAGCGCGAAGGTCAGCAGCGCTCCGCAGACGTACGCGACGAAGGGATGGTGCCAGGCGCTCTCGTAGATCGGATTCATGAAAGCTTTCGTTCGAGACGCAGCGTGCGCCGGATCGCCCGCTCGAGACGGGGGAAGACCTGGATCGGGTCGAGCACGCGGTTGAAGAACCCCGACGTCACGCAGTAGCCCCCGACGTACGGGGGCGAGTGGTGCGCGGCGTGGACCTCCGGCGAGAGGAACACGCCGACTCGCTGGAGCGCGCGGACCACGCGCGGAGGCTCCGCGACGTGCGCCCATTTGTGGATCTGGTTCGTCAGCAACACCGCGATCGTGAAGACGAGCACGCCGAGCCCGAACGTCGTCCACGCGGCGCTTCGCGCGATCGGCGCCGCGAACGCGACCGGCACCACGAGGAAGAGCGACGCGAACGCGTTGTTTCCGTTCGTCTCGACGAAGTCGTGGACGCAGATGTGGCCCGGGTCGACGTGGTGCGAACGGAACGGCAGCACGAAGGTGCTCCCGAGGTAGGGCATGTCGACCGTGCCGAACGAGTCGCCGATGAAGTGGACGATGCCCGAGATCAGATCGGCGGCGAGGTAGCCGGCGACGGTGGCGAACCCGAGCGCGAACGCAGTCGGCGCGTGGGCGGCGAGGCCCCGGAGCACTTCGAGCCCGAGGATCCCCGACGCGCCGAGACAGGCGACGATCGACCCGGTCTCGACCCAGCGAAAGAGTCGCGGCGGCCGGACCGACCTCGAGAGCGCCGGCGTTGCGTCGGTATCCACCCGTTCGTACCCCTCGGACGGCCTCGAACGGACCGCCCCCTTATAGACCGGGAGTAGCATGCTCGATGTACGGAACGGTAGTCCTGCGTTCCGACGTCGCCCCACGCGTATCCCGACCGACGACGTATCCTCGCGGCATGAAGAACGCGTGGGGATGGTTCGTCGCTCTCACGATCGTCGAGGCCGGCTGCGGAGGCACGGAGACGGCGACGCCTGCGACGCAGAGGACGACGGCGACGCCTTCGAATGAGGTGCCGGCGAGCGAAGGCTCCGCGCCGGAAGCTCCGCCGGCCCCGTCCTTGCCGTCGAGCGGCCCGGGCTTCGTCGTGTACACGATCGAGCCCGGCTTCCCGACGCGACGGTCGACGGTCGTCGTTCCCTTCGATCCTTCGATCCCGGTGCGCAGGATGAACGGCATCGTCGTACTCGATGATGCCCCGGCTCCGCCCGCGCTCCAATGGCTCACGTTCACCGAGGACGATCCCTGCGCGTGCGGATGCGCGGACGACGAACGTGGTTCGGAGCAGGGCTCGATCTTCGGAATCGATCCATCGACCTTCGAACTCGACGCGGACTCGGCGTGTGTCCCTGACGATTGCGCGCACGAGGACGAGGAGGAGGACGAGGACGAGGAATGCGAGAGCGCGTCCGAGACGTTCGCGACGATGGTCGGTGGACGCGTCTTCGCGCCGCTCGACACGCACATCGACTGCGAGGGCTACAACCTCTACGGCAACGAGCTCCGGACGTTCTCGATCACGCGCGCGGAGTGGAGCGTCCCGGCGTTTCCATCGCGCGGGGTCACGTGCGAAGGCGCGCACTCGACCGCCGGATGGCCCTCGGTGAGACACGAGCGAGCCCCCCTCGATTGCACCCTCGGTCGCGCGGGCTTCCGCGCGCGGAACCGCGCGGTCGACTGCGGACGCTGCGACGGAGCACAGCCCGGCATCGTCGTCGCGCGCGTCACGCGCGGCTCGCTGCAGACCCTCGACGTGATGGTCACCGGGGACGGAACGGGAACGGCATGGCTCGCGGAGGTGCCGCTCCGGGCGACGAACTGCCCGTCGAGCGCGGATCCATGCGGTGATCCGGCCGCGTTCGCGGCGCTGCGCGCCGCACCGGACGAGGCCGACTTCTGGGTCGCGACGGACGGCGCGGTGGCGATGCTCCTCGCGAAGAACGGCGAAGGCCGATGGAAGCTCGCGACCTTCGCCGCCGGCGCCGGCGAAGCGATCCGGACGTTCGACGCTGGTTTCGATCCGACGGGCGTCTTCGGCGTCCGCATGCACGCCGACGTCGGTCTGCTCGCGCGGCTCGCCGATCACGGCCTCCCCGGGCGTCGACTCGTCACGTGCCGCGCCGCGCGCGACGACCTCGGGAACTGATCCCCCGAGGTCGCGCGGTGCTCCCTACTCCGCGGCGACCGGGAGCTCGTCCTGCTCGGCGAGGAAGTCGATGACTTGCTCGCGCAGGGCTTCGTAGGCGGGATCCATCTCGAGCTCCTCGCGATCGCGCGGACGCGGGAGGTTCACCTCGAGGATCTTGCCGACCTTCGCGCGCGGGCCGCGGGTCATCATGACGACGCGGTCGGCGAGGAAGATCGCCTCGTCGACGTCGTGGGTGACGAGCAACGCGGTGACGCGGTTTCGCTGCCAGACGTCGACGAGCACGTCCTCGAGCTCCATCCGCGTGAGCGAATCGAGCATGCCGAAGGGCTCGTCGAGCAGGAGCATCCGTGGGGAGAGCGAGAACGCGCGGGCGAGACCGACGCGCTGCCGCATACCCTGCGAGAGCGCGGCGGGACGCTTGTGCAGCGAGTCGCCGAGGCCCATCAGCTCGAGGTTCTGCGTCGCGATCTCGCGACGCTCCTTCGCCGTCTTGTTCGGGAACGCCTGATCGAGGCCGAGCGTCACGTTCTCTAGCGCGGTGCGCCAGGGGAGGAGGCACGGCGCCTGGAACACGACGCCGCGATCCGGGCCCGGTCCGGTGATCTCGCGATCGGCGAGCAGGATGCCGCCCTCGTCCACCGACGTGAGTCCCGCGATCATCGAGAGCACGGTGGACTTGCCGCAGCCGGAGTGGCCGACGAGCGCGACCATCTCGCCGCGACGGATCCGCAGATCGAATCCCTCGACGACGGTCTGGATCCCGGCCGGGGTCTCGAAGCGCTTCGTGATGTTCGAGATCTCGACGTACTTGGAGTCGGTCACGGTCGCACCTCCGCGAGTTCGGTCTCGGGCTGCCGTGCGGCGGACCCGGGCAAGGCGATCGCCCGTCCACTGCGCTTCTCCTTCGCGGAGGCACGGAGGAACGTGACGATCGAATGATGCAGCGCCTTCCAGCGCGGGTCCTTGCGCGCGTCCGCGCGTGAGCGGGGGCGCGGCACGTCGACCGCGTAGCTCGGCCCGAGGCGCGCGCCCGGTCCGTGCTCGAGCGGGACGATCCGGTCGGCGAGGAGGATCGCCTCGTCGACGTCGTTGGTGACGAGCAGCATGGTCCGGCCGCTCTTGCTCACGATGCTCGCGAGCTCTTCCTGCAGGTTCGCGCGGGTGAGCGCGTCGAGCGCCGACAGCGGCTCGTCGAGCAGCAGCAGGCGCGACTCCATCGCGAGCGCCCGGGCGAGCGAGACCCGCTGCCGCATGCCGCCCGAGAGCTGCGGCGGCGTCTTGGTCATCGCGGGTTCGAGCCCGACCATCGCGATGTACTTGCGGACGTGGGCCTTGCGATCGGCGGCCTTCCAGTCCGGGAAGCACGCGTCGACCGCGAGCGCGACGTTTTCCTCCACCGTGAGCCACGGCAGGAGCGCGTAGGTCTGGAAGACGATGCCGCGTTCGCGGCTCGGTCCGGTGATCGGCTTGCCGTCGAAACGCGCGACGCCCTTGTCGGCGGTCACGAGCCCGGCGGCGAGGTTCACGAGCGTGGACTTGCCCGCGCCCGAGTAGCCGACGACGGCGACGAGCTCGCCCTCGTCGATGCTGAGGCTGCCGCCCGCGAGGACGGGCGTGCCGGGGAAGCTCTTCTCGATGTCGAGGAGTTCTAGGAGCGGCATGGCGACCTCACGCTCTCCGGAAGCGGGCTTCGATGACGCCCATCAGGCGGTCGAGGATGAACCCGACGAGGCCGATGGTGACGATGCAGAGGATGAGGTGCTCGTAGATGAGGCTGTTGTATTCCTGCCAGAGGAAGCCTCCGACGCCCGGCGATCCGGTGAGCATCTCGCCCGCGACGATCACGAGCCAGGCGATGCCGAGGCTCAGACGGAAGCCGGTGAACATGTAGGGCAGCGTCGCGGGGAGGATGATCTTCCACATCGTCTTCGCACGGGAGAGGCCGAGCACCTTCGCGACGTTGAGGAAGTCCTGGGGCACCGAACGGACACCGAGGGCGGTGTTCATCACGGTCGGCCACATCGAACACATCGCGATCGTGAAGGTGCCCGCCGGGTCCGGCTTCTCGAAGAGGACGAGGCCGAGCGGGAGCCACGCGAGTGGCGACACCGGGCGGAGGATCTGCACGATCGGGTCGAAGCTCTTGGCGAACCAACGCGACGAACCGAGGAGCAGGCCGAGCGGCACCGCGAAGATCAGGCCGAGCGTGTAGCCCTGCGAGACGCGAACGAGCGAGTAGTACGTGAAGCGGAGGATGCCCTGATCGAGCTCTCCTCGTTTCGCGAACGGCTCGAGGATGTAGACGCGGCTCGCTTCCCACGTCGCCCACGGACTCGGCAGCTGCTCCGCCACCGTGCCGCTCAGGACGGCCCAGAAAGCGACGACGAGCGAAATCCCGACGAACGGTAGGAACAGGGATTCCAGTCGATCCTTGACGATGGCGGACGTGGTCATGACTTACCTCAGCTGGCTGCGAGCGCGTGGACGTCGAACGAGGTCGCGTAGGCCTCGGGATTCGCCGGGTCGAACATCTTCCCGTCGGAGAGTGCGAAGGGCGTGCTGTCGAGAGCTGGCGCGGTGACGCCGAGCTCGCGCATCGCCTCGGTGTAGACATCGAGCTTCATCACCCGATTCGCGACCGCCGCGTAGTCCGGCGCGCTCGGGGTCATGCCCCAGCGGCGGAACTGCGTGAGGTACCACGACGCGAACTTCGGCTGCGGAGCGTTGCAGCCCCGCTGGTTGAAGATCATGTAGTGGTCGTCCTGCTTGGTGCGCCCGTCGCCGTAGTCGTACCGGCCCTGCAGGCGACCGAGGATGATCTCGGGCTGGCAGTTCACGTACGTGACGCGCGAGAGCATCTCGGCGAGCGCCGGGCGGTTGTTCAGGTCGTCGAGCCAGACGCTCGCCTCGTGGAGCGCGCGGACGATCGCGCGGACGGTGCGCGGGTTCGCCGCGGCCCAGTCCTCACGCATCCCGAGGACCTTCTCCGGGTGGTCCGGCCAGATCTCCTGGGTGGTCGTGGCGGTGTAGCCGATGCCGTCGGCGATCGATCGGGCGTTCCAGGGCTCGCCGACGCAGAAGCCGTCCATGCGATCGACGCGCATGTTCGCGACCATCTGCGGAGGCGGCACCGTGACGAGCGCGATGTCGCGGTCCGGGTGGACGCCGCCCGACGCGAGCCAGTAGCGGAGCCACATCGCGTGGGTGCCGGGCGGGAACGTCATCGCGAAGGTCATCGGGCTGCCCGACGCCTTGGCCTGATCGACGATCGGCTTGAGCGCGTGCGCGTCGGCCTGGACGCGGCCCTTGAGACCGTTCTTGAGCGTGATCGCCTGGCCGTTGCGGTTGAGGATCCACGGCGTGACCATCTGCACCCGCGGCGAGCCGAGCAGTCCCATGGAGGACGCGAGCGGCATGCCGAGGAGGATGTGGGACGCCTGGATGTCGCCGTTCGTGAGGGAGTCGCGGATCGCGGCCCAGCTGGCGCCCTTCACGATCGTCGCGTTGATGCCGTGCTTGCGGAAGAGTCCACGCTCGTGCGCGACGACGATCGGTGAACAGTCGGTGAGCGCGATCATGCCGAAGCGCACGTCAGGCGTCTCGGGCGCGGTGGAGGCCGTCGTCGTCGACGCGGTCGACGCGGCGGGAGCGGGGCGGTCGTCGCCGCCGCCGCACCCGAGGGCGAGCGCGGACGCGGTGGCTGCGGTGGCTCCGAGGAATCGGCGCCGGCTGAGTTCGTTCTTGGGGGTGGTCATGGCGATGTCCTCGGGGTTCAGGGGGTGGTGACGTCGAGCTGGAGCCAGAGCCAGTGCTGTGTGTCGCCGTGGCCCATCGCTTCAGCCGCATTGCCTGCTGCGAATACCGAGTAACCTCCGGTGAGCGTCATGAACTGGTAGGGCTTGTACGAGACCCAGAAGTCGGCCTCGGTGCCGAGGTGGCGCGAGCCGCCCTGGCCGGTCCCGAGGGTGGTGCCGACCGCGTTCGACCAACGTGCGGTCGCGTTGCTGGTCTGGAGGAACGCTTCCCAGGCGCGGGCGCCGACGGTGACGTTCGCGTCCGCGAAGCGATGCGTCACGCCGAGGTGGCCGCTGACGATGTTCCGCAGACCGAAGAGGTCCATGTAGCCGTAGAGCTTGTGGTTCGTCGGGAAGAAGTTCTGGAGCTCGTCGACCTGGCCGTTCGCGTGGTGACCCGACGCGAGCGAGAAGCCGCCGTCGAGCGTCGGCCGGTTCGCGGGCCCGAGGCGGACGAAGACGTCCGCCGCGGCGCCGTACGCGAAGTGTTCCGTGTGGTTGTTGTCGCCGAATTGCACGGTGCCTTCCACGTCGTACTTGATGAGTCCTTCCCTCACGTTTCCGGAAAGGCGAATCGTGGGTGCGTGGATGTTCGTCAGGCGCGTGGGGAGAGCGGCCGTCGGTCCGTCGTGGCGGAAGAAATAGTTGCCCTCGAGGCGCAGCGCCGGGGAGTGCACGTACGCGAGTTGGCTCGCGACAAAGTAGTCCCCGACGGTCGTGTTAGGGGCCATCGCGACCAGATAGGTGCTCTCGCCGCGCATGATTGCGCCGAAGGCATCGAACTCCACTTTGGGCACCAAGTTGAAGTGGACGCGCGCGCCGTCGAAGCTGCGGGCGTTCATCAACCAGTCGAGCGCGCCGAGGAAGCGCTCGCTGCCGTAGGAGACCTCTTGGCGACCGATCCGGATGTAGCCGTGGTCGAACCCGACCTCCGCGAACCCCTGGTGGACACCGAAGGCGGAGCCTCCGTCGTTGCCCGGGAGCGTGTCGCCCAGGTTTCGTACGTCTTGCGCCTGTGCGAACACACGAAGGCGGTTCCATGTCACATTGAGTCCGACGCGAACTCGCGAGGCAATGAAGTACTCGTCCGGACGAACGACGGGAGAGTATCCGTTCAAGCGCGATTCACCTCGCAACCGGACCTGCGCGGTCGGCGTGAACGTCCACGGCGAGGCGGGCGCCGCGGCGGGCGCGGCGGCCGGAGCCGGTGCCGCGGCGGGAGCCGGGGTCGGCGCGGCGGTCGGCGCGACCGGGGCTGGCGCGGGAGGTGCCGTATCCGTCGCTGCTACCGGCGCCGGGCTCTGCGCGAGCACGGGTGCGGAGGCCAGCAGGGTCAGGGCGAATGCGGCGTGACGGAGCGCGGTGGCTCCGAGAGGCGCTCGCGAGGAGGAGCAGGTGGGGCGGGCTTCGTCTTCCATGAACTCTGTTCTCCCACCCCAATTGTTCCAACACGTTTCGCGGCGGCTAAATGTCGATTCAAATCATCTTCTTTCGTAAGTCGATTCTCGCGCGAACGTTCTTCTCATCGAAATCGCCAGGAAACGAAGGCCACGCATCGTCGATGGAGGGCCGCCCGCTCGACGGCGAGCACCGTTCGTGAAAGCCTCCCCTCCCCGATCGATGCGCCGATGCAGCTGACTCTCTTCACCGACTACGCGCTCCGAGTCCTGATGTACCTGGGGCTGCGCGAGCCGAACGCCGTCGTCACCGTCCAAGAGATGAGCGAAGCGTACGGAATCTCGCGCCACTACCTCATGAAGGTCGCCAACGAGCTGGCGAAGCACGGCTGGGTCGACGCGACCCGCGGCCGTAGCGGAGGCATCAGCCTCGCCGTCGACCTCCGTGGCCTCACCCTGGGACAAGTCGTCCGGACGACCGAGCCTCACGTGGGCGTGCTCGACTGCGTGAACCGCGCCGAGTCCGACTGCCCGATCCACGCGCCGTGCCGCATGCGCGGCGTGCTCGCCGAAGCGCAGCGCGAATTCGAGCGCGTCCTCGACCGCTACACGGTGGCGGATCTCCTCGAGAGCGATCGCGCGCTACGGATCCGGTTGATCATCCCCGAGCGCAACACGACCTGATCGCAGACGCGGCCGACGCGGGACCCGCGTCGACCGAATCTCCTGATCAGCTCGCGCGGATCCGCGTCACTTCGACGGCGCACGCCTTGTAGGCGGGCTGTCGAGACTGCGGATCGAACGCCGCGAACGTGAGCTGGTTCGTGCTCGGGTCGTGCATCGGCACGAAGACCTGGCCGGGCTGGACGATTCGCGTGACGTGCGCGCGCACGGTGATGCGGCCCCGCTTGCTCTTCACCTCGACGTGATCGCCGGCGCCGATGCCGCGCGACGCGGCGTCGTCCGGATGGATCTCGACGTATCCGTCCGAGGGAGAGAGCTGCTTGAGGATCCCGGACTTCGAGGTCCGCGACTTCGTGTGCCACTCCGCGCTGCTGCTGCGACCCGTGTTGAGCAAGAGCGGGAACGCGTCCTCGGTCGGCTCCGGCATCGGACGCGGATCGGCGCAGACGAACTTCGCGCGACGAGACTTCGTGAAGAACTTCCCGTCCTCGAAGAGGCGACGTTCGGTGCGCGGCGTGACCGTCGTGCCTTCGGGGCACGGCCACTGGATCCCGCCAGCCGCATCGAGCGCGTCGTAACCTTCGACGCCGGTGATGTCGCACGGGCGGTCGCGCGAGAGGTCCTTCAGGATCTCGAACGCGGCCTCGGGCGAGCTCCATCGTGAGAACATCGAACCGACGCCCCACGCCTCGGCGAGCAGGCGCACGATGTGGAAATCCGAGAGAGCCTGCCCCGGCGCGCGGCGCGCCTTCTTCGTCAGGCCGATGCGGCGCTCGGAGTTGATGAACACGCCCTCCTTCTCGCCCCATCCGGCGGCGGGGAGGAGGAGGTCCGCGTTCCTCGCGGTCTCGGTCGTCGTGTACATGTCCTGGACGACGAGGAAATCGAGCTTCTCGAAGAGCTCCTTCGCGTCGTTCTGGTTGATCCACGAGTGCGACGGATTCGTCGCGATCACCCAGAGTCCCTTGATCTTGCCGCGGTGGATGCCCTCGATGATCTGATCGTAGGCGAGGCTCGGCTTGTCCGGGATCCGCGCGGCGTCGATGCCGAGGATCGTCGCGACGTCCGCGCGGTCGGTCTCGCTCGTGAAGTCACGACCCCCGAAGAGATTCGTCGTGTTGCTGAAGAGACGCGAGCCCATCGCGTTGCACTGACCCGTGATCGAGTTCGCGCCGGTGCCCGGCTTGCCGATGTTCCCGGTCATCAGCGCGAGCGCGATGATCGCCTGCGCCGTCCGCACGCCCTCGTGGCTCTGGTTCACGCCCATCGTCCACCAGAGCGAGACCCGTCGCCCGGAACCGATGAGCTTCACCAGCTCGTCGATCGATTCGCGCGAGAGCCCGGTCGTCATCACGCAACGATCGAGGTCGAAGCTGGAGACGTGCTTCGCATAGTCCTCGAAGCCCTCGGTGTGGTCGCGGATGTAATCGTGATCGACAAGTCCGCGGCGGATGAGCTCGTTCGCGACGGTGTAGAGCAGGACGAGATCCGACTTCGGCGCGAGCGGCAGGTGGTGCGTCGCCGCCATCGCGGTCTCCGTGCGACGCGGATCGATGACGACGATCGCCGGCGAGCGCCGGTTTCGCACGACGCGCTCCCAGAGGATCGGGTGCGCGATGCACGGGTTCGCGCCGATGAAGACGAGGACGTCGCTCTTCTCGAAATCCGCGTACGTGAACGGCGGCGCGTCGAAGCCGAAGGTCTCCTTGTACGCGGCGACCGACGTCGCCATGCACTGGCGCGTGTTCCCGTCGCCGTGGACCAAGCCCATGCCGAACTTCGCGAACGCGCCGAGCAGCGCCATCTCTTCGGTGACGATCTGCCCGGTGCTGATGAACGCGACCGACTCCGGCCCGTGCTCGTCGAGGATGCCGCGCATCCGCGTGGTGAACGACTCGAGCGCCTCGGCCCAGGAAATCGGCGTGAGCCGCCCCCGCGCGTTGCGGAGCAGGGGCACGGTCGCGCGATCGGTCGACTCCAGCGGCGCGAGGGCTTCCCAGCCCTTCGGGCACGCCATGCCGAGGTTGACCGGATAGTCGACGGAGGGCGTCAGGTTGATCGCCTGACCCTTCGACAGGTGGAGCTCGAGGCCGCAGCCGGTGCTGCAGAAGCCACAGGTCGCCGTCGTCGTCCGGTCGGGGAGGAGCCGCGTCGGCACCTGACCCAGTCCGAACTTCCCGTCCGCACGTGCGAGCTCGCGCGTGAGCGGTCCGTCGAAGGCTCGGATCAGGTTCGCGATCGTTCCCGATCGCAGGCGGGGGTTGGTGCTCACGTCAATCCTCCGGGCATCCGGGCGTGCTTCTGGGCGCGAAAGAACGTACTCCGCTCGAGCATCTCGCCGACGAGCAGGAGGGTCAGGGACATCGCGGAGCCGACGATCGTCGCAGCGGTCGAGGGAGCTCCGTCGAGGAACAAGAGGGGCAAGGCGACCGCGCCGAGGAACGCCGCGAGGACGCGCGCGTAGACCACGGTCCGGAGCTCTCCGACGAGCAGCGTCGCGGTCCGTCGCAGGTCGGTCTGCGTGATGTCGCGCAGGTGCACGAGCACCTGGAGATCGACCGCGACCTTCAGCGCGGTCGCGACGACGAGCACGGGTACGAGCTGATGGGCGATCGCGGCGAGAGGCCCGTGCAGGCTCACGTGATCGACGACCACGAGCGTGGTCATCGTCGTCGCGAGCCCGAGCACGAGGCTCGTGAGCGCGAACTTCGTCGCCGACGTCGCGAGGTTCCAGTACACGCGCTTGGTGGCGTGGTAGAGCATCGCCGAGCAGAAGACGCCGATCGCGCCGGAGGCGACGACGAGGTTCCCGATGTGCTCGCGCTGGGCGATGAGCACACGCGGGAGATACGGCTCGAGCCACGAGACGCTGCACGCCGCGTGCACCATCGCCATGTTCGCGAAGGCACCGAACGCGAGGATCTCGCGCGAGAGCCACGAGTGGCGGATGCCGAGGATCGCCCGGAACGCGCCGAGCGGTCGTCCGAGGTGGGCGATGCTCGCCGCGAGCGCGAGCAGACCGATCGCGAGCGCGAAGGGCGCGTGCGCGTTGCCGAGCACGCGCGCCAGCGACTCCGGCAGGGTCTCGCGCACCGCCCGCTCGACGGCGAAGGCGCCGACCGAGAGCTGCGTGAGCACGAGCATGACGACGAGCGGCTGATGATCGTGCGCCGGCCGGACCGCGTGATGATCCGCCGGGAGCGCGTTCACCGGCGCCGGCTTCTTCGTCTTGTAGACCGTCGTCGGTCGGGTGATCGACGAGGGCGCGGCGCCCGGGACGAGAGCGCCGATCTCCGCGCTCTCCGCCGCGCGCGCCACCTCGACGAGCCGGATCGCGATCGCGCCGTTGGGACAGCCCTGGACGCAGGCCGGGGCCTCGTCGACCGCGAGCCGGTCCGTGCACATGTCGCACTTGCGCACGATGCCCTTCTTCACGTTGAAGCGAGGCACTTCGTACGGGCAGGTGAGCACGCAGTACTGGCAACCGATGCACTGATCGTCGAGATGACGGACGATGCCGGTGACCGGATCCTTGTCGTACGCGAGGACCGGACATCCCTCGAGGCAGGCCGGATTCAGGCAGTGGTGACAGGCGGTCGTCACGGTCTGCTGCCACGGATCGACCGTCGTGCCGCCGTGGAGGAAGCCGACCGAGCGGAAGCTCTCGCCCTCGTCGAGGCCGTTGCGAGAATGGCAGGCGGAGACGCAGGCCTTGCAGCCCGTGCACAGGTCGAGGTCGACCTCGAACCCGTACTGCTGCCCCGACTTCGGCTTGGAAGTCGGCATGAGAGACCGATAGTGCGACTCGAGCGCGTTGCCGTGGGTGCTCTCGTGGTGCTGCGAGAACCGCTCGACGGCGGTGAGATCCTGCTGGTCCGCCAGCGCACGTTCGAGCATCTCGAGCGTGAACGGGGTCATGCCGGGCTCGGGCGAACCGCCTTCACCGGAGGTCGCCGAACGGTACAACGTGCCGGCTGCGTCCATGGTCACTCCGCCGCCGCGGCAGAGCAGCTCATCGCCGCGCCACATGCTTCGTCGTCGAAGGCCGAGGCGGGCGGGAGCTCGAGGTAGACGTAGCCGCCGTCGACCTTCACCGGATAGGTGCGGATCGCGAACGGTTCGTCGCCGAGACACGCGCCGCTCGTCAGGTCGAACGACTTCTTGTGCTGCGGGCAGGCGACCTTGGGGATACCGCCCTGGTCACCGAGGATGCCGCGCGCGAGCACCTGGTCGCCGGTGTGCGGGCACGCGTTGTCGGTCGCGTACCACGCGCCCGTCGCCGCGAGGTGATAGACCGCGATCTGACCGAGCCCGTGCTTGAAGGCGATGCCGCCGTCACGCGGGACCTCGTCGACGCGCATCGCGCGGACCCACGAGGACTGGCCGATCACCGGGAGCGAGAACTTCTTCGGCGCGAACTCGGTGCGCGGCGACCAGTCGACCGGGTGGATCTGCTCGCGCTCCGAGACGAACTCGAGCGTCGGGTCGCCCGCGTCGTCGTTCGAGAAGTGGCGGAACGTCGCGCGCTTGACCGGGTCGTTGACGACCGACGTCCACTCGCACTGGTACGTGTCGACGACGTTCTGCATCTGCTGCTCGAGCTCGGCCGCGATGCCGAGCGTGTCGCGGACGACGACGTCACGGAGGTGCTCGATGCCGCCCTCGAGTCCGTCGAGCCAGACCGAAGTACGCGTCAGACGGTCGGCCGTCTGGACGTAGTACATGAGGAACCGGTCGATGTACTGGATCGCCGTCGCCTCATCGAGGTCGGACGCGAGCAGGTCCGCGTGACGCGGCTTGCTGCCTCCGTTGCCGCAGACGTAGAGGTTGTAGCCGCGCTCGGTGGCGATGAGGCCGAAGTCCTTCGACTGCGCCTCGGCGCACTCGCGCACGCACCCGCTGACCGCGCTCTTGAGCTTGTGCGGCGAGCGGAGGCCCTTGTAGCGGTTCTCGACGCGGATCGCGAACCCGACCGAGTCCTGGACGCCGTATCGGCACCAGGTGGAGCCGACGCAGCTCTTCACGGTGCGGAGCGACTTGCCGTACGCGTGACCGCTTTCGAAGCCGGCCTTCACGAGCTCTTCCCAGATGTCCGGGAGCTGGTCGACGCGGGCGCCGAAGAGGTCGATGCGCTGACCGCCGGTGATCTTCGTGTAGAGGCCGTACTTCTTGCCGACCTCGCCGATGGCGATGAGCTTGTCCGGGGTGATCTCGCCGCCCGGGATGCGCGGCACCACCGAGTAGGTGCCCTGACGCTGGATGTTCGCGAGGAAGCGGTCGTTCGTGTCCTGCAGCGACGCGTGCCGGAGGATCCACTCGTTGTGGATGCTCGCGAGGATCGACGCCGCCGTCGGCTTGCAGATCTCGCAGCCGAGGCCCGTGCCGTGCGTGGCCAGCAGCTCTTCGAAGGTCTTGAAGCCCTTGGCGCGGACGATCGCGTAGAGCTCGGTCCGGGTGTAGGCGAAGTGCTCGCAGAGGCGGGGCTTCACCGCGTCACCGCGCGCGGCCATCTCGGCGTTGAGGATCTGCGTGACCTGCGGCAGACAGCCACCGCAGCCGGTGCCCGCGTTCGAGCACTTCTTCACGTCCTTGATCGTCGAGAGGCAGGAGAGCTTGATCGCGTCCTTGATCGCGCCCTTGCTCACGTTGTTGCAGGAGCAGATCGTCGCGGTGTCGGGCGTCTCGAGCTTCGCCGGCGAGCCGCCGCCCTGGGGGAGGATGAGCGCGTCGGGATCGACGGGCAGGGTCTCGCCCGATTTCACGAAGTGGAGCAGCGAGCCGTAGTCGTTGGTGTCGCCGACCAGCACCGCACCGACGACCTTCTTGGTCTCCGCGTGGACGAGCACCTTCTTGTACACGCCCTTCACGAGGTCGGTGTACGAGACCGTGAGCACGTCGTCGCTCTCGGCGAACGGGTCGCCCAGGCTCGCGACGTCGGTGCCGAGGAGCTTGAGCTTCGTCGACATGTCGGCGCCGTCGAAGGTGGTGTCCTTGCCGACGATCTGGTCGGCGACGAGCGAAGCCATCTCGTAGCCCGGCGCCACGAGGCCGTAGATCATCCCGCGGAAGAGCGCGCACTCGCCGATCGCGAAGATCGAGGGGTCGTTCGTGCGCATGGTGCCGTCGACGACGATGCCGCCGCGCTCGCCGACCGCGAGGCCCGACGCGCGCGCGAGCTCGTCACGCGGCTTGATGCCCGCCGAGACGACGAGCATGTCGACGTCGATCATCGCTCCGTCGGCCATCTCGATGCCGGTCACCGCCGTCTCGCCACAGACCTGCTTCGGAGCCTTGCCGAGGTGGATGGTGATGCCCATCGACTTGATCGCGCGCTCGAGGAGCCGCGAGCCCGTCGCGTCGAGCTGCCGCGGCATGAGTCGCGGGGCCATCTCGACGACGTGCGAGACGAGGCCGAGCTCCTGGACGGCGCGGGCCGCTTCGAGGCCGAGCAGGCCGCCGCCGAGGACGGCCGCCTTCTTGGCCTTCGTCGCCGCGTAGTTCTTGATCGCGTCGAGGTCTTCGATCGTGCGGTAGACGAAGACGCCCTCGAGCTTGATGCCGGGCATGCCCGGGACGAAGGGCGCAGAGCCGGTCGCGAGGACGAGCAGGTCGTAGGGGGTGGCTTCCCCGCTCTCCAGGCACACCGTCTTGGCGTCGCGGTCGATCGACACCACCTTGGCGTCCGTGCGGAGCGTGATGCCCTTGTCCGAGTACCAGGCCCTGTCGGCCATGGTGAGTCCGTCGGCGGAGCCCGTGGCGAGGTACTCCGTGAGGTGGACGCGGTCGTACGCGGGCCGCGGCTCTTCACCGAATACGGTGATCGCGAGGTCGCCGGTGCGGTTCGTGAGCTGCTCGCAGAGCTTGTATCCGACCATCCCGTTGCCGACGATCACGATGCGTTGCTGCTCTGCCATGGCGGTCTCCTCGAGGTTCTCGGCCACTCGATCTCGGTGGCGCTCGCAAAGACATCATGGCGAGTCGACTTATCGCGGCAACGACGATCGCCTCGGATCCTCCGATTTTGCTGGGCAGAAATGATTCGATAGCGATTGAGAAACAGTTCAGAAATGCGATCCGCCGAGGATCCATCGGATGTCCGACGATGACATCGAGTGGACGAAAAAAAGCGGTGGACCGAAGGCGAGTATTTACGGACGCGATAACTCGCCGAAACAAGACTCTCGGAGTCTTGTTCCCATGACCGCCCCCGCCCAAGCCGTCCGGATCCGACTGTCGGACTTCACCTCCGTGCCGATGCGCGCCTTCCACGCCACGTGGATCGCGTTCTTCCTCTGCTTCTTCGCGTGGTTCGCGATCGCGCCGCTGATGCCGTACGTGCGCGACGAGCTCCACCTCACGAAGTCCCAGATCGCGCTGGCGAACGTCGCCGCCGTGGGCGTGACGATCCTCGCCCGCCTCCTCATCGGACGGCTGGTCGACCAGTTCGGCCCCCGGCGGACCTACGCGGGCCTCCTCTTCCTCTCGTCGATCCCGGTGATGAGCATCGGCCTCGCGCAGACGTACGGACAGTTCCTGATCTTCCGCCTCCTCATCGGCGTGGTCGGCGCGTCGTTCGTGCTCACGCAGGCGCATACGTCGTCGATGTTCGCTCCGAACGTCGTCGGCACCGCGAACGCAGCGGCCGCGGGCTGGGGCAACTTCGGTGGTGGCGTCACCCAGATGACGATGCCGCTCGTCATCGCCGGCGTGATGGCGCTCGGCATCCACGAGGGCGCGTGGCGCTACGCGATGGTGCTCCCGGGCGTCCTCCTCATCGGCGCCGGCTTCTTCTATCTGCGCACGACCCAGGACACGCCGGCGGGCAACTACCCCGAGGCGCGGCCGGTCGGCGTCGGTGCGAAGGGTTCCTTCTTGGCGGCCGCCAAGGACCCGCGGGTCTTCCTCCTCGCGCTCGCCTACGGCGCGTGCTTCGGCGTCGAGCTCACGGTCAACAACAACGCCGCGCTCTATTTCCACGATCGCTTCGGACTCGAGCCCGGACAGGCGGCGTTCATCGCCGGCATCCACGGCGCGATGAACCTCTTCGCGCGCGCGCTCGGAGGCATCGCGGCCGACCGGACGGGGATCGCCTACGGCCTCCGCGGACGCGTGGTCTTCCTCTCGACGCTCCTCGCGATCGAAGGCATCGCGCTCGTCGCGTTCGCCGGCTCGGGCGGACTCGCCGGGGCGATCACCTGGCTCGTCGTCTTCAGCCTCTTCGTCGAGATGGGCTGCGGCGCGACCTACGCGGTCGTCCCGATGATCAACCGCAACGCGGTCGGCTCGGTGTCGGGGATCGTCGGTGCAGGCGGAAACGTCGGTGCGGTCTGTTTCGGCCTGCTCTTCGGCGGTTCGCTCGCGGCCCACGAGGTCTTCCTGGCGATGGGCGGCACGGCGCTCGTCGCGGGCCTCTTCTGCCTGCTCATCCGGTTCTCGGACGCGCAGGAGACGGCGACGCGCGCCGAGATCGCCGCGAGCCTCGGGGCTCGGGACGCGTCGGACGCCGCGCTCGCTCCCTCGGCCGCCGCCGAGTGAGACCCGCTCATTCGTGCCGAAGGGCCTCGACCGGATCGAGGCCCGCGGCATGTCGGGCCGGCCCGACGCCGAAGGCGATGCCGATGCCGATCGAGACGCCGAGCGCGAGCACCACGCCGTAGGGCGGGACCACCGTGGTCCAGCCGGCGAGCTGCGCGACCAGGCTCGCGACGCCGTAGCCGACGACGATGCCGGCGAGACCGCCGGCGATCGACACGACGATCGCCTCGACGAGGAACTGCAGGAGCACGTCGCGCCGCCTCGCGCCGACGGCCATGCGGACGCCGATCTCGCGTGTCCGCTCGCGGACCGACACGAGCATGATGTTCATGATGCCGATGCCGCCGACGAGCAGCGAAACGGCCGCGACGCTGCCGAGGAGCATCGTGAAGGTCTGGGTGATCTCTCCCATCGTCGCGAGCATCTCGGCCTGGGTGCGGATGTCGAAGTCGTCGTCGTCGGCCTGACCGAGACGATGACGGAGCCGGAGGAGTTCGCCGACGCGGGTCGCGACGTCGTCGGTCACGCCTTCGTTCTCGAGCTGCACGCTGATGCTCCCGAGGTGGTCCTGACCGAAGAGCACGCCCTGGTGCGTCGAGAGCGGCACGAAGACGAGATCGTCCGGCGAACTGAAGCCGGAATCGCCCTTCGCGCTCAGCACGCCCATCACCTGGAAGGCGATTCCCTTGATCTGGATCCGTTCGCCGATCGGTGAGCTCTCTCCGAAGAGCTCTCGCGCCCGATTGGCGCCGAGCACCACGACGCGCCGGCGTTGCCGTTCGTCCGACTCGCTGAACGGCAGCCCGGAGCCGACGTCGAGCGAGCGGATCGAGAAATAGGCGTCGGTCACGCCGATCACGCTCGAGCTGGTGTTCTGTTCCCGGAACGCGAGCTGCGCCGAACTGCTCGCTTCGGGGCTCA
>Ga0075163_10002473_pt1 | contig 24771 bp, 24 predicted proteins | sample JI1023141ADNA_FD_71478 | JGI IMG/M metagenome (GOLD analysis project Ga0075163, IMG submission 71478) | Wastewater effluent complex algal communities from Wisconsin, to seasonally profile nutrient transformation and Carbon sequestration -... | ecosystem: Engineered > WWTP > Effluent > Algae... | reverse complement strand
ATCAAAAGCAACAACGCCATTTCCGGGGAGGGAAATGCGCTCACAAATCAATCCCAATGTCCCTAACCTAGGGCGCAGCGCCCTCGGGAAAAGTCAGCAAATGCTGTGCGTTTTCCCCGCGCGTCAGGCAGGCAACGCGACCGGTATTCCTTCCCCTGAAAGGGGCAGGACAGGCGGAGGGGGCACCCTCAACACTCACAACGGCTGATAACTCACCCCAACGAGATACAGCCCATCCGCCGGCGCCACGGGCCCGCACTTCGTGCGATCCGCCGCCGCCAGTATCTCGCCGATCCAGCCCACGCTCTCTCGCCCGCGTCCCACTTCCATCAGCGAGCCGACCATCGAGCGTACCTGCCGGTGCAGGAACGACCGCGCCGACGTGCGGATCTCGATTACCTGCCCGACGCGCGCCACGCTGATTTCGCGCAGCGTCTTCACCGGCGTCTCCGCCTGGCAATTGGCGTCCCGGAACGTCGTGAAATCATGCCGCCCGACCAGCGCCTGCGCCGCCGCGTGCATCGCCTCCGCATCCAGATCGACCACCACCCGCCACGCCCGGCCCTTGTCCAGCGCAAGGTCCGCCCGCCGGTTCACGATACGATAGACATAGCCGCGCCCCGTCGCATCGAACCGCGCATGAAACCCCGGATCGGCCTCCTCCGCCTCCAGCACTGAAACAGGACTCGGCCGCAGATGCGCGTTCAGCGCATCGCGCACCTTGTCCGCGCGCAGCGTCTTGACCAGATCGAGATGCGCCACCTGCCCCGTCGCATGTACGCCCGCATCCGTACGTCCCGCGCCGATCACCTGCACAGGTGCGCCATCCAGAGCCTCGGCCGCAGCCTCCAGCGTCTGCTGCACCGACGGCGCGTTCTCCTGCCGCTGCCAGCCGGAAAAGACGGAGCCGTCATATTCGACCGTCAGCTTATACCTCGGCAATGGGCACCCCGAATGCGTCCGGGAAGATCAGCCGCCCCGACATGGGCGGCCCATGCCGCAGGCGCAGCGCCATGAAGTGATCGCCCTTCAGCGGCGTCTGGAATTCCGCCGCCTGCGCCACGGAGAACCCGAACTTCGGATAGAACCAGTCATGCCCCAGCACGAAGACGATCGGCACACTCACATCGTTGAGCATCTTGAGCCCGTGCAGCACCAGGCTCTTGCCGATGCCTTCCTTCTGCACCCACGGGTCCACCGACATCGGGCCAAGCCCCACCGCGCCCAGCCGGCCATATACGCCCACCCGATAGAACAGGATGTGCCCCACGATCTGCCCGTCGCTCTCGGCAACGATCTGCAGGACCACGTCATTGTCCTTTTCCAGCTGCTCGATGATGCGCGCCTCGTCAGGCTGTCCAAACGCGCGCGTGCTGAGATCAAGCACGGCGGGCTTGTCAGCCTGCGTCATCACGCGGAATGTCCGCTCACTCATGAAAACTCCCTCATGGCAGCCGTTCGCCCCGGTTGATGCGCGCCCCGCGCTGGAACTCTTCCGCAGTCATCTGCCCCTTGCCGGCCCGCTGCAAGCGCGTCAGCCGCACCGCGCCCTCGCCGCAAGCCACCAGCAGGTTATCGTCGATCACCACCCCCGGCTCCCCGCGTCCGGCTTCCGCCTTCGCATGCAGCACCTTCACGCGCTGCCCCTCCACTTCGAACCACGCCCCGGGAAACGGCGACAGCCCGCGAATATGCGCGCTCACCTCCGCGCCAGACTTGCGCCAGTCGATCCGCGCCTCCGCCGGGCTCACCTTCGCCGCCACGGTCACGCCTTCGCCAGCCTGCTCCACCAGCGTCACCGGCCCCGCCTCCAGCAGCGCCAGCCCCTCCACCATCAGCGTCGCGCCCAGCTGAGACAGCCGGTCATGCACGCTCCCGGTCGTGTCATCCTCACTGATCGGCGTCGTCGCGGTCAGCATCACGGGGCCTGTATCCAGCCCCACATCCATCCGCATCACCTGCACGCCCGTGACAGCATCGCCCGCCATCACCGCGCGATGGATCGGCGCCGCCCCGCGCCAGCGCGGCAGGATCGAGCCGTGAATGTTGAAACACCCCAGCCGCGGCGCATCCAGCACAGCCTTCGGCAACAGCAGCCCATACGCCACCACCACAGCCGTATCGAGCTTCAGCGCCGCGAACGCCTCGCGATCCTCCGCCGCCTTGAAGTTCACCGGCGTCCGCACCTCGATCCCGTGCCGGTCCGCCGCCTCATGCACAGCCGTCTTCGTCAGCTGCTTGCCCCGCCCCGCAGGCCTCGGCGGCTGCGAATAGACGCACGCCACCTCATGCCCGGCGGCGATAATCGCCTCCAGCGTCGGAACGGAAAAATCGGGCGAACCCATGAAGGCAATGCGCAAGGACATGGCGCCTTCTAACCCGAACCCGCCGCACACCGAAACCTCTGGCAATAAGCCCCGGAATGGCTAGCGTCCGGCCAGCTTTCGAGGGGTCTTTCATGCGTCTCCGCCTTGCCGCCGCCCTGCTGGCCTCCATTTCGCTCGCCGCCTGCAACGGCGAAGCCCCCGCCGCCGCCCCGGCCGCTGACAAGCCGAAAGCCAGCTATGGCGGCGCCGGCGGCGCAGACCTCTCCATCGAGGCGATCCAGCCCGCCGACGAAGCCGTCACCGTCGGCAATGCCGGCGCAGACCCGGCCGACATCGCCCGCTACATCCTCGCCATCGGCGCCGGCGGCGTGATCTCGCCGGACGGCAAGCTGATCGCCATCAACTGGCGCATCACCGGCGCGCCCCAGCTCTGGGTCATCCCCACCGAAGGCGGCCAGCCGAAACAGCTCACCTTCGGCAATGGCATCACCTTCTTCCGCTGGGCGCCGGATTCCCAATCCATCCTCTACGGCGCCGACAACAACGGCAACGAACAGGAAAGCTTCAACCTCATCTCCGCCGACGGCGCCATCGAACGCGAACTCCTCGCCGCCAAGGAAGGCTCCTTCCGCCAGTTCGGAGATTTCCTGCCAGACGGCCAGTCGCTGCTCTTCTCCTCGCCCGACCGCAACGGCTCCGACTTCGACATCTACCTCGCCACATCCGAAGGCGCGCCGAAACTGCTGGCGCAAGGCCATCTCGACACCGGCGTGCAATCCGTCTCGCCAGATGGCGCAACCGCCATCGTCAGCGAAGGCGTCGGCGAAGAATCCGACAAGCTCATGCTGCTCGATATCAGGTCCGGCAAGCTCACCACGCTCGCCGCCCCGGAATCCCGCGCCAACCACACCGATGGCGACTTCGCCTGGACGCCCGACAGCAAGGGCTTCTACTTCGCCTCCAGCGAAGGCCGCGAATTCGCAGCCCTCGCCTTCCACGACATCGTCGCCAACAAGACCACTATCCTCCACGAAGCCCCCTTCAACATCGAGAACGTCTCGCTCTGTGGCGCCAACGCCAAATGGCTCGCCTGGACCACCAACGAGGACGGCTTCAGCAAGCTCTCCATCCAGGATCTCGCCACGAAGAAAATGCTCCCCACGCCCGCTCTGCCCGAGGGCGTCTATGGCCTCAATTGCGGCCTCGCCAGCGCGAAGATGTCGATCAACGTCAATGGCTGGAAAACGCCCGGCGACATCGTCGTGCTCGACCTCGCCACCGGCAAATCGAACACCGTCTTCAAGGCCAGCCTCGCCGGCCTCAACCCGGATCGCCTCGTGAAGCCCATCTCGCTCCGCATGAAAGCGCAGGACGGCGTCGAACTGCAGGGACTGCTCTACCTGCCCGACGCCTCGTCCACCAAACCCGGCGCCAAACCGCCCGTCCTGTTCGACGTCCACGGCGGCCCCTCCGGCCAGTCGCGCCCCACATTCAGCGTCAACGCGCAATACTATGCCGATCGCGGCATCGCCGTCTTCGCGCCCAACGTACGCGGCTCGCGCGGCTTCGGCCGCACCTACTCCACGCTCGACGACGGCCGCAAACGCCTCGACAGCGTGCGCGACCTTGTCGACATGCTCGCCTTCCTGAAAACAGACGGCCGCGTCGATGCAGACCGCGCCGCCGTCATGGGCGGCTCCTATGGCGGTTACATGGTCAACGCCGTCGTCGGCGCCTACCCGGACGCGTTCAAGGCCGGCGTCTCCCTCTTCGGGATCGGCAACTGGGTCACCGGCCTCGAAGTCGCCTCACCCGGCCTCAAGGCATCCGACAAGATCGAATACGGCGACATCGCCGATCCCGAGTGGAAGACATTCTACACCGAGATCTCGCCCATCAATAACGCCGACAAGATCAAGATCCCCATGCTCTACGCCCACGGCATGATGGACCCACGCATCGACATCAGCGAAACCGAAGTGATGGTCAAAGCCCTCCGCAAGAACGGCATCGCCGCCACCTTCATCCGCCTCCCCGACGAAGGCCATGGCTGGCGCAAACTGAAGAACCGCCTCTTCTACTCCCGCCAGGAAGCGGCGTTTCTGGAAAAGCATCTGGCGGCAAAGTAGGCCTCACAACTCGTCATTCCGGACACGCGCAGCGTGAGCCGGAACCCAGAGGCTGCCCACGAGGAAACCGACCCCCACCTCTCCTCCCCCTTTTAGGGGGAGGGACCCTGATGCACGATCTATCTTCGATGGCAGGTAAGTTCTCTCAACGAAGTCCCTCCCCCTAAAAGGGGGAGGACAGGTGGGGGTCGGCCCGCCATCCGCACCAAACTCCGTCGAATCCTCCACCTCTTTCCCCAACACAATCAACGCCACACCTGGAGGACAAAAACCCCTCCGTCCCCACCCCCTCCACTCGCGCGCATAATGCGCGCCATGAACACGCCGGCACAGGAAACGCACGACCACATCTTCCCCGCCGCCTTGCGCTCGCTCTGGAGCCAGGCGCGTGGATGGATTGCGTTCGTACTGCGCGGTTGCGATCGCACGGTGATGCGCACCACCGGAATTCAGCGCGAGGAAGGCGCACGCATCGCCATCTGGCTGCAGGGCGTCGAAAGCGCCGTGCGCCGCCTGATCCTCACAGCCGCTCTCGTCCTCACGCCGCCCGCACAACGCGCGCGCCTTCGCGCAACGCGCCTATCGCCGGCATCGCGCGCCCAACGCTCCTTCCGGATCTTCAGCCTGCGCGAACCATCCACATCGCCTTCACGCGGTCGCGCACATAACGCACCAACGCGAACGCCCCACGGCCACATCCCCTTCCCCGCCGACCCGATACTCGCCCTCGGCGCGCCACGCGTCCGCGCCCCACGCATCGGCCACAATGGCGGCCCGCCCATGCCGCGCACCCGCGCGCCAAACCCGCTCGACCGCCACGGACGCCTTTCGCGGCAGGACCCCGACTGGCGCCCGCCTGAACACGCCGCCTCGCACCGCATCGCAAGCGATGCCCTGCCCCGCGCGCCGCGCCGGCCCCGCCCGCCGCGTGATCCCGAAGCCCTGCCGCCCAGTCTGTATGACTGGCGCCGCCATTACGACGAATGGGAAAGGCTCATCCCTGCGCCCGGCCTTGCCGCGCGTCTCGACGCACTCGAGCGTGTCGCCGCAAATCCCGGCGCGATCATCGTCCGCACCGCCCGCCGCCTGATCCATGCGAAAGAGCGCGCACTGGCCCTCGCCCGCGTCGCCAAACCCGCCCTGCGCAAGCCGCATCGCGTTCGCCACGTCGAGCCCGAAATGTGGATTCCGCTTTTCGCGCAGGCCTGTCACAGCGCCCTCGCCACGCACGACACCAGCTAGCCCCGCCAGCCCGCAGTCATCCCCAACCCGCCGCCGACGGGAACGCGCCCCCATGCCCGAACGGCTTCCACTCGAACCGATAAAGTTTTAGACCCACACCATGGAATTCAAACCGCACGAAATCGCCCTGATGATCGCCGCCGTGGCGATCCCGCTGGTCTTCCTCGTCCTCGGCTTCACGCCAGGCGGGCTCAGCTTCATCGGCGATTTCCTGATGCAGTCGCCCAACATGCCCTGGCTCTTCTTCGGCGGCGCAGCCCTCGTCTTCTGCGTCCTCGCCTGGCGCATCTATCGCCGCCTCCGCCCCGCCCAGAAAAAGAAGAGCGCCCCCACCCCGCACGTCACGCCCACGCCGAAATTCTCGCTAAAGCGAGATCCGCCCAACGGCGATCCGAAAAGCTAGATCGCGATCAGTGAAGACTTGTCATCCCGGGCGAGCGCAGCGAGACCCGGGAACCATTGCAAGAGTACGACAGCCTCTCAGTGGCTCCCGGCTCTCCGCTTCGCTTCGGCCGGGATGACAATCCAGAACCAAAGCCTCATTGAAGGAAAAATCAGAACGGCAGCTTGAACCCGGGCAACATCCCGCCCAGTCCGCCGGTCGCGTTCTTCATCGCCTCGGCCATCGCATCGTCCAGCTTGCGCCGCGCATCGGCATGCGCCGCCTTCACGAGGTCCTCGACCATCTCCTTGTCAGCCGGGACAAGAATCGAAGGGTCGATCTCCAGCGCATGAATCTCGCCCTTGCCCTTCAGCGTGACTTTCACCATCCCGCCGCCCGAAGAGCCTTCAGCCGTCAGCTCTTCCATTTTCGCCTGCGCTTCCTGCAGGCGTTTCTGCATGTCCTGCGCCTGGCGCATGATATCGGAGAGGTCCTTCATTCGTCGTCCTCACGCTCTTCAGGGTCGGGGATGATTTCGTCGAGCCGTTCACGATGGCCGAAATCGACATGGATCACATTGGGCCGCGACGGCTCAGGGATTTCTTCCATCTCGTCGGCCGCATCAGGATCTTCGATCCGCAGAACGCGCGACCCCGGAAAAACCCGCAGCGCCTCGGCAATGCGCGGATGCGCCTCGATTGCCTGCTGCTTCTCGCGGCCACGGCGCTTGCGAAGTTCGCTCGTGCTCTCGGCCGATCCATCGCCCGATTGCAGGACTTCCCACTCCACGCCGCTGACGCTCTCCAGCCAGTCCTTGATCTTCTGCGAAAGATTCGACGGCGTGCCCGGCGCGGCGGTGTAGTTGAAATGCCCGAAGTCGATCTCCGCCGGCCGCACGAAACGCTCGATCTCGTACTTCAGCGAAATCTCCCGCCGCGCCTCAAGCTCGGAAATGATCTCGCGCAGCGAAGACATGCGGACGATGGGGTGATGCCCGTAATCATCATGCGGCGCAGGCGCAGAAGCGACCGGCGCCTCGGCGCGCGGATTTTCGCGCTCAGGCTGGGACTTTGGGGGCGACACAGCGGCCCCACCCGCAAGAAGCCGCATCGCGTCTTCCGGCGACGGAAGGCTCGCGGCCGCCGCGAGCCTGAGAACAACCATCTGTGCCGCAGCGGGCGGATCAGGCGCCCGTGCGCAATCCTCAAATCCCTGCAACAGCAATCGCCACATCCGCGCCGATTGCGCCGGCGAAAGCTGAGCGGCCATCGCTTTGGTCCGCATCGCCCAGTCAGCCGGGCCAACGAACGCGTATGCATCCTTCAGCGCCTGCGCGCGCGAAATCTCGACGACCGAGTCCATCAGGTCCTTGATAAGCACGGGCGCATCCGCCCCCTGCTCAAGCAGGGCCGAAGCCTCCGTCAGCGCCGCCTGATGATCCGACGCGATGATCTTCTCCATCAGGTCGAGCACGCGCGAACGATCCGCAAGGCCCAGCATATCGCGCACCTGTTCGGCGCTCACTTCCTTGCCGCCGGATTCAGTCGCGCCCTGCACGATCGCCTGGTCGAGAATGGAAAGACCATCGCGCGCCGATCCCTCCGCCGCGCGGGCGATCAGGGCGAGCGCTTCGGGGGCGATCTTCGCGCCCTCCTTCTCGCAGATATTGGCCAGATGCTGGCTCAGCGCCTCGGTCGAGAACCGCTGCAGGTTGAACCGCTGGCATCGCGAGAGAACGGTCACCGGAACTTTCCGGATCTCGGTCGTCGCGAAAATGAACTTCACATGCGGCGGCGGCTCTTCCAGCGTCTTCAGCAGCGCGTTGAACGCCGCCGTGGACAGCATGTGAACCTCGTCGATCACATAAACCTTGAACCGCGCCGAAACGGGCGCATAGCGCGATCCATCCAGAAGATCGCGCATATCGGAAACGCCGGTGTGCGATGCGGCGTCGAGTTCCAGAACGTCAGGATGGTTGCCCGCCATGATCGAGGCGCAGTGAACGCCCGGCGGGTCCAGCTGCATCGAGGGCTGGTGAACGTCCTTCGTTTCGTAATTCAACGCCCGCGCCAGCAAGCGCGCCGTGGTGGTCTTTCCCACCCCGCGAACGCCGGTCAGCATGAAGGCATGCGCTATGCGCCCGGTCTTGAACGCGTTGGCCAGCGTCCGGACCATGGCCTCCTGCCCGACCAGATCCTCGAACCGCGTCGGACGATATTTGCGGGCGAGCACCTGATAGGCCGGCGGGCCCAGCGGCACGTCGTCCCCGAACATCGACGCCGTCATCGTGTCGCGCGGTTCCGCGACATCATCTTCCGGCCCGTCAGACGGGGGTTTCGGGGGCTTCCTAGCGGCCATCCTCCCTATATGGCGCATCGGACGCCATCACGCCAACCCGGACCCGCGGGGGCATCTATTTCAGCTGTGGAAGCAGGGGTTAAAGGCGCAGGCTGGTCACGACCCAAGCTAAACTCGTTACGGCTGCTTCCTTCCGGACCTGACCGGGTTGGCGAACCGCTCGTCCGCAACCAACCTGCACCTAGGTTATAGGAGCCTGCGCGCGCTGCTGCAATGTTTCGTCGTGAGTCGGGCTGATTCAGGGGGCGCATGTGGCCATTCCAGCAGAATCGTGTGCGAAAATGCCGCCGGGGGGACGTCAAGCTTTCCGGCGCCTGGAGCGCCCGATCATGACCGAGACTGGGACGCGCTACGATATTTTCGTGAGTTATCGCCGGGCCGATCGCGAGCTCGTGGCCTCCGTCGTGCGCCGTCTGGAGCAGCGCGGCGTCACGGTCTGGTATGACGCCAACATCGAAGGCGGGGCCGACTGGCGCGAAACAATCGTCGAAGCTCTGTCCAGTTCCCGGATGCTGGCGATCTTCTTCTCGGAGGAATGCAATAATTCGCGCCAGCTCAAGAAAGAGCTGGCCGTAGCCGACAGTCTCGCCAAGCCCGTCGTTCCGATCCTGATCGAGAACTCCCAGCCGCGCGGCGCCTATCTCTACGAACTGGCCGATCGCAACTGGATCCAGGCCTTTCCCGATCCGATGGCCCACATGGACGAGTTGGTCGAGCATCTGGCGACGCTCGCCGGGAAATCGGACGGCGGCCCCGCCGGCAAACGTCCGCCAGGCGCCCTGAAAAGCGCCCCCGCCACTCAGGCCGCCAATGACGACACTCTCGAAGAAAAAGAGAGAAAGCTCGACGACGCCATCGGCGAGCTTATCTCCGAAGCGGTCGATCCCGGCCGCGTCGCGCCCAAGACTGCCGAGGACTATGTCGGCCGCGCCGGATCAGTCGGAAAGCCGATCCGCCAGCTGCCGGATATTCCGCCTTTCCGCTATATCGACTGGCTGTTCCTGATCCCCGGCTTCCTCGCAATCGCTGCCTGGCAGCTCATCACCACCGCTGGCCAGTACACGTCCGACACCTCGGATCGCGGCGTGGCGATCATCGCGATGTACTGCCTCGCCTTCGCAGGCCTTTATGGCGCGATCGTTTTCCCGGTGCGTTATTACCTGCGCCGTCGCCCGGTCGGCGCCGCACTTCTGAAATACCTCGGCACATCGCTGATGTTCTTCCTCGCCGGGGCCGGCGTCATGCTCAGCGGCATCGATCGCGGCTATCTGCAGGGTGCGGACTTCATCAGCTTCCTGAAAATTTTTGGCCTCGTCTGGGTCTTCCTCTCGCTGATCGCGTTCGCCATGTATGGCGTACTGGCCGGGCAACGTGCGATACGCAGCTTCCGGTCGAACATCAGGAAGCTCTGATACCTTGGTCCTTTCCGCACCCGCCGCCGATATCCCGCTGGTCCCCGCGGGGCTGGACCGCGCCGCGCATCATCGCCGCGATCCCGCATGGCTGGATGCGGCTTTCAATTCGGAACACTCGCGTATCCTGCTGATGCGTGAAGGCCAGATACTGGTCGAAGGCTCAGCTCCAGCTTCCGCACCAACCCAGATCGGCGCGCCCCTGCCGCCGGGCCGCCCTGTCCTCTGGCTCGGTTCTCAGGCTGGAATGCTCTCGCCAAAGGCCGCGCGCGTCTTTCTAGGCGAGACGGCGAAAGGCTCGCCCGTCTTCGCACTGGAGATGCCGGCGTCCTTCAGTCTCGACAGCTCGCCCATCGCGGGGCTCGGCGTGTTCGACGACTTCCGGGCCGCCGCTTCGGCCTTCGACGCCTTTAACGGAGGGTGTGCTGCAACCGCACGCGCAATCTTCGAATGGCATCGCCGCCATGGTTTCTGCTCGAACTGCGGCGCGCGAACGAAGATCGTGGAAGCAGGATGGAAACGCATCTGCGAGGATTGCGCTGCCGAACATTTTCCGCGTGTCGACCCCGTCGCGATCATGCTGGCCGTGCGCGGCGACAAGTGCCTGCTGGGCCGTCAGAAAGCATGGCGTCCCGGCTTCTGGTCATGCCTCGCAGGCTTCGTCGAACCCGGCGAGACCATCGAACAGGCGGCAGCCCGCGAGATCTTCGAGGAAGCCGGCATACGCTGCACCACGAAGGCCGATTATCTCTTCTGCCAGCCCTGGCCTTTCCCGTCATCGCTGATGATCGGAATGATCCTCGAAGCCGATAACGAGGACATCAAGGTCGACGAGTCCGAGCTGGAAACAGCGCGCTGGTTCACGCGCGAAGAAACAGCTTCGATGATGGCGGGCACGAACCCGGACGCATTTCCGCCTATGCATTTCGCGGTCGCCCACCACGTCATCAAGGCGTGGCTCGCGCGCGGTTAGATCGCAACCAGCTTCACATCATCCGGCAAGGGATCGATCATCTGCGCAAGGCGCGGGTCATCAAGGCGCTGGGCGTAAACGTCTTCATAGATCGTACGCAGCCAACGTTCGACGATGTTCACATCAAGCGCATCAAAGCCTTCAGCCGCGAGCGCGAGCAGCCACATCTCAGGCGGCTTGCCATTGTCTTCGAGCGGCAGCTGGTATTCGAGGCCGTCGATACGGCGGCAGCCGAGGCGCTGGTAGAAACGCAGGCGTCTTGCCTGCTCTGCCGAGCCACGATCGGCATCGACCTCGACAAGGCCAAATCGGCCAGGACCGGCAATGGCGCGGCTGGCGAGAAACAGTTGCGCGCCGATATTTGCGCCACGCGCCTCAGGGGCGACAGCGGCGTATTCGAACAGCCAGAAATAATCCTCGGTCGGAACATAGGCGACCGACATGCCGATGATCCTGTCATCGCGCTTTGCAACGAAGAAGCGGTAATCGGGCCGCAGCAGCAATTTGCGGAGGTTTGCCTCAGAGCGCTGCTCGGTCAGCTCGATCGCGGCGTGATAGATCGCGAACGCCTCGGCAAAGCCTTGCGCGTCGCCGGCCATCAGGGGCTGGATGACAAGTTCGCTCATCGGCGATCCTTTGCGCGATTCTCGATCATCGCAGCTCCAAAACGAAAATGCCCCGCAATGGCTTGCGGGGCATCCCGTATCAGACAGCTCTCAGCAGAGAGCAATCAGTTAGAAGCTGCGAACGTACGACAGCGAGTAGGCATCGACATTGCCCACGTCATAGTCGTGACGAGTCCAGTCGCCGCGGATGCCGTCTTGCGCGGTCAGGTTCCACTGGGCGCCGGCGCCGTAGGCGAGACCATCTTCGTCGCCGAACGGCGAGGTTTCGATGCGCGAGACACCGACACGGCCGAACACGTCGAGCGACGGGTTCACCGGCAGTTTGCCGACCGCGAACACGCCGATCTCGCTGTCGAGTTCGGTGCCGCTGTCGCCCTTCACGCCGAACGAGCCTTCGCCTTCAACAGCGAAGTTCGGTCCGAAGTTGACGCCAACGCGGCCGGTGATGCCGCCGAGATCAGCGCCGCCTTCGCCGTCGAATTGCGTGTAGCCGCCGGAAACATAGACGCCAGAGGTCTGGGCTTGGGCGGACATAAAGGCCGGGGCGACAAGCATCGTGGCCGCGGCGAGAGCGATTTTCAGTTTCATGGGGAAGACTCCAGTTGTTTCTGGAGCAGGTTCCGACGGAATTGCGTGATCCCGGCAGTAACACCCGCTCTGGTTTCAGTGCCGAACCGACCCGGTCGCCCTTTCGAGGCTTCCCGCTCCGGCCCATCTATCCACCCAGCGTGAGGTCGATATGCAGCCTAAATAGGCACGGGACAAACCAGTTCCTCGGAAGATCAGAATTAAGGATGATCAGGTGGCGCGATAGCCACACAAAGATGAACGGGTTTCTGATCATTACACGGATGTGGCTGAAAAGTGTCGAGGACTTCGAGAAGGCGCACGAATACTGTTGCGATACTTTCGATCACCGATTTTGCTGATTTTTCGGACGAATTCGTCACGCGCCTTGCGCGATGGAAACGCGCCAACGCCAAATCCGCTCCCCAATTATGACATTGGCGGGGCGGAGACTGTCCGTGTCCGGATTGTCATGGTGAACGCGGTCTTAGCGGCCCGGCGCCGTCGAACGGTAGGGGTGAGCCGGGAAGACGCCGAGATGGCGAACCTGGGTTGAGAAAAACCCGAGCTCCTCCAGCGCGCGCTGGACTGCCGGGTCATCGGGATGCCCTTCGACCTCGGCATAGAACTGGGTGGCGTTGAACGAGCCGCCGATCTGGTAGCTCTCCAGCTTGGTCATGTTGACGCCGTTGGTCGCAAACCCGCCCATCGTCTTATAGAGTGCCGCCGGCACGTTCCGGACCCGGAAGACAAAAGCCGTAACCCAGGTCAGCGCGGGGTCACGCTCGGGCTGGACGGCTTCGCGGCTCATGATGACGAAACGCGTTGTGTTATGGGCCGCATCCTCGATGTTCTCTGCAAGGATATCGAGGCCATAGACCTCCGCCGCCAGCCGTGGCGCGATCGCCGCCTGCGTGGGATCTCCCAGATCGCGGACCTCGCGAGCCGCGCCCGCCGTATCCGAGCTGGTCCGGGCGACAATGCCCCGGGACCGCAGGAAATTGCGGCATTGTCCGAGCCCCATGATGTGGCTGTGGGCGCCCTTGATCTGCTCCAGCTTGGCGCCCCTCAGGCCCATCAGCTGGAACCGGATCGGCATGAAATGCTCGGCGATGATCTGCAGGGGGGATGTCGGCAGAAGGTGGTGGATATCGGCCACCCGGCCCGCGATCGAGTTTTCCACCGGGATCATGGCCAGTCCGGCCTCGCCGCTGGCTGCCGCAGCGAAAACGTCCTCGAATGTGGCGCAGGGCAGCGGCTCAAGGTCGGGATAGACCTCGCGGCAGGCGATATGGGAGTTGGCGCCCAACTCCCCCTGGAAAGCGATCTTGTTCATGGGGCTTCTATGCCCCCAGCCTGCCGAAGAGGGCAACCGAAATAGGGGCTTAGCCGGTCTGACTGTGCGTCATTTCGCCGGACATTCTCTGGTTGCTGGCATCCGGGTAAAATGCAAGAAAGCCCCGCGCGTGCGGGCGCGAATCGAGTTTTTTGGGGCCCCGCTTTTCAGGGACTGGAGCACGGTCAGACCATGAGCGATCTGGGCTTCAACAAGATTGCCTTTTGCATCCTCGGCACCGGCCTCGCGCTGATCGGCCTGAACGAGGCATCGCACTCGCTGTTCCACACGGCGCACCACGAAAAGCCGGGTTACCTGGTTGACGTTCCCGAGGTTCATGCCGGCGGCGGAGAAGCCGTGGTTGAGGGCCCGCGCGACTACTTCACCCTGATCTCCACAGCCGACGTCGCGAAGGGCGAGGAGCAGCACAAGAAATGCCTCCAGTGCCACACCTTCGAACAGGGCGGCGCCAACCTGCAGGGCCCGAACCTGTTCGGCGTTCTCGGTCGTGACATCGCTTCCCACGCCGGCTTCAAGTATTCGACCGGCAAGGGCTCGCTCACAGAGCATGCAGGCAACTGGACCTACGAGAACCTCGACCACTTCATCGAACGTCCGAAGGGCTTTGCTTCGGGCACGGCGATGAACTTCGCCGGCATCAACAGCCGCCTCACCGGCCTGCAGGATCGCATGAACCTCATCGCGTACCTGCGTACGCTGGGTAGCGAGAGCGTGCCGCTGCCTGCCCCGCTTCCGGCATCGGCCACGGCTCCGGCCGATGGCGCTGTTGCTCCGGTTGACGGTGCAGTTCCCGCCGATGGCGCAGCTCCGGCTGCTGTCCCGGGCGCAACGCCTGCCGCACCGGGCGCTCCGGCTCCGGCTGCTCCGGGCACGACGCCGGCGCCGACCGCGCCTGCCCAACCGGCGCCTGCTCCGCACTAAGCTTCTGCCGAAGCCCTATTCGGGCGTGTGACAGACGGCTTCGATGTTGTGCCCGTCAGGGTCCAGCACGAACGCGCCGTAGTATCCGGGATGATAGAGTGGCCGCGGTCCCGGCGGGCCATTGTCCCGTCCGCCGGCCGCAATCGCCGCCGCGTAGAACGCATCGACCTTCGCACGATTATCCGCAGCGAACGCGACATGGATCAGTTCGGTCGCGCGCGGCTGCTGGTTGATCCAGAAGTACGGCTTGAAGCCTTCGCCATAACCCAGATACGGCGTCGATCCCGTCTCCTCTGCCGACACGTCCATGACAACGCTGACGCCCAGAGGCTTCAACGCCGCGTCGTAGAACGCCTTCGCGCGCTGGATATCCGTGACCTTGATCCCGATGTGATCGAGCATGAATTTCTCCCTGGCCGGATCACGCCAAGCATGCGCCCCGCATCGGTTGGTGTCACGCTGCGTCGTGGAAGATGACCCCCAGCGTGTGGCGCGAGCCTGAACGGATACGGCTCACGCCATGGCGCATTTTCACGCGATAGACGCCTTTCGTCCCTCGCACCGGCCGCTCGTTCACAGCGAAGATCACAGCACATCCACGCCTGAGCGAGACGACCTCGGCGCGCGACTGCATGCGTGGCCGCTGTTCCGTCAGCACGAACTCGCCACCGCTGAAATCTTCGCCCGGCTCAGACAGGAGGATCGCAACCTGCAGCGGAAAGACATGCTCGCCATACAGATCCTGATGGAGGCAGTTGTAGTCGCCCTCGCCGTACTTCAGCAGCAAGGGCGTTGGCCTTGCCTGCCCCGCCGCGTGGCAGGTTGCGAGGAATGCTGCGTGCGCCGCAGGGAAGCGCGGCTCACGGCCCAGCGCTTCCTCCCATCGGTTCGCAAGCGGCGCGAGCCGTTCGTAGAGCGTGGTGCGCAAGTGCTGGATCGCATCGGGCAACGGATAGGCAAGATACTTGTACTCGCCCCGGCCAAACCCGTGCCGCGCCATCACGACCTTTGAGCGAAACAGCCGATCGTCATCATAGGATGCGACCAGCGCAGCGCACGCATCGGCATCGAGCAGCGGCGGCGTCATGGCGCATCCGGATGCGTCGACCTCCTTTTCGATTGCGGACCAATCCAGTCGGGCAATTGCTTCCTGAAACGCCATGTGAGCTCCTGAGCTTGCCCCTGCTCTGCCCGAACAACACCTCAAGCGCCGACGCATTTCCGACGCCGCATTACAGCTAGCGCTTGCCGCCACCGCCTGTTGCCAGCGCCACCGCCTTGCGCCCCACCGTGGGCAGCGCGGCGAGCGCGTCCTCGCGCGTCAGCCACTCGCCGGCCACCTTGGCGCGCGCCGGCACCTCGGCGCGCCAGACATCGAGCTTCAGGGCAAAGTGCGTGAACACATGGCGCACTTCACCGATCCGTTCCCACGCGAACTTGCCGGGCGCACCTTCAAGCGGGTCTTCGAGCTTCGCGTCGGTCCACACGCTGCCCGGCGGCATCATCATGCCGCCCAGCAATCCGCTCGGCGGACGGCGCACCAGCAGCACATCGTCTCCGCGCATCAAAACGAATGCAGCCCCGTGGCGCGTCGGCGTCGCTTTCTTCTCCGCTTTCACGGGATAGCGATCCGGATCGCCCTCTGCCCGCGCCGCGCACATCGTGTTCAAAGGGCAGATCAGGCAGTTCGGCTTGCGTGGCGTGCAGATCGTGGCGCCCAGGTCCATCAGCGCCTGCGCAAGATCGCCCGCGCGTCCATCTTTCGGCAGTGCATCCGCCAGTTCCTGCGCATGTGCGGCGATCAACACTTTCGCGGCGCGCCAGCCCTTTTCCGTCCCGTCAGACCCGATGGCCCGCAGGCGCGACACCACGCGCTCGATATTTCCATCGACCGGGGCGATCCGTTCGTCGAACGCGATCGAGGCAATCGCCGCTGCCGTGTACGGCCCCACGCCGGGAAGATCGCGCAGTCCTTTCGCGTCCTGTGGAAAACTGCCCTGCTCTGCCACCGCTTTTGCACAGGCATGCAGGTTGCGCGCGCGGCTGTAATAGCCGAGCCCGGCCCACGCCGCAGACACATCTTCCCACGATGCCGCCGCCAGCTTCTTCACATTCGGCCAGCGCTTGCGAAACGCATCAAAGTACGGCGTTGCATGGGGAATTGTCGTCTGCTGCAGCATCACTTCCGACAGCCAGACGAGGTAGGGATCGGGCTTCACCCCGGCATCCCGCGCCTCCGGCCCCACGCGCCACGGCAGCACCCGCGCATGGCGCCGGTACCAGCGATCCACCGAGGTGAGCATCTTCCTGAGGCTGTGAGTGACCATGCTTTTAGACAACTACCTGTGCGGGCCCATTCCGACGAAACCCGAATGCTGGCAAGAAGAGGCATGACCATCGACTGGGACAAGCGCGAAAGGGAGTTGGAAGCCGAACGACGGTTGGCCCAGACGCGCGCGGTTCCGGTCTATCGCCCCGCCAAGCCGATGGGCGCCGCGCTCAACCGCGCCCTGCGCCCCATTCTGAAGGAAGCCGGCCCCGCCCCGGAAACGCTCCAGTCCCGCTGGACCGAGATTGTCGGCATGAAGCTGGCCGCCATCACGGAGCCGCTGCGGGTGTCCCGCGCAAAGGGCGGTAATGTACTTCACCTTCGCGTGCCCTCGGCCGCCGCGCCGATCATCCAGCACGCCACGGATCACATCCTGGAGAGGGTAAACCTCGCTTCGGGCTCCAGGATCACCTCGCTGAAGCTGGTCCAGACCGCGCCGCCCAAACAGCTGGCGCTCGTCATTCCGCGTCCGTTGACGCCTGAACAGCGCAAAGCGCTGGTCGAGCGGCTGGCCCCGGTCCAGAGCAACGCCCTGCGCAACGCCCTGTCCCATCTGGGCGAAGCGGTCATGACGGGCCAGCGCAAAGGCTGACCGCCTCATCGGAAACGTTGACCGCAGCCCCGCCTTTGGCCAAAACCGGCTGGAATAATGAGGGACGCTCAATGTACGCCATCCGCCGCCTGCTCACGCCGGTGTTCGCCGCCACGCTCGCGCTGGCCGCGGCCTGCTCCGAACAGAAGCCGCAGGCCACGGCCTTCACGCCGGTGCCCGTGACGCCGGTGCTGGGCGACGTTCCGATGGGCGATGCGAATGCGCCGGTCACGTTGATCGAATACGCGGCGCTGAGCTGCCATGTCTGCCGCGACTTCGCCAAGCAGGTCTTCCCGCGCCTCAAGTCCACTTACATCGACACCGGCAAGGTGAAGTACATCTATCGCGACTTCCCGCTCGAATATGATCCGGCCACCGGCAAGGCGACGGACGGTCTGGGCGTGCTCCTCTCGTCTGTTGCGCGTTGCAAGGGCCCGGAAAAATTCCATGAAGCGGTCGACGCCATGTTCACCGCGCAGGCCGACCTGCTCGACGCCGCCCGCACAGGCGAGGCCGGCCCGATCATCGCCCGCGTCGCCGGCGACCTCGGCCTTTCGCGCGAGGAGACACGCACCTGCATCGACTTCCAGCCTGAGCTGAACGCCTCAATCAAGGCATCCCGCGATGAAGGCGCCGCGAAAGGCGTCAAGGGCACGCCCAGCCTGTTCATCAATGACGAGATGCTGACCACCAGCGCCACCTGGGAAAACGTGTCCGCCGCGATTGAAGCGAAGCTTGCCGGGGCATCCGGAACTCCTGCCGCGCCTGCATCGGTTGCACCCGCGCCGGCGACGCCTGCATCAGCCCCCGGCGCGACGCCACCCGCTTCGCCGCCGACCTAGCGCGCCGGATGCGCTTCCCCGGGCTAGCCATCGCCGCCGCCGGACTGTTGCTTGCCGCCTGCGAGGTTCCGCGCGAGCGGGAACCCTATTCGACGGTTGAGATCACGCCCTTCCTCGGCCAGCCGGTGATGGGCGATCCCAACGCGCCGGTGCTGATTACCGAATACGCCTCGACCACCTGCGGCCATTGCCGCGCCTTCCACGAGCAGGTGTTTCCGGAGCTGAAGGCGAAATACATCGACACCGGCAAGGCGCGCCTCGCCTGGGTCGTGATGCCGACACCGCCGCAGGCCATCTCTCTGGCAGGCGCCGCCATCGCGCGTTGCGCCGGCGAGGACAAGTTCTTCGCCGCCATCGACGATCTGTTCGACCACCAGAACGAGATCATCGAATCCGGCCGCAATCCCTGGCGCCTGCAGAAAAACCTGCGCGAGCTTGGCGGGCGTCATGGCCTCAACGCTGACCAGGTCGACACCTGCATCGACGACAAGGCGCTTCTGGAACTCACGCGGAAATACGTCCAAGAGTCGCCCGCCTTCGTGACCTCGACGCCTACGTTTCTGATCGGCGGGGAAGACGTCGACCAGACGATCGACGCGCTGTCCGCCGCCATCGACGCGGAACTCGCGAAAGCCGCGCCCCGCTAGGCCCGCATCGCCCCGCTGGCGACAGCCATTGACCCCGCCTCCCGCCCCCCTTAGAGCCAGCAAAAGCCCGCATTTTCAGGGCGAACTGGAACCCTGACTTGCACCTGATCGGCCTCAAGATCGCGGGCTTCAAGTCCTTCGTCGATCCGGTGGATGTACCGATCGAAGAGGGCCTGACCGGCATTGTCGGTCCCAATGGCTGCGGAAAGTCCAACCTGCTCGAAGCGTTGCGCTGGGCGATGGGGGCAACCTCGGCCCGCGCCATGCGCGGCGGCGAGATGGATGACCTCATCTTCTCCGGCTCTGAAGCCCGCCCCGCGCGCGAGATGGCGGAAGTCACGCTGCAACTCGACAACCGCGACCACGGCGCGCCTGCCGAGTTCAACGACGAAGACACGATCGAGATCCGCCGCATGCTTCGCCGCGGCGCCGGCTCGTCCTACAAGATCAATGGTCGCACAGTCCGCGCGAAAGACGTGCAGCTGCTCTTCGCCGATGCATCGACCGGGGCCAACTCCCCCGCCCTCGTCCGCCAGGGGCAGATCAGCGAGCTGATCGGCGCAAAGCCACAGAACCGCCGCCGCATTCTCGAGGAAGCCGCCGGCATTGGCGGCCTCGCCGCGCGCCGCCATGAAGCCGAGCTGAAGCTCAAGGCCGCTGACGAAAACCTCGCCAAGCTGGCTGACATCATGGCCGAGGTCGAAAAGCAGGCGAACGCCCTCAAGCGCCAGGCCAGCAAGGCGCGGAAATATCGTGTGCTGTCGGAAGAGATCGCCGCCCTCGAAGCCCGTCTCGGTGCGGCCCGCTGGCGTGGCGCCGTCATTGAAACAACCGAAGCCCGCGCCGCTCTCGAAGACGCGAAGTCGAACGAGCAGAAAACTGTCTCGACCGTGACGCGCGCATCGACAGCCGAACTAGAATCCCGCGCGGCGATCGAGCCCCTGCGCGCCGCCGAGTCAGACGCGGCAGGCAGGCTCGGCGTCATCAAGTTGCAGCTCGCCCGGCTCGAAGCCGAACGCGATGCGGCGAAGGAAGCCCTCGCCCGCCTCGACCGCGACATCACCCGCCTGCTCGAAGACACCACACGCGAGACCGTGCAGCGCGACGACGCCACAGCCCGCGCCGAACGCGCGACGCAGGCCTTGGCGCAATTGCCGCCGGACGACCCGGCAGCGCAGAAGAAACGCGAAGCCGAACTCGCCGCTGCCGTCGATGCCGCAATGGCCGAGCTTCAGACATTCGAGCAGGAAGCTGACCAGCGCCGCACAGCGCTTGCCCGCGCCGAAGCCGAAGCCGCCGCCGCGCAGGCCGCGTTCAAGCGAGAGGAAGAGCGCCACAGCCGCCTCGTCAGCGATCTAAACAATGCGCAAAAGGAAATCGCGGCTCTCGGCAATGCGGCGAAACTTGAAACCGCGTTGAAGGATGCCCGCGCGCGTCATGCAGACGCAGAGAAAAAAGCGCAGGACGCGCAATCTGCTCTCACTGCTGCGCTGCGCGCAGTTGATGATGCCCGCGCGCTCGAAGCGCGCCTGACGCCTCCGCTTCTCGCCGCCGAGCGAAAGCTGGGCGAACTCGAATCCGAACTGAAAGGCCTCGACCGCCTTTTGCGCATGACGGCGCCGACCGCCGCCCCGCCCGTGATGGATGGGGTCCGCGCGCCCGGCCTTGAGCGCGCGCTGGCGGCAGCGCTCGACGACGATCTCGACGCCCCGGCGGATCCGACCTCCCCGGTCCACTGGTCGGGTCAGCACGGTGACGCCACCGCGCGCCTGCCCGAAGGCGCCGAGGCGCTGAGCGGTCTGGTGGAGGCCCCGCCCGAACTGCACGCACGCCTCACCCAATGCGGCCTCGTCGATCGCGCACGCGGAGCATCGCTCGTCACGCAGCTGCAGACAGGCCAGAGCCTCGTCAGCCGTGAAGGCGACCTCTGGCGCTGGGACGGCTTCGTGCGCAGTTCCGATGCGCCGCTGACATCCGCCGAAAAACTCGAACAGCGCGCCCGCCGAGACGCCCTCAAGCCGGAGATCATCGCTGCGCAATCCGCGCGCGATGCCGCCGCTGCAGACCGCAGCAAGGCCTCGAAGCAACTCACCGATGCCGAAGTCACGCTGATGGCCGCGCGCCGCAACGTGCCGGAACTGACGCGCGCAGCGGGACAGGCACATGAAGCCGCGATCCGCGCGGAGCAGGATGTTGAACGCCTGTCGCTGCGCGGCTCTGCGCTGAGCGATTCCGCCAAACGCCTTTCTGCCGAGCGCGACCACGCGGCACAGACGTTGGCCGCCGCGAAGGCCGCCCTTTCTTCAGCGCCATCGGACCGCGACCGCGCTATCCTGGCTGATCTGGCCAACAAGGTGCGCGCCGGGCGTGAAACCGAACGCGCCGCCGCCGCTGCACTCGACACGTTCATCCGCGAGACCGAGCGCGCATCTGCCCAGCGCCTCGCCCTCACCAGCGATCATGACGAGTGGCTGGCCCGCGCCTCCGAAGCATCCGGCCGGCTGGGCGCAATCGCGCATGATCTTTCCGAAGCGCGCTCCGCGTTCGAGGTCGCCAAGGATCAACCGGCTCTGATCCAGAAAAGGCTCGACGACCTCGCCGCCTCCAGCGAGACCGCCGAAGCCACCCGCCGCGAAGCAGCCGACGCGCTCGCCGAAGCAGAGGGCTCGCTACGGGAGACAGAGATCGCCGCGCGTGCAGCGCGCGACGCAGCCGGCAACGCGCGCGAAACCCTCGTGCGCAATGAATCGCGCCTCGAAGCCGCCATTCGTCGCGAGGCCGAAATCGCCGAGCAGGTACGCGCCGCCTTCGACAAGGATCTCGAAGAACTCGAAGGCGTCGTCGCTCAGGTTCTCGCCGCCTCCCGCGCCGCGCGCGCCGAACACGGCGACGCGGACGCACCGGAAGCCGAATCCGAAGCCCTCGCCGACGCTCACGCGCTCGACACACGCCTCGCCCAGCTCCGCCGTGAGCGCGACCAGCTCGGCGCGGTCAACATGGAAGCTGACGACCAGCTCACCGAAATCTCGAAACGCATGGGCTTCCAGGTCGAGGAACGCGATGACCTCACCGCCGCCATCGCAAAGCTCCGCGAAGGCATTGATGCTCTGAACATGGATGGCCGCCAGCGCCTCGTTGACGCCTTCCATCAGGTGAACGGCCACTTCTCGTCGCTCTTCACTGCTCTTTTCGGCGGCGGTCACGCTGAGCTTCGCCTCACTGAATCCGATGACCCGCTCGATGCAGGCCTCGAAATCTACGCTTCGCCTCCGGGCAAGCGCCTCGGCCAGCTCTCGCTGATGTCGGGCGGCGAACAGGCGCTCACGGCGACGGCGCTGATCTTCGCCGTGTTCCTGTCGCGCCCTGCCCCCATCTGCGTGCTCGACGAGGTTGATGCGCCGCTCGACGACGCCAACGTCGACCGCTTCTGCCGCCTGCTCGAGGAAATGCGCACGCGTACGGAAACGCGCTTCATCATCATCACCCACAACGCGGTGACGATGTCGCGCATGGACCGCCTGTTCGGCGTCACGATGCAGGAGCGCGGCGTCTCGCGCCTTGTCTCCGTCGATCTTCAGGCAGCCGAACGCCTCGTCGCGGCCTGATCCACGCAACTTCCGACAACCCGCAGCCCAAATACCTGTGGCGCACAGCCGCCGGATAGGGTACCCCCCTATACTATGGCTCATACCATCGCATCAAAGAAGCAGATCACTGCCCGCGTTCGCCGCATCATAGGCCAGCTCGAAGGCATCGAGCGGGCGCTGGAAGAGGAAGCCGGTTGCGAGACCGTGCTGCATCTCGTCTCGGGCGCGCGCGGCGCCATGAACGGGCTGACCGAGGAAATCATGGCCGATTTCGTGCGCGAGCATGTCGCTGGTCCGAAGATCAGCGGCGAAGCCCGCAAGAAGGCCGCTGAAGACCTCATCACCATCATCAAGCGTTATTCGAAGTAGAGCGCCATGACAGACGCAATAGCCGCCCTGCGGCACGACCACGAATTCCTCGGCAAGGATCACGACCGCAACGCAAGGCGCACGCTCTGGGTCGTCGCGCTCACAGCCGTGATGATGGTGGGCGAGATCGTTGCGGGATCGCTCTTCGGCTCCATGGCGCTGCTCGCCGATGGCTTCCACATGGCGACCCACGCTGGCGCGCTTACAGTCGCCGCTGTCGCCTATGGCTTCGCGCGCCGGAATTCGCGCAATCCCCGCTACACGTTCGGCACGGGCAAGGTGGGCGATCTTGCGGGCTTCGCCTCCGCGCTTGTCCTCGGCGTCGTGGCCCTCGCCATCGCGGTGGAGTCAGGCCAGCGCCTCATCTCGCCGACCACGGTGGCGTTCGACCAGGCGATCATCATCGCCGTGATCGGCCTCGCGGTGAACCTTGTCAGCGCCCTGTTGCTCTCGGGCGGCCATCATCATGGGCACAGCCACGGCCATCATCACGATCACCACCACGATCATCATGATCACGACCATGACCACCACCATCAAAACCACGGCTCGGACAACAATCTCCGCGCCGCCTATCTGCACGTTCTGGCCGACGCCCTCACCTCGGTTCTCGCCATCATCGCGCTTGTAGCGGGCAAGTACGCCAACTGGGTCTGGCTGGACCCGGCCATGGGCATTGTCGGCGCGATCGTCATCGCCCGCTGGTCATGGAGCCTGATGCGCGACACCGCCGGCGTCCTGCTGGACACAGCTGACCCGCAGCTGGTCGACGAAATCCGGCAAGAGGTCGAAGGCCCCGGCGACAGCTGGATCGCCGACCTCCACGTCTGGCGCATCGGCCCGGACGCCCACGCCGCCGTCCTGACGGTCGCCACCAGCCCGTCTGTGGATATCTCCACGATCCGCGAACGCCTGAAGCCGGTCCACGAACTGGTTCACGTTACGGTAGAGCGCCATGTGGTGACCGTCTGAAACAACCGCCTGCCAACGCCGCACCGCGTCATCGAACCCTGCGGCGTAATGGCTTTCCAAAAAAGCGCTTCATTTCAACGGTCTAGTCGCGATTTTCTTCGTTACATTTGCTTGACTGGACTCAGACCCGCCCATATAGCTTCGCGCGCGGCGAAACACCGGCTTTCCGCTTGGTTTTCCGGGGCTTTGTCGCACGCAGGGACGGACTTCTCCCCCACCTGTTGCGGGACTTTTCCCATGAGCAAAGACGATCTGAACGACCGGATCGCGAAGGCTCAGGCGAAAATCGACGCAAAAGAGCGCCCCGCTTACATGAGCACGGGCAAAGGGATGGGTCTGGGCTTCCGCATGGCGTCGGACTTCGCGGCCGCCGTTGTAGTGGGAGTGTTCCTGGGCTTGGGGATTGATGCGGTTTTCAAGGTTTCGCCTTGGGCCACGATCATCTGCCTCCTGCTCGGGTTCGTCGCCGGCGTAAGGAATGTCGTTGCGACCGCGATGAAGGCCAACCGCGTCCAACCGGGCGACGCTAACAAGGGCGAAGGCGCATGATGGTCTCCACTGACCCGATGCACCAGTTCAAGATCGACCGCTGGTTCGACTTCCGGATCGGCGACCTCGACCTGTCCTTCACCAACTCCGCGTTCTGGATGGTGGTCGGCGTTCTCGTGCTGATCGGCTTCCTGGCCGTCGCCACCTCGAAGATGAAGACCGTGCCGACGCGCATGCAGTCTCTCGCCGAGATCTGGTACCAGTTCATCGCCGGCATCGTGAAAGACGTGAACCACGCGCCGGGCAAGCCCTTCATCCCGCTGGTTTTCACGCTCTTCTCGTTCATCTTCATCGCGAACATCGTCGGCATGATGCCGTACTGGTTCACGACCACCAGCCACATCGCCGTCACCGGCTTCATGGCGATCTTCACCATCGGCCTCGTTGTGCTCGTGGGGATCATCAAGAAGGGCTTCGGCTTCCTCAAGATTTTCGTTCCGTCAGGCGTGCCGTTCGTGCTGCTCCTGATAGTCACTCCGATTGAAATCATCTCGTTCCTGTCACGCCCGATCAGCCTCGGCATGCGCTTGTTCGCGAACATGCTTGGTGGCCACGTGGCGCTCAAAGTCTTCGCTGGCTTCATTCCTTCG
>Ga0075163_10002472_pt1 | contig 24776 bp, 37 predicted proteins | sample JI1023141ADNA_FD_71478 | JGI IMG/M metagenome (GOLD analysis project Ga0075163, IMG submission 71478) | Wastewater effluent complex algal communities from Wisconsin, to seasonally profile nutrient transformation and Carbon sequestration -... | ecosystem: Engineered > WWTP > Effluent > Algae... | reverse complement strand
TTTAGTTGGACTCACATCTTATTTTAAAACTATAAATTATGAAAAAAAAATTAAAAATAATAACAAATATTAAAATTATGAAAGAATTAAAAAAAGAAGATTTAATTGAAGGTGAAATTTACTTTAGAAAAAATAATAATACAGAAAGTTTATTTATATTTCAAAAAAATAAACAAAATTGTGTAAAATATTGTTTATTTATAACAGAAAATAACTTAAAAAAAACTTGGTCACTTATATATTATGACAATCTAAGATTAGCAACACCAGAAGAAAAACATTGGTTAGAAACATGTATTAAAGAAAATAAATTTGTATCTTATGAAGAAGCTATGAAAACATTTATTCCTGAATATGTTGAATGTATTGAAGAAAGTGTTTATGATTATGGTACTAATGTTATAGGTAAGATTTATAAAGTTTTTGGAGTAACACCTAATCATATTAATCCAGATTATCTAATTGAATATGGTGGTATAAAACATCTTTCAGTTTCTAAACATAGATTCAAACCATCAACAAAAGAAGCTTATGATGCTCAATTTGAATTGAAAGAATTACCTGAAAAATGGTGTATTCGTTGGGGAAGTAAAGAAAACTTTAAAATTATAAATGATTATTTACAAACTATTAAAAAAGAACATTTAGAATATACAAAAGAAGATATTCATTCTCAAGCATATGTAACTTTTCAAAATAAATATTTTGGAGCAATAGGACAACCACCAAATGGTTATACAGAAATCACATTTGAACAATTTAAAAAATGGGTTTTGAAAGAAGAAATTAAATCACCTATTCAATTAGCAAATGAACAACATCCTGAATTAGCAATTAATGAACCAGATTGGACTATGAATGTAAAAGAACCAATTGTTGAAGAATCATTATTAGATAAAGCTAAACGTTTATATCCAATTGGTACTACATTTTTTGCTGCTCGTGGTAGTAATCCTAGAAATAAATATACTGTAACACAATATTCTAAATTTAGAGAATATGATAACGATGCAATTTGTATTGAAAGTTATGGAAATGGAACGGTTTATTTTAAAAAAGAATGGGCTCAAATTATTTCTAAACCTGAACAAAAATCTAAAGAATTTGAAATACTATCTATAAGGAATAAAAATACAAAAGATATTTTTAATCTTCAAAAAGATGGTTATTACAGAACTGAAGATGGTAGAGGTTCAGTATTTTTACCAAAAGAAGAACCATTTCCATTTTATTATGAAATTATGGAGGTTTCTAATAAAGAAGGTAATATCTTTATTGTTGGTGATGATGTTCAATCTATTAAATCTAAAGTAAAAAGTAAAATTTCAACTTTTAAAATGAGTAAAGATAATCAAGCAATATTAGCTTGTACAACTCGTTCTGTTAATTTTGGTATTGGTATTAATCATTTAGAACATTATACTGAACCAAAGAAAAAAATTGATTTAATGGTAAACATACTATATGTAAAGAGAAATGATTCTATGTGGGTTAAAGATAAATCAAAAGTAGATTATAATCCAAATCATGTTGAATTTCCAAAAGTTGAAATACCACTCCCAGAAAGAAAATTTGAAACCAATCTTGAAAAAGCTAAAAGATTATATCCTATTGGTACTGTTGTTAAAACAGCAAGTTTTAATAGTATACATGTTATAAAAAAAACTAATCCTTATATTGGTTCTTGTAATTGTATATATATGAATATAGGAAATACTTCAATATATGATCCAAGAAAAAGTGATAAATGGGCTGACATCATAGGTTATGAACCACAAGTTGGTGATAAATTTGAATTATTGGGTAATTCTATAAAACAAGAAGAACCTTTTATAATTGATAAGTTTGTTGGTTCTTGGGATAATCCAAATTCAGTAATTCATTTTATTTATGGTAATTATGGAGGTTATATATCAAATCAAACAGTATTACTTAAAAATATTAAAATTGTTAAATAATGCAAAAAATATATCTTAAAACAAGACCTAAAAATATTGAAGAATTACTAAAATTATTTTTTAGTTATCCAACTTATAATGGTTATAGTGGTATTGAAACATTTGTTGATAAAGATTGTAAACAAATGCAATGTATTTCAGGTAAACTTAGAAGTTTTGATGAATTATATTTTTGTGCAAAAACTTATTTTCCAAATATTACTCCTAAAAGACTTATTCATGAATTAACAATAATTAAAATTAATAAAAATAATAAACTTTTAAGTTTTAGAATGTTTACTTGTTCTACAATGAAGAAAATAAGAGTTTGTATTTCTAATAATTTTCAAGATTTTGAAACTGCTACAACAATAAATTCATATAACTCTCTTTGGTCATGGAAAGAACTTTTTAACATGATAGATATAAAATCTCAAAAAGAACTTGATATATATCGTAAAAAATATGAAAAAATATTAATAATTAAATAAAAATAAAATGAAAAAAATCTTAACTTTAGGATTCCTACTCCTATCAATGTGTATTAATGCACAAACAACAGTTAATTACACCATCTCAAACGATGTAATTACTAACCCTGAACGCGGATTTTTTAGAGCAAGTGATACTGGAACATCAAGTTCTAATTATAGTCTCTTAAATCAAACAGAATTAACTAATATGAGACTAAATGAAAACATTTCCGTTATCATTAGAGAATTCTGGTTAAATGATTTCAAAAATAGTTCTACTATTTCACAATCATATTTAAATAATATGCAAACTGATTTCAACAGACTTCGTTCTGCTGGAGTTAAAGCTATTATTAGATTTGGTTATAGTAAAAGTAGTACCAATGAAGATACTGAATTACAACAAGCCAGTAAAACTAATATTTTAAATCATATTGTACAACTAACACCTATTTTAAATCAAAACAAAGATGTTATAGTTTCTATACAAGCTGGTTTTATTGGTACATATGGTGAATGGTGGGCTACTGGTACGTCACCTGAATTTGGTCATAAAGATAGTATTACTACTTCTCAGTGGAATAATAGAGGTCAAATATTAACTGCAATGGAAGTTGCTTTTGACTCTAGTATACCATTACAAGTTAGATATTTAAGTATTTTATACACTTTAAGACCTAATGGAACTAATAGAATTGGTTTATATAATGATGCATTTTTAGATAATTGGTGTAATAGTGGTACATTCCCTTGTCCTGGTGGACAATTTGGAACACCACTACAAGTAGACCAAAATTATTTAATTAATCTAACTAAAAATTTACCAATGACTGGTGAAACAGATAGATTTCAAGTAAATAATGTACAATTACCAAGTACTACTTGTCCTAATGCAGCTTTAGAACTTGATAAATATAATTGGTCACTTATTAATACTGAATATCAACAACAAGTTATTACTCATTGGCAAGATAATGGTTGTTATACAGAATTTAAAAAGAAACTTGGTTATAGATATGAATTGATTAATAGTACAGTTAGTTCTAATAATGTTTTAACTCTCAATATAAAAAATACTGGTTATGCTAATGTATTTAAATATAGAGAAGCTTTTCTTGTTTTAAGAAATCTTACAACTAGTCAGGAATATAGATTTCAATTAGATACTGATTTAAGAAATTGGATTACTAATCAAGTTACTACAATTGTTCAAGATATTAATTATAATGTACCAAGTGGACAATATCAATTATATTTAAGTTTACCTGATCCAGATAATAATATCATACCTTATGCTGTTAGATGTGCTAATTTAAGTACATGGGTGGCTATTAGTGGTTATAATGATTTAAAACAAATTGTAAGTATTAATAATTTAGGAGTACAAATATTTGTAAATAATAATACAATATCACTAGGTAATCTTACAGGTGCATATACTATTAAAATTTATGATTTATTGGGAAGAATTGTGAAAAAGAATTCATTAGATATTTCTACTCTTAAATCTGGTATTTATATAATTAAAGTTGTAAATGATGGTAAAGTTTATACTAAGAAAATTTATAAAGAATGAAAAAAATAAAAAATAATCCTCAACCTCACTATCTTGATAAACTTGATAGTGATGGTTGGATGAATGGTAATGTTGAAGTATCATGAAAAGATATAAATTAATTAAAGAATATCCAGGAAGTCCTGATTTAGGATGGATAAGTAATAATAATTGGAAAGGATATCCAGAATTTTGGGAAGAAGTAACTGAAAAAGATTATGAAATATTACTTTTAAAAAATAAAAGAGGTACTATTATTGATTTTACAAATGTAATTAAACCATTTACAGTTGAAGAATTATATAATAATCAATTTCAATTAAATTCAAAATATTCAAGTGATGAATTTATTATTCATTCAGTTAAAAGATTATCTGATGGTGAAATTTAACAAAAATTTAACATAAAATATTTGGAATTCTGATAAAAATTGATTATATTTGTATTATAAAATATAAATATATGAAATTTACAGATTTACATTCAGAAAAAAGAGATGATTTAAATAAAACAGGTGTTTATTTAATTAAAATTATTAATAAACCAGATTGGTATTATATTGGAAGTGCTTCTAAAACAAATAAGAAAAATTATAATGATATTGGATTTTTACAAAGATGGAGAAATCATTTTTCTACATTAAAAAGAAATATGCATTTTAATCCCATTTTACAAAGAAGTATTAATAAATATGGTATTGAAAATTTAAGATTTGAAATATTAGAATATTGTGATTCGGATAAATGTATTGAAATTGAAGATAAATGGTTACAATATTACATACAAAATCATAATGTATATAATATTAATAAAATACATCCTTCAAAATTAGGATATATAACTTCTGAAGAAACTAAAAAAAAAATTAGTGAATCAAGAGATAAGAAAAAAGTTTATCAATTTGATTTTGATGGAAATTTAGTTAAAGAATGGATTTGCTTTAATCATATTTTAAAAGAATTTCCTACAGGAAATAGCTCAATCTGGAGATGTTTAAATAATTTACAACAAACAGGTTATAATTATATTTGGTCTTATAATAATAAATTTGAATTTAAATCATTTAATCAAAGTAAACCTGTTTTACAATATGATTTAAATAATAATTTTATAAAAGAATGGAAATCTGCAAAAGAAGCTAGTGAACATTTATGTATTCAACAGAATTCAATTAGTTTATGTTGTAGAAATAAACGTAAAAAAGCTGGAAATTTTAATTGGGAATTTAAAAATAATAAAAATGAATAAAAAAGAAGAAATTTTCACAATAGGTGATAAAACAACATTAGGTATAATAACTTGTTTTAGATTATTAGATAATGAAATAATGGTTGATTTTGATAATAAAAATTCTATTTTATTGAAATCAAAACAATTACAACATATTAAACAACCATTATTCACAGCTGAAGATGGTGTTGATATTTTTAAAGGTGATAATATATATGGTGTTAAATTTTATATGGGAGAACATGAATTAAAATCATTAATAGCTAATGATAAAGATGTGTTATCTACATTTTTAAGATTTTCAACAAAAGAAAAAGCTGAAGAATATATCTTAATGAATAAACCAATTTTATCATTAAATGATATATTTAAAAATGTTGAAGAAATGAGAAAAGGATTAAAAACTTTTGAAAATAGTCAATTAGCTAAACGTTTTAAAAAATTAGTACAACAAAAATTAAAAATAATTAAAAATTAAAATTATGAAAAGTAATAATGTAAAAGTATTTTTTAAATACGAAAAAGATGAAAACAAACATCGCAAAGTAGACGGAGTAATTGAAGCAATTGCTGTTAATACTGAAACAAAAGAAGAAATTGCTAGACGTATGGTAACTCCTCGTCATGGTGATAAACCTGATAAAGTGTTAGGTAGAAAATATGCATTTAAAAAACTTATGGATTTCAGTTTACAAAATCATTTGATTGAAAATAAAACTGTTGAAGGTTTGTGGAAATCATTTGGTCATATGTGTAAACAACCATCTGTTAAATTGGCTTACTAATGAAATTAGAATATAATTCTAAATCTTCTAAGTTATTAAAATGGTTTTATGCATTACAAGATTGGGAATTACCAAATAATTCATGTGAATATATTAGAAGATATATTTGGATGTTAATTGGTATTATTCCTTTTACTATTATTGCAGGACCAGCTTATATAACTAGTTTATTTGGATTAAATAGATGGTATCATAGTCAAAAAGATAATATGTTTTTTGGAATATGTTTATATGTATTACCAGTAATATTATTTTGTTTAGGAAATGGATTTACTTTCTTTTTTATTGATTATGAAAAAAAATCATTTTTGCATTTTAGTCAATTTTTTGGATTTATGCTTATTTGTATAATTATTTTTTTCTCTTTAATATATTTAACAATTGTAGATACAGATATGTATAAATCAAAAAAAGCTAAAAAAGCTAAAAAAGAATCTAAATTTAGTAAATTCTACAAGTCTTTGAAAGAAAAGTATTGTGAAAAAATTGAATATGAATAAATAAAGTTTCTCATAGTATTAGAAGTGTGTCTCACTTTAATACATTAATATGGGAAAGGAAAAACAATTATATGACATCGAAATTTTTAAAAATTTCTTTTGCGTTGGTATAAGGAATTTTAAAACAAAAGAATTACTCTTCTATGAAATTAGTGAGGAAAAAAATGAATTAGAAGAAATTTACAACTGGTTTAATAATTATGATGGTTTTTTAATAAGTTTTAATGGTATACATTACGATAATATGGTTATCAAATACTTACTTAAAAACTATCATAATTATAAAAACTGGTCATGGATTAATATTACATTAGATTTAAAAGCATTTTCTGATAAAATTATTTATACTGATATTTATGATGAAGAAATTAAACAACTTAAATATTTAAAAACAAAATGGATTGATATAGACCTGTTTTTATATTGGTCTAAAATGCTTAGAATATCTAAAAAAATCAGTTTAAAGTCATTAGGTATACAATTAGGTTATCATACAGTTCAAGAATTACCTTACAAACATGACAGTGTTTTAAATATTGAAGATTTACCAAAATTAAGATATTATAATTATACACATGATTTAGGAATATTAGATCTTCTAACTGAAAAGATGGAAGAAGACATTATTCTTAGAGCAAATATTGTAAAAGAATATAATATTAATTGTTGGTCAATGGACGCTACTAAAATTGCATCTGAAGCATTATTATTAGATTATTGTAGAATAACAGGTAAAAATCCTTTCGATGTTAGAAAACAACGATTTGTACGTAATACTCTTTATTTAAATGAAGTTTTAAAAGGTTTTGAGCCAAATTTTAAATTACCAATATTTCAAAAACTTTGGGAAGAAATACTTAATTCAAAAGATAAATTTAGTAAGGAATTAGTAGTTAATCACGGAAATACATCTATAAAACTCACATATGGTGTTGGTGGATTACATTCTGTAAATGAGAATGAACAGTATCAAACTAGTGAAGATTTTAAAGTTGTAACAAGTGATGCAGCATCGCTATATCCAAATTTAATTATTAATTATCAATGTATACGTTTCCCCGAAGTACTTCAAAAATATATTCAAGTAAAAGATGAAAGAATTATTGCTAAAAAAGCTAAAGAAAAACAAAAAGATTTATTCTTTAAGTTAATCTTAAATTCTACATCAGGATTACTTGATATGGAACACGGATGGTTATATTATCCAGAAGGTGCTATGAGAATGCGATTAATTGGTCAATTAATTCTTACTAAATGTGTTGAAATGTGTTTAATTAATAATTGGCAAGTAATTTCAGCAAATACAGATGGTATTGAAGTTATTGTACCAAGACATCAATTAAAACAATATAAAGAAATTCTTGATATAACATGTAATAAATTTAATTTAGATTTAGAACATGAACATTATGAAAAGATTGTTTATAAAAATGTAAACAGTTATATCGCCAAAACAGAATCTGGAGATGTCAAACGTAAAGGATTTTTTAAATTACCGTTTAATGAAAAAGGTCAGAAAGAAATTCCATTAGGAGATTCAGTTGATGAGGTTGTAATATCGAAAGCTTTACATAATTATTATATTAATAATATTGAACCAAAAGAATTTATCTCTAATCCAGATAAGTACGAACTTCATATTTATGATTATTGTAAATCTAATAAAATTAATAAAGACTGGACAGTTTATCATAATAATGAAGTAGTTCAAAATCTTAACAGATATTATTTTAGTAAAAATGCTCCATATTTACTTAAACGTAAAAACGGGCAAGGTAATTTTCATCAAGTGAATGTTGGAGAAGGTGTAATATTATTTAATAATTTTAAAGAAAAAAACTGGAAAGATTATAATATTAATTATAATTATTATATTAGTAAAACAAATAAAATTATTGAAGAGATCAATAATTATAATCAATTAACTTTATTTTAATATGACATGAATCATAAACAAAGAATGCAAAAATTAAAAGAAGAAGATCCTATTACATATTATGAATTAACAAATAATCCAACAGGTTCTAATTCAGATCTTGATGGTTGTAGAGGAATAATTTACGTAGGAATATTTATGATAGTTTTAACAATAATAATTTATTTTACATGTCTAAGAAATACAGTGAATTAAGTATTGCAGTTGATTTGATAAGTGATGTATTTAAAACATCTAATCCTATTATTATTGCTGAAAAGATTGAAGAAGAATTAGAATTAGAATTTACTATTCATCAAATATCTGATTATTTAGATATTAATAAAAAAGAAAACTATGAATTAGAATCTTCAAAAGTTGAATATTATTCTTATTAAAATGAAAACAAAATATTTAAGACCAAATATTAGTAACTTACCAAAAGTAGAAATTGTTACAGTATTTAAAAAAGATGATATATTATGTCATGAAAATAATTATTTAGCAAACCAATATCATTGGTTTATGGCAACTGCAGAAGAAGTAAAAACTTATTCGGGTAAAAATGGTAATTATTATAAAATTATAAATCCTAAAGAATTTACTACAAATTAATACATAAAAATTATGAAAAACAATAAAAATAAAACAAAATGTTACTAATAGTAAAAAATTTTAAAAAAACATTTTTAACTGATACAGATAATTCTATAATAGAAAAATATTTTATATTATCTATATTATCACATCTTATTGTAATACCATTTTGGTATTTAATACTTTCTACAGTGGGTATATTAATGTTAATTGTAGAACTTATATCAAAACCTTTTACTATTAATTATAAAAAATTATATAAAAAAATACATAATAAATTTTATCCTATTGATATTAAAAGCATAATAAGACAACATGGTAAAGAATTAGATAAAAAATATAATTTCTATTTATATGATTTTGAACATAATAAAAATCAAAAATTATTTGATTTTATATATATGTTTATACAACATTATAGAAGAGATTATTATACAAAAGATAATAGTCATAGAATCATTTGTGGACTTGGTAGAAGAAGAAGTCTTGGAGATATTTATTTAATTTCTAAACATTATTATCCAAATTGTAAAATCGAAGAAGTTCTTGAATGTCTTATTAAAATGATTGATAGAAAACAAGTTTGTGCTGGTTATTGTCATGATACACAAAAATTTATGTTTCATACTGATTCTAATAATTACGGATTAAACTCAAAAACAGAATATGGTGAAGGATTTACATTTAGAGATGTAATGAAAACTTATAATTATTAATTATGAATAAAGTAGAATGTCCATGTTGTTTGGGTGCCAAAATGTTAATGGTACCAAACACAGGTAAAGGATTTCATTATGAACCCTGTAAGTTTTGTAATGGTACAGGAAGTGTAATTCCACAACTTGTTGAAGATTATATTCTTTCATTAAATGAAGATAATATTGATTTAGAAGATGAATAGTGGAGAAAGAGAATTCTGTATAGGAATTATATTAGTTGGAGTATTTATTACAGGTTGTATAATTACTAATTTAAAAAAGAAAAAAAAGAATTAATATGAATGAAGCGTTTATACTTGATTTCAAGTTTTTAAACGATCAGAACCTCACATTAATAGAATTTTTAACATTATTAAAACTAAATTACGATCACATTGATTACAATTTAGATAATAATATATTAAATAGTTTACAAGATAAACAATTTATAAAAATAATAAAAGACAATGAAGAAATAATAACAATCCTTCGGGAGAAAAGTAAATTACTAATAGATTTTCTATTAATAGAAGGTTTAAATTCTGATTTTAAAGAAAAGAAAATTAACAAAAGGTCAAGTAGAGTTATTAACGATGGTTTAGATGATTTTATAAATGAATACAGACAACTTTGGAAAGGTTTAAAACCTGGTTCAATGGGAAGTCATACAGGCTGTAAAGATAAACTAATTAGATGGATGGGAGATAATCCTCAATACACTAAAGATGATGTCTTAAAAGCAGCTAAAATCTATATAAATTCATTAGATAACTATCAATATCTTCAACAAGCAGATTACTTTATTTACAAGAAAGATTTACATGGTGAATCTAGTAGATTAAGTGCGTTTGTAGATGATGAAGAAGTTAGTAATACTAATTGGACTACAAAACTTAATTAAATGAAAAAGAAAATTTCCTTTGAGGAATTTGATAATTCAATCTATACTACTCAATATCATGTTAGAATACCAATGTTAAATATTAAACTTGATAAGTTTGATTATTTTACAGATGGTAAATATGATAGTAAGAAAGTAAATGAAAAAATTGAAGAACTTTATAAATTGAATTTAAACAAATTAAATGGAGAATAAAAACTCATTGTTTACAAGAGTATATAATAATTTATCAGATAGAAGACAACGTTTACTATCAGGTAAAATAAATTGTATACCATGGTCGTTACCAAGATTTGAGGAAGAGTTACCAGGAATTGAACAAGGTAAATATTACCTGATTACTGCTAACAGCAAGGTAAACATAACTGCCCGCTAATATGGTAACATATTAGATGAACTCCGAATTTTGTTAATTAACAAAAAATATAAAAATTATGAAAAATAAAACAAATAGATTAACAAAGGTTATTTTATAGATATGAGAAAATTATATACTATAATTGAAAAAGAAAAAACACTTAGAGAATTTATTATAAAATTATTTACAATTAATGGTTACTTAGATCGTTGTAATGTAACATTTTTAGATAAAGAAATGACTAAACTTGAATGTAAAGTCGCAAGAAGAAGTTTTGAAGATTTATTAAGTATTGTAAATACTGTATATGAAAATATTTCAGAAAATGAACTTGCAAAAACTTTATTTGATTTAAATAAAAATCCAGAAGAAACTACAAAAAGAAGATTATGTATTTATTATTGTAAAGATATTACAAAATGGGTTTTTAGATTTTATAATAAAAAATATTTAGATAACACATTAATGTATGATTCAAATCAAACATTTATTCAAAATCAAAAAGGAAGTGGAAAATATTCTTTTAAAGATATTTATAAAATAGCTAACGGTGAAAAATAATTTTAATATTATGAAAAATGAATATTTTATATGTAAAGGAATCTGATATTCCTAAAACTAAAACAAGAAAAGACTTCATAAGAAAGTTTTTAAGAGGTGAATTTATTCACTCTTACACCGATCCAGATTGTAATAATTTACAATGTGAAGGTAAAAATCAAGATAATCCAAAAGTAAGTGCTTTTAGAAGTATTACAGAATTACACGCATTAACTTGTAGTAGATTTCCTGTAACAAGTCTTAAAGCAATTGTTAAAATTATCTTTGAAATTATTGAAGAAGAAAATTCAGTGATTTTAGTATATTGTAATCAAATTCAAAAAGTTGTAGTTAAATTTGTTCCAAACAAAACTGCAAAATGGATTAGTGATTATAGTAGACAAAATCATTTGAATACAAAAGGTGTTGATGGTTATAGTTTGAAAGATTTTGAAGATATAAAAAATTCATTATGAAAGATAATAAAGTTATCAATACCGTGCCGTCACTTGATAAAAAAGATATAAAATTTTTAATAAATTTATTAAAACAAAACGCACCAATTGGTGAAAAATTATGTTTTAATAAATATGGTAAAATAATATCTAAACTACAAAACGGTGTAGAGACTACCAAGGAGCAACCTGAATTAGTAGAATGTATTTGTTGTGGAGAAAAATTCACACCAATATGTTCAGACCGTTGTGGTTGTGCTATGATTTAGGTTGAAGGTATAGTCCGAACTATAACAATAAAAATTAAAAATAACTAAAAATTTATAAAAATGTCACAAGTAAAATGTATTGACACTAGAGGTTATGCTCTAACAGAAAATGAAAAATATGATGTCGTTGAAAGAGATGATAAATATATTAAAATTGTAAATGACAATGGAAATACTGCAAGATATCACAAAGATATGTTTAGTGCAGTTAGAGCATCAAAAACTGCTCCTGAAATTGTTGCACCACCAGTTGTAATTGAAAGAACTGAACAAGATTGTATTAATAGTATTGTAAACGATGGTTTTAATACAAAATATACAGGATTAAATAATCAATTAGTTACAATTACTAATAATTTAGATGGTACTGATCCAGGTAATAATTTAAGTTGTGGTGTAAAAGCAATTGTAAATCTTAATTCGCAAATTGATAGTATTAATATGGCAGTTAATGCTGACCAAAATAAAAATGGTGATGATTTAATTGCTTTACAAAAAGCATTATTAAAATCTCACATTATTAATTTTATCAAACAAAAAACACAAATTAATGGAGATCAACTTGAAATTTTGTTAATGTCAACAAACATAAATCATGATGAAGATTTGATTCCAGTAATGGATGAAATTTGTCATTTTTCTTCTGAAGAAGTACAAAATCCAAATAGTGCAAACATAATTAAACTTTGGGGTTTTCATAAATCAAAGTTGTAATTAATTATTAAATTATAGAGTCATACAGAAATGATATGACCTTAATAATCTTAAAATGGAAAAATTATATATAAAAAATATAAATCGAGAAAAAAATGATACACTTTATTCATTTATTTTAAAATGTATTAATCATAAAAAACTTTATAAATCAGAAGGACAATTTCCAAAAACATATTTAAATAAAGAATGTACAATTGAAGAATGTAATACAAAATTTAGAAGTTTTGAAGTTATATTAAGTATTTCAAATTCTTATTTTTTAAATGTTACAGAAAAAAAAGTTGCTTTAATACTTAAAAAAATAATGCAAGAAACTAATATGCGTTTTTTATTTTGTACACAAGCAAACAAATGGATTTTTTATAAAGTTTATAACTGGTGGAAAGATTCACAACTTACAGATCATCCATTTTTAATAAATTATAATTCATCTATTAATAAAGTTAATGAAAAAGGTTCTGGAGAATATACATTTAATCAATTATTAGAATTGATGGAAGAAGATATTATTAAGTAACAAATTGAGGAAAAACTCAAATCGCAGATTGGTTATTTTTGTATAATACTATACAACAAGTAATTGATAAAGGATTAAATATTAAATTAAAGATTTTTTATTTTACATTAGAAATGTCTAAAGAGATTAAAATGTTATCAGCATTCTCTAATATTTTATATATTAAAGAAGGTATTAGAATAAGTCCAAAAGACTTACGAAGTACTAAAGCAGATAAAGTTTTATCAAAAGAAACATTAGCTATTATTGCAAAATACGAACCTTATTTTAATAAAATCGAAGAAATTGTTGAATTCATCGATGATATACGTCATCCAACAGGAATATATAATTTAGTTAAATCATATGCGGAGGCTAATGGTAAACAACATAAACGTAAAATTATCATTGATGGTAATGAAACGTTAGTTGATGATTACTATGAAGCTAATAATCCTGATGAATATGTTATGGTTATTATTGACCATATTAGTTTAATAACTGCTGAAAAAACAAATGGTGTTCAAACATCATTACAAGAAAGTATTGTTAAACTATCATCAGATTATTTAATTAAATTACGTAATAAATATAATTATATTCCTGTTGTAATTCAACAGCAAGCAGCATCTCAAGAATCAGTTGAAAATAAAAAATATAATCGTTTAAAACCTTCTATGGATGGTTTAGGTGATAGTAAACTTACTCAACGAGATAAATAAAAAAAGTGGTAAAAAATTAGGAATTCTCATAAAAATAATGATGTATAAATTTCCAAAATAGTGTCTCGTAATCGGGTTAAACGGGGAAACTCCTTATAGGACAATCCCGTACCAAGCTATAATTTAAATGGTTATAGAAGGTCGAACGACTAATAGATGAAACTAAATAATCAGTATGGAGCTTTAGGGTTAAGCGACCTGGCTTGTTGCTGGGTAGTGAAATTGGTTCGAGTCCAATCATACTGACAATTATTTAGAATATAATTCTAACACGAAATCCCGACAGTACACGGTACTGAAGATATAGTCTGAACTATATGGTAACATGTAGAAATAGAAGATAAAGAGCTTCTATGATAACAAATTGGCAAATGTAATTTTAGGATTATTTAGTCCGTTTAGACATGAAATTCAAGATTTCTATGATTATGATGTTACAAAATTACAAGATAATCTTAGATTTTTAGAAGTATTAGGTGGTCGTGAAGGTGGTGGTGGAGTAGTTTGTCCGTTATATTTTGATGGAGCAACAAATTACTTCTCTGAACTTCCTAAACCAAATGATATTGAAGGAATGTCTAAAGTTTATAATTTTATAAAAAATATTAAAAAATAATAAAAATGAAAATATGGAAATGGTCTGAAGGTAGACAAGAATCGTGTAAATATTTTAAATTTCCAATATGGTATTTTAGAATTGGTAGATATGGATTCGATGCTTATATTTTAAAATATGAACCAGGAGTTTTACCAATTCATATTGATCCTGTAAATGGAAAACATTATAGAATGAATATTCTAATTAATGGAAGATGTAATTTTACATGTGAAAAAACAATATTTAAAAATTGGTTCATTACTATCTTTAGACCAGATTTATATTTACATTGTTTAATTATCACTTCTAAAACTACTAAATTAAGTTTTGGATTTGTAAAATTTAATGAGAATGAGAAATGAGAGTTGGGAGAATAACCGTGTATATTATAAACATTTAAATAAAGATTTAGGAGTAATTAGTAATTGTTCTCATGGAATACAATGTTATGCGGAAATAATTCAAATTAAAAATGATGATATTATTGAACTTTTTAATTTTCATAAAGAAGAAACAAAAGAATTTAGTGAAGAATATATTAAAAAACTATCACAAATATTTAATTGTAAACTTGAGTTTATAAATGAAGATTGTATTAGAATTCAAAATTTTAAAATAATTGGTCATTTAAAAATATTTTTAACAATGTTTAGATATTTATTTGAAAATTATTTTAATAATAGTAATTTAAATGTAAATCTTATTAAAAATTTTATTCAAGATGAAAGTGATGATGATTTATTAATTAAATTTTTAAAAAGTTTTAACAATGTTAAATATTATCATGGTAATTCTAATCATTGTATTTTAGATAGTTGTGATGTACACAAACCATTAAAATTGAGAACAATTAAAGAATTACAAAATGAAAATTTTAATATAGGTTATTCACCAATACATTCTTTTTTCAAAAATAAATAGTTTATAATTCACAAATAATAAAAATACGATAAAATATAAAAATACAATTTATAAACGCTAACAATTAAATAGCGGAAGGTTGGTCGGAATATTTTATCATGGTTGAATTACCAAAAACTGGAACTGGACCAGAAAGAAAAAATCCCAGTAAACTAATAATTTTTAGTTCTCCTAAAGCTGGAAAAACTGAATTATTAAGTAGATTAGAAGACAATTTAATATTAGATTTGGAAAATGGTTCAGGTTTTGTATCTGGATTAAAACTTAACATCTTAGAAATAGCTAAAGATAAAGGAATTAAACCTGTTGTAGCATTAAAAGAAGTTATTGAAAAAATTAAAGAATCTAATGATGCTAAAAAAGGATATACTTATAAATATATCACTATTGACACTGTCTCAGCAATGGAAGATTTCTATGCTCCCGATTTAGCTTTAAAATTATACAAATCTACAGTACAAGGTCGCAATTTTACTGGAGACAATGTATTAGATTTAGCTCAGGGAGCAGGATATAAATTTTTAAGAGATGCAATGTTTTTAATTATAGGAGAATTAGAAAATTTATGTGAAACATTAATTATATCTGGTCATACAAAAGATAAACTTGCAGAATTTGAAGGAAAAGAAATTACTCAAAGAGGTTTAGATTTAGTTGGAAAAACACCTGCAATAATTTGTAGTAAATGTGATGCAATTGCTTATTTATATAGAAAAGATAATCAAACAATTGCAAACTTTAAAACTGCAGAAACTTTATCTGTTGGTGCAAGACCAGAACATCTTAAAAACAAAGAAATTGTTTTACTTGAAAGTGATAAAGATGGAAATTTTATATCACATTGGAATAAAATATTTCTTGAATAATTAGGATTTGTCAATTATTTTTTGTATTTTTGTATAAATTAATATGTAAAATATGAAAAAAAACTCAAGTCAGGATTATATAAATAATACTTACAATAAAATACAAGTATTATCTTATTCACACCAAATTAAAGTTGGTAAAAATAAAAGAAATTATTATAATGTTTTATGTTTAAATTGTGGAAAAACTTCTACAGTAAGAGAAGATAGATTAACAAATAAAGTAAAAAATTCTCATTGTAAAGAATGTCAGCATTCTGCGGCTGTAATTGGTTCAAAGAATGCTGCTTCACATGAAAGAGTTTATAAAAACTTATTTACAAATTATCGATATAGTGCAAAAATAAGAAATTATGATTTTAATTTAGATTATGAAGAATTTAAATCAATAATATCTAGAAATTGTCATTATTGTAATTCTGAACCCATAGAATCTTTAAAATCAAAAAGTATAAATAAATCAAATATTATAGTTAAACATAATGGAATAGATAGAGTTAATAATAATCAAGGATATTCTCCTTTAAATGTTCTTCCGTGTTGTACAATATGTAATATTATGAAAAGAAACTTAGAATATGAAGATTTTATAAACCATATTACAAAAATTTATAATAATAGTAAATAGTTAGATTTCTATAAAAAATCAAAAAAATTAATAATAATATAAGCCAAAAAGAGAGAATATATGAAATTCGATTTAAATGAAGAGGTAACGGCGGGGACCGTCGTATTTAATAATGGAGTAGCTGGAAAAGTTGAAAATGTTTCTATTGATGTAGAAAAAAGAAAAGCAGATGAACCTGATTCATATCCACCATATAAACTAATAGTTAATGATGGTTCTGGTGCAATGCCAATTAATCAAGGTTTTTACTTTGATGAAAATGACACAGAAGCTAAACAAGAGCAAACTATTCAAAGAATTAGGAGTATTGCTAAAACAGTAGTTCCTGAAGGATTTGAATGGCCAGTTTGTGATACATATACAGAAGCTTGTGAAGCATTGTTTAAAATTATTAAACAACATGCTGGTGAGCAAAAAGTAAATGTGTTTACTAGTTATGGTTGGACAGGTAAACCTTCTAAATTCTTAGGTTTAAGAAACTTCAATTTCATTGAAAAAATGGATGAAGTAAATAGTAGATTGAAACCAACACCTTCTGATGTTTTGGAACGTCCTGAAGCAGATGCTCCTAGAGCTGAAGTTGGAGATGCTCCAAAACCAGATGGTATTTGGTAATATAAATATAGGGTGATTCTTAATTGAGTCACCCTTTTTTTAACTAATTAAATAAAATTATGGAAGATAAAAAAATTAAATGGATGGTTATGTTATATGGGTATCCACATGCATTTTTAGAAAAAAAAGAAGATTTAAAAACTTTTCATTTAGATTCCGAAGAAAAAAATAATATTGACTGGGTTCCAGTTAAATTTGGAGAAATAAATTAATATGATTGATTTAAATAAAGAAAAACAACCTATTTCTAAGAAAGCTATATTGGAATATTATCAAGATATTGATATATATAGACGATATATTCAAGAAGAAATTGATGTTGGTGGTAAACCAATATTATCTCCTCTTAGAAAAGAAAAGACTCCATCATTTGGATTTTTTATAGGTGAAAGAAATGAAATATGTTTTAAAGATTTTAAATTAGATGCTAAAGGTGATTTTGTTACTTTTGTAATGTTAAAATTTGGATTAACATATTGGGAAGCACTTAGTAAAATTGGTGTAGATTTTGATTTATGTGACGATTTTAGTTGTAAACCATTTGAAAAAACAGTGTTTGAAAACTTAGATAGAGTTTATCCAAGTAGAGAAGAATTACTTAGTAAAACAAGTGTAAATAAAATTGGTAAACGTAAAAGACAATGGCAAGCTCATGATATTCTTTATTGGCAACAATTTGGAATTAGTGTAAGTACATTAGAACATTTTGATGTAGAACCAATTAGTCATATATTTATAGGTGATAAAATTTATGTAGCTGATAAACATGCTTATGCATTTCTTGAAATGAAAGATAATAAAGAAACATATAAAATTTATCAACCTTTTAATGAAAAATATAAATGGATAAATGGTCATAATGATAGTGTTTGGCAAGGTTGGACAAAATTACCATCAACTAGTCCTTGGTTAATTATAACTAAATCATTAAAAGATGTAATGTCTTTATATGAAGTATGTGGTATTTCAGCAGTTGCTTTACAATCTGAAAACATATTACCTAAAAGACATGTATTTGAACAAATAAGAGAAAAATTTCCTTATGTAACAGTATTATACGATAATGATTTTGATTCAGAAACTAATTGGGGAAAAATATTTGGAAATAAAATAGCTACTGAATTAGGTATTGTAGAATGTTATTTAGATGACCATTATAAATGCAAAGACTTTAGTGATTTAGTTAAAAAATATGGAAAAGAAAAAGCTAAAGAAATTTTGGAACATAATACATTATTACCTTTTTAAAATAATAAAAATGGGAAGAAGTAAAAGAAATAAAAATAAAAAAGAAACACCTCAATTTCTTATAAAACAAGAACAACGTTTATCTGTTAAAGCTGAAAGAAATAGAATTAAACAAGAAAAAAGAAGAGAGGCTAAAAAAAATAAAATATTATCAACAATGGAAAAAAAATATTTGATTGGAGTATATGATGATCTCCGAGAAGATGGTGTAGATCATAAATATATTGACACTAAAGATGCAACAAATATTGGATCGTTTGATTCTGATGCAACTTATAGTTTATATCCTTTAAGTAAAGATTCTTTTTGTGGATTGAAACAAGAAGGTAATACATCTGTTAAAATAGAAGTTTATGAAATCACTGAAACAATTTTAGATGAATTAGACGAAAAGGTTTATAATTATGATCCCAGTCAAAAAGATGATAATAATTTATTTATCAGAAAAAAAGTAAATTCTCCTTATGGTGAAATTGAAATGTGGTTTTATAATGATGATACTACAGGTATTAAACCTCTTGAAAGTGGTGACTGGATTGATTACTTAGATATTCAATTTAAAACAACACCACCAAAAAGTTCAAAAAGTGAATTTAATAAATTATTAGATAAACAAGAACAAGAACTTGAAGATGAAATAAATTCTCAAGATACAGTAACTGTTAATTATAAAGATGTACTTGATAATCCTATAAACCCAACAAAAAAAGACGATTCTGCTTGGGAAAAAACTAAAAAAGAATTTGAAGATTCATTAGTGGATCATCAAGCAATGGATTAAAATAAAAAATATGAGAAAAATATTAGTAGCCGTATACGGAAGTTTACGTAAAAATATGGGTAATGACCATTATTTAACAGACGCAGAATATTTAGGTGAATTTCAAACATCACCTATTTATACACTACATAGTTTAGGAGGATATCCTGGATTAAAACAAAATGGTACAACTTCTGTAACAATGGAAGTATATGCTGTAAATGAACAAGAAGCTAAAAATATAGATTCTCTTGAAGGTTATTCTCCAAATAGAAAAGCAACTTTCTATGATAAAATTATAATTGATACTCCTTATGGAGAAGCAGGAACCTATATTTATGTTGATGATTTATCAGATAGACCTATGGTAGAATCTGGTGATTGGAAAGAATATAAAACGCAAAAACAAGCAAGTTACTATTCAGTAACAAATAATTAAAAAAATATTAAAAATAAATAAAAATCTTAAAAATGAGAAAAAAAATAGGTATTGTCGGATATTTTCCTGGACCAGGTAGTTTTGGTATTACAAAACCATATATGCAATTCTTTCAAAACTTTGGAAAAGTTGTATTAATTAGTCCTTGGGATAAAGAAATTGATGACACACTCGATTTATTAGTATTACCAGGTGGACCAGATGTAGATCCATTCAGATATCTTACACAAGATGATGAATTAAGTATGTTTGTTGGACCACCATGTTGGATTAGAGAAAAATTTGACAGAGAATTGTTACCAAAATATGTAGAAAATCAAACACCAATTTTTGGTATTTGTAGAGGTTTACAAACTTTATCTGTATTTTTTGGTGCAAAATTAAATCAACATATTTGGGAACATGAAACTACACCAGATCATGAAAGAACTAAATTGGTTCATCATGTAAAAGTACATCCTGCAGCAAACTTAATTCCAGGACTTGAGTTTAAACGTTTTGAAGTAAATAGCTTACACCATCAAACAGTTGCAAACTGTCCTGAAAACGCTTCTATTCTCTTTACATACGATGGTAAACATACTAAAGGTACTGAAGACGGAGATATTGAAGGATTAACTTGGTTTCCAAATTATCCAGCACATGCTGTACAATGGCACCCAGAAGAAATTTATGACAAAGCAAGTATTACTTTAATTAATAGTTTACTTTATCCAAAAAAATAATATAAATATAGGGGAAGAAATTCCCCTTTTATAAATTTAAAATGATAACAAAAGAAAAAAGTCTGTTTAGACCCATGATATTCTCAAGACATCCTTCACATGATGTTCTTAGAGCAAATAAAAAAAATATTAGATTATTACCAGTACGTTCAGTAATTAGATTTGGTTCTACAACTGAATGTGAAGATACTGTTGCTAAAGGTGGTAAAAGAATTGAAATTAATAGCATTCAAGCAATTAAAAATAGTGCTTGTAAATTATTAATGAAAAAATGTTTTATATCTGCTGGTGTAAAAACTGCAGAAATGTTTACAGACGGCACTTTAAATGATTGGGCTCACGATAGATATCCAATTGTAGCTAAAGCACATTATGGTTCTAAAGGTAAAGGTAATACTTTAATTAAATCACAAGAAGAATTAACTTCTTGGATGCAAGGTAAAACAATGAGTAATTATATTTTTGAAAAATACACGGCATATGCTCATGAATTTAGATTACATATAACAGAAGAAGGTTGTTTTTATGCTTGTAGAAAAGCTCTTAAACAAGGTGTTCCTGATGCAGATAAATGGCATAGACACGATACAAATTGTGTATGGTTTTTAGAAACTTCACCAGAATTTTTTAAACCTAATAGTTGGAATGATATTGTTTCAGATTGTGTAAAAGCTTTAAAAGCGATCGGTGCAGATGTATTATCATTTGATGTAAAAGTACAAAGTCCATCAGATAGTAAAGGTAATCGTAGAGAATACCAAGATTATATTTTACTTGAATGTAATAGTGCAAGTTCAATGGATAATGGTACAGGAAATATATCAGTATGTGCTCAAAAATATATTGAAGAACTTCCAAAAATAATTTCAAAAAAAGCAAATTTATGAATTTTGAAGATTTAACAGAAGATGTACAACAATGGTTGTTGTATACTAAAAAAAAGAAATTAAGTAATGAATCATTATATAGTGCTTTAAATAATGCTAAACAAAGTATTTATCAAAATATACCTGGTAGTACTTTTATTAAAAGATTAGAATTTGTAAAAGCATTTTGTGATGAAGAAGAAATAAATATGGAATCTAAAGAAAAACAAAAAATTAATTTAGTTTTTGCAAATGGTATTGAATCTGAATATTTAGAATATCTAAATACTATTTTTGATGTAACAGTTTTAAAACCAGAAGAATTAAATCAAACATATAAAAAATCTCAAGTAGATTTAGTATTGTTTACAGGTGGAGCAGATGTTTCTCCTGAATATTATAAAGAAAATCTTGGTAATCAAACTTATATTAATGCAAACAGAGATGAAATAGAATGTGATATTTTTTATAAATTTAAAGGTTGTAAAATGTTAGGTATCTGTAGAGGTGCACAACTGCTTACAGTTTTAAATGGTGGTAAACTTGTTCAACATATAAATAATCATGGAAGAACACATTCTATACAATTTCAAAATGGAAATACTGTAGATATGACTTCAACACATCACCAAATGATGTGGCCTTTTGATTTAAATAAAAAAAATTATAGTATTGTTGCACATTCAACATATCATCAAAGTAATACATATTTAAATGGTGATAATAAAGAAATTGATTTACCACAAAATTTTGTAGAACCTGAAATTGTATTTTATCCAAATACAAATTGTTTGTGTATTCAAGGACATCCTGAATATTCAACTTGTTCTAAACAAGCAAAAGATTTATGTTCTTCTACTATAAAAAAATATTTGTTTAATAATAAACAAACTTCATCAAAAGAAGTTTCTTTTATAGATGAACAATATGAACACCAAGATATTGGTATTAAAATTGCTGATCCATATTATGGTTTTGATTCAGTAGTAACTCAAAATGGATACGGTATAGAAAGATCATATAGTTCTACTACTGAAAAAGTAAGTGATAAAAAATCAGTATATAAAAGTAGTGTTGAAGTATATAAAGATTATTTAATGAAAGATTTTAAAGACGAAATTTATAATTCAACACTTTCAATAGATAATGATACTCTTCATGAAGATGAAGAATTACCTATAGACCCTTTGTAAAAATTTAGAAATTAATAAAAATATAAAAAATATAAAAAATGACAAAAATAAAAAATGTAACAATAGGTTGTGATCCAGAATTGTTTTTAGAAAAAGATGGTAAAATTATTTCTGCTGTAGGTTTAATTGGTGGTACAAAATATGAACCAAAACCAATTTCTGATAAAGGTCATGCAATTCAAGAAGATAATGTTTTAATGGAATTTTGTATTCCACCTTCTAAAACAGTTGAAGATTTTACAGAAAATATTAATTTTGTAAAAGATTATCTTACAGTTATTACTTCAGCATTTGGAGCTAAACCTAATTATTCAGCTTCTGCAACATTAGAAGATAAAGAATTAGATTCTGACCAAGCAAGACAGTTTGGTTGTGATCCAGATTTTAATGTTTGGACACAAGGTATGAATGAACCACCAAATGCTTCTACTAATATGAGAAGTGCTGGCGGACATATTCACATTGGTTTTGATAAAACTGGTATGACAACTGAAGAAGAAGATGAAACTGTAGAAAAATTAGTTAAAGCAATGGATATGACTGTTGGTTTGAAATCTTTGTTTTTAGATAAAGATGATAAACGTAAAGAGTTATATGGTAAAGCAGGTTGTTTTAGATTTAAAGAATATGGAATGGAGTATAGAACCCCTTCTAATTTTTGGATTGCAACTGATGAATTAATTGCTTGGGCTTGGAATACTACATTTGAAGCAATTAATCTTGTAAATTCAGGATTAGTTGATGAATTAAGTGAAAAATATTCTAAAAAAATTGTTAAAGCAATTAATAATAATGACAAACAATTAGCTGAAGAATTATTAGCTAAAATCGAAGAATTCCAATTAGAATTAGTATAAATTAAAAAACTTATAAAAATATGTGCGGAATTTTCGGACAAATAACAAAAAGTGTAAATAGTCTTTGTGTACCAGAAGTAAATATTCTAGGTATGTTAAATGTTGAAAGAGGTAAAAACTCTTGTGGTTTAACATATGATGGAGAAATATTTCTTGGATTAGATAAAGATAAAATTTATACTGATTTTATAAAAAAACGTAATATAAAACCAAAACAATATCCTACAATTTTTGGTCATACAAGACAATCAAGTTCTGGTGCTATTAATGCTTTTAATGCACATCCATTTGGTTTTGGAACATTACCTAATGGAGAATATGAATTTATTGGTTGTCATAATGGAACATTAAAAAATCCTTTAGAGCTTGCTAAAAAATATGGTGTAGATATTGATGAAGATTATATTAATGAATATAATTATCCAGCAGTAAGAAGAAAAATTGATAGTGAAATTCTATTAGAGATTCTTTATAAAACTAAATCATATAAAGTTCTTAGTGAATATATTGGTGGTGCAGCTTTAGCATGGACATGGATTGGAGAACCTAATAAAATGTATTTATGGTCTGGTGCATCAAAATTATGGGAACATAGTAAAGATAAAGAAGAAGAACGACCTTTATGTGTATATCAAAAAAGTAAAAATAATACTTATTTTTCTTCATTAGAAGAAAGTTTATATGCTTTAGGAGGTACAGAAGCTAATGTTTGTCAAATTGATTATAATACAGTATATGTTATCACAGACGGTGATTTTAAAAATGCAGATAAATTACCAGTAAGTAGAACAAAAGTTGGACAAAATGAATTTTATACTCCTAAAACTACTACTAATCGTAATTTTGCTTATGGAAATTATACAGATGATGAAACATGGGATGGTTATGATCCATCTTATCATGGTAGAGTAA
>Ga0075163_10002471_pt1 | contig 24781 bp, 19 predicted proteins | sample JI1023141ADNA_FD_71478 | JGI IMG/M metagenome (GOLD analysis project Ga0075163, IMG submission 71478) | Wastewater effluent complex algal communities from Wisconsin, to seasonally profile nutrient transformation and Carbon sequestration -... | ecosystem: Engineered > WWTP > Effluent > Algae... | reverse complement strand
TCGTCCGCAGTGACGAGTAGTACGACGACAGCAGAAGAGCGCTCATCAACTATGCGGAAGAAGTGGTTGAGGAGACGCCAGCTCCACCTTTCAAGACTCCAGCCCTTCCAGTTGTTGTCGAGTGGCTCGTCGTCGCAAAACGGTGCCGGCCATGCCTCGACTGTTGCGGATGAGGAAGAGAACGACGGCTCATCATCGTGTACCGGCCCAGCCGAACGACAGTCGCGGCAATACGATTGCGGTCTGGTTTCAACGACCTGATTGCCGTCCTTGCGAGTACGGGTCATGTTTCGCAGGCCGAACATCTCAGCAACGGGACCGCTCCTCCCGCACTTGGGGCACGTCTTGTCTGTCATCGGCTGCGCTCGGTGTCTCGCCGTGAACGAACCACACCGACCACGCGAGAGGCGACGGCGCCGGGAGCCTCGTGGGCCCAGGCGCGAACCGCCACCCAACCGTCTTCCCGAAGGCGCCGATCAGCGTCGAGGTCACGCTCCTTGTTCGCCAAGAGCTTAGAACGCCAGAAGTCGGCGCTTGTCTTGGGCCACGTCGCGTGCTCGGGGCAGCCATGCCGGAAGCAGCCGTCGACGAAAGCCGCAACGCGGAGCCCGCTGAACGCGAAATCGGCGACCCTGCGGGGCTTTGTGAGGACTGGCACCTGAACGCGGTAGCGGAGGCCACACGCGTGCAGTTCACGCCGCAGCGCAGCCTCGGCGGACGAGGTCTGCTGCCGAACCCGCTTCATGCGGTGGCTCGCTTCAGACGTGGACGGCGCTGCCCTTCTGCTCGCGGCCATTCCGCCCTCCTTGGTGCGCCGACGAGGGGGCTCGGTCGACGTGCTGCACGTGGCGATCGGCGAAGCCCTCGCCATACTGCCTCACGTGCTTGATGATGCTCTCGCCGATGACGCGGCCGAGATCGACGGGCACTGCGTTTCCGATCATGCGGCCCAGCGCTGTGAAACGAACGGGCTTGTCGTCGGGGATGAAGGAGTAGCTCGGCGGGAAGCCCTGGAGCAACGCTCCCTCGCGGAGCGAGATGGCACGCGCCTGCGTCGGATGCCCGAAGCGCCCATTGCCGAAGCCGAAGAACTGGGTGGTGAGCGTCGGCGCGGGCTCGTCGTACTTCATCCGTCCGTAGACGCCGGGGTATGTCTTGCCGGTCTTCTTCTTGTGGCACTCAGCGACGAGGTGCTTCGGCCAGTCGCGCCACGTGCCCCCAGGCTTCGAGTGCTGGATGCGCTCGTAGTTCAGCTCGGAGAGCCGCGACGCGGTGTGCAGGCGGTCTTCTTTGTCGGTGCCACCGTGCCGGAGAATGGGGAGCCCCTTTATCACGTCCTCGACGGTGCGTGCCTCGGACGCGATCGGGTCACGCAGCTTGATGTCGCCGTGACGCGAGGCCAGGAGCACCGTGCGATGACGGCGCTGCGGGAGTCCGTACTTCGCGCAGTCGATGACTTCAACCCAGACCTTGTAGCCAAGCCGCTTAAGGGTGCCCTTGAAGTTGGTGAACACCGAGTGCTTGATCACGGTGGGGACGTTCTCCATCGTGACGATGTCGGGCATCGTCTCCTCGACGAGCCGACCGAAGTGATTGAGGAGGCTCCAGCGCTCGTCGTTTTCGACGCTGTTGCCGTCATCTTCCTTCTGGTAGCGGCGCGCGTAGTTCGAGAAGGGCTGGCACGGCGCGCAGCCGGCGAGGACGCTGACCTTCGCGTTCCCGAACCACCCGTCGAGCGTCGAGGCGTCGAGTTCGGCGACGTCGGCCTGGCGAAACACGATGCCGTCGTGGTTCGCTACATAGGGATGGCGGCACGCCTCTTCGAAGTCGACGCCTGCGACGACCTTTACGCCCGACTGTTGAAGGCCCTCCGTGAGGCCGCCGGCGCCGCAGAAGAGGTCCACACACACGACGTCGCTCTCGGGCCCGTTGGCCCGTCTGCGCGTCGTCGTGTTGGAAGCCATCTTCTCCATCTCATTCTCTCAGTCTTCTTGATCTATGGGTCTACGCTGTCTTTGCTGATCCCGAGGTAATCGAACGGAGAACAGAATCCGTAAAGCGTGGGGGCGAGGGTGAAGTACGAAGCGGCCCGGGGAGGGCGCGGTCGGGAGATTCTGGCACGGTCCTGGGCGCAAGGGGAAGCGCGAGCGTAACGAAGCGCCCGGTCCGGGGCCCGAGCGTGACGAAGCGCCCGACCCTTGACACCGAGAGGGGCAGTGTAATCAACCCGCCGGGGTCGAAGAATAGGGGGGTCCAGGCATGTGCGTCCTTTTCCGGCGCCCTCAGCGCCAAAAGCTTCTCAAGGTCAGTGCGAGGGGCGGTGAGCGACTGCGCCGACGAGCAGCGCAACCCGCGGGACACTCGTCACTGCGCCGCTGCGGCCTGCCTGGACCGTTGCGCCTCCTCGGAAGCGTAACGCCTCCAGGCGGGTGGTGGAGACCTGGGCTTACCATTGGGCCGTGATCCATGACTCGGCCTGGGTGAACTGCACGGCCTTCCCCGTCGCCGCGCGGAAGCTGTCGCGGGTCTGGACGGCGAGCTCACGCGCCCACGGACGATCTTGGGCGCGGCCCGCCGGGGCCTCCCACAGCGCCTGGGCGAGGGCCTCGGCGACCAACTCCGGCGCCGCGTCGGACCCCTCGCACTTTTTCGCCACGGCGAGTGCTCGTCGGTAGGGCAAACGGTACGCTCCTATCGAGCATGACCCGAGAGCTCGAGAGCATCGTCCGGCAGCGTCCCATCCTCTGGGTCGGCGCAGGCCTGTCGGTCGCAGCCGGCTACCCGACGACAGGAGCGATCCTGTCCGCCCTCCGCGAAGTCGCCGATCGCGACCTCCCCACCGGCGAATTCACCGCCGTGGTCGACGCCTTCGTCGCCGCCGTCGGCCCCGGCGAGCTTGGCGATGTCCTCCAGCGCCTGTTCGAGACCCCACGTGACCCAACCCCGACCCACCACGCGATCGCCCGCCTCGCCCTCGCCGGCCACTTCACAGCGATCGTCACCACCAACTATGACGACCTGCTCGAGCGGGCCCTCGCCGCCGCCGGCGTCCAAATCATCGTCCAGACTCTCCAGTACAACGCCGCCGTCACCTCGGGTGCCGTCCGCTTGCTAAAAATCCACGGCTCCCGGGACGACTGGCAGCACGCGATCCTCTCCGGCCAGTCCTACTCCGAGTTCGACGCGCGCTACACCTTCCTCGACGCGCAGCTCGTGATCCTCCTCCAGCAATATCCGCTCCTGTTCGTCGGCTGCTCGCTGCAGGACCCGCGGATCCTGCAGTGGATCGCCAACAGACCCGACGCCTGGACCAAGCAACTCAAGCGCTGGCGCGCCGTCATGACACGCCCGGCCTGGACCGCCGCCATGGCGATGTCATGGAAAGGTGGAACAGCCGAAGCAGCCCTGACCCGCGCTCCCCTCCGGCCGATCGTGATCGACCGCCATGAGGATCTCCCCACGCTGTGGCTCGAGGTGGCCAAGACTCTCGCGCCCCTCGCAGTCCGTGAGCTCGTCTTTGACGTCGACCCCGGCGAAGACCAGTGGCGCAGCGTCGGCCCAACCGTCGAGTACACCCCACACGTCGCCCCGAACCCTCTGCACGACGACGAGGTCCTGCGCGACCTCCACCGCCTGCGCGCTCTGATGCCTCGACCTGTGTTCATCGGTGACGCACACGCCGCCAGTCAAACCGCAGAGCTCCGCCACATCGCCCGCCGACTCGGTACCCACCTCACCGACACCCTGCTCTCTCCCGACGCCCGCGCCGCCGTGTGCAAGCGCCTCGCGGACGTCGACCGCGGCACCGCACGCCTGACCCTGCGCATCGCCGAGGGCGAGCGCGCCGACACAGCCCTCGCCCTGCCGTGGGAGCTGCTCATGCCCGAGGTCGGCCACTTCGCCGTCGAGGAGGCCAAGCTCGACCTGGTCCGCGAAGCCATCAAGCCAGGCGCCCCCGAGCTCGACGTCCCGAGCACCCACCTCTCCGTCGCCGCAACGATCGCCGCCCCCGACGACCAGACCGCCCTCCGTTACGAGGACGAGGCCTACCGCATGCTCAAGGCCCTCGCCCCCCTCGGCCAGGTCGCCCACTTCGCCGAGCTCGGCGAGGTCGAAGATCTGGTCGAATTGGTCCGCCGCACCAGGGCCACCGCCGTACACTTCAGCGGCCACGGCCTCCCCGGCGAGCTCGTTTTCGAGGACGAACTCGGCCTGTCCCAGCGCGTCCCCGTCACCGCCCTGATGAAACGCCTGCGCCAACGGGTGCAACAATCAGGCACCAGCCAGCCGTTCCCTCGCCTGTTCTTCCTTGCGTCCTGCCATGGCGCCTCTTCGACAAGATCTCCCACCAGTAACGCCGTACCCGACACCCGTACCGTACGCGCCGAAGTCTCCGCCGCCCTCGGCGAAGGCCCCTCGACCGCCGCGACCCTGCACCGCGAGGGCTTCGCCTGCGTGCTCGGCTACTTCGGCCCGATCGGCGACGCCACCAGCACGGTCGCCGAGGTCGCGCTCTACACGGCGCTGTCCGAAGGTTGCACCGTCCTCCACGCCGTCAAACAAGCCCGTGCCGCCCTCTCCCAACAGCACGTCCAAGCCGGCCAGCCCTACTACTACCCCCTCGGCTGGGCCCAGCTCGCCGTGTACCTGCGCGGCGCAGACCGCCCCCTCACGGCACATCCGCAATCCTCCGACTCCGCCGCTCCGGCCCCTGTCCGCCTTGAACGCAAACCCATCGAGGTCAGCGGCCTCCCTGTGCTCGAGCACGGCTTCATCGGCCGTCGCGCTCTCCAACACGAGGTCCGCCGAAAGCTAAGACAGAGTCAGTGTCTGTTCGTACTCCAAGGGCTCGGCGGCCTCGGCAAGACAGCCCTCGCCAGCCAACTTCTGTGCAAGATCCTCGCTCGCGACCCCCGCGACCAGCTCATCCTCCGCGTCCAGGATGCCGGTAATATCTCCGCACTCCGCACTCAAGCCGAAGCTCACGGAGATCTCCATCAACTCCCGAATTGGTCTGACGAGGTCAAACGCCTTAACGAAAATTCCCCCGACCCCGCCGAGGGCTTCCGTCACACCGTGCTCGCGCTCCGCCGCCACCGGCCTGCACTGGTGCTCTACGCGGACAATATGGAAGCCCTGCAGACCGGCCCCGGTGGTCCTGTCGAGAACGAGCCAGGTGCACTCGGTTCCTGGAAACCGGGCGTAGATCGCTGGTGGGCCGCAATGGCGTCACTTGCACAAGGCGGCATTGTCCTCGCATCGACCCGCTATGCCTGGGCTGGCCTCGCCAGCGACGCCCTGATCCCCCTCGACCGCATGAGTCAGGCCGACGTCTGGCGCATGATCGATACATTCCCCACCCTCGCCAAACTGCCCTGGTCCACCCGCGAGAAAGTCGCCGAAACCGCCGACGGCCGCCCCCGCACCCTCGAACGCCTCGAAGGCCTCCTCCGCCAGACCGAGAACGACCCCACCCGCGACATTCGTGATGCCTGGACCGACTGGGTCGCTCCCGTCCTCGCCCAGCACGGCGACACGCTCACCGCGGATCTCCTCCTCGCCCAGCTCTGGCGCTGCCTGTCCCAGGCCTCCCGTTACCACGCTATCGCGGCAGGTGTCCTGAACCAGCCCGCCCCCCGTCAAGTCGTTGACGTCCTCGGCGTTTCGACCGCAGGACTGATCCGCGCCGGCCTGCTCACCCGCCACCGCGAACTTACCTCCGAGATGGCCTGGGAGGACCGTTGGTCGATGCACTCTTCGGTACGAGAATTCGTGTTGGCATGGGGTACGCCTGCGGATCTCCGGGAGGCACGCACTCGCGCCGCTAATGCCTACGAAAGTCTCCTCTTAGGATCGAGCGACCGCGAGTCAGATGAGGAGGAGATTATCCGCCTGCACTTACTAAATGGGGATGGGATGGCCGCTTGGGCAGTTGCCCGCGACCATGCCTTCCGATTGGGGGAAGGAGCACAGTACAGAGCGGCGCTTGATCTGCTTGCATCCGTACTGAGCGCTGGCCTGCACGGCGCAGCACGCGCACAGCTCAATGCACTGCGCGCTCAATTAAGCATTCTTGCAGGTGATATAGACAGCACGAGCGAAGCCGAACTACGAGACAGCCTTGAGCACGCAACGTCTCCCAACGATAGAGCATCAGTTCTGCATGCGCTTGGCACCGTTCTCTTTCATCAAGAGAGATACGCCGAATCCGAAAATGTACTTCGTGCTGCCGTTGCGGCAAAGCGAGACCTTGGTCCTCTTGATGGCGGCTATGCGGCTAGTCTACAAACACTGGCGGGAGCGCTCAAGCAGTTAGACCGGTACGAAGAAGCGGAGCGGTTTTCTCGTGATGCGATTTCTATCATTAGATCCGGAGGCGACCACGAGAGTCCGGGCTACGGTAGGTCCCTGAGAAATCTGGCGGAAATTCTGACGAAGCAGGACAAGCACGAGGAGGCCGAACATGTACTCCGAGAAGCCGTCATCGCAATAGAAACTGCACTCGGGCCAGACCATGTGGAACTCGGAGTAGCCCTCAAGCATCTTGCCATGGGACTGTGGCAACAGGGCAAGAACAGGGAAGCCGAGCAGATCCTTTTCCGCGTTCTCGGCATCGAGGAAAAAGCTGTTGGACGAGAGGACCCAAACCTCTGCATCACCCTTACAAATCTCGCCGTAAATATCGCAGAACAGGGTCGAACACAAGAGAGTCTGCCAATCATCGAACGCGCGCTGGCCATCGCCCGGGCTTCGTTGGAGGAGGGTCATCCTACTATTCAACAAATTCTGAACGTTCTCCAGCAAGTCAAGGCGCTCGCATGATCACTAACCCATTCCGCATGATACGCTCACTGAGCGCGACCTGGCGTCGCAACGGCGGGGGATCTTCAGGTCGAGCGGGTGGAGCAGCGAGCCGGAGGTCAGGCCGGCCCAGCCATGGGCGACATTGGTGCCGTCGACGAGCTGGTAGTGGCCGGTGAATCCGACGTCAAAGCGGGAGCTTGGGGAGTCGACGCCGTCGCTGAGCCAAGCGCGCCACCCGGTCCCTGGCAGGTCGGCGGCGAGCGCCCGGTCGGCACACTTCTCGTCGGCGCCGGCGAGGCCGCCGAGGTTGCCGTAGTACGCGGACTTGGTGGTGAACACGAGCCGCGGCGTGACGCACTCGTCACTACACTCGTCGTCGTCGTCGATCGCATCCGCGTCGTCGCAATCCTCGGCGCCGTTGATCTCGCCGTCGCCGCAGCGTTCGCCAGGTCCGTTGCAGTCGGCGGCGCAGGCGTCGTAAGCGCCGTTTTGCGGGCCGTCGTCGCACGCCTCGACGCCGACCCACAGCAGCCCATCGCCGCAGGCGGCGGGGACGCAAGACGCCAGGCAGGCGTCGTCGTCGGCGAGGTCGCCGTCGTCGCAGCCCTCGCCCGGGTCAAGCACGCCGTCGCCGCAGAGGATCGACTTCGTGCAGTTCTGCTCGCAGCCGTCACCATCGATGACGTTGCCGTCGTCGCACTGCTCGCCGGGCGCGAGCTCTCCATCGCCGCACGCGGGTGTCCTCGTGCAGTCGAGTTCACAGCCGTCGCCGTCTACGAGGTTGCCATCGTCGCACTGCTCACCCGGTTCGAGCTGACCGTCGCCGCACAGGGGCGCGGTCGGCTCCTGCGTAGTCGTCGGGGCGAGCGTCGTGGGCTCGAGGGTCGTCGTGCTCGCGGACTCGGCGCCCGCCGACCCCATGGTCGAGGCCTCGTCGCTCGTGGAGAGTTCCGCCGTCGTGACGGCCTGCGACCCGGTCGGTTCGTAGAAGCAGGCGCTCGCCAGCACTGGCGCGAGCGCACCGAACCGTGCCGCTACCTGGGAAGATCGCAACATATTTGCCGATGATAGTCGCTGCGCGCGGAGGTTTCCACGGCGGCGTCGTCGCGTGGGCGCGTGTTCGGGCAGGCCGCGGCATCGCGCTGCGACATGGCGGGCGCGGGGTGCCGCGGTATCGCCTGGCTCGATCTGACCGGCAGCGGCAATGAGACCGCGGTCCATCGCCTCCGGGGACAGGGTGAGACGGGGTGGCTGCTCCCATCGAGGTGACCGAGGAGCTGGTCCGCACAAAAAAAGCTGCTGGGGAGCCCTGAAGGACCTCTGGGTTCCCCACGACGAGCGCGACCAGGTCGTCGACTTCGTTCACCGCTTGGCCGAGAAGACTGAGGTGCCGATCGTCAATTTCGTGGAGTGGCTGGGCATCGCCCGCGCCAAGTTCTACGGATGGCGGCGGCGGTACGGCAAGATGAAGCGGCTGAAGCCGTCGAGCACGGAGCACAGGTAGTAGTAAACGCGGGCGATGGTGATGACGGCGATGTCGATGTGCCAGTGCATGTGGGGGCCGAGTGCAGTGGGACTTCGTAGACGGTCGCCGGGCTGACGGCGACGATGTCGTCGTCGAGCATCATGAACGCCAGCCGCCGATAGCCCTCGAGCGGGTGCTGGTCGAAGTAGTCGATGATCGCGGCCCGCTCCCACAGCTCGATCCAGTGGTCGCGCGGGATCTTGCCGTTGTGCTCGTTGACCTCTCCGGAAGACGTTGGCGGCCAGGCGCTGCTAAGTGTTCTCATGCTGCAGGGTCTGCTGCCAGCAGGCGGGGGAGAGCTCGAGGACGCGGCTCTTGGGCCAGGACGGCAGGAGGCACAGCAGGTCGCGGAGGTAGGCCCAGGGCTCGATGCCGTGGAGCCTTTGATAGCGGCCAGAGATGGATCCACTTGAGGCGGTTTGGCGGATCCACTTTCTCGTCCGCGCCGGACGGATGCCGGGCATGACGTCGCCCCGGATCCGGGAGCGGACGCGGGCGCGGGGTGGCGAGCGGTGGTCAGGCGGCGGCGGGGGAGCTAGGGCACGGAGGCCGCTGCGGCCCGCCTGGAGCCGTTACACCACCGACGTGGCGTGACGGCCAGCGGAGTGATGGCACCCCCGGTTACGTGCGGATGAACGGTCGGTCATGCGAGCGTCCATCACAGTCTGCATCTGACGATTCCCGAGGCCGATCCGAAGTTACTAACGATATTCCCCCCGGGCCATGATCTCGCCGACCTTCGCGTGACACGCCGCCACGGCGATCACAGCATCTTCGGCCTGTTCCCCGAGCTTGATCTGCCGCTCCGTCTCCGACAGACAATACGTCGTGGCTTGCCAGAGTTCCTCGCTGCAAGACCGCTGAGCACATATCGGGAGTATGTGCATATCGCCTGCCCCCCCGATCGTGATCATGCGTGATCCATCTGCCGAGATCGCCATCGCCACGGCAGACGAAAAATGCTCTGATCTTTGTATAGCGGGCAGCCCGCCGTTATTCGACCAGACCCGCATTTGGTCGCCAGATGTCGCGACGATCTGGCTGCCGTCCGGCGAGAATGCGGCAAATCTTATACCGCGCACAGCACCGCCCTCCAGAGGTGTAAGCTCACCGTTCCCGTCCGTAGGACCCACCCAGATACCCTCACTCGCCAGACCACCATTGGAACTTTCTTCTGTGCACATGAGTACGCGAGTCCCATCAGGGGAGAAGGACACTGAAGTCACCTTCGCTCCGCCGAATGACCACGTCATGCTGTTCACGCCAGCGTCGGCCCGCCAGACACGCACCGCCCCGTTCGATATGCCAGTGACGACAAGAGATTCATCGCTTGAGAACAGCGCCGCTGGGCCGTCACGCTCCATCGGTATTGCCGCCACTTCTCGGCCATTGACGTCCCATAAACGCACGCCATGGGACACAGTGAGCGCACGCCGCCCGTCCGATGAAAATGCTACATCGGAGATATCCTGAGCATGGCCACGAAGGACCACCTGTTCTTCGCTGCCGACCTTCTGGATCGTCGCCAAGTCGCCTGAGCCCATGATGACACGGGTACCGTCGGTCGAGATCGCAACGGGGCCGCTGCTATTCGACGACCCGTGGAGCTTTTCGGGCGACAGGCGGTCCGCGAACCACAAACGGAACTCACCTTCCGAATCGACCGTGACGAGTCTGCTCCAGTCTGCCGAGATATCCGCTTTTTTGTAAACGCCAGGTCGTGGCACCGGCAAAGGAGAGCCGGTTCGCCACACCCGGGCCTCGCCACCACCATCAATGCTAAGGACCCGCGCTCCGTCGTCCAGGAACATGGCCTCACGGATGTTCTGCATGCGCACGCGGAGTTTCATGGCGTTCCTCGTGTTGTGCGCACTCGTCACTATGACGCCCCTCGCCGTGGTCGTCAGCACGCTCCTACCGTCCGCAGAGAACGCCGCTGATGAGACTTTGTCCCCCTGGTCGCCGAGTAGTACTGGCGGGCCGGCCGCGACGCTCCATAGCGCGGCGATCCCGACCCTGTAGACCGCCGCGATCTGCCGCCCATCGGGAGATATCTCGATCTGCCCGACTGAGTTCATCATCGTGCCGTACCGGTCCTCCGTGAGGGGGGGCGGCTGCAATGTCAGCACTCTGGCGCCGTTGCGGGTGTCCCACACTCCGATCCTACCATTCATGTCTCCGGCCACTACTCTGTCGTCCGTCGCGGAGAACGTCGCGGTAGACAGCGATTCACCGGAGATCCCGGCCAACCTGACGACCTCGACCGACGCGCCCATGGACAGGACGAGCACCTCCTGCTTGGTCCTCAGCAGCGCATTTCGTCCATCCGAGGACATCACTCGTATTTCGGCCTGGATCTCCCGGACGAGTTTTTCGGAGCCATCGGTCCGCCACACCATCACCCGACCGGTGCGCGAAAGGGTGAGCACATGTTGCCCATCCGCCGAAAAGCGCTCGAAGAAGCCGCCGGGGCCAAGGGTGACGACGGAACGGCTGTCATCAAGCCGCCACAACCGATAGGCGTTGTCCGAGCTCGTGAGCAGGGATCGTCCATCGGGTGAGAACAGCGCCCGCGAGGCTTTCGCTGGCAAGTCCCAGATCGTCCGCAGCGTCTCTACCCCGTCCATCCGCATCACCTGCGTCATCCCATCTTTGAATACGATGGCTAGGCGACGCCCATCCCCCGAGAAAGCGACGTGAATCGCAGGAGTGTCGCCAATGCGTATCGGCTCGCCCGCGCCGTCTGTCCGCCAGATCTCTGGTGGCGTCTCGTCCCAGGCGAGCGCCAGTAGTCGGCTGTCTGGCGTGAAGCTGTACGAAGTCGGTGCAGGATCCGTCCTGTTCAAAATACGCGGCGTGCCGTCGTTGCTCCGCCACAGGGTCCAGGTGCGGTCAGCGATCGTGATGATCGACCGGTTATCGGGCGAGATCAGCGGCATCGGGCGCCCGGCATGCGTCCATACGGCCTGCGCGATCGGCCGCTGCAGCACCCCGAAGACCGCATCAAGTAATTCTCGTGACTCCTCGGGCAGTTCCATCTCGCGGAGCAGCGCCACCTGCGTCGTCGGATCGTCCTCGGCCGCGCGAATCGTCGACCAGCGCCGCTGGTCACGCAGACGCGCGGCGGCCTGCTGCGCGGCTTGCTGGTCGATCTCGGCCTTGCGGGTAGCCTCGTCGGCAACTCGGGTCCTGTCCTTTGCGATCGAGGCACTGTCTGCCGCGGCTTTGGCCTGATCCTCGGCAGCCCGATAATACACATACGAGATCACCGCTGCGATCAGCGCCAGGCCTCCGAGAGTCCCGACCAGCCGCAGATACAGCAGCCGCTGCGTCGCCGCTCGTGACTGTGTCTCCGCCAAATCACGGATGCTCCTCAGCTCTCGCGCGGCCGCCTCTGCTTGCTGCGCCTGCTCGGTGGCGAGGCGCTGGTGGGTGTCCTCGAGGATTTGCACCTCGAGCGCCTCAAGCATCCGCATCCCCGCACGGCCGTGCTCGAGTACCTCGAGGTCGGCGCGGTCGAGCCGCGGGAGGGAGCCGGAGTCCTTGTAGCTCTCGACCAACCGAGCGAGCAGGCGGCGCGCCTTCTGCCCCGGCAATGACGATTCTCTAAACAACACCCACACGACCGGTACGATCGTGTCGTGCATCAGGCTGACATCAGTCGGCGCGTGCTCGTCCTTCCCCTCACGGCGAAGCAGACGCGCCTCGATGCATGCCTCGATCAGCGGTATGACGATCGGTCCGTAACGCCGCTCGAGCTCGACCTGCGGGATCACACGCGTGGTCCGCGACGCTGTCGTGCATTCGAATAGCAGGTCGAGGGCGAGGCCCGCCTCGACGGCCTGTCTCAACGCGGACGCGTCGGCGAGGTCTCGCAGGCGCTGCTGGATGTGTAGCTTGAACCGCTCCTCTTTACGACCGAGGTCATCGTATTGCGCGCAGGTGATCCGCCGCTCGCCGTCGCCGAAGATCGTCGCCTCGTTCCACAATTGTGTGAGAAGCACCTGGAGGGTCGGGGCGACCGGCGAGTTAGTGTCGCGCAGCAGGTCTCTGGCGATCTGCGCCTCGACCTCGTCCTCGAACGATAGCTTATAGTGACGGGTTGGGCCGCGGATGATCTCGCGGATGCTGAGGAAGTCGAGGCGCGGAATCTCGATCCGCGAGGGGACGACCCTGTGCTCGGCGAACGGTCGCAGGACCTCGGCGAGCCACTCCTTGCGGACCCCGAGCACTAGCTTGCCGCGGAGCTCACCGTCCCCGGGCTCTCTCAATAACGCGGTCAGCAGCGCTGCCAGCTCGAGGTCGCCGCGTTCCTCGCCGGCCTCTGTCGTATAGGCTGACTCGACCTGATCGAGGATGACCGTGACGGGTCGGCCGTGCTCGCGTTCCGCCGCCAGCCACCCAGTTCGCAGTGACTCTCCGCCGAGGGCCGTATGTACACTCGTCAGCAGCGAGACGCTGATGGTGTGGTGTACGTAGATCCCGTGAAAGTCCACACCGGCCCGCGGCAAGACGCCCGCTTGCAGGACCGAAGATTTACCAACGCCTGTGGGTCCATACACGAGGACGACCCGCGCCGCAGGGTCGCGCAACACGAGCAGAATCGTCGTGATCGTGCGTCGTCGGCCGAAGAAGATCGCAGCGTCCGCCCGCGAATACGGGGCTAGGTCCTTGAACGGTGAGCCCGGCAACAAACCGGCCTCGGGCTGCGGAAGTGTGTCCAGGGTGTGCCCCCAGCGCCCCGCGAGCTCACGGATCTCGTCCCCGTACAGCGGGACGGCATCGATGAGCCGCTGCCAGGTCGACGGCTGGCCAAACAGCCCGTGACGCGTCAACAACCGAACGCCTTCTACGATGACCTGGATCGGCGGTCCTTCCGGCAGGTAGTCGCCCAGCGGATCGTCCGGCTGCAACGCCCCGAGCGCGCCGCGGAACGCCGCGACGTGTCCGCTGTAGGCCCGCCGCAGCACCTCTACGAGCCTCTGTTCATCCGCGATGGAGGGCAACTTATGGATGAGTGTCTCGCCATCAACAGCACGGTGCAAGCGCTCGCAGCTGTGTCGGATCGCTTATCCCCGTGATTCACGCCTCACGCCGCGATCGTAGCCGGCTTGGGCAGTGGAATCGTTGGCGACCACGTCGTGCGGCCCCTGATCGACACGCTCAGCATCTCACCGACCATGAGGTTCCCCCTCCGCCGACTCGCAGCGTCCCGGGGCCCGGCAGGCTGACGCTGGCCCAGACCGTCACGCGGACCGAGACTACCGCGAGCCCGTCCCCCCGGGTCATGGTCAGGTGGCCCGATATGAGCCGGATCTGGGATCGGCTCGCTCGGCGCGTGCTTGGTGACCGAAGCTGGCCGAGATTGCCGTCGTCGCCGCACGTCTGGGGCGGGGTGGTCAGCGGACGGGAGCGGGCCCGTTGCCGGATCTGCCTCGGCGCGCCGAGCGGATCGCAGAGTCCGGGGGGACGCTCATCGCCGCCCACTGTACCCTGCAACGCGCGCGAGCGCATGCTACGTCCGGATTCCCGGCGCCCAGGTCCTTGCCCGGCACGCGTCCGCTCGGGAGGTCGCCAATGCGTCGAGGCCGCGCCAGCGACCGCGGCCTCTTCGGCGACGACCATCGATCCTCAATCACGGCCGGACACAGATCATCGGACGACAATATTCGCAGGGCGTGTCGCCCGTGTACGAGTTACACTTCTGTCCGTCCTGCGGGTCATATTCGGGCCCTTCGAGCCCGATCGTCGACCAGCACTCAGCCCGGCACGGCAGCGCCGGGTCCGTCGGCCGCACCCACGTCACGCCGTAGTTGGTCTCATAACAAGCCGACAGCTGATCGTTGACGTAGACCCACCCGCGCTCACCGATCCCATTATCGTCGATCCACGTCCCGTCGATCGTCCAGCCCCAATCCTGGTGATGCTCGAGCCAGATCCACCCGCCACCGAAGGTCGCCTCGCAGTACTGGTCACCCCACGCTGCTGACGCGATGTCCTGCCCGACCACGCACCCCGGCGTCATCGCCAGCAGCAGCGACGGGTCGCACATCATCACGCCTCCGCTGGTCTCACCGGTGTCCGTCTCCGACCCCGCCTCCGTGCTCGTGTCGGTCTCACCACTGCCCCAGCCCGTCCCATCCATCCCGCTCGTCGATACGATCAATGTATCGTCGCCGCCGTCGCTTACCTCGCCGATCCCCGTCTCCGACACCCCACCACCGTCGTCGCCCGGCGGCGGCGGCACGGTCGCCGTCACGTTGCCCATCGTCGTCGTAATCGCCGTCGTGACGATGGTCGTATCCGAATCGTCGGCGTTGCAGCCCACGACGATCAGCCCGATACACAACACCCATGAACGTGCATACATTATAGTCCACCCCCGCTTCGTTGAGCCACTCGACCTCGCACTGCCGGGACATCCCGACCGTGACTGGCCTACTGGGACCAGTGCGTCCCCCGCTCCAGCCCGATCACATTATTTTTCGCGCCGATGTATGAGCGACTCGGCGTCGCAGTCGACGGCGAGCCGTAGCGTCGCAGCGTCGCCGAGCGGCACCACGGCTCGCGCGCGGGATGGCGGCGCCGTTGGGGCCGACGACGACGAGGCGGTCGCGCCGCAGGCGGATCGAGGCCGTCCCGCCTCCACGCCAAGCGTCTCCAAGCGTCGTCGTCGCATGGCGTCGCGCGGCCGACTATGCTGTGTTGGACCCGTTGGACCCTCAACACGGAAAAGCGCTGACTCCTTATAATTGTGCGTTAACGCACGCATTTTATCGATTTGAAATTGTTAAAGTGTTGATCGCCAGACGACACAGCCGGCACGTCACACGCGACGATGTCTGATCCGGAGCCATATTTCTCGCTCGCATCCTCCGATGCGAGGGATGGGCATAGTCCGCGCCGGGTGCCGACCGAACGGCTCCACCGCCTGCTACTCTCGCTGTTCGCCTCGGGCGAGGCGTTTCGTCAATGGGTGTCCCTTGGGCCTTACGGCCATGCACTCGTGGCCGAACTACCAGAGCGCCCTGCTTCGACCTCCGCGGCCCTGTTCGCGGGCATCGAAGTTCTCTGCCGTCATGGCCTGGTCGACCATGCATTCTTCGCCCGTCTCGCGCGCGACTTCCCGTTCCGAACCGACGATATTACCCCTGTTCGTAAGATCTACTCGCCCTCGGATTGTCCACAAAATCCGTCCTCAAGGCGACGCATTCGTCGCCGACTCTGGGTTGTCGCCGCCCTCGGTGCGGCGGTTCCGGGCGGCTACCTGGTCCGCGAGGGACTCACCACGGAGATGATCCTCGAACGACCCGGGGAGCCCGGATTCGCCGGTACCGAAGATCGTGAAGGACCTCCGCGAACTCTCTCGGCGATCCCTGACGCCTCGCCCGTGCGCGCGAGCAGCGACCCACCGGCTTCTCCAGTCGCCAGGACCGGGTCGCCGGATCGACGCCCAAGTGGCGAATCACACCGACGCCTGGCCAGGGCTGCCTCGCCTCGCTCGGCCGACGAGCAGGAGGCCGCCTCCCCGCCCCGATCCGGGTGCGTAGTTTCATCGCCCCTCAAGGCCGAGCTCCACGCCCTCGCCCACGTGAACCTGTCGGGCCCGGCCATCACGGAGCGCTTCACCGTGATCCTGCGCCCCCACGCCACCCAGGCGGAGGTCAGCCCGCGCCCGTCGCCCGGCCAGGCAAGTCGTGAACGGCTCTATTCGCGGCTCCTGACCCTCGGACCCGCAGAGCTCGGAGATTGCCGTGATGTGCCGGTCGATGTCAGCTTCTCGTGGGACCGTACCGCCATGATCCCGAGGTCACCATGATTCTCCTCGCAAGCTTGATGTTGTGGATCGGCCCCGCCGTCGGCACACCGGAGGCCGACAGCGACGTCGAGAATCCTACAGACTGCCATGCGCAGATCGACCAGCGTTGCAGCACTCGCCGCGGCGAGGAGGCGCTGCGCTGTCGAAACGAGGCCGATGCCCAGTGCGACATCGCCGACGCGGAGCAGTTCATTGCCGCCGGCGACGTGATGAACGCCGTGAGCCGCATCGACCAAGCCTGCGAGAAATACGAGAACCTGCTCAACATGATGCTCGCCGATGTCGACCTCGAACCGGTCGCGGCGGCGATGATCCGTTACGCGGGTAACAGCGCCAGTATCTTTGCGCTGCTCGCGCGGGAGGGCGAGGTCGAGGATCTCTCGCGCGCCGTGCTCCGTCTGAACAAGAGCCGTAAGTTCCTGTCCACGCTCGTCGAACGCCGCGAGGAGGTGGCCCAGAACCCGGACCTGCGCGTGGCTATCGGCGACCTGACAGTTCGACTCGCCACGGCGCTGGACCAAGTTGCTCGCCGCGAAATGAAACGCGCCGACGAGCGCTTCAAGTCGGTGGGACCCACCGGCCGCGGCGATAACGGCGCCGGCAGCTATTATCGACAGGCCGCGGGCCATGCCGAGGAGGCGTTCGCCCTGTCCGGCAAGGCGGCGTACAAGGTCAACGTACTCGATGCGAAGCTCGCACAGGCAGATCTACACGCCGCGCTCTCGCGCGAGGCACGGTCCGAGGCGGGTCTCGCCTGCGAGAGCTACAAGGCGCTCTCGCGTAAACTGACCGCGATCGACCGCCAGACCCCCGAGATGCGGAAGTTCTCGGCGACGCTGACGGATTTTACCATACGCGCCGATCGCGGAGGCCGAGCGTGCGGCGCAAACCCACGGATCGCGGCCGGCGCGACCCTGTTCGCGGTCGGAGGCGCCGCCCTTAGCGTCTCCATCGGCCTCTACGCACAATACGCATCGGCCTGCCGCTTCGGGGTCAATGAGTACAATGGAAAGAGCGAGTGTCTGGGGCTCCCCGTCGTCGGAGGTGAGACGGGGCGCTACACGGCGCAGGTCCACTCGGCGATCGGCCTCGCTGTGGTCGGCGGGGCCGTCTTCACCGTTGGCGCTGCGCTCATGATCCCGGGCCTCGTCCAGCGCAAGCGCGCGCAACCTCGACGTTTCTTCTTCGCACCGAACGTCGGCACGCGTCAGGCCGGCGTCGTCATGCAGGTGAAATTCTGACGCTGTCCGGGTGGAGATCATGATGAAGACCGCCACCGTCCTCAAGCTGGCCGTCGTGGTCATGATGGGCTCATGCGAGAGCCTTGGACCTAATTGTACACCCCTGTTCGGCACCAGCGATTCGTCGGTCACGTCCGGCGAAACCGACACGACCGGGACATCGAACGTGAGCGAGACATCCGCCGTCAGCACCGCAGCGTCGGAGGAGACGACACTAACGCCGGACGCAACGACCGACCACCCCGGCGTCGGCTCGAGCACCGGGGTTGTGGACGATACGACGACCTCGGCAGACCCCACCGGAGCCGCGGATACACAGGGCGAGACGACGACGACCGTTGCCGATACGATGGAAAACGAAGGGTCGAATACTGACGAAGACCTCATGAATACCACGGTCGACTCGGGTGAGACCTCTGGCGGTTCAAGCGAATCCACCGGCGACTCCGACGAGACCACGGGCGCCACGGTCGAATCGTCGACCGGAGGATCCACGACTGGCGAAGCGCCAGGATGTACAGACGGAATCGTGGAAAATCAAGAGCAGTGCGACGACGGCAACGACAACGACAACGACGCTTGCAGTAATATGTGCAAATCACAACGTGTCGTCTTCGTCACCTTTGACCCTCACCCTCCGACCCTCGAACCCTTTGGCCTCGATTATGCGGATGAAATGTGCCAAATCGATGCCATCACAGCGGGCTTGCCAGGTACTTTTCGAGCCTGGATCGGGGCCGGATCGAACACTCCCTCCGATCGATTTGACGTCACATTCGCAGGGAAATACTTCTCGACCGGCGGAGATCTCATCGCTGCAAACGGCTTCGCAGGTCTCGTCGACGGTTCGATCCTGAATGCGATCGACACCGACGCCGATGGAGCTACTGTCGGCAATAAGACCGTGTGGACAGGGCTGCTCGAGAACGGCAATTCAAGCGGATTCGACTGCATGAATTGGTCCTCAGGCTCTGACACAGCCACAATCGGAAGCACGTTGCTCTCGAATAAATCCTGGACAAATAACACAACCGCCTCCTGCGGCCAGAACAGGCACTTCTACTGCATTCAGGATCTCTAGCTTCAGGAGACAGAGCATGCCCACGATGAGCAAGACTCTATCGTTCATCACACTGGCGTTCACCCTGAGCCTGTCTCCGATAGCGAGTGCAGAGCTGGTGACTTACAACGCCAATTACACCTTTCAAGAAGTGAACTCTTCAAAAGGAACGGCGACCGCGCGCCCCATGATCGCGGCGATCCAGATGGCATCGATCGGCCTCAGCAACACCGCCTACGTCCCCACCGACGAGGCGACATTACTGGACATCTGCAAGAAGAAGACCCCAGACAACACGACATGGTGGGAAGAATGCAACCCGGCGGGCCTCGCAACCGCGGCGACGGATCATTTCTCATTTCAGCAATGGGTAGTATCGTCGGCGCCAGCGACAGTGACGGGACAACTCTCCTCCATCAACAAGGCACTGATCGGCCTCGTGTATCGCGGCTCTCCCGCCGTGATGCCGCTGTACGGGCGTTCGGATCACTGGCTCACGATACGGACAATGCAAGCAGATTTGGTGAGCAACCCACCAATCCTGGCCAAGGTTTATTTCTACGATTCCGGCCCATCTCCGGAGGAAGACCTTGATCAAAACATCTACGAAGACGGTCTGAAATTATTCAGCGGTGCTGTTTTTAAAACCACCTTCTTTAAGCTCTTGGACGACGATACGCTGGAGGGCGATTCGCTCTGGGACCGCTATGTCGTGTTCACAGGATACGAGAGTGGTACACCACTGGTCCAGGCGCCGAATCAAACGCTGAAGGCGATTGAGTTTGGAGGAAGCGAACCCATGCTCGGCTCCGAGTTGCTGGACGCGGAGTTTATCGCATCGATTGCCTTCGACGTGCTCGACATGGAAGGTATCTCCACCGATCCTGCTTTTGCACCACTGACCGAGAATGCGCTCGCGGAGCCGCAGAATACCTTCGAAATTTACACCCCAGAGGAGATCGGACCATTTTACTTCTTGACCTTGCTGACGGACAGCAACGACGGCCGTCCAATGGGAACCGTGGGCATCGGGGCTTCGGGCGAATTTCTGTTTGCTCATGTGTTTCCTCGTCGAGACTCGCATCCATGCGATTTGGAAGTGATGAGCCCCGAGCTGGCCGCGGAACGATCCAAGACGGGCCTCGCGGAAGGCGAGTACCCGCAGGGGCAGTCTGATACTGTCGTATGGCGAGCAAATCACACAGGTGCCGGTCCAAACGCCCCCTGGTATGAGCTCAAGATCGAAGACGGACGTACTGGGAGGGCCCGAACGGTACGAGTTCCGCTTCTCTCGTCTGAGTGCAGCTCGACTCCCACACACAGGGCGGGTGAATGACCAGGAGACCCTCAAGCTGTTCGCGCCCCGCTGTGTCGGGTCGCGTTATCCCCGTGATCTCGAGTCGCAATCCGGACGGGTTTGGGGGTGTGAAGGATGGAGGTTTGGGAGGTTTGAGGTGGACACTCCAAAAAATCTGTCACATCCGAATCGCTTCGATGCACTTACGCACGGAACCCATCCTTATGCGGTGCATATACGAACGAGATCCTCATGAAGGTCGCTAGCATCGAGATCCTGTACGCGCTGTTGACCTTCGGGTCGTGTGACAGCCTCGGACCTGGCTGTACCCCGCTGTTCGCCACGGGCGACGATGGCACCACGAGCCAGTCGTCCGGATCGGACACAACAACGGCGAACCCAATCTTAACCACGGACGGGAAGTCGGGGAGTACCTCTCAGTCCGAGGGAACCGCGGCGGGCACGGCCTCGGAGTCGAACCACGCCTCTGACAGTGACGCGAAGGTCTGGGCGAACGGGGCGTCCGAGACGTCTGGGGTGGTGGACACAAGCTCCTCTGGCGGTGAGGTCGTGACTGCGTCCTCGACCCACACGTATTCTTCCGACGACGGCGATATGACCGCGGCAGCGACCACCGCTCCCGCGAGTAGCGATGACGGGCCCGAAGATCCTTCCACCGCGTCCCAGACGTCGCCGCCCCCGTCGTGCGGGAACGGTATTATCGAGCCCGACGAAGAGTGCGATCCAGGATGTGGGTACGGCGGAGGGTGGATCTGCCTCGAGGGTTCGTGCAAGTTGGAATGCAGCGGCTACTATGAGCCGCCGTTTTCTGAATGCGCCGTAGGCGATCCGATTTGCCCCTAGCCGGCCGTAGTGAAAGTGGCGGCAACCACGCACTGCGCCAACGACGCCATGACGTAACTCGCGACGCGGTCGGCGCGCTAGTTCGCCCTTGCGAGCGAAACCGGCGTAGGATGCCGCCGTATAGCAACGGGGAACAGCCGACGCTGGACGTGTTACGCCACCGACGTGGTGTACCCCCGACGAACCGCCTGCACACGGCCTGCATCCACACCGCCGGCACGCGCGAGGCTCGCCTCCTCGAGGCCGCGCTGACCCGTCTGCTCGGAGCGAACCTGCAGGGCGGCGTGCGGTCCGGCGCACGAGCCCACGAACGCGCCGGTGAGCCGCTCCGTCGCTCGCTACCCTGCTCGCCGACGGCTGCGTCCCCGCCGACGGCTGCCGCCTCCAAATCGCGGGACACTGCCACCCTACCTGTTCGTCCTCGCCAAGGGGAACGGCGCCTGGAAGATCGTCCACCAGCACTACTCCGAGCCGATCTACGTCAACTGACGGTCAGGCCCCCGGCCGAGTGGCGGCGGCGCGCAGCACTCCGAGGCGACGCTCGATGTGCTCGACGAAGATGGCCTCCTTCTCGCTATCACCGAAGGCAGGGAAGCCGACCCGGTCGTCGCGGCACAAGAGCAGGCAGGCCTCAAGGTCGGCGATCGCGCCCGGGATGTCGTCGAGGTTTGCGCGCATCATGCCGCGGTTGTAGAGGCCCTCGGCGCGCATGCCGAGATCCTGCGGCTCGCACGCGAGCGCGCGATCGAACGCGGTCACGGCGGCGAGCCGGAGCGCGGCGCGGACGATGCCGAGCCCGTGCCACGTCGCCTGCTCACCGGGACAGAGCTCGGTCGCCCGCTGGAATCGCACGAGTGCATCGACCGGCTGTTTCGCGAGCAGTCGGCGCCCCTCATCGCACAGCCGCGCCGCTGCAGCCGCGTCCGGCCGGCCGGCCTCGGCCTCGGCGTCGACCGCGCGAGTGCCGTAGCGCGTTCTGATCCGGGCCAGCTCCTCGCTGGCGGCTTCCCATCCGCCGGCGACGGACTGCCGGAGGTCGCGGATCGCGCCCACCAGATCGCGCAACTCCTCGCGTGCCACGCCGCGGTTGCTGTAGGCGACCGCGCGCTCGGCCCCCGGCGCGAGGAGCGCGACCGCCCGCTCGAGGTCGGCGATTCCGCCGGCCCAGTCGCCGCTCATCATCCTGGCTCCACCTCGATCGAGGTAGGCGGTGCCGTAGAGCGGCAGCAGCCCGATCACCTCGTCGAACGCCGCGATCGCGGCGGCGACCTTCTTCTCGTTCAGCTGTGCTCGGCCCCGGTTCATCGCGGTGACCACCCGGCGGGACACGTCGTCCTCTCGCGTCATCGCACCCTCCTGCGCGCTGCCAGCGAGCGCGACCCGACAGTACCAGCCGGCAGGCGGATAGCCACTCCATGACGAGGTAGGGGGCCTGATCAGACGGGGAGCAACCGGAGCTGGCCGGGAGGAGGCCTGGGGCGGGGCACACCGCCAGCCATCTCCTCCGGATCGCCCTCCGCGAGCGGCCCGCCGAGGACCTTGCGCAGGCCCTGGTCGGCGCTGTCGTCCGCGCCGCGCCGACGCCATCGTCATGGTCGAGGACACCGACTGCGAGGCCAGCGCCGCCATGGACCGCCTCCACCACCGCTGCCAGATCCGCGAGCTCGACGGGAATCGACCTCACAGCCCGTGAGCTCGCGGATCTCTCGCATCGCATCTTCAGCGGAGGCTGTGTCCCCCATCTCCTCGTATCGGCGCAGGGCAGATAGTGTATTGGCTCAGCGTGAACGAGACAGGTGGGTGGGTTGACGAACGGACGGGTTGAGGGTGATGTGAGGGGTTGAGAGAAGTTATGCGGCGACGCCGACGTGGTCCAGTTCTCGGCGCTTGCGACGGAGCTCGCGGGCCTGCTCGAGCTTGCGATCACGTTCGGACCAGATCACGGTATCGAGGCCGAGGAGCTTGTCGCGCGGGCTGACGTAGCCGATGGCGCTGTGGAGGCGGTGGTTGTTGTAGTGGTCGATGCGCGCGGCGATGGTGGCGCGGGCGCCGTCGGGTGTGACGGCCTGGATGGTGTCCTTGTCGAGGGTCCGGTGGTAGCGCTCGATCTTCCCGTTGGATTGCGGGTAGTTCACCGAGGTGCGGACGTGGGTGAGACCGGTGAGATCGATGAAACGGCGGAAGTCGCCGGCGATGAACTGCGGGCCGTTGTCGCTGATGATACGCGGGCTGGCCTCGGGGTGCGCCTCGCGGGCGCGCTGGAGGATGAGTTCGATGTCGGCCTCGGTCATGCGGTCGAGGAAGTCCCACTGCACGATGAAGCGGCTGTAGCCGTCGAGCACGGAGCACAGGTAGAAGTACATGCCGGCGATGGTGATGACGGCGATGTCGATGTGCCAGTGCATGTGGGGGCCGAAGGGCTGGACGAAGCCGGTGCCCTTCTTGCTCGGCTTGACCGGATGACGATCGAGGCGCCCGGCGTCCCATTCCAGCTGAGCTAAAACAATAGGAAGAGCCTAATCGCCTCTCTAGCGTTGCTTTGTTCGGCCATCATCGCCGCGGACCTTTGCATGGGTCTCTTCGATGCGGTTGGCGCTGTGATCATTCAGCGCGGCTCGCGGATCCTCCGGGATCAGGATCAGCGGCACCTTAGTCATGGCATGAAGGAGGAAACTGACGGCATTCTTGGCCGCTTTTTTCTGACGGGCTGTCTTCTCTTTGTTCTTATGGCCGTCCCCCCAGACGCAGATCGCCTTGATGACGATCCAATCCTTTTTGGCGTCGAGACAAGCGGTGTACAACCCGGCGCCCTCCATCTCTTCGCCGACGGCCTCGGGCTCGAGCTTTATCAAGTGATCGCGGTAGTCCAGGTTATCGATGAGCTTTTCGCCCGTCAGCAGCGCTCCGAAGTGAACCGTCGCCCCTTTCCATAAAATTTGATCGCGTCGGGGCTGAGGGCCCGGATCGCCCTTTCCACGACCTGCTGGGTGGCTCCCACGCCGCCGAACTCATTTCGGATTGCACATGAAAAGACCCGCGCGCCATTTACTGTGCCGAGGTCGTGATAGACCCGATTGTGGATCTGCTTGGGTGTGGCCGCGGACCCCGTCGCCTCCTCGAAGGCCCGAAATACGGCGGCCGTCTCGTGACGATTGACGGTGATCAGCAGAACATCGGCGTGCAGGTTCATGGCGGACATAGAGGACGATGCGTTCCGGAAGGCGCACTTAACGAAAACAGGGGATGACGGTCAAGCTCCATGGTCTTGAGGCTGTCCACGGTGGTCTCACTCAGTGCGCCCAGGATCGAACGCCTCAACGCAGTCGCGGTCAAGCGCCGCGGGCAAGCATTTGGAATCTTTAAAGGATTTGGCGACTGCGCGCATGGGCCCGCTGGCGGGCCACCCGCCCACCCATGGGACACCCCTTCCGGCACCATCGCCGCCCGCCTGAAGCCGTCACGCCTCGTCGGTCGCGTAACAGGTCCACTTGGGGCGTCCCGGGGGCCGGCCGGCCGCCGGACGCGGTAGGGCGACGCACTCCCTCTCCTTTTCGGAGGCCGAGGTCGTCGAGGGGCAAGCCGCGAGAGATGACCGCACCCGCAGAAGCGTTCACCCCGCGAGCGGACCGCAACACCGCTTGAACTTCTTGCCGGACCCGCACGGGCAAGGAGAATTCCGCCCGACCTTGCCCGGGCTCAGGTGGGGCTCTGGCTGCTGCTGATCGCGGTCGACACCGACCGCGGCAAAGACTGGCGCCTGGCTCGTCAGCGGCCACTCTCTTACAGGCGAGCGTCGCGGCGGCGGGGGGCAAGCCGAGCTGATGGACGGCGCCGATGCTGGCGGAGGGAGTTCGGCGACCACGGGGAACGGTGCGGCGGTGGCTCCGGTCGTCGACACCTCGGTTGTCACGGGCACATCCTCGGCGACGGCGGATTGCACGAGCGAGAGGAGGGCCTGGGCTGATTCGTCGAGGTTGAGGCCGAGCATACGCGCCGCGAGGTAGGTCGCCGCTTCCGGGATTCGCTGGGCCTCGACCAACTCCCGAAGCTTGTCCGCGTCGGCTGCCTGCGCCCGGCGGATGCCGTCCAGCTCCCGCCTGGCCTCCGCCAGCTCGTGGGCGGTCTCCTGCGCTCGCCGCCCCGCCTCCTCGCGCGCCTGGCGTTCCTCGTC
>Ga0075163_10002470_pt1 | contig 24788 bp, 16 predicted proteins | sample JI1023141ADNA_FD_71478 | JGI IMG/M metagenome (GOLD analysis project Ga0075163, IMG submission 71478) | Wastewater effluent complex algal communities from Wisconsin, to seasonally profile nutrient transformation and Carbon sequestration -... | ecosystem: Engineered > WWTP > Effluent > Algae... | reverse complement strand
CGCAGCATAGTGGCCACCTACCGCAGCTTCGCCCACGCGTAAAGAAAGGCTGCCCAGTCCGCTTGCCGTCCCCGCCTCGGCGAAGCACGAACTTCGGTTATCAATCGGGGCGTGGTTTAGCTGGTTTCCATCCACAAACTCAACTTCACCCCCACGAACCAAATTTCTCCGAAGGGGAAATTTAAAATCCCCCCATTTGGGGGATTTTTTTGGGGTTTGTGGATTAGAAACTTAGCTGTGGACGTGGCCAAAGCCGCTGAGCTCGTGGCCCTTGAGCTTGCGGTAGGCGACCTCGTGCGGCGTGTTCTTGGACGCGAACGACTCGAGCTTTTCCAGATACGCCTGCACGACCGCAACATAGGTCGCATGTGACCACGTGAGCGGTGCGACCGACATCGGCGCGTTGGTGTAGGGGTGCACCTGCTCGGCCAGCACGCCCGACGGCAGCTTGTGCGCATCGACCCACTCCAGAATCGCCAGCGCTTCGCGCAGCTGCTCCGGACTCTCGGCCAGCGCGATGAGATAGTCGGCGTACCAGAGCGTGCAGATGAACCAGGGATTTCCCGGCACATTGGCGATGTCCTGCGAGACCTGATGGTAGTAGTCGTTGGTATAGCGAGCCATGCCACCGACGGGAGTCTTGCACCACAGGTTGTCGCGCGCAGACTTCATGGTCGCCTGGATGCGCGGATCGCTGGCCGAGTACGCGCCAAAATAAAACAGCCCCCAGACCGATGCATCCACCACCCCATCCACCTGCACCGATCCACCCCCGGTGATGTTGATCATGCGGGCGAAGCGGCCGAGCTCGGGGCGCCAGAGGTAGGCGTCCATGCCGTCGCGGATCTCGCTGGCGGCTTCGTCGTAGCGCTTGGCGTTGTCGCCTTCGCCGAAGCTGCGTGCGAACTCGGCGGCGGCGCGCAGGCCGGCGTAGACGGCGGCGCAGGTGAAGGCGAGGATGCCGCGGCGCTCCTCCCATAGATCGTAGGAGGGCGCGGGCAGGTGGGTGTGCGGCTCGCGATAGCGGACCATGAAGTCGGCGGCCTTGCGCACGAGTCGACCGTACAGCGGCTTGACGGCCTCCAGATCGCGGTAGCGCTGAAAGTGCTTCCACAGCGCCCACACCACGAGCGCGGTCTCGTCTTCCTGAATGGGCAGCTGCGGCTTGTCGCCGACGATCCAGGGATGCCACGAGCTGGCCAGGGACTTGTCGGGATTGTATTTGTGCAGCAGGAAGCCGTCGGTGGTGAGCACATCGGCGCAGAAGTGGAAGAAGCGCAGCGAGATCTCGGGATAGCCGCAGAGATCCAGCGAGTGCGCAACCAGCGCGCCATCGCGCGGCCACATGTAGGAATAGGTGTCGCGGTTGAACTGCGTCACATCGCTGTCGTTGGCGGCGATGATCGCGCCATGGTTGTCGATCTGCGTGCGCAGGATGAGCAGCGAGCGGCGATACAGGTCCACGAGTCCAGGGGACAGATCGGCGAAGTCGATGGGCTCCTTGCGCACCCACAGGCGCCAGTAGGCGCGCGTGCGCTCGATGAAGCCAGCGGGTCCGCGCTCAAGCAGCTTGGCGTTGACCTCCATGGCGCCGTTCCAGCGGCCGGCCCAGACCTGCGCAGCCACCATCCAGTAGTAGACGGTCTTCTGGAAGCCGCTCGGGATCAGCGTGTGGGCGGCGATCACAGAGTCGACGGCGCCCTGGGCGATCGGGTTGCCCGAGAGCACGCCGTCATCTTCGGCGTCGCGCCAGGTGCCTTCGCGGCCGGGCTGGCCCTTCTGGCCGATTGCGAAGTGGTCGACACCGCCGCGGCCATCGACCATGACGTTGACCAGGAAGTAGCGCTCGCCCTTGTAGTGGACGACGGTCTTGTTGCGCGGGTCATAGGCGGCGGTGTCGCCGATCTCCGACTCGCTGATGCGGAAGTCCTGATGGAAGTAGAGGCGGACCTCGCAGGCGGCGGCGTTGAGGTTGGTGATGTCAACCTGGCGGAGGAAGATGGCCTCGTGAAAATCGACGGAGTCGCGCACACATAGCGACACGCCGAGCTCCGGGTGGGTCATCTGCACCTGGGTGATGAGGGTGTCGGCTTCGTAGGTGCTGTGGATGGTCCAGCCGTGCTCGCGGCCGACCCAGCGAAACTTGCTGCCAACCATGATGCCGAAACGAAAAGGGAATCCGGCGGCGTGGTTCTCTTTGCCGACGAAGGGGTAGTAGACATCGCGGATGCGATGATCGGCGTCAAAGTTGATGAGAAGCTGGCCGTTGCCGATGGGCAAGTCGCGGGGCATGAAGTGCGCCTCCAGGTTCTATGACGGGCTGGTACATCATATCACCGAGGCAGAGAGGGCGACTGACCGTCGCAACCTGCGTCGTGGCCCCCGCTACAGGGAGCCGGTCACGAGCAGGCGCAGCTCGGTCATGTCTTCGATGGCGCAGCGAATGCCCTCGCGGCCGAAGCCCGAGTCCTTGACGCCGCCGTAGGGCATGTGGTCGATGCGGAAGCTCGGAGCCTCGTTCAAGATGATGGCACCGACGGTGAGCTCGTTGAACGCGCGCAGGCTGTGGCCGAGATCGCGGGTAAACAGCGACGCCTGAAGGCCGAACTTGGAGGCGTTGACGGCGGCCACGGCATCCTCGAAGCTGGCCACGCGCTCGATGTTGCAGACGGGTCCGAACAGCTCCTCGCACGAGGCCTTGGCGCTGCTCGGCACATTCTCCAGCACTGTCGCGGGGATGAGCGCGCCCTTGCGCTCGCCGCCACAGAGCCGGCGCGCGCCGAGAGTCTCGGCTTCTGCGATCCAGCTCTCGACACGGCGGGCGTTGGCTTCGTCGATCATGGGACCGATCAGCACAGAGTGCTCGCGCGGATTGCCCGTCTCGGTGGCCTGGGCGGCGGCGACGAAGCGCTCGAGGAACTCGGTGTAAAGAGCGCCCTTTTCGGGCGAGACGACATAGATGCGCTGGACGCTGATGCACTTCTGGCCGGCGTAGGAAAAGGCGCCGTAGATGAGCTTGGGAATGATGGCTTCGAGATCGGCGCTGGTCACGGTCTCGTCGAGGATGACGGCGGCGTTGCCACCGAGCTCCAGGACCACGCGCTTTCTGCCGGCGCGCGCCTTCATATCCCATCCTACCGACGGCGAGCCGGTGAAGCTGAGGAGCTTGGTGCGCTCGTCGGTAACCAGCAGATCGGCGGCCGCGCGGGTGGAGGGGACGACTGACAGGGCGCCCTTGGGCCAGGCGCTGTCCTGGATGATCTCGGCCAGGCGCAGGGTCGGGGTCGCGGTCTGCGAGGCGGGCTTGAGCACCACCGGACAGCCGGCAGCGAGCGCCGGAGCGAGCTTGTGAACGGCCAGGTTGAGCGGGAAGTTGAACGGGCTGATCGCGGCCACGGGCCCGATTGGAAAGCGCCGCACCAGGCCCAGCCGCCCCACCCCAGGCGGCCTGAGATCCATGGGCAGGAGCTGTCCTTCGCCGGCAGCTCGACCGGCCTCGCCGGCGGCAAGCTCGAAGCAGAAGACGGCCCGCTCGACCTCGGCCTCGGCGTCGGCGATGGGCTTGCCGGCCTCGTCGCAGATGGCCAGGGCCAGCTCGTCGCGGCGGCGGCGGATCGAGCGCGCCACCTCGGCGCAGATGTTGGCTCGCTGCTCGCTGGTCAGCGCCTGGGTCGCGGGCAGCGCTTCGACGGCGGCATCGAGGGCCGCATCGATCTCGGCCGGTCCGGCGTCGCAGACGGTGGCAACCACGCGACCGTCGTAGGGCGAGTGGATCTCACGATGGTTCTCGGTGCGACAAAACTCGCCGGCGATGTACGCGCCAAACGTATCGGGGGGGTCGTGACTCATGTCCCCAGTTTAGGCCGACTTTTTGGCAACGGAAGGCAGACCGTCGCCATGCTGCTTGAACAGCGGCCTTCGGGCTGGATGCTTGGGAAGGGAAAGATATCGGACCCCAGACGGGTCCGAGGCAAAGGCAGAGGACTAGCGGGAGATCTTGGCGGTCGGCGGCAGCATGATGGAGAGGCCGGCGCCGAAGTAGAGGTTGCTGACCGTGTACTGATCAGCGTCGCTCAGGACAGGGCTGTTGTCCTTCGAGTTGTTGTCGGTCGTGCTGACATCCAGGCCGCCGTGATTGGACTTGTAGAGGTAGTCACGCACCTCCAGCTGGAGCCCAATCCAGTGGTTGAAGTAGATGTGCACACCGATGCCGAACAGGCCCGCGAAGCGGATTCCAGTGAACGGGTCTGGAGTCTGCAAGTTGACATCGTTGGCCGATTGCAGCGGATCCACGTTGACGGTGCGCGTCATGCCGCCCGAGTCAACGTAGGTCGTCTGCCCACTGGCCAGCGGGGTCGTCGTGTTGACGATACCGATGCCAATGAGGCCGTAGAAGTCGTAGTTCGCGAACAGGGCGTTGAACAGCGAGAACTTGCCGCCAATCGGGGTCAAGGTGCCGTAGACGCCGATCAGCATGTTCGGGCCGATCAGATGGTCTTTGAACATCTGCTTGCTCGGCTGACGAAGTCCTGCCGCAGGGTCCGATGCCTGGGCGTAGGACTCGGGCAGCGCCGCTGAGATGCGCCCGACCAGCGGAGCCTCAATGTTCTGCGTGTAGTGGAACGAGGCGCCGATTCCCAACCAGTCCGTGAGATGGAACTGGAGGTTGGCGCCGCCGCCCACGCCGATGAGGTACGGCTGGTTCATGGAGACCAGGAACTGGGGCGAGATCTCGAAGCGCAGCTTGCGCATCTCGACCCTGTGCCTGATAGCCGGCTGACCAGCCAGTGGGTTTCGCCCTTCCGCATGTGCCGGCGAGGCAAGTAGTGCGAGGGCTCCAACTGACAAGATGAAGCGCGTTTGCGTCTGCATATCTTCCCTCGCTCCTGATTACCGTGGCAGCTTGTACTCGAACTTGGGCGGCAGGTAGAACGACAGCCCAAGACCGAATACAACATCCAGAGACAGCGTCGTGTTGCCGTTCGCCTTGCGGCAGTCGGCATAAGCACTCTCGAACTCCGGAGTGCCCGCAGTCTTACCTGCGTAATAATCCTTACACGCGCCATTCACGTCACGGTTATAGGAGACGTTGGCAACCGGCTCGAAGGTGTCCGGGTAGCCGTACAGCGTGAGGAATGAGTTAAGCGCCATCCACTTGGTCAAGAAGAGGCGAGCGCCAACACCGACCTTGAAAATCGCGCTGATGTTGCGGAAGGACGGGTCGCTGCGCTTGACCGGAATGACCTCGCTCATGAACGCGCCGACACCGGCCGTCACGTAGCCTTCCCAGTGGACAATCGCGCGGTTGAACAGCGCGAACTTGCCATAGGCCGGCACGTAACCGAAGTCGAGCAGCGCCGAGAAGATCAGCTTGTTGACCGCCGGCAGGACCTTGTCCTGAGCACCGGTCAAGAAGTACGTTCCCGTCGAGTCATTGGTCTGCTGTGGGAAGTAGTACTGCCCTTCCACACCCAGCCACAGCGCCTCGCTGAGGAAGTAGTTGATCTGGGCGCCGACCGCGTGGTGACGGATCAGCGGGTTGTTGAGCGTGAAGAAGTAGGTCGGCGTTATCTCCACACGCCGGGCCTTCAGGCTATAGCGACGCGGCAGGACGGCGATGTCGTCCCAGCGTGCTTTCACCTTTACCTCATCGGTAGGTGTTTTGGCCGAAGCAACCTCTGCCGCGGTCGCTTCACCCGATGCACCGGGTAAGGCAGCCGGCGGTTCGGCCGGTGGTTCGGCGGGAGGCGGTGAAGCCTCGGTGCTACCGGCAGCTGCTGGCGGCGGGGCGGCCGCTGGCGGTGCTGCTGGCTGTTGCCCGAAGGCGAGATTGCCCGTGCCAAAACCATCGACAGTTAGCGTGAGCGCCGTCGCGGTCCACACACACAGGCCTATTGCCAGTCTCCTCATGCTTACCTCGCGTAACGCCGATCTAGGCAGGTATCCAGGATACCGGGGGAAGACGATATCATGCGCCTTCTGTGACAATCAAGTTGTTCCGTCAGTGCCTCGCTGGCCGTGCTGCGCGGAGGGCCAAGGCAGCTGCTCGGGTGATATTTTCTCGTTTGAACCTGGCGACCGTGTCGCAGGGTGCTTCTTCGCAAGCTCGTTTGTGAGCTCGTTTTCGTTACTCTACGTGTCGGCCTGCTCATATAACACATCGACGAAGTCCGCTGCGTCAAAAGCTCGCAGGTCGTGAATTTTTTCGCCGATCCCGATATAGCGGACCGGAACTCCAAGTTCGTGGGCGATCCCCAGAATGACCCCGCCCTTTGCAGTGCCATCGAGCTTGGTCAGTATAATACCGCTAATCTCCATCGCTTCCTTGAACGTCTTTGCTTGAGCGATGGCATTTTGTCCGTTTGTTGCGTCAAGGACGAGAAAAGTCTCGTGCGGAGCGGTCGGATCGGCCTTTTTTATGACCCGCCGGACCTTTTGGAGCTCCTCCATCAGTTGCGCCTTGACATGCAGACGCCCAGCTGTATCGGCAATCACAACGTCGGCTCCATCCTGCTGGGCCCGACGCACAGCATCAAAGATCACGGCAGATGGATCGCCGCCTTCCTTGCCTTTTACGATGGGGGCCCCTGCCCGCTCGGCCCAGATCGCCAGCTGCTCGACCGCTGCGGCGCGGAAGGTGTCGCCGGCGGCCAGCACGACCTTTTTGCCCTCTTCGACCTGCTGCGCGGCGAGCTTGCCGATGGTGGTGGTCTTGCCGGCGCCGTTTACGCCGATGATCAGCACGACGAACGGCTTGTGCCGGCTCCAGTCGAGCGGCGGCGCATCGACGGCCAAGAGCTTGCGCGACTCGGCCTTGATGACCCCCCAGACAGCCTCGGGATCCTTGAGTTCCTGACGCGACAGCGTGGCCCGCACCTGCTCGAACAGATGCTGCGCGGTCTGGACGCCGATGTCGGCAGCCAGCAGCACCTCTTCCAGCTGGCTCAGCAGATCCGTGTCGATCTGCTTGCGGCGCAAGAGCTCGCCCAGACGGGCGATGAAGCCGGCCCGGGTCTTTGCCAGCCCCTGCGCCAGCCCAGGGGCGCGCGCCGGCTTGGTAGCCACCGGCTTCGTCGCTGGAGCAGTCGCCGTTGCGGCCGGAGCTGCCGCTGCCTCGGCCGCCTGAAGAGCACCGCGTGCCGGGGTCGGCGCGAGCTCTTGGGCGGGCTGCTTGCCGGGCTGCGGCAGCTGGCGCGATCGCCGCCGCCGCAGCACCGGGATCGCGATCACCGTGACCAGCGCCACGACGAGGATCGCGAGGTAGATCCACAGCTGATCGGGTTGAGCCGTCACGGCCGAGCTTGGCGGAGTACGCGGGATATCAGCGAGGGCAAACAGATGCATTCGGACTCGGGATACTATAGAGATCTCGGCGGTTCAGGTCAATTTGCCTCGAGGAGATCTCGCCAGTTCCCCGGCGAGGCCCTCGAGACCCGCTAAAGGACGTTCGAGGCGAGCTCAGCCAGCGCCGAGCGCTCGCCCTTCATGAGCGTCACGGTCCCGGCCAGCGCCTGGCCCTTGAAGCGCTCGACCACCGTCGTCAGACCGTTGTTGCTGGAGTCGACGTAGGGATTGTCGATCTGGTATGGATCGCCGGTCAGCACGATCTTGGTGTTATCGCCGACGCGGGTGACGATCGTCTTGACCTCGTGCGGCGTCAGGTTCTGCGCCTCGTCGACGATCATGAACTGGTTTGGAATCGAGCGGCCGCGGATGTAGGTCAGCGGCTCGATGGCCAAAAAGCCCATGTCGACCAGATCGCGATGCGACTGCCCCGAGCGACGGTCGCGCTGGCCAGGACTGGTCGGCTGGCTCAGGTTCAGCAGGAACTCGACGTTGTCGTAGATCGGCTGCATCCACGGGTTGAGCTTTTCTTCGACGGTGCCGGGCAGGTAGCCGATGTCGCGACCGAGCGGGAAGATCGGACGCGAGACCAGCAGCTTGTGATAGACCTTCTCCTCGGCAACCTTCTGAAGCCCGGCGGCGATGGCGAGCAGCGTCTTGCCGGTGCCCGCCTTGCCGACCAGCGTCACCAGCTTGATGTCGTCATTTAGAAGCAGATCGAGCACGCAGTGCTGCTCTTTGTTGCGCGGCTTGATGCCCCAGACGCCCTCGCGCAGCTTGCGAGTGGGCAGCAGCAGCCCCTGCACCAGATCGATGCGTCCAAGCGCAGTCTGCGACGGATTTTCGCGATTGCGCAAGAGCACGTACTCATTGGTGTAGACGGTGCGCGGCCACTCCGCGACGCTCGCCTTGAGCGCCTCCAGACCCAGTCGGCCATCCTGGTAGAAGCTGTTGATCGCATCCTGACCCACATGCAGCTCGACGCTGCCGGAGTACAGCTCCTCGATATTGATGCGCTCGGCGTCGTAGTCTTCGGCGGTCAGGCCCAGGGCGTCGGCGCGGATGCGCAGGTTCACGTCCTTGGTCACCAGGATCGTCGGAACATCCCGATTTTCCTGACCGATCTTGAGCGCGGTTCCCAGGATCAGGTTGTCGGCGCTGTGCCCCGAGCGATCGTTGCGCAGCGTCGAAGGAACCTCGGCCCCGCCGATGACAACCCTGAGCAGGCCGCCGTGCGGCAACTGCACCCCTTTTGAAAGGTGGCCGCCGCTATCGCGCAGCTCATCCAGTCGACGACAGACCTCACGGGCGTTGCGGCCCAGATCCGACAGCTCTTTTTTGAACTGGTCGATCTCTTCGAGGACGGTGATCGGAATGATCACGATGTTGTCCGCGAACTGAAACATCGCCCGCGGGTCGTGCAGCAGGACGTTGGTGTCGAGGACAAAATACTTTTGCATGGGTCTCTGTTCGCTTGGTCCCACCGTGCGTAGTCCAGGTCCTGGTTAGTGATGTCGGGATGGCGAGCGCACGTCAGCCTCGGCCCAGGGCGGAGGCGGCGGCAGCTTCACCGGAGGAGTGGGGAGCAGTGGCGCGCTGCCCGGCGCAGCGGCGACGCCCGGCGGCGGCGGCGGCGGCAGCTCGGTCATGCGCTGGATGAGGGCGATGCAGTCTTTTTCGGGCAGCGCTTCGGTGCGGTCAAAGACCAGCCGCTCTTGCAGCGCAGCGACGTACTCAGCGTCGGTCAGCCGACCGCGCTCATGCACGCGCCGCAGGATGCGGTCCAGGTATTTGTCCCACTTCTCGTCGGGCGCGCCTTTGCAGAAAAAGATGTAGCGGCGCTTGGGGTTGGGCAGGATCGACGAGAACCAGACCGCCTCGCGAGGCGTCAGGTCCTTGGGCGCCTTGCCGAAGTAGTGGCGCGTCGCCTTGCCGATCCCATACAGGTAGGGTCCAAACTCGATCGCGTTGAAGTAGATCTCGAGCAGGCGGCGCTTGATGGGATTGATGTCGCGCAGCGGCGAATAGGCCTGGGCCGCCGTCACGCCCGTCATTGGATCGGTCGGCGGCACGGCTGCGGCGGGCGGCAGCGACGGCTGCGGCTGGAGCGATGGCGACTGGCCCGGCTGGAGCGTCAGCGGCGCGGTCAGCGACTGAGTCAGGGTCGTCGTCGGGCTGATCGGCAGCTTCGGCTGCGGCGCCAGCGCATCCTTCAGCGATCCCGGCGCCCCCAGCCCGTCGGCCTGCGCCCTGGCCGCCGCGCCCTTCAGCAGCTTGTTCAGCCAGAACTGGTTCGGCGAGGTCCCCTTGGAGATCGCCTTGAGCAGCTCGGGATCGGCCGTCAGGTTGTTTTCCAGATACCAGGTCAGAAACAGCTCCTGCATCTTGCGCGACAGCGTCTTTTCGCGCGAAAGCAGCACGTTTTTGACCATCTGCATCGTGATCGACGAGGCGCCCAGCCGGAAATAGCCGCGCTCCAGGTTGGCCTGCAGGGCGCTGCGAAACTCCGGGACAATGAAGCCGCGGTGGCGCAGAAAGCCATTGTCCTCGGTCGTCATGATCGAGTTGATGAGATACGGCGAGATCTCCTCGTAGGGCACGAAGTCGGGATTCTCGGGGCCGATGATGAAGCGCAGCTCGCGCTCACCCTCGACGAGCACCGTGTGCTCAAACGAGTCGAGGAAGCGCGCCGCGGTCATGTCCTTGGGTGCCTCCAGCACCTTGCAGCCGTCGATGCCAACCTTGCCGCTCAGCTGCACCGGGTCGTCCTTGGGGTCCTTGATCGCCACCGCCGGAGCGCCATTGGGCGACGGACGGGGCCCGCGCCCCTTGGCCGGCAGCGGCGCCGGTGGCACAGCGACGGGCAACGCCGGAGGATGCGGCGCAGCGGCCGCCAGCTCGTTGCCCTCTTCCTCGTCGGGATTGTTGGGATCCTTGAGCGGCGGCATCTTCAGGAGCTTCGCGAAGTCGACAAAGACCCGCACATCCGTCGAAAAGCTGCCGGCCAGCTTGAAGTCGCGAATCCGCGGCACGATCGCATCGGGCATCGAGTCGAGCAGCGCCTGACAGTCGAGCGGTGGCACCGTCAGGTGCAGCGACACGGTCCGCCAGCGCTCACGCCAGCCCGGACCCGCCGGAGCCGCGATCTGCCCAGGAGCTGCGGCCGGCGTCGCACCCGCAGCCGCCACCGGAGCTTGATGGCGCAGTGCCGAGGCAGGCTGCGCTTCGGCCTCGGCCTCCAGCTCGGCCGTGGCACCGTTCCAGCGCACCGCGGCCTTATCCAGCCGGAAGCGCCGCGTCTTCAGATCGACCCGCCCGCGGGCCGACAGGTCGAGCCCGATGTTGCGCACCGGCTCGGCAACCAGCCGCGGCGTGAAGACCGACAGGCCCGCCATGTGGAACTTGCCCGCGAAGTCGAGCACCCGCTGCGCAAACCGTAGCTCCAGGCTGGCATCCACCTCGGTCTGCTCGGCATCGATGATCGGTGTGTCTTTGAGGATCGGCTCCAGTGACGACAGGCGGAAGCGCTGCGCGTAGACGCTCAGCTCAGCCTCGGCGCTGCGCTGGTTCAGCAGACCGCCGCTGCCGTCGGGCAGCACCCAGCCCTTGGCCTGCCACAGCTGCCGCTCGACGCCGCCATACCCGCCCGCCAGCGAGATCACGGCCCGCGCTGGCGCCGCCGGATCCGGCTTGATGGTGCCGCTGATGCCGGTCATGGCCAGCCGCCGCCACGGCACAACCGAGCCGCCGGCCACCTCGATCTCGGGCAGCCCCGCAGGCAGGAAGCGCTCGATGCTCTGCCAGCGCACCACGACCCGCTCGGCTCGCGCCGAAGCGCCGCCTGCAATCTCGGCAACGCTGTCGATCAGCGTGAGCTGGCTCGGACCGCGACGCTGCACCTCGGCATCGACCCCGGCGACGTGGAAAACGCCAGCATCATCGCGCACATCGACCTCTGCCGCCTGCATCACGATGGTCTGCGGACCGCTCAGCCAGCGGCGACGTCCCGATTCGCTGGGCGCAGCCGACGGCGCCCGCAGCTGCTGCAAGAGCGCCGAGACATTGTCCTCATCGCCGCCGCGCACGATCTGCACCACCGGGTGCTCCAGCCGCACCTCGGTCAGCTCGACCTGGCCGCGCAGCAGCGGCAGAAACGCGAAGCGCACCTCGGCCCGCGGCGCCACGACCGGATCGGCCTTGCCCGGAACGCGCACAGTCAGCCCGCGCAGGATCACCCGCGTCGGCCGAACCTTGCTCTCAGCGACCCGCAGATCGATGCCGTAGCGGGTCGACAGGCGCGGCACCACCACATGCTCGACCACATAGGAGCCGACCAGCGGCGCGGCAACCACCGCGGCTGCGACAACCACCCCCAGTCCGAGCAGACCAATCCACCAGCGTGAGCGACGCTGTTTGCGCCGGCTAGGCCCTGTACGCTGGCTGGGGAGTTCCGCGGCAAGGCGGGGCGTGGTCCCGGAAGGCGTCACAAGTTCCCACTCTAGCACAGGGCACCGCCGGATTTGTCCACGGAACTATAGGCTTACAGGTCATAAGGGGGCGCAGGGAAGGAGACGTAGGTGACCAGCGCTGCTTCCCCGAGCCGCCCGGGTCGCTGGGGGTCGCCCGAAACTGGTGACCTGACGGGTCCCGCTCACCCCCACAGGCGACGGAGCCAGCTCGAGATCAGCTTGTCGTGCGGGGCCGGCTGGGCAGCTGGCAGCTCCGCCGCGACGCCAAAGGGGCGCAACACCCGCGCCGCGTCCTCGGGGGTCACAAACTGGAGCTCGACCAGGTACTCGACCAGCCGGGCGCGCAGATTTCCCGGCACCGCTTGCGATACCCAGCGCTCCAGGGCCTGCGCCAGCTCATCGGTGGTCGGGTAGCGACGGGCCGGCTGGCGGTCGAGACAGCGACTGACGATCTCGAGCAGCGCCTCGGGAACGCGGCGGTTGAGCTCGTGCAGCGGCGGCGGCTCGGCCCGGGCGACCTCCTCAAGAACGCTGCTCTCGCGCTGCCCCCGCGGCGGCACTGTCGCCCCAAACGGCTTGCGCCCGCCGAGCATCTGGTACAGGACGACCCCCAGCGAAAACTGGTCCGAGCGATGGTCGAGCGAGGCCCCAAGGGCCTGCTCGGGACTCATGTAGCTGGGCGTCCCGAGGCCCACTTCCCGCCCCAGGCGGTCGCTCGGGTTCGCCGGATCCCAGGCTGTGCCGAAGTCGAGCAGCTTGACGATGCCGCTGCTGGTCACAAAGAGGTTCGCCGGCTTCACGTCGCGGTGCAGGATCTGATGTGTGTGGATGTGCGCCAGCGCCTTGGCCGCGCCCAGGGCAATGAGCGCCGCCACGTCGACCGGCAGGGTCGGTGGCTGCCCCAGCCGGTCTACCAGCCGGTCCAGCAGGTCCAGCAGATCCACGCCCTCGCAGAGCTCCATCACGATGAACAGCGACCCCGCTGGGCCCGCCTCCGTCTGCTCGCGCAGATCGACGAGGTCATACACATGGACCAGGTTTTCGTGCTGGAGCAGCGACAAGATCCGCGCCTCGCGCACGAAGCGCTGCACCCAGTCGGGCCGATTGGGGGCGCGCTGGGTGGCATGCTCGACGAGCACGTCCGAGCGCAGCGCCTTTATCGCCACCGGCCGGCCGAGGCTCTCCTGCACCCCGCGGTACAGCACCGCCATGCCTCCCGCCGCCAGCTCGCCGGTGATGCGACAGCCGCCGACTCGCGGCAGCAGGCCCAGCGCTGGCGCCGGATCGGGCCTGTCGGCGATGAGCGGCGCAGCCCCCAGCGGCGATTCAGCGGCGGGCGAGCCCACGGGCAATCCCACATTCGGCAGCGCCGAAAGAAAAGAACCGTGGCGCGAGCGGCGCGTTGTTACAGGGAGCGAGCACTAAGGCAAGGAAAAGTCGCTTTGTACACACAAGCCTGTGAGATACCATATCGGGTTCAGACTTCCCCGTGGATTTTGAGGGCTTTGGTGCACGCTGACACCAACGAGACGTTGATGCTGCGCTTCCGGACCGGGGATGTCCGCGCCTTCGAGATTCTGCTCCAGCGGCATCGCCACTCCATCTATGAGTTCGTGCTGCGCTCCGTCGGTCCTCACAACACGGCGCAGGCCGAAGATCTGACGCAGGAGACCTTCCTGCGCGTGGTCAAGCAGGCCTCGACCTACGAGCAGCGGGCGAAGTTTACGACCTGGCTGTTTACCCTCGCCCGCAACCTCTGCATCGATGCGTCGCGGCGCCAGAAGCACCGCAAGGCGCAGAGCCTGGATGCGACGGACGAAGATGGACACAGCCTGCTCGACCGCACCGCGAGCAACGGCCTGGCCGTCGACCGCCAGGCAATTGGGCACCAGCTCAAGGAGCGGCTGGAGGCAGCCATCAGCGAGCTCCCCGACGATCAGCGTGAGGTCTTCCTCATGCGCGAGAGCGCCGATCTGTCATTCAAGGAAATTGCTGACGTGATCGGGGTGTCGGAAAACACCGTCAAGAGCCGCATGCGGTATGCTTTAGAGAAGCTGCGAGCTTCGCTAGATGAATACCAGGACATGGCACGGGCACTCCCATGACGCAGCAAGACCCACAGGGACCACAGCAAGACGAGCGCGTGCTCGACTATATCTACGGCGAGCTCCCGCCCGACGAGCGCGCCGCGTTTGAAGCCCAGCTGGGCGCCGACGCCGAGCTGCGCGCCGAGCTGGAGTCGCTACAGAGAGTCCACGGCGCCTTCCAGAGCCTGCCCAAGGTTCAGCAGTCGCCCGAGTCGGCGCAGCGCATGACGGCGCTGCTCATGCAGCAGGCCGCCGAGCACGCCAGCGCCAAGCCCGCAGACAAGTCCCGGGTCGAGACCGACGCCGAAACCGGCGGCGGCGGCAAGCTCCTGGAGATGCGGCCGCGCGGCTTTCGGCGCTTTTTCCAGAGTCCAGCCACCGGCATCTTTGCGGCTGCGGCGGCCGCCCTTTTCTGGGTCGTGTTCAAGACCCAGGCGCCGATGCCCAGGACCAGCTCAAATCCGGCGCTCGAACCCGCCGTCACCGTGGCCTCAGCGCCCACAGAGGCCGCCCATGCGCAGCCCGTCGAGGGCGCCGTGCCCAAGCCGGTCGCCGACAACTTCGGCGGTAGCCCCGACCGAGCCGAGCCGGCCAAGCCCGCCGGTTCGGCAGGAGAAGGCGGGCCAGCCAAGATGGAGCCGGCGGCGCCCAGCACGATTGTCACTGGCGAAACCGCCAACACGGGAACATTCGCTGGCAAAAAAGGGCAGGCAGCTTCGCTCAAGGACTCTTTTGCCACTGCGCTCAGCAAGTCGGCGCCGGCAAAGCCCGCTGCACCGACCCCAGCGACCGACCCCATGTATGCCACCCGTGACGGCGCCAAGAAGGCCGCCGGCAACCTGTTCGATCCCTATGTCGCAAGCGACAAGGCCAAGCTCGAAAATCCGGCAGAGAAAAAGCCGGTCCTGCTGGCGCAGAGCGAGCATGAGAGCCGAAAAGAGGCCAAGGCCGATTCGCTGGCCGGACAGCGCTTTGCCGAGGCGCCGCCGCCCAAGGCTGCCGACGAAGCCAAGGGGGCTGGACGTGGCAGCGACAGCCTGCGCGCTCAGATGGAGCAGACGCAGGCTCGACGCAAGGATCGCATCGTCGAGCAGCTGGCCGACCAGGAGCTCGGCGCGATGCCGTCACCGGTCGGGGGCAGCGCGCGCCCCTCGACTCCCGTCCCGGTGCAGGCCCCGGCCGAAGAGCCCCAGGCGGGTCGCTATGCAATGAATCAGGCGCCAGCGAGTCCGCCGCCGCCGCCCGCTGCTGCACCGGTCGCCGCTGACGACGCTCCGACGGCGAGCAGCCAGTACGACTATCGGTCGCAGAACGCCGCACCCGCAGCCGCGCCGCCGGCGAACTACGGCAACCAGGCCAGCAGCGGGCCTCGTCGCGCAGTCAGCAACACCAACAGCAACTTCGACGCTGACTCCACGGGCAGCGGTCTGCTGGCGACTGTGCAGGAGCAGCTCCGGCAGGGCCACTGTGCCGACGCCAACAGCAACCTCCTGCGGCTTGAGCAGTCCTTTCCGGCCACCCGGGGGCTCGCCGAGGCGCGCGCCCAGTGGCAGCGCAGCTGTCAGCCGCAGGGACAGCAGGCGCCGAACCTCCAGAACCTGGAGCGGCAGCAGCTGCTGGTGCAGCCAACCGAAGCGCCGGTGAACAACCTCGCTCCGTCGCAGATGAACCGCAGCTCGATGCCGTCTTACAAGATGGCGGCGCCGCCCAGAGCAGCCAAGCGCGCAGCGCCCGCCAAGCCCCGGCCCGCCGACGCCAAGGCTGCCGACGCCTACTAGATCGGGACCGGGATCGGGCGGACCTGCCAGATGCGGTCTGCATACTCCCGGATCGAGCGGTCCGACGAGAAAAAGCCCATGTGCGCGATGTTGAGGATGGCCATGCGCGCCCAGCGTGCCGGATCGCGAAACGCCGCCTCGACGCGAGCCTGGCAGGCGACGTAGCTGTCGAAATCGGCCAGCACCAGAAAGTCGTCGCCGCGCTGGCCCGAGCCCGCTGGCGGCAGCAGCGCATCCACCAGCGGCTGGAATCGCGCTGGCTCGTCATACGAGAAAAAGCCCGATCGAATCAGCTCGATCGCCCCGCGCAGCGCCGGACTGCGGTTGTAGATATCCCACGGATGGTAGTCGGCCCGCCGCGCCGCGACCTCCTCGGCGGTCATGCCGAACAGGAAGAAGTTCTCGGCCCCTACCCTGTCTCGGATCTCGATGTTGGCGCCGTCGAGTGTGCCGATCGTCAGGGCGCCGTTCATCGACAGCTTCATGTTGCCCGTGCCCGACGCCTCCATGCCAGCCGTCGAGATCTGCTGGCTGAGGTCGGCAGCGGGGATGATCCGCTCGGCCAGAGACACCCGATAGTTGGCCAGAAACACCACCTTCAACCGATCGCCAATCTGGGTGTCCTTGTTGACCACCTCAGCGACGGCATTGATCAGCCGGATGATGAGCTTGGCACGATAGTAGCCGGGCGCCGCCTTGGCGCCGAACAGGGCCACCCGCGGCACGTTGTCGACGCTGGGATCGCGCTTGAGCTGCTGATACAGCACGATGAGGTGCAGCACGTTCAGCAGCTGCCGCTTGTACTCGTGCAGGCGCTTGATCTGCACGTCAAAGAGCGCGCTCGGATCGACCTGCACGTGATGGTGGCTGCGGATGTACTCGCCGAGGCGCTGCTTGTGTTCGCGCTTGATGGCCCGCACCTCCGCCTGAAGCTCGGGGTCATCGGCAAAGGCGCTGAGCTTGGACATCTGCTCCAGATCGTGCTGCCAGCCGCTGCCGATGCGGCGGGTGATGGCGCCTGCCAGCTCGGGGTTGATTTGCAGCAGCCAGCGACGGGGAGTCACACCATTTGTGATGTTGGTGAAGCGCTCGGGAAACAGCTGCGCAAACTCGGGCAAGAGGTTTTCGCGCAGCAGCCGGCTGTGCAGCGCCGCCACGCCGTTTACCGAGTGCGAACCCAGCGTCGCCAGATAGGCCATGCGCACGCTCTTCTGCGGCTTTTCGTTGATGAGCGACATGCGCTCCATGCGCCCCGGATCGTTGGGCGCCGCGGTCCAGACCTGCCGCAAGAAGCGATGGTTGATCTCGTAGATGATCTGAAGATGCCGAGGCAGAAGCCGCCCCAGAAGCTCGACGCTCCACTGCTCCAGCGCCTCGGGTAGCAGGGTGTGGTTAGTGTAGGCAAAACAGCCGACGGTGATCTCCCACGACTCGTCCCACGTCAGGCCGTAGATGTCGATGAGCAGCCGCATGAGCTCGGGGATTGCGATGGTGGGATGCGTGTCGTTGAGCTGGATCGCCGCCTTGCTCGGCAGCTGCCGCAGGCGGTCGAGCAGCGCCTGCCGATCCTGCCGTCCCTGAGACTCCTGCGGCTTGCCCAGGTGCCGGCGCAAGAGATCGGCGATCGAGCAAGCGACAAAGAAGTACTGCTGCTTGAGGCGCAGCTCCTTGCCGACGATGAGCAGGTCGTTCGGATAGAGCACCTTGCTGATGCTCTCGCCGGAGTTTTTATCGAACACGGCGCGCTCGTAGTCGCCGGCGTTGAACACCGCCAGGTCGAACTCCTCGCTGGCGCGCGCGGCCCACAGGCGCAGCGTGTTGACGGTGCCGCTCTCGTAGCCGGCGATCGGCATGTCATACGGCAGGCCGACCACGCGCGTGGTGTCGATCCAGCGCACCCGACCCTCGCCCTGACCGTCTTTGTAAAACTCGGTGCGACCGTAGAAGTGCACGTGCTGCATGTACTCGGGGCGGGCCACCTCCCACGGGTTGCCCATGCGCAGCCACTCCTCGGGACGCTCGATCTGGGCGCCGTTGCGGATCACCTGATCGAAGATTCCGAACTCGTAGCGGATGCCGTAGCCGTAGGCCGGCAGGCTCAGCGTCGCCATGCTGTCGAGGTAGCAGGCCGCCAGCCGCCCCAGACCGCCGTTGCCGAGGCCCGCGTCGCGCTCCTGCTCCAGCAGGTTGCCCAGCTGGTAGCCGAGCTGGTGCATCACCGCCGACGCTGTTTCCAGCAGCCCAAGGTTGAACAGGTTGTTGCGCAGCGCCCTCCCGAGCAGAAACTCTGCCGAAAGGTAGTACACGCGCTTCACGTCGTGGGTCGTGTAGACGTCCTGCGTGCGGATCCAGCGCGCCATCAGGCGATCGCGCGCCACCAGCGACAGCGCCATGAAGCGGTCGTAGGGCGTCGCGTGCCGGTCGTCTTTGCCGATCGAAAAGTGCAGATGATCTAGGAAAGCTCGACGGATTCCCTCGGGAGCCATCGAGGTGCGGTCATCTTCGATCTCGATGACCACGGCCGGACCAGATGCGGGACTGGGCGAGGATTCCATCGGCAAATTCTAGCTGCCGTCCGCCCTCGTTGGCGGAATTTCCCTGCCTGGCCCCGGCCGATTACACCTTGGGGGCTTCGGGCAGCAGCACGGTCGGCTTCTGGTTGCTCTCCTGGGCGTACCGCGCGGCAATGCGCACCGCCGCCGCCCTCCCGGTGCCGGCCCGCGCCAGCATGACCACCGAGCCGCCAAATCCCCCGCCGGTGAGGCGGGCGCCCTTGTTGATGATGTCGGGATCGCTGGCGCCGATCTGGACCAGCTGATCGATCTCGGGCGTCGACACCGCGAAGTCATCGCGCTGCGAGCGGTGCGAGGCCGCAAACAGCGCCCCCAGCGCCGCCAGATCCTCTTCGCGCTGCGCACCCGAGCGCAGGATCGCCGCCGCCGAGCGCACCCGCTCGTTCTCGGTAAGCACGTGCCTTACCCTGTGGTCGAGCGGAGGCGGAAGTGCGGTCACCCGGTGCAGGTTCTCTTCGCCGGCACTCAGATCGCGCAGCGCCTTGACGCCGAGCTGCCGGGCCGCCCGCTCGCACTCGGCCCGCCGGGCGCGGTAGCCGCCCTCGGTGTCGCCGTTGTTGTGGTGCTGGCCCGAGTGGATGACGACCAGCTCGAACGTGCTGGGCAGCGCCAGCCGCTCGTAGGTCAGCGAGCGCGTGTCCAGAAACAGCGCCGTCCCGCGCTCGCACAGACCGCAGGCCATCTGATCCATGATGCCGACCGGCGCATTGACGAACTCGTTTTCCGTGCGCTGCGCGATGCGCGCCAAGTCGATGTCCGACAGCCCCAGCGCCAGCCCATCGCGGAAGCCGCGCAGCAGCGCCACCAGCAGCGCCGCGCTCGACGCCAGCCCGCTGCCCGCCGGAATCTGCGAGCTCACCTGGAGGTCGAAGCCCGGCACCTCGAAGCCGCGGCTGCGCAAAAGCGAGGTCACGCCCTGCACGTAATCGACCCAGCCGCGCCCACGCGCCTCTTCGCCCACCTTGTACTCGTGCGGCGGGCCGCCCGGCGGATCCAGCGACGAGCTCACGGCCCGCACCAGCCCCGGCTCGCGCCCGCCCAGCCCGCCGTAGCCGCTGTAGAAGTGCAGGTCGACGCGCGTCCGCTGCGAGATTGCCGTCGGTAAAACGAAGCCGTCGTTGTAGTCGGTGTGCTCGCCGAGCAGGTTCACTCGACCCGGCGCACTGGCCGTCACCATCGGGCTGACCCCGAAGGCAGCCGCGAACGAAGGAGAATCAAATTTCATCGCACTCACGCAGGAAGCGGCGCATCAGGCCGTCGACCATCATGTTCCGTTCACGCGCATCCATCCGGTTCTGGCGGTAGCCGGTCTGCGCCTCTTCAAAGCTCTCGCGGGTGCGGCTGATGAGGTCGCGGAAGCGCGAGGTCTTGCTCATGATCTCTTTCTGATGTCGCACAAACAGCGCGATCATCGACGCTACCGACACCCCGGTCAGCAGCAGCCCGAGCGGCCCCGTCAGCACCCGCGTCAGGATGACGCGAATCGCGAGCACCCCCGCTGTGCCCAGCGCCAGCCGCTTGAGCCCATCGGTGCTCCCAAGCGCATTTTTGGCCAGATTCCCCGTCTGCCCCGAGGCAATGAGCAGGGCCATGAAGTTCGGCCGCTGCCAACCGCGGTCGTAGTAGTCCTTGATCGCCGCCTGAAGGAAGTCGTCGAAGCTATCGTAGGCGGCCGCTGCGGCCGAGGCTTCCTTCGCTGGATCGTCTGCGTTCTGCGCCATGGCCCCAAGCCTACCTTATCTCCGCAATTTGCGAACAAATACGCCGCCGATGTAACCTTTTGGTAACTAATCTGCGACAGGATTGTCTCGCACTTGGCTCAATGTTTCCACGCCCGCGCTCCCGCCGAGCTTGATAAAATCAGCCCGAGTGTCTGCTGCCCCCACCCCATCTCCTGCCGTCGGCACAGCCCCAGTGAGCGCGCAGTCGGCCGCAGAGGAGATCCGCCTGCTGCTGCTGCTCGTGCTGGGGCTGCCCATGGTCGCGGTATCGGGGCTGACGGTCTGGCTGAGCCTGTGGTCGCGCAGCTGGGTTGTGGTGCCGCTGACCGGCGCCATCTGCGCGGCCTGCTGGGCCTGCGTGTTTCTGGCTGGCCGCCGTCTGCTGCGGCGCTCGGAAGCGCTGCTGGCAAGCACCGCGGCGCTGCAGTCGCTTCACCAGAAGGCCCGCCGCGAGCTCGATCAGGTTGAGCTGCTGCTGGGTCAGGTCGACGAGCAGGTGCTGACCGCAGGTCGCACGGCGGCCGTGATGCAGCCGATCCTGGCGACCGACGCGGCGCGCGCGCAGTCCACCTTGCAGGTCATGAACAGCAGCGTCGTTCAGCTGGGCGACGGCGTCGCCGATGCGCAGCAGTTTGCCACCAGCGCCCTGGAGCAGGCCGAAAATGGCGTCCAGGTGATGCAGGCACTGGCCGCTTCCATCGAGCAGATCGTGATGGCAGTCGAGCGCGCGGCCGAGACCATGCAGAACCTCCAGCAGCGCTCCGCCGATATCGACCTCGTCGTCACCCTCATCAAAGATGTCGCCGATCAGACCAAGCTCATCGCCCTGAACGCCGCCATCGAGGCCGCTCGCGCCGGCGTCCACGGCCGCGGCTTTGCCGTTGTCGCCGACGCTGTGCGACGGCTGGCCGAGCAGACCGGCCACGCCGCCCAGGAGATCTCCAAGATGCTGGAGAGCGTCCAGCGCGAGACCACGCAGTCGGTGCGCGACATGCGCGAGGCCAATGTGCGCGTCGGCGACGGCGTCGAGCAGTCCCGCCAGGCCGCCGACACGCTGCGCCGCATCCACGACGGCATCGAGCGCTGCGTCAGCATCATCGACACCATCGCCGAGGCCTCGCACAGCCTGGCGAGCGCCAGCGCCGACGGCGTCGAGTCCATCACCCGCCTGGGCCTGCACAAGTCGGCCGAGCCCGGTCCAGATTCCCCGTCGACGCCAGCAGGTCAGGGCACGGCGACCCAGCGGCTGCGCAGCGAGCTCGCGGCCCTGCGCATGCGCCTCTCCTGACCGCAGCGGACATTTCCCCACAGTCCGCACCCCAGCCTCCGACGGCGACAACATGATATTCTGACCCGGCCCGCTTTTTGGCCCAGGGAGACAGGCATGTCTGCGATCGACTCTCTGGACGCACTGAGCACGGCGCTGCGCGCGCAGCTGCCGCTCGCGTCCAACTTCAACGTCGTGAACACGCGACTCATCCTCCAGACCGGAGTGAACCTGAAGAAGATCAGGCCCGATCAGAACCAGGATGCGGTGCTGATCAGGCGGGTTCTCGACGCCCTCGGCCGCATGGGTGTACTCGTCGCTGGAGGTTCACCATGACCGCAACTTTGGCCTCGGCGTCTGCTCCCCGCAGCGCCTACTCCGCCGCCACTGCCTCCGACGCGGCTGCCGACGAGCTGCTGGCCCGCTTCGGGGACTTCGGCCTGACCTCCCCGCGCTGCATCATCTTCTTCGCCGCCGTTGCCCACGACGGAGCGATCATCGGCGAGCGCCTCCAGGCCCGCTTCCCCGACGCACAGGTCGTGGGCTGCTCGGGCAACGGCGAGTTCACGGATCAAGGCTGGGGCAAGAGTGGCGTCGCGGCCATCGCCCTCGGCGGCGACCTCATCGCCCAGGCGGCCTCGGTCCTTGCCGTTCACACGCCGGGCATCGAGTCCAGCATCGCGGATGCGGCGCAGCGTCTGGGCGCCAAGCTCGGCACCGAGCTCCGCCTGCTCGACCCCGCCCGCTGGGTCGGCATCGCGCTTCTCGAAGGCGCAAAAGGGCGCGAAGAGGCGCTCAACGAGGCCCTGGGCAACGCCGCGCCCCTGCTCAGCTTCGTCGGTGGCTCGGCCGGCGATAACATCTCGTTCACCGGCACCTGGGTCTTTGCCGAAGGGCGCGTAGAAAAAGACGCCTCGGTCCTGCTCGTCGTCGAGATGCTCACCCCGTTTACCATCATCAAGACCTGCAACTTCGTCGCCACTCCCGTCGAGCTGACCATCACCAAGGCCGACACCAGGCGCCGGCTGATCCTGGAGATCGACGGCCAGCCGGCAGCCCAGCGCTATGCCGAGGTCATCGGCGCCAAGGTCGAAGAGCTGGGCTTCGCGCACTTTCTCGCCAACCCGCTCGGCCTGATGATCGACGGCGAGGCGTGGCTGCGCAGCGGCGTTCGCGTCGAGGGCAGCGCGCTCTTTTTCGCCTGCGCCGTCCTCGAAGGCGTGACCCTGCAACTCATGAAGGCCACCGACCTCGTCGCCGACGCCAGGGACGCCCTTGCCCGCGCCGCCGTGCCCATCGGTGGGCCCCCTCGCGCCGCGCTGCTGTTCAACTGCGCCTATCGCATGCTCGAAGCGCAGCTCAAAGGCGTCGAGCAGCCCTATCACCAGGCGCTGTCGCAGATCGTCCACGCCGGCCTGCACACAAACGGCGAGTCCTACCTGGGCCACATAAACCAGACCCTGACCGGCATCATTTTCGGCTAACTGCACAAAAGTTCAGCAATTTTACCGTCGGCAGATAGCAATCTCATCAAAGGACGGCCCTTTAAAAGCCGCTGGCCGTGAGCTAAAGGAGCGGGATGCTTCCCATCTCCCTCCGCGCTGCGCAGACCCATAACTTGAGGTCGGTTGACCTCGACCTCCAGCCCGGCCAGGTCGTCGCTCTCAGCGGCCCGAGCGGGGCCGGCAAGTCTTCGCTGGCGCTCGACACCCTCTACGCCGAAGGGCAGCGTCGCTTCGTCGAGAGCTTCAGCCCCTACGCCCGCCAGTTTCTGGAGCGCCTTGAGAGGCCGCCCGTCGAGAAGCTGGAGCCCATAGCCGCTGCCGTCGCTGTGGACCGGCGAGCGCCCATCAAGTCGAGCCGCTCGACGCTGGCCACGCTGACCGACCTGGAACCCTATCTCTCGGCGCTCTTTGCCTCCGAAGGCGTCCCGATCTGCCCCGACTGCAACCGCCCCGCCGAGGAGGTCTCAGCCGCCGACGCCGCCGCCCGCATCTGCGCCAGCTTCGCCGGCTCGCGCCTCATCGTCGCCTTTCCGCTGCCCAGCGGCCAGGATCTGGCCAGCGCCCGCCCCGAGCTCCTCAAGCAGGGCTTTCGCCGCATCCTCGTCGGCGGCCTCGTCCGCGATCTCGAAGGCAGCGAGTCTGTGGGCGCTGAGCCCACCTCCGTGGTCGCCGACCGCCTGACGCTGAGCGAGCGCGAGCGACTGCGGCTGCAAGAGGCGCTGGAGGTCTGCGTCCAGCGGGGTGGCCGCGCCGAGCTCATCGTCCAGCCGGGAACCGACACGCTCGCCGATTCTGCTCCCACGCGCCGTCTGAGCTTCACCAAGGGCCTCGCCTGCCCCAGCTGCCAGCGCACCTTTGCGCCGGCCCATGCGCGGCTGTTTTCGTACAACTCGCCCCTCGGGGCCTGCCCCAGCTGCCGCGGCTTTGGCCGCATCATCGACATCGACTGGGACAAGGTCATTCCCGACCCCACGCGCAGCCTGCGCGAGGGCGCCATCCGCCCCTGGAACGGCCGCAGCTCCGAGTGGGAGCGGGCGGCGCTCATCCGCTTCGCCAAGCAGCATGCGATATCGCTCGACACGCCCTGGCAGGCCCTGACTCCCACCCAACAGGCGAAGATTCTCGACGGAGAAGGCACCTGGGACGACAACCGCTACCCCGGTGTTCGCGCCTGGTTCCGCTTCCTCGAGTCGCGCACCTACAAGATGCATGTCCGCGTGCTTCTCTCGCGGTATCGCGCCTATGTGCCCTGCTCCGCCTGTCACGGTGCGCGCCTGAATCCCGACGCGCTGCGCTATCAGGTCGCGGGCCTGAACCTGGCCGAATGGCACACCCAGACCGTCGAGCAGGCGCTCGCCCGCAGCGAACCGCTGAGCCCGCGCAGCCCGCAGGGACTTCAGGTCCGCGAGGCGCTGCGCACCCGTCTGCGCTACCTGAACGCGGTGGGCATTGGCTACCTTCAGCTCGATCGGCCGGCGCGCACGCTCTCCGGCGGTGAAGCGCAGCGCGCCAGCTTGACCACGGCGCTTGGCGCTGGACTTACCGGGACGCTGTTCGTGCTCGACGAGCCCAGCGTTGGCCTTCACAAGAGCGACGTCCCTCGGCTCGGTGAAGCGATGCGCGCGCTGGCGGCTGCCGGCAACACGGTGCTCGTCATCGCTCACGAGGAGTCGCTGCTGCGCTCAAGCGATCGCGTCGTCGAGCTCGGACCGGGCGCTGGCCCCGATGGCGGGCGGATCCTGTTCGACGGCAGCCCCGAGGAGCTGCTGCGGCGCAGCGATCTTCCGACCGGACGCGCGTACGCCAACGTCCAGAGGCAGCTGCGCGCTCCCCGCCCGCTCCGCAAGGTGCTCGCCCTGCGCGGCGCCAGCGCCAACAACCTGCAAGGCGTCGATGTCGACATTCCCCTGGGCGTGCTGTGCGCAGTGACCGGGCCGAGCGGCTCCGGCAAGTCCACGCTCGCCGAAGAGGTCCTCTACCGAGCTATCGCCCGTCAGTGTGGCGACACCAACGTCGAGCGCCCCGGGCCCTACCGCAGCCTGAA
>Ga0075163_10002469_pt1 | contig 24801 bp, 11 predicted proteins | sample JI1023141ADNA_FD_71478 | JGI IMG/M metagenome (GOLD analysis project Ga0075163, IMG submission 71478) | Wastewater effluent complex algal communities from Wisconsin, to seasonally profile nutrient transformation and Carbon sequestration -... | ecosystem: Engineered > WWTP > Effluent > Algae... | reverse complement strand
TACTATCTCATGGTCTTTTGGATCTGAGAGTTTTTTCTTTAGTAAGTCTACAAATATTAAAATAGGGGTTAAAATATTGTTTAAGTCATGAGCAATACCACTAGCTAATATGCCAAGATTCTCCATTTTTTGGGCTTGTAATAGTTGGTTTTGTAGCTGTTTTTGCTTTGTAAGATCTAAGATATAAGATACACCTTCATTTTTACTGTTGGGAAAAAACGTCCCTGCTAACAATATTGGAACCTTACTCCCATCTTTACGAAAGTACTCTTTCTCAAAAGGCTGACAATAACCATAGGCATTTAACTGATCAATTGCTTGTTGATCAGCTAGTTGATGTTCTGTAGGGGTTATTTCATCCCATCTAAGTTGTTTTATATCTATGTCTTGCTGACTATAACCAGTCATCGCAAAAAAAGCACTGTTAGCCTTAGTTATTTGACCATTTAAGTGCCAAAAAACTATACCTATTATGTTGGATTCTACTAAACATTTTAATTGTGATTCTTTTTCTAATAGCGCCTGTTCTACCAATTTACGTTCTGTAATATTTTCATATGAAACTACTACAAAAATGTCTTCTTTAATTTGAAACTTTGTTACTTTACCTAAAAACCATCTTTTTTCTGTTGGTGAGTGACAAGCGCTTTCTAATGTAAATTCTGGCTTATGACCAGCAATTACATCACAAATACCCAAAGTAAAAACTCTTGCTTCTTTAGCCTCATATGGTGTTGCAGAATCAGTACAATGGTAGGATTGAAAATAGTTTATCTCACTTAAAAGCATATCTAAACAACTAGAATTTTGCTGGGCAAAATCTTGCCAAGCTTTATTTACGTAGATAACTTTACCATTAATATCTAAGATAGCAATATGAGCAGATAGAACATCTAAAACAGAGCGGGCGAAAATTTCTGGTATAGAGGGAATATTATTCATGTGTACCTAAGCTAACTTCTTAATAAACCTTTACATTTTGGTCAGTCAATTTAGCGTAAAGAATTTACCATGTCTATAAGCCTTAATACTTAGATCATACTATTTTTAATTGTATGATCTAGGTATCGTTTGAACACATAGGTTCGCCCCTACTCGTTGTGTGCTCTTATATTTTATTCCTTATAATAACCCCAATATAATTAATTTTTCTTAGATTTAGAAGATTGCTTTGATGTAGTGGGTTTTTCTTCTTCATTAAGACGTTTGGTAATACTAGCAGAACTAGTAGAGCCAGCTTTAGCAGCCATTTTTTGTTCTTCATTAGTGGCTACACTAGCAATATGTTTTGATGGAGGCGCCATACTTCTTTCAGATTTATCTTCAGAGTTAAAACCAGGGTATTTAATACGGTTATGGTAAATACTACATAAAGTTTGGATTAAGGCTTCTCTAACTTGGTTAAATTCTCGCATGGTCATTTCACATTCTTCTAACTGACCATCAGCAATAATATCTTCCATAATTTTCTTAACAATGGTTCTTATGCTTTCAGGAGTAGGTTGATCTAAAGTTCTGGCTGCGGCTTCGGCACAGTCTGATAGCATTACTATTGCGGCTTCTGGGGTTTGTGGCTTTGGTCCAGGATAACGATAGTGATCTTCATTAACTGGCTCACCTGTTTTAGAATATTGGGCTAGAGCTTTGTTATAAAAATAATGTAGTCGTCTAGTACCATGATGTTGTGGGATTATATCTACAATTTCCTTTGGCAAGCCTGATTCTTGCCCCATTAAAATTCCTTTTTTAACATGTCCTGTTATAACACTAGCACTACGTTTTGGCTCAAGTTTATCATGTGGATTTGGGCCTCCACCTTGATTTTCAATAAACATTTCTGGTGCCATCATTTTGCCTATGTCATGGTAATAACAGCCTACCCGCACTAGTAAAGCATTAGCATTAATTGCTTCTGCGGCGGTTTCTGCTAGGCTACCAACTAGCATTGAGTGCTGTTGAGTTCCAGGTGCTTGAATAGATAATTCCCTTAAAAGTGGTAAGTTCATATTTGAAAGTTCTAGTAACTTAACATCAGTTAGAATATCAAATAGAGACTCCATAATAGGCATAAGTAAGCTTACTAGAGCGGCTGTTAATAATCCCCCTCCAACACCATAAACTATGTTATAGACATAAACCTCTATTCCAACACTTTGCCTATTAAATAGCATTACAGTAATAATTGCTAAGGCATTAATTAAACCTACAATTGTACCAGCACGAGTAATTGAGTTACGGTGTCTATAGCGCTCAACTCCATAAGTGGCGGCAGTTGCGCTTAAAGTTGCATAAATCATTAAGCCTAAATCACCACCAGTTAAAAGCCCTGTAAAAAAGCAGACAATTAAACCACAAAGTTCTGCAGCAACAGTATCTAACAAAAATGTCATTATTAAAGCTGAGGCAGCAAAAGGAATTAAAAATTCATAGCGGATTGGGCTACCAACTAAATCAAATGTCATTGCTACTTGTTGACAGAGTTCTAGCCCTAAGCGAATTAATAGAGTTTGCAGAGCTAAGGTAAAACATATTACAGAAAAAGCTTTAGCTGTACCTAAACGGTGACGTAAGTTAGTACGACTTGCAAATTTTCTTAAGGCAAAGACTGTAGCAAGCATTAAAACAAATAAGCCCATAAATTGGCCTATACGTTGACGATAGTTACTAGCTTGTTGTAAAGCTCTAACTTTTTGTAAGGCTCTACCAATATAAGGAGTTACTAATTCACCTCGACGGGCAATAATTTGATTTTTGCGAAACTGTACTTCAGTTTGGGTTATTTGCTGGCGTGCTAATGATCGAGCAGCATTAGTAAGAGATTCACTATAACGTAAGTTTGGTAAAATTAACTCTTTTAGTGTGTTAGCAACTTGGTTCTTTTCATCACTAGTTAATTCTTTAATATTAGCAATTTCATCTACTAGGTTTTTTTGTGCAATAGGTAGGCTAATTATGTCTCGACTACGTAGTTCACCTTTTTCATTAGTCTGTATATTTTGAAAAGTAATTCTTCGATTTGATATTTCCTTTAGATTATCTGACGCATAGATATAACTACTCATAGTTTTATCTAAAGCTAATAAAAGATTTTTTTGTAAAATCAAATCAAACTGTTTTTTTACTAGCCAAGTTAACAAGGCGGTATCTTTTCCTATAACTGTATCAGACTCAATAGTTGGAATAAATTCAGTCAAAAACCTTTCAAATTCTGGGGATGAAAGATCTTTTTCGGTTAAATTATTACGATTAAATTTCTCTTTTACTCTATTTTGATATTTATTTTCTATATCAGCCAAAGTAGAGCTAAGTGAGTTAACAACTTGGCTTCGGGTTTGTGGGTTATATTCAAAAATAGGGGAGACATTTTCAGAGGCTTGCTCACGTAGTCTTTCAGTAGCATCTTCATCAATAATAGAAAAGTCTTGTGGGGCAAGTACATCTACGCTAACGACTCCATTATTTATTACTGAGCTACTAGAAACTCCTTGATAAGTAACAATAGTTAGGGTTAAAACCAAAGCAGTAATAACAAGTCCTGAAGAAGAACTAATTCTTTCTGGCAATGTGCTTTGCAGTTGCTTTAGGTAGCGCCGGATTGCTCGCCAACGCTTTTGAATATTTTCTAGACTTTCATTGCTTTTTGGCTGTGTGCCCATCTTAGTCTTTTAAGCCCTAGTCCTAGCATTGCACTGGACTAACAAATTGCGGTATTTCTGCAAAATGACTATTAGCTAAAGATATTTTCTCTAACTGTGCATCAATTTTTTCCAAAAACATTTCTAAACTTTCGCGCTTAGTGGCTGATATAGCTACACCATTATGTAAGCGGCAAAGGTTTTCTACTTCTCTTTTATCTAATAAATCGCTTTTATTAAAAACTAATAAGCGAGGTATATTTGCAAGTTCAAGTTCTGATAAAATTTTTTCTACTGAAGCAATTTGATTTAAGTAACGTGGGCTAGCAGCATCAACTAGATGAATAAGTAAATCAGAACCTTCCATTTCTTCTAAAGTTGCCTTAAAAGCTTCTAGTAAAGTTTCTGGTAAATCACGAATAAACCCTACTGTGTCATTAATAATTACTTCTTGAAGACGGGGTAGCCTAAGTAAGCGGCTACGAGGATCAAGTGTAGCAAACATTCTTTCTTCTGCTAACTCATGGCTATTAGTTAAAGTATTGAGTAAAGTAGACTTACCAGCATTAGTATAACCAACAATAGAAATTACTGGGAGTCCTTTACGAACACGTTTAGCTCGTCGGGCTTGTCGTGCAGTACGGATACGTTCTAATTGTTGTTCTAGCATTTTAATTCGCTCACGAACACGACGACGGTCGACTTCTAGTTTTGTTTCACCTGGGCCACGTCCACCAATACCACCCATTAAGCGGGACATTTCCAAGCCCTTACCAGTTAAGCGAGGTAATATATATTTAAGTTGTGCTAGTTCAACTTGGATTTTACCTTCACTAGTTGCAGCTTGTTGGGCAAAAATATCTAAAATTAATTGGCTACGATCAACAATTTTTAAGTCTGCTGCTTCATTAATTAAACGAACTTGGGCAGAAGATAAATCTTGGTCAAAGATAATCATATCTGCTCCTAGTCTCATACTACGAATAATTAATTCCTCTAGCTTACCTTTTCCAATTAAATATTTTGGATCTAATTCATGACGGCGTTGTAAGACACAATCTAAGACTGTTACACCACTAGAACGGGCTAATTCTTTTAATTCTTCTAAGGATTCTTGAGCTTCGGCTAGGTTACTAGTAGTTACTCCAACTAAAATAGCTCCATCCTGTGTCTTTTTCTGTTTTTTAGGTGCAATTAATCTAGCAAATTCTTCTTCTAGAGATTCTATTAAGACTAAAAAATCCTCTGTTAGTTCATAAGGTGGACGTGGTTCTAAAAATCCCCAATTACTATTAGAAAATCCTGTTAATTCTCCTAAATCACTTTCATCATTTACAACAGGCATTAAATGGGCAGCTTTTACTAGTCCAGGTAATCCTGTACGGCTATCAACATCAATAGCGGCCATTAGATCTAATCTAAGTAGTGCTAAGTCTGTTAAATCATCTTGAGTTAAAGGTTCGCCATGTAAATGAGTATGTAAACATCTTAGACCTCGAAAACGCTCTTCACCAGCACGAACACGCTTAAAGTCTGGCATTTCTATTTTTCTTGCATCACCTACAATTACATATTCTATTTGCCCCTTACGATTAACTAAAACTCCTACTTGCCTGCCTATTTCATGAGAAAGTTCTGTAAGTAAGCGGGCAAAGTCTTGAGTAACAATATCTTTTGGGGGAATACGTCGTTGATAGACTTTTTCTAAACGGCGCAACTGATTTGGTTTTAATCCACGTGTATTACCGTAAATGTTACTAATAGTCACCTTCCTGATTATTTGATTTATATTTTACTAATAGCTTTTTCTACTATAGGTTTAATCTTATTACAACTATCTAAGAGTTTTTGCCTAGTAGCAGAAAGGTTACATGCTGCATCTATTTGTTGACGATCTCTAGCTGAAGAGCTTTCTTTTTCTAATTCTTCAGCAATCTTTTGCGATTGTAAGACATAGAAATTTAGCTTCATTAAATAAGAATTAGCTAACTGCGGTGAATCAGCATGTATTTTATATAAAGCCAAATTTTCTTGAATCTCCGCAATTAAAGCCACACTGCGTTTTAGTACATCATATGTTAAACGAGTAAAATAACTGTCTCCTGAGGCAGGCTTAAAAGCATCAAACTCCCAAGAAGATAATACTAAAGTAGAGTGTGGTAGATTAAGAATTTTTACTGCTGATGGTCTTGGGGCTGATTGAATAGAGCGAATCATTTCATTAAGTGAACTTAAACGCTCTTGTAGACCAGTATCATCAACTGATTCCATATTATCTAAATTACGTTCATTAAGTGCTAAAGCAATATTTTCTACTGCTGGGCCACTTACAGCATAAGGATCTAATCCATGTATCCTAGCAGTACGTTGCAACATATCACGGATTTTTGCTAAATGTTCTAGATAAGGCTGAGTTTCATTATAGTCTGTTGCTAAGAGTTCTGAAGAACGTTTAGAAAATTCTATGGCTGAAAATAATCCATCTTGTGACATAGGATTATTAGGATCTTGCATTACTTCTGCTTTAGAGTTAAGTAGTGCTAGTGAAAATTGCTTAAGCTGTTCGTTTTCTTCACGATAAAAATAATTAAAACGATTACGTAACTCTACATTTAACTGTATACATTTAGAAAGCACTTGAGTGCTATAAAAACTTTCCCCTAGATCATTTTTAAATTTACGTATTTCAGCAATTACCCCACTAGAAACTAGCTGATCATAAGAAGAAATCACTCTTACTTGTTCTGTATAGTAAATTAGCTGTGCTGTTCCACCAAGTGAACCAACAGGCGGATTTTTACGCCATTTACGCGGTAAGAGTTTACTAATAGCTTCTTCTAGTTTTTCTTCACTCTCAAGATTAATATGGGCTATACCTTCATCATCTACCCAAGAAAACGCCCTAGCTAATAGATAGTCTGCTTTAGAAACATCTTCTTGAGTTTGTTTGTTTTTACCTAAAAAGTACTTAGCTAAAGCACTTAATTGTGATTGATCAATATCTGGGTTTTGTTCAATATAAACGCGTAAATCATAAGGGGAAATATGGTGATCTAGTTGGTCAAACCACTCACTAGTAGCAACTATTTCATGAGCAACTGTTTCTAGCCTACCCACTAAAGCAGGGGAAGAGTTTTTTTGGATTACTTCATATAAAACTTTTAAGGTACCATAGAGCCGATTAAGGTCAAAAGGTGGCTGCATTAGGTCTTCATCACCTAATTGATAAGATAAAGTTTCATAATGATGTTTTATTGACCAAACTACCTTAAAATCTGATAAAACACGCTTATAAATTTGTAATAGCTTTGGATTTGCTGAGTCTTCAGAACTCACAGATTTTATGCCTCCAAAACTTAAATAATTTAAACTTACTTTTCTGTGATAATAACATATTCTACTAGAGAGATTTAATAATTTGTTTAAAAGTCGTAGTAATAAGGTCAGCTAAAGTATGACTAGCTGCACCTAACCAAATTCCTAGTAATGTAGCTATTAAGCAATTTCCTGGAATTACTTGAATAATTGTCAGAATTTGACTAATTATATTACTTAATAAAAATTCTGTGTCTGGCTCTTTTCCTTGCCAAAATTGTAGTAAATAAATACCTATAAAAGTTACTAGAGTTATTACAAGAAAAAAGTATCCTATCCTAAGGATTGTGCCAATTAAAATACCATGAGTAAATATTGATCGATGGCTAAAGATCTTTTGATAAGGCCACCATAACAAGCGCAAAGGCCCCCAGCGATAATATTGACGACTATTAATATCTAGGTCTGGCCCAAACATCAACCCACCAAAAAGCATTGCTAAACTAGCTAAAAGGCTTACTTCTAATTTATAACTTAGCATATAAGCAGCAATAAAAGTTGGGGCAATAAGCAAAAAAGTTATTCGATCATGGGTTTTTCCTGATGGCATATTTTTCCTAAAACAAATTAAAAAGGTTGGTAAGTTAATTATTAACCACCAACCTTAAAAATCACAACTTTTTAATTTCTTTATAAAAATTATTTTCTTGTAAACATAACACCTACAGACAACTTACCATCAGGGTTTTTAATTGTAAGGCGAACTGTATCACCCTTCTTAATAAACTTATCAATGGTTTGATCTGAAGGAGTACCCTTGTTTTTACGAGTAGTAAAACGTGTACCAGTATCATCAAACTCTAGGTTGTAAACCTCTGTATCATTAATAATTAGGGTTGCACCTAATTTAATAAATGATGCAGCAGAATCAACAAAGAAGTTTTTATCATCAAATTTTGGGTTTATTACTACAGGTAAATCAGTAGTAGCAGGCTGAGAACCACCGCTCATTTGCCCATTACCAAAGAATGTACTTACACTATAGACAAAGTTATTGCTACTACTTGTTGAAGGTTTATCCATAAATGAAGTCATTGTTCCTGAAACTGACCCTACTAGATTTTCTGGTTTTACTATATCTTCTATCTTAGGTATTGTCCCATCAGTAGGTTGGGCAACTCTATAAATATTATAACCTGCAATCATTGGTGGATCTGCTTTTGGTTCAATCCCTATTTCTAAATTAGCAGTATTTGCAATGGTTTTTACTATACCACCACGACCAAACATTACAGCAACTGAGGTTGTGCCATCGGTGTTTCTAATGATTAGTTTTACTACTGCTGTTTTAGTTATTAGACGTTTAATAGTTACACCACTTCCGCTGCTAGGTTGCTTCTTAGAAACAGTAAGCCGAGTCCCTGTGTTATCAAATTGCAACGGATAAGTTTCTGTATCATTAACTATTAAAACTGCACCCTGTTTAATAAATGTTGCTGCAAAATCTAATAATATTGTTCCTTGAGCAAAGACTGGGTTTTTAATTACAGGTAAGTTTGTTCCCATAGGTGCAGAACCACCACTCATTTGCCCATTACCAAAGAATGTGCTTACACTATAAACATAATTATTACTACCAGTTGTAGAAACTTTATCATTAAACCCTGTTGAGTTTGATGGTAAGGTTGTCACTAAATTAGCAGGATTAACTATTTGTTCTGGTGTTGGTAAAGTCCCATCTGTAGGTTGTGGCACACGATAAACATTATAACCTGCTATTGTTAATCCATCAGCTTTTGGACTAATTCTTACAGGTCTATTTACAAAAGCAATATTGCCTAATGAAAGCTCTGCTGCTTTTACTCTTACATTCTGAGGAGGTAAAAGCTGATTAGCTGGAGGAGGATCAAAAGTAACTTGAACTAATAAAACTGGTTGTGGAGGCTGAGTAAGCACACTATCACGAATTTCTGTAGCATTAGCAGTTACATTTGTTGGAGGATCAATTTGTCCTGTTGTTGGTGGAGTAAAACTTACAAGAGTTTGTAAAATTGGTGCTCTATCGCTAGAACGTCTTATACTAAATTGTCCACTACTTATACTTACTAGATTTCCAGCACGATCTCTACCAGTAATAATTACTCTAGCATTTGAAGTTTCTAAGTCTGCTGGTATATTCCATACTATTTCTCTAGCAGTAGAATCTGCACGAGCAATATCACCACCTGATGCCCCTGTTTGTGGGTTAATTGTATTTTGAGCAGCAGTAAAAGACACAGTAAAATCATTTAAAGCATCATTATCTGTGGCATCATAACGAATTCTAAAAGCAGACCCAGCAGTAAGAATATCTCCCCCTGCTAGATTACTAAACATTACTTTTGGAGGAACATTATCAATACTTTGACCAGTTACTGGTATAGTAATATTCCCTCCATTACTATTAACTATAATTGTACCTGTAACGCTACCTAAACTACCTGGAGCAGGTTTTAATGATACTTCAAAATTAGTAGTTTGATTAGGCGCTAGTCTAGTAATTGAGGGTGGAGTAGTAAGACTAATTCCATCTCCACTAATTATAGGAGGAGTAAAGATTAAATCCTGTCCTCCGCCATTACGTAAAGTAACAGTACGTTTAACAGTATCTCCAATATTAACAGGGCCAAACTCTACTCTAGCATCAACTTGCAAGAGTGGCGGATTAACAGGAGGTGTAGATTCAATAATAGTTAATGTAGCTGTTCCTCCCGCAATTACTGCACCATTAGTAGCACCTAAAAGCAGTAGATTTACTGTCTTATTTTGTCCAGGCTGACGATCATTAATAATTGGAATATTAAAAGACTGGCTATTAATATTAGGTGCAAAGGTTAAAGTACCAGTAGTTTCAAAATAATTAATCCCTGCTTGAGCATTAGCACCTGGAGAAGTAGAAAAATTAACTGAAATTGGTACATTATTACCATTTGTCCGGTTAACAACAATTGTTGCTACACCACCTGCTTCATTAACAGTGTAAGACGGTTGAGAAAAAGCTACTCGCCCTGGTTGAGCAGTATCTCTTTCTAAAATTGTTAAAGTGACTGAAGAAACCCCTAAAGTGGCCCCTCCTGTTACACCAAATAGGCTAATAGTTAGAGTTTTATTAGCTTCAAAAGAATTATTAGCAATTGTTTGAATTGTAAAACTCTTAGGTGAAGCATCACCATTAGTAAAATTAAGCGCTCCTGAGGCACTGTTATAATTTGTACCTGCTATAGCACTACCATTATTAGTTCCATAATTAACTGAAACTGTCCCATTACTTCCACCTGTACGATTTACTGTAATGGTTGCAGTTCCACCTTCTGTAACAGTAAAACTACCTGCACTAAAGCTAATTGACCCTGCATTACCACTAATAGAAATTGTATAGCTACGTGATCCAATACAACTATTTCTATCTCTTGCTTGAATAGTAAAATTAAAGGTGCCTGCGGTGTTAGGAGTACCTGTCAGCCCTCCAGTAGGAAGGACTGTTAAACCTGGTGGTAAAGTTCCTGAAGCTAAAGAGAACACATAAGGAGCACTTCCACCTGAGGCAGTAAGTGCTTGAGAATATGCAACACCACCTTGTCCATTTGGTAGACTACTAGGTGAAACAGTAATAGTTGCACAATTAATCACTAGTGCATAAGCCTGTGTTCCAATACAACCATTACCATCTGTAATTTGTAATGTGAAATTAAAAGTACCACTAGTTGTAGGGGTACCTTGTATTTGTATCATATTAGCAGTCTTACCATCACTTACTAAAGTGGCTGTTAACCCTGGTGGTAAAGTGCCCATCACAGACAAATTACTAATTGATACATTAACGCTAATGGTCTGATTATAAACTGCACCAACAAGCCCAGCAGGTAAAGTACTAGGAGTAAAAGTAATAACTGCACAACTAATAGTTAAACTATATGATTGGACTCCTGTACAACCATTAGAATCTGTTGCAACTATATCAAAGTTAAATGTGCCTAACATTGTAGGAGTGCCAGAAATCACCCCACTACTATCTAAAAATAATCCTGGTGGAAGAGAAGTTCTACTACCAACAGAAAATGTATATGGATCAGTGCCTCCACTAGCTGTAATTGTTTGATTATACGGAACATTTATTGTTCCTGTTGGTAACCCTACAGGAGATAAAGTAATTGTTGGACAAATATTAGTTAATGTGTAGCCTGGATTAGTACAAATAACCACTCCGCTATCATTAACCACACTTGCTATAGCCATATAGCTACCAGTAAAAGCATTTGCTGTTAATGTTGGAGCGGTTGCAACTCCAGTAGCATTAGTTATAGCGGTTGCTGTTGTACTTGGCCCGCCTTCACCTCCTGGGAAAGTGGCACCAGCACTAGTAAAGGCTGTTGGGGTATCAAATTGTACTAGTACCCCGCTAATTGGAATACCATTAGGATCAAATACTGTTGCTTGTAATGGATTAGCAAAATCTGTATTTATTACAGTACTTTGACCAGAACCTGCTGTTGCAACAATTGAATTAGGTGCTCCTATACAGTTACTTAACCTTACTGCAAAACCACCACCTATAGAGCCTAAATCTAAACGACCATCTCTATTAAAGTCTGCTAATGCTAATGTAAAGCTATTACCAAAAATAAATGGTAAGGTTACTGTATCAAGAACCCCTCCAAAACCATCACCTAAAAGTATTCTTAGGTTAGTACCAACATCTGTAGCAGCAAAAATATCTAGTTTGCCATCATGATTAAAATCAGCAAACCTTAGTCTTTGCGCTGTAGGAATACTTAAACCAGCATTAAAACTTTGGCTAGGCACTTTGTCAGGCTGTTTTCGCTCAATTTGTTTTCGATTAGTCTGTTTTCGATTAGCCTGTTTTCGCGCAGGAATAAAACCACCTGCCCCATCACCTAAGAAAACATTTCCTGTGCCAGAAGTAAAGTTAGTGATAAGGATATCCAAAATCCCATCATTATTAAAATCACCAACATCTTGAACAAAAGGCATTACACCACCAGAAGAAATAGTGTCTGTAGCAAAAAATCCTCCAAACCCATCACCAAAGAAAGTGTTTATGGTATTTAGACCACCAACAGCAACAACAATATCTGGGTTACCATCTCGATCAAAATCTCCTGTTACTACACTAGGACTGGCTCCAACACTTATAGCTCCTTGAGAAGGAGGATCAACAGTTGTGCCATTACCAAAAAATATTGAAATACTTCCACCACCATTGACATTACCTGTTACAACATCTGGATTACCATCTATATTGAAATCTGCAATAGATAATGAACTAGGATTTATTCCCCCTGTAGGAAAACTCCCAGCTAAAGTAAAATTCCCTGTTCCATCTCCTGATAAAATAGCTAAAGCATCAGAAAATCGATTTGTTATAGCCAAGTCTGGATTACCATCTCGGTTAAAATCTGCAATAGCAGCACTATCTGGATTAAACCCACCACTAGAAACCGTAGGGCCAGCCGTAAAACCACCTGTTCCAGTTCCTAAAAAAACGGATAAATTATTACTTCCTGAATTAAGCACAATTACATCTTGTCTTCCATCAAGGTTAATATCTCCAACAGCATTGCCTAGAGGAGTTGTGCCTGTTGCAAAGTTAGTAGCTGCGGCAAAAGATGGTGTAATACAAAGAGAAGAAAATGTATTTGGCAGTAAAGAAATATTATTAGAAACCTGTCCTGTTGCTACAATGTCTGGCTTTCCATCAAGAGTAAAATCCCCAGCAACTACAGAAGCAAATAAAAACCCTGTTGTGCTATTAGTTACACCTGCTGGGAAAATAATATTTGGTGCAAATCCTGTAGCAGTAGCTAATAAAACAGAAATATCTGAACCTGAAGTGCTACTAGCTAGATCTAATCTTCCATCACCATTAAAATCTGCTACTGTGACTGTTTGTGGACCCGTTGCAACTGCAAAAGGTGATCCAGGCTGATTAGTAAAACCACCAGCACCATTTCCTAATAAAACAGAAATATTATTGCTACCTAGATTAGCAACGGCTAAATCTAAATTCCCATCATGGTTAATATCTGCTATTTGAACAGATTCTGGAGCAGTCCCAACAGTAACAGCACCCACGCTAGTAAAACCATTATCACCATCACCTATTAAAATAGAAACTGTCCCATCGCCTTGATTAGTAACAGCTAAATCTAAAATACCGTCTTTATTTAAGTCTGCTGTAGCTATTGCAAAGGGTTGAGACCCTACTGTAATTGTATTAACTGTTAGATACCCATCAACGTTAGATAAAATCGTTACGTTATTATTACTAAAATTAGCTACTGCTAGTTCTTTATCTCCATTACGGTTAAAATCCCCTATTGCTACAGAAAAAGGGTCTATTCCTACAGAAGCAGTTTGATCAAGGAAAAAACCGCCATTACCATCATTTACCAGTATTGATATATTGTTACTATCACCATTTACAGAAACAATATCTGGCAGACCATCAAAACTTAAATCTGCTACTGCAACATAAATAGGTGTTACCCCAACAGGAAAGTCTCCTAGACTAGAAAAATTGCCTAATCCGTCTCCTAGCAATACAGAGACAACATTACCAGAAAAACTTGGTGTAACTATATCAAGCCTTCCATCTAAATTAAAATCGCCTACTGCGCTATGGGCAGGGGCGTTAGCAGGAAAACTAACGGGGGGAGCAAAGCCTGGCATATCACAAGACACAAAATTTAATGCATTAGCATTAATACTATTACTTAAAACTTTTTCTTTAACTGTTTCACGGCTAGCTGAAGTCTTTCCTAAACTTAAAAGTAAACCAAAAACTAACAATACCGATAAAAGCGCTAATTTATTATTTTTCATAAGGGTTAGAACACTTTCTTTATAAACATGGGTGTGGTTGTAATTATACGGTTATAGAGGCAAACAAACAAACTAGGTCAGCATTAATTTATTAATAAGTCATTAATAAATTAATAGTTTAGTTATCATAATGTAGGTAGATATATTGTTTTTTGTTCTCTTTATAAAATAAAGGGTAGACTTATAGGTCTACCCTTATATTTTGTTATTTTAGATAATGTTTAATCTAGATTTTATGCACCTGCTTCAGCAGCAACAGGAGCAGTTTTATAAACGGCTGTACACCAATCTAAATATTTTTCTTTACGACCACGTACTACTTCATCATAAATTTTTTGTAAAGCTAAACTAATTTTTCCTGGTTGTCCATCACCTATTTTGCGATGGTCAACAGATCCTATAGGAGCAATTTGTGCACCTGTACCACAGAAAAATAGCTCATCAGAAATATAAAGCTCTGAGCGGTCAATTTGTCTAGCATCATTGTCAATACCTAATTCATCTTTGGCAATTTTTGCAATTGTGTCACGAGTAATTCCTTCTAAAATATTTGCTGTAATTGGTGGGGTGATTAACTTACCATCTCTTATCATAAAGATATTCATAGCAGCACCTTCTGCTACATGTCCATCATTATTAAGTACAATTGCTTCATCAAAACCATTATCGCGAGCTTCTGTAGCAGCCAATGCAGAATTTACATAAGATCCACAAATTTTGCCACGAGGAGGAATAGAATTATCTTCAACTCTACGCCAAGATGAAATACAAACGTTTAAGGCTCTATCAGTTGCAATATAATCATCCATTGGCACAGCAAACATAGTGTAATCACTGCCTGGAGACAATTTAGTACCTATTTGACAAGCATTTTTATAAGCTAATGGACGTATATAAATATCCCGACGAAAATTATTAAGGCGGATCATTTCACAAGTTAAATCTGCTAAATCTTGGGCTGTATAAGGTAACTCTATTTTTATAAATTTACAGTTGTTAAGCATTCGTCGATAATGATCTACTAATCGAAATAAATACATCTCTTCTTTATCAGGATTATAATAACCACGAATTCCTTCAAAAATCGCTGTCCCATAATTAAATCCATGTAATTGTACGCTCACTTTAGCTTCAGAAAGAGGGATAAATTTCCCTTCAAAAAAAGCAGTTGAACTATTAGTCATAATTCCTCCAAAAAATAGGGTCAATAAATTAAAATTTTTTAATCAAATTATATTTCCCAACAAATAAGTCTGTTGGAAAAAAACTACACTAAAGGTAAAGTATTTTTCCTAAATTTATCTGGGGTTCTTTCTTCTGAACGATGTAGCAATTTTGTAGATATATTCCCCAGTATTTTTAGTCCTTTATCTAACTCTACTTCTGTTAGATTGCCAAAACTCAGACGTAAAGTGTTTTGACCACTCCCGTCAATATGAAATAAATGTCCACGAGAAAAAACCACTCCCTGTTGTCTTGCCTCTATAAGAAGTTCTGTTGTGTCAACTTTAGCCGGTAATTTTACCCAACAGAAAAGCCCCCCTTGAGGCTCACTCCACTGTGTCCCAATTGGAAAATAGCTTTGCAGGCGAGAAACCATAAAATCTCTACGTCGTCTATATATTACCCTAACTCGTTCTAAATGAGCTTGATAGCGACGACGACGACAAAAATCCCATAATGCTGCTTGTAGCAAAGGCGATGTAGTAATATCTCCAATTTGTTTTAATGCTACTAGGCGAGTAAAAACCGGTGATGGAGCAACACACCAACCAATACGAATTCCTGGCAATAGGTTTTTAGAAAAAGTACCAAAATAAATTACTTGGTCAGTAACGTCTAATGCTTTTAAGGAAGGGATTTCGCGCCCTTCATAACGCAAATCTTCACCATAAGCATCTTCTAAAACAGGGATTTTATATCTTCTTACCAAATCCATTAATTGATGACGACGTTCTAAAGAAAGCGTATAACCTGTTGGATTATGAAATGTTGGGATTAAATAAATTAACTTAGGATGTTGTTGAACTATTATTTGTTCTAAATTATCAATTTGCATTCCTTGAGAATCTACAGGAATACCAATAAGTTTTGCTCCAAGTGCTGCAAATGCATTGGTAGCACCAGGGTAAGTAGGATTTTCTACAATAACTTTATCCCCTGGAGAAATAAAACTTCTTGCTAGTAAATCAATTGCTTGTTGTGAACCATTAGTAATTAAAATATTTTCTGCACTAGCAATAATATTTCGCCCTCGCATATCTGTAGCTAAATATTCTCTTAACGCTTGTAGTCCTGAGGCTTGCTCATACTTAAGTACAGATTTACCAAATTCTTTTAATGCATGGTTTAGGGAGTTTTTAAATTCTGCAATGGGAAAAGAGGATTCATCAGGGAAAGAGCCAGAAAATGAAATCACATCCATTATGGTGCTAACTTGATAAAGATCAAGTAGGGCTGAAATTGTCCGCCCTTCTGCTTCACCAGCAAATAATCCATCCCAAACCATTTTTTGCCATTTTAATGGCTCGGTTATTAAATCTTTTTTTGGTTCTGCTTTTAGAGATTGGCTGGTAACAAAAGTCCCTTGGCCTACATGAGAATTAAGCAGGCCATCAGCCAATAATTCATCATAAGCATTAGTGACAGTACTTCGGTTAACTCCTAAACGTCGAGCTAATTCTCTTGTAGCTGGAAGTCGATCGCCTGGCTGAAGAGAGCCAACTAAAATTTGCTCAGCAATACCATTTTTTATCTGTAAATAAAGCGGTATAGCACTTTTTGTATCAACTTTTAGTTCCATTATTTTGTTTGGTTAAGCAATTATTTTTCCTATAAAGTGGCCTAGTCCAATTCCAAATTGTAGGAGATGTTTTAGAAAATAGAAACAGCCAATTTTAGATTTTTCTCCCAACCAAACCAGCCAATTTTTTACCGTCCTAACTCCCAAACCATATGAGCAATTTCTGGCAAAATTAATTTTTCCAATGCTAACTTAACCGCCGCAGGAGAACCAGGTATAGAGATAATTACTCGATCTTTATAACTACCCGCTGTAGCACGAGACATAATTGCCGATGAACCAATATCTAAATAACTTAAATAACGAAAAATCTCTCCAAAACCAACCAATCGCTTTTCTAAAAAAGAGTCTATTACATCAAAAGTCCGATCTCGCCGAGAAATCCCTGTCCCACCATTAAAAATCATTGCCTGACAATCAACATAATCTGAGAGCCTTAATAATAATTCTTTAATTTGTTCAGGCTCATCTTTAATTACTTGATAATGAACAATCTTATGCCCAGCACCAGTAAGCTCTTCTTTAAGAATTTTCCCACCTATGTCTGTTTCTTCAGTGCGAGAATCACTAACAGTAATTACAGCACAAGAAACTAGTCGTTTTGCTTTTTCCTTATGTTCCACATGACTCATAATTTTATACCTATAGAATTTGATTTATAAATTATTAATTTTTAAAGAAGGGCAGACACCTTGGCCTGCCCCTACTTAAAAAATATTTCCAATTACCATCGCCTTAGCTTGACTGCCCGCATTGAGTGCTGTTACACCTTCTTCTAAAATTACTAAAGCATTTGCGCCTAACATAGAGCTTAACACTCCAGAACCTTGTCTTGGAGCCAAACGAGCATAAAACCTTCCATCTTCATAACGTAGGTTTGCACGTAAGTAAGTACGACGATCACCTTTAGAACCTGCTCTTGAGTCTAAAGTTACATCAACTGTTGGCATTGTCCAAGGAGGTAAATAGCCCATAGCTTTACGTAAGGCAGGTCTTACAAAAAGTAGAAAAGAAAGCATGCTAGAAACAGTGTTTCCAGGCAACCCAAAATAAGGCTTTCCAGCCAATAATCCAAAGGCAATAGGCTTACCTGGTTTCATTGAAACACGCCAAAATTTTAGATCTGCGCCTAAAGAATCTAAAACTGTTTTAACATAATCATAATCTCCAACAGACACCCCACCAGAAGAAACAACAAAATCTGCTGCAAGTGATGCCTGTATTGCTGTGCGAATTTCCTGCTCACTATCCCTAGCAATTGGTTGCACTATAGGGATAGCTCCACTAGCACGTACCAAAGCCGCTAAAGAATAACTATTAGAATTTACTACTTTTCCTGGTGAGATAGGATCTTCTATTTCTACAAGTTCATCACCAGTAGAAAGAATTGCTACAATTGGCTGACGAGCCACTTTAACAAAAGGTCGTTGAACAGACGCTAGAACTCCTATTTCCGCAGCATTAAGGACTGTTCCAGTCTTAATTAATAAGTCTCCTGTTTGTAAATCTTCTCCACGAAGGCGAATATGTTGCCCTACTTTTACAGACTCAAAAACTTCAACAAAACCATCATCACTTTTTTTAGTGACTTCTACCATTACCACTGAATCAGCCCCATCAGGAATTGTTGCACCTGTCATAATACGAATTGCTTGACCATTCTCTACTTTAGATTTAGCTAAATAGCCTGCTGGTAAGTCCTCTATTACTTTTAATTTTATAGGGTTATCACTAGTAGCTTTTTCTAGATCCTCAGCTTTAACAGCATAACCATCCATGGCTGAATTTGGGGTAAGCGGTACATCCATAGGTGAGGTAATATCTTCTCTAATAAGGCGACCTAAAGCATTTAATAAGTCTACTCGCTCAATACCTAAAGGTGTAATTGGCTCTAGTACTTTGGCTAGGGCTTCCTCAACAGTTAGTAATTTTTCAGTCATTAGTTACTCCTAAGTTTATTCCTAAAATAATATGCTGTAACAAGATAGAAATACAGTAGGGGCGAACCTATGTGTTCGCCCTCTTTTTCTCTTCTAATAAGAAAGAAGAAGGGCGAACACATAGGTTCGCCCCTATATGTTACTTATTGATTTTATTAATTTTACTAATACACCCTGGGCGATTCGAACGCCCGACCTTTGGCTCCGGAGGCCAACGCTCTATCCAGCTGAGCTAAGGGTGCAATTTATTAAATATTCACTTACCTTAGTAGTCTATTTTGTCTACTATTGTCAAGCTTTCATTAGCAAAAACTATCTAGTCTCCTGATTGGGTAGGTAAATTCTTCTCCCAAAGCGGAGTAGTGTTTGGGCTAATATCTAATAAGTCTGACTGTTTTTTACTTAATATTTTGTCTGCAATTGGCTTACCAAATTTATAAAATACTGCTGGGGTAACAAATTGATCTAGTAATGTAGAAGTTAAAATGCCCCCTAAAACTACTACTGCTAATGGCTGTAAAATTTCTTTCCCTGGCTGGTTTGAAGCTAAGGCTAAAGGTATTAATGAAAGCCCTGCTGTAAGTGCTGTCATTAACACAGGGACTAAACGTTCTAAAGAACCCCGAATAATCATTTCTTGAGTAAAGCCCTCATTTTCCTCTTTCATTAAATGTAAGTAATGCGAAATCATCATAATCCCATTACGTGAGGTAATCCCTACTAGAGAAATAAAACCAACTAGAGTTGCAACTGAAAAAACCCCTCCGGTTAGTAACATTGCAATGATTGCCCCAATTAAAGCTAAAGGAATATTAACCATCACTTGTAGGGCTGAGCGCCAATCACCAAGTGCTTTGATTAAAAGGATAAAAATTGCTAAGAATGAGAAAAGAGATAGAATTGTTAAACGCCTAGTGGCTTGTTGTTGGGCTTCAAATTGTCCACCATATTCAATAAAATAGCCTGCTGGTAAACCTACTTGGGTGTTAACTTTTTCTTGAATCTCTTTTACTACTGACCCTAAGTCACGATTAGCAGTATTAGCAAGAACTACTATACGGCGTTGGTTATTCTCTCTAACTATTTGATTTGGCCCAGGTTCGGTAACTATTTGGGCAACAGCAGTAATAGGGATTTGTACTCCTGATGGAGTGTCAACGGTTACATTTGATAGAGCAGTTAGACTATCTCGACTTTCACTATCAAATCTTACAACCACATCATAACGACGTTGGCCTTCAACGGCTTCAGAAACCTTTTTGCCATTAAGTGCCATTTCTAAAACTGTTGCAATCTCTCCTGGTTGTAGGCCGTAACGTGCTGCCTCAGTACGATTAACATTAAACCTTATTTGAGGAATTAAAACTTGTTTTTCTACTTGTACATCTGTTGCGCCAGAAACATTAGCTACAACTTGGCGAATTTCCTCTGCTTTAGCTCTTAGGGTTGGTAAGTCATCACCAAAAAGCTTGATTGCTACCTGAGCGCGAATACCTGAAAGTAAATGGTCTATTCGGTGGGAAATAGGCTGTCCAATATTGATTGATATGCCTGAAATCATTGCTAATTTTTGACGAATTTCAGCTATTACTTCTTTGCGATCTCTTTTTAAAGTTTTTAGGTCTACATCAATCTCTGTGTAATGAACCCCTTCAGCATGTTCATCAAGCTCTGCTCGTCCTGTCCGCCTCCCTGTTGCTAGAACTTCTGGAACACTTAAAATTATTTGCTCTGCTATTTGTCCTAGCTTATCAGACTCAGACAAGGATGTTCCTGGTTGAGCAAGTAAATTAATAGTTAAAGATCCTTCATTAAAAGGGGGTAAAAACTCTGTACCAACAAAGGGTAGAGTAGCAATTGCAGCAAGAAAAGCAGCTAAAGCAGTAGCAATAACAAAATTAGGATGTTTTAAGGTTATGCGTAAGACCTTTTCATCTAGTTTTTTTAATGTACGTACTAAAAAACCATCTTGGCTATGAGCTATAACTTTAGCTTTAGGGAGTAAATAAGAAGCCAATACTGGAGTAACGGTTAAAGAGACTACTAGGCTTGCAAGTAGGCTGACGATATAGGCTAGACCAAGGGGAGCAAGTAAACGTCCTTCTACACCAGATAAAGAAAATAGTGGGATAAAAACTAAGGCAACAATGATTGTTGCATAAACAATTGATGAACGGACTTCTAAAGAGGCTTGGTAGATAACTAGCATTGTTGGACGGGGATTAGGGCTATTATGATTTTCTTTTAAGCGACGAAAAATATTTTCAATATCAACAATGGAATCATCTACTAACTCGCCTATTGCTACTGCAAGCCCACCTAAGGTCATTGTATTAATTGTAATACCAAAAAATTGCATAATTAGTGCAGTAACAATAAAAGAAAGAGGAATTGCGGTTAAGGTGATGGCAGTAGTACGAAAATTTAGTAAGAATAGAAAAAGTACGATGACAACCATTAAAATGCCGTCGCGTAAGGCTTCTAGAACATTTTTAATTGATGCTTCAATAAAATTTGCTTGGCGAAAAAGTTCTTTATTAATGACTAAATCAGCAGGCAAGGTTTGTTGTAGTTCTTTTATTGCCTGGTCGATTTGTTTTGTTAAGACTAGAGTATCAGAACCAGGTTGTTTAGTAATTGCCATTATTACAGCAGATTTAGCATCTGTTCCACCATCACCACGTTTTACCCTAGCACCAAATTCCACCGTAGCAACATCGCCCAATTTAATAGGTAAATTGTCTCGATAAACTACTACTGTATTTTTTAATTCATCTAGTGAGTTAAAGCGAGCTATATTTCTAATCAAGTATTCTTGAGAATTAGAATCAACAAATCCGCCAGTAGTATTAGTGTTAGAGTTTTCTAGTGCTTTAGCAATTTGTTCAATGGTGATGTTAAATTGTCTGAGTTTAGCAGGAGAAACTAAGGCTTGATATTGTTTAACTCCACCACCAATATTAGTAACTTGAGCAACTCCAGCAATAGAAAGTAGTCTAGGTCTAATAGTCCAGTCAGCTAGGCTACGAGTGTCTAGAGGGCTAGTTTGTCCTGATTTTGACCTAATAGACACTAGCATAATTTCACCCATAATTGATGAAATTGGGGCTATTACAGGTATAACTTCAGCGGGCAATGTTTCTCTAGCAAGATTAAGTTTTTCTGCTACTATTTGGCGGTCTAGATAAATATCTGTACCCCATTTAAATTCGACTGTTACAACTGAAAGCCCAATACCTGATTGTGAGCGTACTCTCTCAACACCTGGAGCGCCATTAAGTAAAGTCTCAATTGGAAAAGTGACTAGAGTTTCTACTTCTTCAGGGGCAAGACCGCCTGCTTCAGTCATAATTGTGACAGTAGGACGGTTTAAGTCAGGAAAAACATCTATTGGAAGGTGAAAAATAACCCAAAGCCCATAGACAAAAAGTAAGCTAGTGATAGCTACCACTAACAAACGATTTTCTAATGCCCATTTTATTATGCGATCTAACATAAAATCTATATACCAAAAACTAAATCCAAAAAGTTATTACAAATAGAATAACCCTTGGTTTTGTCAAGTTTTAGTAGTAAAAAGCATATACATTCCGCTAGCAGAAAATAAAAGGTTAGGTCCCCAGGCAGAAAGTAGGGGAGGAAGTAATTCATAGCGTCCTAGTTGATTAAATAACTCTAGTGATCCCCAAAATGCAATTGCAATAAAAATACTTACCCCAACCCCTGCAAGTGCTCCTCGTTTACCAATAGCAAAAGCAAAAGGAATTCCCATTAATGCCATAACCAAACAAGTAAGAGGGCTAGCAATTTTTGTATGTAGTGCAATTTGCAGGGTTAAAACATCTACCCCACTTTCTCCTAATTCTTTAATTTGAGCAAGTAATTCTTCAATATTCATTTTGCTAGATTCTGGGGTTTGTTGTTTAAAATAGTCTGGATTTTCAGCTAAAGTGATTCTTAAATCCCTAATTCGCTCAATAGATTTAATTGTTCCACCATCAAAAGTACGTATAAATCCACCATTTAAGACCCATTCTTTGGTTTGATTGTCCCAACTAGCTTCTTTGGAAGAGATTCGACGTTTTAGGCTACCATTTTCTGGATCAATTTCATAAATTGAGAGTCCAGCAAATTTATTAATCTTAGTATCAAAATATTGAAAATGTATTAGCCGACCGTCTTTAGCTAAAAACCACTTGCGGCGGTTTTGATAAAAAGTTTGTGCTGGTAGTTGTCCGCCTTTAATTACATAGCGTAAGTATTCTTGACGACGGTTAGCAAAAGGCAATACATATTCTTGAGAAGCAAGTAAAAACCCACCGGCGATAAGTGAATATAAAAGCACTGGTAGAGCTAAGCGATAAAGACTTTGCCCACTAGCATTAAGCGCGATTAATTGGCTAGACTTACCAAATAACCCAAAAGTTACTAGTACTGCTACTAAGACAGAAAATGGTGCAGCATAATGAAAAATTTGAGGCATTAAAAATAATAAATAATTAGCCACTGTAACAAAGCTAATTTTATTTTCAACAATACTATTAGTTAACTCAAAGAGAGTAAAGACTAAGAAAACACTAGTAAGCCCAAGTAGCACTATTAGAAAGTGCCTTAGCATATCCATTAAAATCATTCGGTCAATAATACGAGGAAAACCAAAAGTAACTCGATTAGAACTTGTTCGCTTTATTTCTCCTTGGAAAAGTTTTTCTATCTTGTCTAAAACAGGATAGAACCTTTCTAAAAGACCAATAACTTTATCTCTAAGCCATTGATAACGGGCTAACATTAAAAAGCCAAATATTGAAACACTAATATTAGCCATCCAAACACCAAGAAAGACAGGAACTACACCTTGTCTAGCAATATCCTCGCCTAAAATAAAAAGCAGATAATAAAATAATGTCACCCCAATACCTATAATTAACCCTGATGAGCGCCCACCTCTAGACACTACCATTCCTAAAGCTAACCCTGTAAGAGCAAAGACCAAGCAAGCCATAGGTAAAGCAAATCGTTTATGTTTTTCTACTGCTAACAATAATTGCTGTTTTTTATCTGTTGGAATAGGAGAGCGAAATAGCTCTGGTAAAGTTTGTGCTTCTGGCCCTTCATTTACTACATTTACTTCACTACGAGCAGCTTCACTATTTGCCTTATCAGACGAAGGATCTTCTTTAGGTGATAAATTTAGTCTTAAAGAGGTAGTAGAAAAGGAATAAGTAGCGGCTTTATCTTGGTCTTTACGTTTAAGTTGGAAGCCATCATAAATATAACCATTATAAAGTTGTAATTCAGAAAGTTCTAGGCTTTCTCCAATTTGTAATGCGCCTTCTTTAGCAACTAAAATTTTTGGTTCAGTATCGGGGCTTTCTTGGATAGCAACAAAAACCTGTTTCCATTTAGCTTCTTGTTTATCAATATCCCGAATAAAAATAAGTCTTCCTGGAATATTTTCTTCAAAAACTCCTGGTTTAATTTGATCAGTTAGACCTTGTAATAAAAGTTGAGAGCGTGCTGTTTTAAGTGCATTAAGCGATTTCATCGCAAAAGGAAGCATATAAGCAGTGTTATAAGCAGTAAAGCTACTAACAAGTATTGCAAGTAGTAAAACTGGAGAGAGTAGTCGCCATCGTCCGATTCCACTAGTACGCAGCACAATTAGTTCGCTATCACTAGCCATGCGTCCTAGTCCCATTAAAATTCCTAATAGTAAAGAGATGGGTAGAGTAAAGACTAAAATACTTGGTAGTAAAGAGAGAACTAGGATAAGTAAAGGACGGCTGCTTAAACCACGTCTAGAAAAGATTACAAAGAGTTCAGAAAAGCGGTTTGCTTCATGTACAAAGATTATTGCTGTAAGCAACAGCAAGCTTAGGAAAAAATAAGGAAGTATTTCTTTTACTATATAGCGATCAATAATGCGGAACATATAAACCAACCCCAAAGTGCCGTAGAGTTTAACACAGTGTTTACTGTTGAACTATTTGTTTAAACAGCTATTCAGCAAAAAAGTTAGTAGGTTAAAAAGGTTAAAGGTTAGTTGTAAAGATCAGTATATTATTTTTCTAACAATCAGTTGAAGGTTTTCATTTTCAATAATTTATAGACTTTGCCAACAATAACCTATTCAATAGCTTACAAACTTAGCCAACAATACTTAAAAAAATGCTTTCTGTAAAAAATCCTGTGATATTTTGTAATATCTTAAGCCACGAAGTGGCGA